>WNGB01006959.1_pt1 | contig 16780 bp, 10 predicted proteins | sample 5400681 | NCBI WGS metagenome assembly WNGB01 (sample SAMN13153367, study PRJNA577476) | soil metagenome | isolation source: 115 cm soil or saprolite under grassland replicate 2 | place: USA:California | collected 2016-06-15 | reverse complement strand
TGTTGGCCGGGCTCGAATCGTCGTCGTCCGGGCCGAGTCCGTCGTCTGCGTCGTGGTCGGCCCGTGCGATCAGCGCGATGGCGGCGTTTGGGGTAGGCGCGCAGTCGATGCGCATCTTGAAGTCGAACTTCTTCTCCTGGGCAGGCAGATAAGCCGAAGTATCGTCCACGAGCAGCCCTCCGGGCGATGGGACAACCGCGCCGGATTCGACGTTCTGCGCCGTGCAACCGCCCGGCAGGCCGACGATCTCGACGCTACAACGCAGGGTTTCCGTGTGCTGGCTCAGGTTCTTGGCTCAGGTTCTGGCAGCGCGCCAGCACCTGCCGCAGGACCGAGCCGTCCGCGCCCAGGCCGAGCTCACGGCCGCCCGTCGAGAACTTACTCACCCGCACATCGTGATCGCAGGCGTCGCCTATCCCGTCGGCGTCTCCGTCGGCCTGGTCCGGGTTCGGGACGGTTGGGCAGTTGTCGTTGGCGTTGGGAACGCCGTCGTTGTCAAGATCGTTGTCGCAGGCGTCGCCGATCCCGTCGCCGTCTCCGTCCGCCTGGTCGGGGTTCTGGTCCTGCGGGCAGTTGTCGCAGACGTCTCCGCGTCCGTCCGCATCGAAGTCCGCCTGGTCGGCGTTCGGAGCCGCTGGGCAGGCGTCGAACGGGTCCCCTGTCCCGTCGCCGTCAGCGTCGGGCACAGCCTCCTGGCACTCGGGACGGTTGAGGTCGACAGGGGGATCGATTAGGGGTGGCGGCGTCGTGAAGGTCGGGTTCTGGAAATCGAAAAATTCGAGCATCGGGTCGGCCAAAGCAGTCCGGTTGGTGAGGGCTGGCAGGCTGAAGCGGGTTTCTATGAAGTGGAGGATTGAGGTGTGATCGTGCACCACGTGGGATACGAAGTGGCTCTTCGCGTAGGGCGATACGACGGCTACTGGCACCCGGAAACCGTAGCGGTCGAAGGTGCCGAGCGCGGTTCCGGCTGCAGGCGGGTGCAGGTCCTGCGTGGGGTTCGCAGGGTCCGGGAAGGGCAGAGGCGCGACAGGTGGGGGCACGTGGTCGTAGTAGCCGCCATGCTCGTCATAAGTAAGGAACAACGCCGAGGATGACCAGGCGGGGCTGTTGAAGAGCGCGTCGATGACGTCGTGAACGTGCTTCTGACCAACCTGTATGTTGGCGACGGGGTGCTCATCACTCTGCACGTTCTTGGCGGCGAGGAAGATCGGGTCAACAAAGGCGACCTGCGGGAGTTGGTTGGCAGCGGCATCGATGAAGTACTGGTTCAAGTTGACCACCAGCGGCGGAACGTGGTTGCGGGCGTACGCGTACTCGTTAGCGAAGGTGAGGACAGGCTGCGCTCCGTAGACCTTCCAGCTGATCCCCGCTTCGTCCAGGGAGTTGAATATGGACCTGCCCTTGAAGTCCGTGGGGTCCGTGGGCATGCGGTTCGAGGTTTCAGCCGTGTTGCCGTCGGTGTCGATGTATGAGCTCCCGGAGAGAAGGAAGAAGCGGTTGGGGTACGTCGGTCCCAGGAGGGAGTCGAAGTAACGGTCGCCGATGGCGAAGGTAGAGTAGAGCTGATAGTAGTAAGGTAGCTGCGCCTCCGTGTAGTAGCCCATGGCGCGCCGGCCGTTGGGGTCCAGGTGTGGGTTTTCGACGCTGGCGTCGTTGTCGATGTTCGCAGTCGTGAAGCCGTCGTTGGCGCCGTTATTCCACTCCACGTGGCTGGCCTCCCAACCGTGCGCCACGTCTTCGGAGTCGCAAAGGTTCGTCTGGTGGAACACCTTCACCGGAGGCCCCCCGCTTGGATTGGGATTGCTTGCCTCGAGCGATAGCGGCTCGACGTCCAGGGTAGGGTCGTAGGCCTTTAGCATGCCCAAATACTCGTCGAACGATCGGTTTTCCTGCATGAGCACCACGACGTGATCGATCGAGTTCGTCAGCTGCTGAAGCTGCTGCGGCGCGACCCCTGGGGCAGAGCGAGTCGTCGATACGGCGGAGGATGTCTCGCTGATTGCGGCGAGGCTCAACAGGGCAAGCAGAAGCACCGCCAGTCGCAATTGTCGCATTGCGCATCTCCCTTGTGATATGTGGGTCCGGTAGTGGTGGCCTAATCATAATGGCCATCGCGCCTGTGTCAAGCTGACCAGTGGGCGACGTGGGAGGTGTCGAGGCTGCTTATTCTAGCCAGGGGCCGGGCAGGCACCAGGCGAACGGAAAAGCATCGACAGCAATGTCCGTGACCGGTGATTCGTTCGTGCCGTCAGCGCCGGCAACCCATACGGCCTGAGTGTGCGATAGAGCCGGCAAGGCACTCACGACGGGGACGGTCAGCGCACCTGCATACGAGATTAGGGTGCCGTCCAGTGACCAGCGAGGAGCCCACTTCTGCGTATCAGAGCTGGTCAGCTTGCGCTCGTTGTTGCCGTCCGCATCCACCGCGTAGATCTGAGGATTTCCTCCTTGTTCGTCCCCTGCGCTAAAGACGATCGTATGGGCATCAGGCGACCAGTCGGCTGTGAAAGCGGAGGGACGGGTGCTGATCTTAGCGAGACTGGAATTGCCGATCTCCAGAACGTAGATGTCGCTGCGACCGTTCTCATTGATATCCAGGACCAAGTGCTGTCCCTCGGGCGACCAGCGCGGAAGCCCCGGCGTACCTGAGCCGATAGGCAGCATCGTCAACTCGCCGCTGCCCACGTCCAAAAGCGCCAGGTGAAAGCCGGTCTCGTCTATCAGGTTCATGGCGAGGCGCGCTCCGTCCGGCGCCCAGGCAATTCCTTGGATCGAGCCATGCACCTCGAGTCCTTTAGGTGCACCTTCGCCGGCAAACGTGACGACGCTTACGCGCCCGCTCGCGGCAGGATTCACATAAACTATCAGCCGGCCGTCGCGAGTGCAGTCGAATGCGGTGATGGAAGCCCCTGAGCCCGACGCGACGCCCCCCACGGGTAGGCGCTCCTCAGTTGACAGGTTCAGCGCAAATATTTGTCCTGCCACAGTGTCGCGGTAGACGAGCAGACCAGCCTTCTCGGCGCTGTCTGCCGCGACCGGAGGAAGCGCCACAGTTGGCCGCGCCGCCCCTGCGCTCTGCGTCGGGGTGCTTCCCACGGTTTCCCCGCTTCCTCCGCAGGCGAACACGAGGATGACCAGGGCCGGCGGGACGCAAGCAAACAGCACTCGGGGGGCGAGGCTGTATTTCCCGCTCCGGTTGTCCTGACCGGCATTCGTCCTCATGAACTTCCGGCTAAACTGATCGTGATTCGCTTCACGGGTCTCATGCAAAATTATAGGAGACGTGAGCTGATTGTCGCGAGGTCTCGCCGCGACGGGCTGGGCCGAGCTTGAGGAGAGATAGCAATGCCTTGACAGCAGCTGTGGTCCGTCGTGAAGTGTTAACCTAAACGTAGGAGGCGCGTTCCAAACATCGAGAATGGGGGCGGAGAGAAGGAGTTTAACAAGACCGGGTGTCCGGCTGGCTGTTGCCGGGGCGCTCGCTGTGGCAATTATTAGCGCTCTCGTCTTTGCCCTCGTATGCGATCCCTCCGGCTCAACGTCCTCTCCCGTCGTTACATCCACCCCAGCTCCTACCGTCGCGCCTACGGCCCCGCCCAGCCCTTCACCGCCACCCACCGTGGCGAGCCCGATCGACGGCGTACTGATCGACGCCGCGGAGTTTGCTCGGCTGCAGCAACGCCCGCCTCTGGCCGTGATGATCGAGAACCACACAGATGCGCGTCCACAAAGCGGGCTAAACCAGGCCGATCTCGTATACGAGGCTATCGCCGAGGGCGGCATAACTCGCTTCATGGCGGTCTTCTGGCGCAACGACGCGGCACGTATCCAGTTCGTGCGATCGGCGCGCATCTATTACATTCATTGGGCAGCCGAATTGGGCGCCGTTTACGTGCACTGGGGACAGGTTGAAGACCCAGGGCCGGTCGACGTCTGGCCTGTGCTTGCCAGGCTCAACATGCGCGTCTTGAACGGACTTTTCTTGGGCGAGGAGGTGGGTTATCGCGATCCGGAGCGGGTTGCGCCTCATAACGTGTTCACCGACACGGGCCTGCTTTGGAATACGGCACAGGCCCATGGCTTCGCGGGTCCGCCGTCCCTTGAGCCTTGGTCGTTCAAGGAAGACAACTCGCACCGTGCCGCCAGCGCAGGCGAACGCGCCGCGCCGGCCATCGATGTCACTTTCGGCGAACCGTCATCTCCTTACGCCGTGCGCTGGGAGTACGACGCAGGTTCCAACGGCTATCTCCGCACTATGGGAGGCCTCCCACACACCGACGGGGTCACCGGCGAGCGCCTTACCGCCCGCAACGTGGCAGTTCAGTTCGCGGTCTTGCGACCCTCCGGCGTCAAGGCGTACAACATCATCGACACCGTGGGGACCGGCGCGGCGGTTGTCTTTCAAGACGGCGTCGCGGTCCCCGGCACCTGGCGCAAGGACAGTGAGGCCGCCCGCACACGCTTCTACGACGCCGCCGGCAACGAGATCGCCTTCAATCGGGGCCGGACGTGGATCGAGGTCGTCCCTAGCGACTCCGAGGTTGGATACTAAATTAGTGTCGTGGCCGCCGGCCTAACAGCCTACCGTCTCGGGCAGCGGCCCGCCCATGTTTTCGGCGAACTTCCGGAGGTCGACACCTCCGGTGACCCTCAGCCTGCTCAGGGAATAGGGGGCGCCAGGATCCTCAATCAGGCTGTTCTTCACTGCCAACGCACCCCTGTAGCCAGCTTCACGGACCATCTCTACAACCTGGCGCTGTCGCTCCACTGTGCCGCGAAAGAACGGCTCTCCTGACGGGTATGTGAAGAACTCCACCGGCCGTCCGATCTTTTCCTCAAGCACTCTCTTTGACTCCGCCAGCTCCGCGCGAACGACCTCGTCCGGCGCCTTGTCAAGGTTCGTGTGGTTAACGGAGTGCGAGGCGACCTCCATCGACGACCGCGACATCTCCTGCACCTGGTCCCAGGTAAGGTATCCGCTCTGCCCGACGAAGGCCGTCACGATTGAGAACGTACCCCCGAAGCCATGTTGCCGCAGGAGCGGGAAGGCATCCGTGAATGCGTCCGCGTAGCCATCGTCAAAGGTTATGACCACCGGCTTGCTCGGCAGGGGCGCGCCGTTGTAGATGCCGTCAAAGAGCTGTGAGAGCGTCACGCTGGCGTATCCGGCGCAGCTTAAGTAGGCCAACTGCCGCGAGAAGTCGGCATCCGTAGTTGTGAGGCGGGCCTCTAACTCCGATGGTGGCGGCGTGCTGTTGACGTGATGGTACATGAGAATCGGCAGGTTGACGGGACCGGGCCACGGTGTTCCCTCAACCCAGGGCGGAGATGGCGAGGGAGGCGGCGAAACGGGGCTCTGCGTCGCCGCGATCGCAGCCGGTGTTTGCGTGCGCCGCGGGGATGGCGATGCTGATGACGTGGAAGACTGGGCTCCCTGGCTGTTCGTGCCGCAGGCGAAAAGGAGTACCGTAAAGACCAGCGCCAGCCAGCCGATGCCGTGACGGGGCCATCGTCGTGCGCTTGCCAATGGAGCGGCTACCTCGACGTTGGACTCCTTGCGTAGGAATGCCGGACGGCAGTACGGACGATATCTCAGAATGAACGGATTCTACCGCAATTTAATGTGCGCTGGATTAAAATGGGGGGTTCTAAGTTGGTGGGGACTGGCTGATGCCCGGGCTCATTCAGCCGCGCTTAGGGCACTGAGATATTGTCGCTATGGCAGACTCGAGCGTGACGCCGTGCCGGAAGATGGGCACTTAGGGTAAGGAACGATCCTGGTAATCGGCACGAGTGCTAACGGGTGCCGGCGGTTGAGACTCCAGCGCCCGCCTGGCGCTCCCTCTTTCGCTGGCGGTACGCGCTGACCTGACAGGCGTGCTTGTCATACACGCGCTTCGCGATGCCTTCGAACTCAGCGCCGCATATCGGGCAGCTCTTCCTGTAAACACGACGCGACGACGCCAGTTGCCTGGCAGCTGTGCTAAGTTCTTTCGGCATTTCGTGAGGTAAGACGGCTTCAGACGCACGGGAGTTACCTGAGTGTCCGCGAAGACGATCAGGAGCCGCAATAATAGGCTGTTTGCGTATCCAAGATGAGCAAGGCTTGACAATATTGCCAGACCGTATATATTTCTTGAGCAGGCAAGCGTGCCGGTAGCGCTATCCTATACAGATGCGGAAGGAAAACGAAATGGTCGGGCAGGTCAATCGAGGCAATGCTGTGGAGGCTAATCCTATGGCGAAGGCGGTGGACGATTTTCTGGTGTACCTGGCTGAACGTGGAGCGTCTTCCAATACAATCGCCGCTTACCGCAATGACCTGAATCAACTCTCGGGCTTTTCGGACTTTAACGAGGCCAACGAAAACCACGCGGCGCCAGATCGCTCAACCCTTGATGAATTCATCGTTGGGTTGAAGGGTCGCGGCTACCGCGATGCTTCGATTGCCCGTAAGCTTGCGGCTGCGCGCTCGTTTTTCGTCTTCCTGGCGGCAGATGGCACCATCGGCTCGAACCCGATGGATGGCGTACGGGTGCCCAGCGTTGCCAGGATGCTAGCTCGCCCGATCAGCACGCAAGAGGTCGACAAGCTGCTGGCCCAGCCCGCGGGTCGTTCGACGCCGGGCGCGAAGCGCGATCGCGCGATGCTCGAGCTGCTCTATGCGACAGGGATGCGAGTGAGCGAACTCGTTGCGCTTGATGTCTCGGACGTCGATCTCAAAGGGAGCGACGCGCGCGTTCGCTGCCAGGGCAGTCACGGCGACGAACGGACCATCGTCATTGCCGATCGCGCGCGCGCAGCACTCTTCGAGTATGTTGACTCTGGAAGGCCACGCATGCTACGCGACAGCGAGGAGAAAGCTCTCTTTCTGAACGTGCGCGGCGGGCGCCTTACGCGGCAGGGTCTCTGGGTTATTCTCAAGGGCTACACGAAAGCTGCAGGTCTCGCCGTCGACATCTCGCCGCACACGCTGCGCCACACCTTCGCGGCTCATATGCTGGGCGGTGGCATGCCGCTGAGCACGGTCCAGCAGATGCTGGGACACAACGCGCTCCCTGGGGCTCGCATCTCCTCCGCGTTTTCCAACCAACCCGGAGGTTGAGGCGGCGAGAGCCTGTGCCGGTTACTGCGTGCAGCCCTGCCCAAAAATACTTGTCAGACGCGCGATGTCCCGGGTGTCCACGAATCCATCCGGCTGTTGTGGGCCAACGTCGTAGCGAGCGGGCGCCTCGCTTGGCACACTGGCACCGAAAGCGGCTGTGAGGGGCGCAATATCAGTTGTGTCGACGAAGCCGTCATGGTCCAGGTCCGGCGGCCAGGCGTCGTCTGTCCCGCTGTCAGCACAGTTGTCGAGGACGTCCGTCCCGATGGCGCTCTCAAACCCACTCGGCCAGCCGTCATCGTCAATGTCGTAGACCGCCCAGGCGCCCGCGGCAAGGTTTGTCTGACCGGAGAGCGAGGGGTGGAAGTAGTCCAGGTCTGACACATCGGCCGCGGCAAACCCGCCGTTGAAGATAGCGTTATTGTCAAAAGTGCATTGCGAATACAGGGCGCAGACCTCTGCCAGTTGCGTGTTGAACTCGATGTTACGCTGGCGCACGTTCGCCCGCCGTTGCACGTCCGCCGGCAACATCGACTCCGGGTTCGCGAGCAGCGACTGGCAGATGCTGAACGCGTTCCAGAAGTTCCTTGCGTTCTCGTTCGCGTGCAGGATCTCCCACAGCTGAAACACGTCCGGAACGCTCGCCACGAAGATGCGCCGGCTCGGGAAGCCGATCGTCAGCGTGTCCATCGCTGTCTGGAACTGCGCGCGGTAAGTCGCCACCGGCGTCATCGTCGCCTCGTTACTGGTGCAGACGTCGTTGCCGCCCATCTCGATCGTCACGAACTCTATGCCGCCCGGCGTGCCGTTTAGATTGATCGCTTGGCCGTTAAGGTGGGTCATCCTGTTCCCGCTAACCGAGTAGTTGAAGTTCTTCCCGCTTATATTCGGATTCCCCTGCAGGATGCGATAGTAGAGGCTCTGGACGGTCGCCTCGCTGCCGGTGGACCACGAGAACTCCGGATTGTTTCCGAAATGGCCGACGTCGAAGTTGGCCGCTTGCGTTATCGAGTCGCCCAAAGACCCCATGGAGTCCGGAGCGCCGTTGGTGAAGGCCGCGGCGTCTCGTTGACCGCCTGCCGCCACGGCGACAAGCGCAACCACCCCCAGCAGAAAGCGTTGAATCCAGCGCACGGCTTACCCCCTCCCGAATATGCCGTCCGACCCGCTGATTATACTGTCGCAACAGCCGCCCCGCAACGAGCACTCGTGCTCACCTCTGCCGCAGCACCTTTACGCCTCCATCTTGCGCTCTTGCCGCTGCCGCCCGTCCAGGCTTGCGGCATACCTGCCCGGCTGAATGTCAGTGACTCCGAGGCACACGATACCCTCCCCGTGTGCGCCGTCGCCCAGCGACCCTTCACCCAGCTCTATCTCCTCCACTCCGCTGCCTGTGAACACGATCACCTTGCTCCCCGGCGCGTTCGGATTCCCGTCGTCGAGGTCCATCGAGAGCGACTGCCCCACCTGCCCGGCCTCAACGCGCAGTGTGATAGCGGCCAGCACGCCGCCGGATGGCGCGCTGTACGACGTATCGTCCGGCGGCGCCTTCGGCGGCGTGTCCGGCGAGACTGCCGCGTTCTGGCCGCCCAGGTACACCGCGCCGATTAGCGCCGTCTGCGGCCCGCTGCCCGGCGCTGGAATGCTACTCGCCGGTACGATACTGCGGTGGGAACCACCGTCGAGCGGCAGATTGAGGAACGAGACACCCTGACCGGCGTTGCCATCCGTGAACGGCGAGAAGTTGACGTTCAGCGGCCGCATCTTCCCGCCGTCATAGTTCATCCTCGCCTGCCAGCCAACCAGGTTCTGCACGTCCTGGATCACCAGGTGAGCCACGTGGTTGTGAGAAGCGTTGTTGCCCAGGAGGGTCATCAAGCATTTGTCGATCTGACCCACGTCCATCCTGTTCGTTGTGTCCGTATAGGTGTTGCCGGCAGGATCCATATCGATGCTGATCCGCGGCGACTGCGACGACTCGGGGCTCTGCGGGCCCTCTGGCCCGGACGGGCTTGATGATCCCCCCGCTGGCGGCGGCGGCCCAAAATAACCAGCCGTATCGAATATCACATGCGTTTGCCCGGCATCGTTGTAGACGTTGACGTTGCCGTCCAACAACACTTTCGCGATGACGAGGTTCGCCACAGTCTGTTGAGCCGCGAAGTTGAGGTCAGAGGCCGGCTGGGGCCGGAGCGTAAGGGATGGATAGATGGTCAGAAAACTGGCGGCCGTCGGTTGCGTCACAGCGGCGTTCACTACGACCGCCTGCACGCCGGAGGCAGGCACCCCGCCCACCCCCGTCACCGAAACTGTTCTCGCTGCGGTGTCGCCTGCTCCAACTGGGGCCCCGTCTCGCGTGTCAAGCACGCGAGACGGCGTTACGAGGTTGAATACATCCCCGCTGGCTCCGTACCAGCCGACGACGTCGAAGATCACGTGCGTCGAGCCTGCAGCGTTGTAAACGTTCACCTTGCCGTTCGCTGTGTTGCCCACTCCCACCTTCACGATCACCAGGTTGGAGACCGTTTGGCCGGCGGGGAAGTTCAGGTTTGCGGTGCTGGGCCGCGGCTCCTGGGATGGATAGATCCTGAGGTGGCTCTCCGCGGTCGGCTCGACAACCGCCGCATGCACCGCCACGGCCGTTACGCCGGAGGCGGGCACGCCGGAACCGAAGGTGTCCGTCACATCGACCGTGATGCTCGCATTGGGGCCGATCTTGGGCCCGCCGCGCGTATCCAGAATGCGCTTGGCCGTGACGGCGTTGTATAGAGAGCCGCCACTCGGCGCGCCGTACCAGCCTGAGATATCAATGATGACGTGCGTTTGGCCGCCCGTTTGGCCGCCGCTGTTATACACTTTGACGTTGCCGTCCCCGCCAACGCCGACAGTGACCAGGTTGGCAACGGTCTGTCCCGCTGCGAAGTTCAGATTGCTTGTTGTCTGGGGCCGCGGATCATCCGACTTGTAAACAGTGAGATGGCCGGCGGTCGTGGGCGCGGCGACCGCGACGTTGATCACGACGGCCGTCACGCTGGTCGCCGGCACGCCGCCGATGTCCGTCACCTGCACACTCCTCGCTCCCCCGTCCCCAGCTTCAATCGGACCCCCGCCGCCGGGTTCCCTCGTATCGAGGATGCGCGCCGGCGTCACGGGATGGTAGTAACCGTTCGGCGTGACCGTGCCGCAGTTCATGCCGAATAACGACGTCAGCACTTGGATGTCCCCCGTATCGACGAAGCCACTGCCCGCGACGTCGTAGCGGACGGGCGCCTGGTTGGGCACTTGCAGCCCAAAGGAGCTCGTCAAAAACGCCATGTCAGCGGTATCCACGAAGGTGTTATCGGTGATATCGGGCGGCCAGGCGCCTCTTCCGCAGTGAACTGACGGGGCGGTGCCAACGTGGTCCTCCACCGCCGCGCTGACCCCATCGCAATCCAGGTCGTTCGCCGGAAGGAGCCACGGCGGCAGGTTCTGGTCAGGGTTGTACCAGTCCGCGCAGTTATCAACGCTATCGAAGACGCGGTCGTTGTCCGGGTCGTCGCACGCGTCGCCCGGTGGTGTACCGGGTGGTGTCGCCGGATGCACGTTGTCCTCCTGGTTTACGTTGGCGGCGAGTGGGCAGTTGTCGCTCCCGTCCAGCTTGGTGTCGTTGTCGTCATCCGCATCGCAGGCATCCCCTTGGGCGTCGCCGTCGGTATTCTCCTGACCCGGATTCCACGCGAACTGGCAGTTGTCGCTGACGTCGCCGGTGCCGTCGTTGTCGTCGTCCGCGTCGCAGGCATCGCCCTGGGAATCCCCGTCGTAGTTTGCCTGATTGGCGTTCGCAACACCCGGACAGTTGTCGAACTGGTCCGGAACGCCATCCTCGTCCAGGAAGGAACTCCTGGCCAGGTCAAAATACGCAAACGAGCCGTGCTGCCAGTAGTCTTGGTGATTCACGTCTAAGTTCTGCGGGAAATCATCGACGGACTTGTACATCAGATCGTTTGGGACGTCGTCGCAGACGTGGTGGGGGCTGTCTCCGCATGTGTTGGGCGCGCCGGTGCCAACGATCCCCAGGGTGTGCATCGTCTCATGAAGGACGATGTCCTCCACCCAACGCGGCTGCGTTCCGGAGTCTGAAAAGATGTCGGTATTACAGCCCCCGAGAGCACGTAGAAAGATAGCGCCGTAGTCTGTCTGGCTGCCGTCTCCGATCGGCGTTGCCTGGCCACAGATAATTCGCGAGGGGTCGGGATGCGGCGGCGGGTCGCCTTCATAGTAGACGGCGTAGCGCTTGGATGAAGAGTTCATGCCCCGGCCTGCTAGCTCGCTTTGAATACAGCTCAGGACCGGATACGGCGAACACTGTTGGAACTGTGCGTCCGTCAACGCAGATCCCACGAAGGTGATATCCCACGCGCCGTAGGCGCCGGAGGTGTCCATGCGCCAGCCGCGGGCCGTCTGCCCGGTCAGCCACGAGTTCTGCGCGGCGATAGACTGGGCTAGTTGTCCGTTGGTATCGCGGCCCTGGTCGGTTCGGTCTGACGGCACGAGATACACATAATGCATCTGAAAGCCCGTGATATCATCAACTCGGTCGGAAGTCGCTCGGGGCAGGGCAGCCGGAGCCCCGGTCGGGTCAGTCTGAGCTTGTGAGCAACCGTTCATATTGGCGGGCACGCCTGCCTGAGTCCCCGGGCAGAGGTCAGCCGCGTCGGCGATGGCGTCGCCGTCTGAGTTGGGTCCGGTTGAGGCAGGTGGCACCGCTATGTTCTCCCCATCGAAGGAGATTGGCTCTGGATCATCTGCTCTTGCTTCCTCGGCCAAGCCACCGCTCGTGAGCCCGGTCATTAGGATCACCGCTATCAACAGGACACCCTTCTTCATCGCCTGCGGCCCCCTTTCGATGCTGTTGACATACCGACACCCAAAGTAGCAAGGACGAGAGCAGTAACGAGAGCGACAGCGAGGACACGGCCCACTCTCACTGTACCGAATCGCCCGCCTGTTGCGGGGAGTTGGACCGGTCCCGGCGCTTGCGTGGCCACGGGGGAAGGAGAGATGACGGGCGTTGGCGTCCCCTTCGGCGTGGCCTCCTCCGCTTCGTACGCCCCTATGTCGCACACCGCGCTGCCGTCGTCGTCGCCATCGATTGGACGAGAGACGCCCCTCTGATCGGTGGCGGGGCACTTCGAGTTGTCGCCGGCGTCTATGGCCGCGCTGCCCGGCAGCAGAGCGTGTGTGTGAGTGCCTCCGCCGTTGTCTGCCAGTAACCCTAGGCTCGGATCGGCGCTCGAGAGGTCTCCCGCCGCTGCCAGACCACAAGTGTCGGCATCCTCAATGTTGTATCCTTCTGACACGATAGGACCGCTGCAGTTCTCGGTCGCCCCCGCCGCGGCGTTCCTTGCCACGATGCTGTTTTCGAGGACGACGACAGGGTCCGTGAAGAAGTCACTTGAACCGGCGTTGAAAATGGCCCCGCCGAAATCGTCAGCAGCGTTGTCCACTACGGTCACGCTTGAAAGCTTCACGTTCCCCGATAGCGTGTAAATAGCGCCCCCCCGGCCGGGAATGGGGCCAAACGGCCCAATGTCCGACAACGCCGAATTCCCGCTAAGCGTGCTGTTGACCAGCGTCATTTGGCCCCCGCCGTCATTGAAGATCGCTCCGCCCGCTGACTTGGCGACGTTTCCCGCGATGGTAACGTTCGTCAACGTCGCTGTCCCCAACCTGTGCTCAATCGCGCCGCCGGCGGAGCTGTTCCCGGTGATCGAAGTGTCAGCGATGATGAGTTCACCGTTGTTGCTTATCGCCCCTCCGAAGCCACCTCGTATGTTCCCTCGGATAGCGCTGTTCAAGATCGTCAGCGATGCGTCAGTGGCGTTGAAGATCCCGCCACCAATGTTCCCACTCACGGTGCTTCGGTCCATGGTTAAGGTAGCTGGGACCCCAAAACCGCCGTTCCCGATCCCCCCTATGACGGCAGCGAAATTGTCGGCCACCGTCACCCTAGTGAGGCTCATGGTCCCGCTGTTGCCGACACCCGCTACACCGGACGCCCTGTTGTCTCGGACGACGCTATTTGTCAGCGCCACCGTTCCGCCGGAATTGAAGATGCCGCCTACATCGCTGAAAACAGGTGTCACATCTCCGTTCTGGACAACGACGCCGGATATGTCGACCGTCACGTCCCCCAGAATGTGGAGCACGCGGTCTATTCCGCCACCGTCAATGAACGACCCGGGCTCAGTAAATGCCCCACCGGTCCCGTCGCTTATGATTTCCGCGCCTGTTATCGTCAGGTCATCTGTGATATCGAGGTCCCCTGTCGCATCGGCGTCTTCGTTTGCTCCCGGGATGCTCAGGTTATAGGTCTCGAACGACAGGGAGATCGTGTCAGCGCCCGGCAAGGCATTGGTCTCCTGGATCGCCGCGCGCAAAGTGCAGGCGCCGCTAGCGGTCGCGCACACGCCGTCGCCGGGATTCGCATCGGCAGCGTCAACCGTCGAGTCGGCCGTGAAGGAGGCACCGAAGGCAGCGTGGTCTGGCCCTACCAGAAGGGCGACCGTCAAGATGAGGCCAGCGAGGATACGAAACCGCAAGGTGTCCGCTTGTCTGGAGAGGCGGTGTTGGCGTCAGCATGCGCGTCGCTTCGCCGCTTGTCAATAAGTTTCAGGCCTCGCCTTCCGAAATCTCGAGCGGTATCTGTGCGCCCCCCCTTTCAGTGCCCTTTCGCGCTTCGATTTCGCGCCGCTTTCCGCTACCCTAAAGGTGATGACCTCGCACCTTAACATTCATCCGCCGAAGGAGGACCTGCCCGCCTCCGGAGGAGCGCCCGCAGGCGCGGCGCCATCCGTCCAACCGGCACCAGCAACAATCACCGAAACAATCAGGCACAAAACAACCAAACTTGAGCGCCCTCGACAAACACCAGAAAGGCACGAAACGCAACTTTTTCCGAAAACAATCAACCCTTAAGGCGACGTCGATCAAACGGGTTTTCGAGGGGCCGGGACCGGGTGGCGGGGAGGCCCCTCAGGGCGTGCAGTGCTGCCCGAACAGCGACGTCAGCATTTGTTAAGCTGTCAAACGGCGATTAATTCAAAATTTCCTGATGTCAGCGGATAAGCATCCCCGTGCCGCGGCAATGCGGCGCTCTCTTCCGCTGCTTGCCGCCGCTTTTCTCACCGGCTACCTGGCGTTCTTCGCACCGGGCAGCGCCCGGGCGGCCGCCTTCACCGTCAACTCAACGATCGACGCTGTCGACGCAAACCCCGGGGACGGCGCCTGCGCCAGCGCCTCCGGCGAGTGCACGCTGCGCGCGGCCGTCCAGGAGACCAACGCGATGCCGGGCCCCAATACCATCCTCATGCCCGCTGGCACTTACCTCCTAAGCATCTTCGGTGGTTTCGATGATGCCGCCGCCAGCGGCGACCTCGACGTCAACGACAACCTAGAGATTAACGGCGCCGGAGCCGGCGATGCTGTCATCGACCTCGGCAGCTTCACCAGCCAGGAACTCGCGGACTTCGCGTTTCACGTCCACCCGAGCGCTGTGGCAGCGGTCTCCGGCCTGACGATTCAGCGCGCCGGTCACATCCTCTCCCCCGGCGGCGGCATCCTCAACGAGGGAGACCTAACCCTCGACAGGTCTGTCCTACGGAAGAACACGGCCGACAGCGGAGCCGGCGTGTTAAACGCCGGCGGGGTCTTGACGGTTACCAATAGCAGCTTCATCGAGAATGCCGGCGGCACCGGCTCTCCGCGGGGGGCGGCATCTTGAACGGGGGCGGTGGCACGATGACACTGACCGACGTCGAATTTATCGGCAACACCGCCGGGATAATTGGCGGCGCTGTCGCGAATGCCGGCAACGCCACACTCATTCGCGTTACGATGAGGGGACAATCTCGTAGGTCTCGGCGTTGGAGGCGCCATCTATAACGGGACTCTGCTCACGATTATCGATAGCACCATCAGCGGGAACAGCGCACTGCCGGGTCAGGGTGGCGGCATCTTTAACGATGGCACCGCAACACTGGTAGGGATTAACACCACAATTAGCGGCAACAGGAGCGGGTTGGGAGCCGGCATCCTCAATGAGGGCAACGCCGCCCTTACCAACGTCACCATCACTGGGAATTCGGCCGCAAGCCAGGGAGGAGGCATCTTTCACGACACCACTCCGGCGCCACCGCCGACTTCCCTCGCGGGGGACACCGGTGCACAATCGCTTCCCGGAGCAGCTCTCAGTGCCCGCGACCTGACCGTCACGAACAGCATCGTCGCAAATAACTACGGCAGTATCACAGGATCTTGGCGCATATCAGGTTCCGGTTGTGCGCCTGTCGTTGGCAGCCTCGCTGGCCCGACAGGGGTTACAGTCGTAGCCGGCTGAGAAGTTGGTAACGGCTGGGGCGTCGCGGTCGGCCCCGCCGCTGACGCCAGTTCGATCCGCTGGATACCCGGCATCCACTGCTCTTTCGTCTCGGCTTCAACGCCATCGACCTGGAAGGAAACCATAGCACCCTCGTGGCCGCATCCGGCCTGTAATACGGCCGCAGGCACGACCAGCCGGGAGAAGCCGGCAGCGTCCACCTCGGGGATGCTCCCTACTTCCGTTTCTCCGCACGTTGTCCCCGCGACAAGAGCAGATATTCGCGCGCCAACCGGGGGCCACCCGGCGCCGCTGCGCTGAAACCAGTACCAGGCGTGCTCCTCCATCCCCACTAGATGGACGATCTTGAAGCCATTAGGAACATCGATAAAGGGCTCGAAGGGCACAATATCGGTAACGGCAACGCCTCCCAGCGCCAGATTGACCGCGTCGCCGGTGTTTGGGCAGCCGGGCCGCTCGTCATCGCCAAGGATCCGCAACTCGTAGGGCCTGCCTCCGTTCAAGCCGGTGAAGCTCCCGTAGCTTTCCAACACTGTCGTCGAACCGCATTCAAGACCGTCCTTGGACGCTACGATGCTGGTACCTGCGGCTGCGTAGTCCCCTTCCAGAATTGCAACGCCAAACATGACGGCCAAATCGGCTGGGTACCCGCCGAAGCCAAGCTCGACAATCCCTCCCTCGATCACCATCGCCGCCACGGTCTCAGGCGTGGAGGGGTGCCATGGAAGGCGGATCGGCGGGGTGCAGCCGCCCGTCAGAAGGGGGTCGTAGCTGAAGAAGGGCGTGCCGCAAAAGCCCGATCCCCCGTCCAGCTCTGTCAGAACCGTATAATCACCGGCTTCGAGGCCGTCAAACCTATAACTCCCGTCGCTTCCGCTCAGGACGGCCTGGATGAGGTTGCCTCCCTGAACCAAGTCAACGAACCGGTCGATCCCCGGCTCGCCTTCATCCCTGATCCCGTTCCGGTTAAGGTCGTGAAAGACATATCCGGTGATGATTCCGGTTCCTGCCTGCGAACCGGCCCCAGTGGCACCGTTAAGCATCGCCGCCACACCTACCAGGACGAACGCCACCGCCAGGACTGCAGTTCTCCTGCTCATTTGTTACACCATCCAGCGTGCGCTAATTATACGCTGAGACCTCCTCCAACTGCAGTGCCTGTGCTCGTTCAGGGGATGCCGTACACTCGCTCTCCTTTCTACGCGCATCTTTGATGGAAGGCCAGCGGTGTGATCTGGCCCAGGGCTTGGTGTGGCCTGAAGGTGTTGTGTACGTCCTCCCATCTACGAAGCAGC
>WNGB01014707.1_pt1 | contig 16782 bp, 19 predicted proteins | sample 5400681 | NCBI WGS metagenome assembly WNGB01 (sample SAMN13153367, study PRJNA577476) | soil metagenome | isolation source: 115 cm soil or saprolite under grassland replicate 2 | place: USA:California | collected 2016-06-15 | reverse complement strand
TGAACGTCACGGTCCACTACCAGGGCGGTGGCACGGTGCAGGGCCTGATCCAGACCACCGTGTGCGCCGAGCCCGGCGACTCCGGCGGCCCGATGTACGACGGCACCAAGGCGCTGGGCATCACCTCGGGCGGCAGTGGTGACTGCAGGTCCGGCGGTACGACGTTCTTCCAGCCCGTCCCCGAAGCGGCCAGCGCCTACGGCGTGACCGTCTTCTGACCTGACCACGAGGGGCCCGGCCGACGGCATCAGCCGCGGCCGGGCCCCTCTTGGTCGTCCCGGTCGGACCGAAGGGGGCCGCCCTCCGGCCACGCGCCGCCGCTCCGGGTTCTGTACGTTACCGCCGGTCTCACGAATCTCTCATCGTTCACCGGGGAACGTTGGTACGACGCCGGACCGACGCCTCGGCACCGAGACGGGAACGGCGACCGACTCCCCGCGAGCCGCAGTGCGCTGGAACGAGCAGATCGTGGGAGACAGGACCGTACTCATGAAACCCACGAACCTGCCGAGACCGAGAATCATCCGGCGGCTGCCCGCGCTGCTCGCCGTCTCGCTGCTGGCCGGGTGCGCGTCACAGTCGCCGGTCGAGGACCTGCCGGCCGGCGGTGTCGACGCGGCCACCGGTCAGATCGTCATCGACGACATCTGGGTCGACGGTCCGCAGGGGCTCACCGCCGGAGCCGACGCCCCGTTGCTGCTGGCGATGACGAACGAGTCGACGACGACCGGTGACGCGCTCGTCGGCGTCACGACACCCGTCGCCGAGCGCGCCGTACTCCTGCGTGCCGGGCGGACGGTCACCAGCATCGCCGTCCCTGCCGCCACCCAGACCGATCTCGAGTGGCGTGCCGGCATCGAGCTCGAAGGGCTGCGCCGCAACCTCAGGCCCGGCCAGCGGTTCCCGGTCACGCTGGCGTTCTCCCGGGCCGCGCCGGTCACCGCACAGGTCGCCGCCGGACCACTCGCCGCGCCCCCGGCCACGCACGCCGCGCAGGCATGACACACCCCCTGTCGCGACCGATTCTCACGCTTCTCTCAGCCTCGCCGGACCAATCTGCTGACGTGACGCCGCACGAGCGTCGTACAGCACCCAGGCGATGGAGGCGGAAATGTATGACAGAACAGGCGCCGCGGCCAAGGTCGCGCCGATCATCTCGCTGCTCGCGCTGACGCTGGCGGGCTGCGGGGGTCCCAGTACCAACGCGAGCGGCGGTAGTCCGGTCCCGGGCGGCACCCTGCAGCTGGTCGGTGCGAGCGATGTGGATCACGTGGACACGGTCAGTGCCTACTACACCACGAGCTACACCCTCGAGCGGACGTTCGCACGCCAGCTGTTCAGCTACCCGGCCACGACGGACCGGGCCCAGGCGAACACACCGGTCGCGGACGTGGCTGCCGAGGTACCCACGATGGTGAACGGCGGGATCAGTGCCGACGGCACGACGTACACGATCCACCCTGCGTCCCGGCGTACGGTGGAACACCACCCCCGCCCGGCCGGTCACCGCGCAGGACTTCGTGCTGGGACTCAAGCGATTGTTCAACCCCGTGAGCCCGGTCGGAGCGCCGGGCTACTTCACCGACACCATCGTCGGGATGAAGCAGTACGCCGACGGCTTCGCGAAGGTCGACGGCACGGTTCCGGCGATCGCGCAGTACATCCGTACCCACGACATCGCCGGCGTGCGGGCGCCGAACGACTCGACGCTGGTGTTCAAGCTCATCCGACCGGCGAGCGACTTCGTCAACATTCTCGCGATGCCGTTCGCGTCGGCCGCGCCCAAGGAGTACCTCGGCTACCTCCCCGACGGCGCCGCCTTCCGGCAGCACACGGTGTCAGACGGCCCCTACGAGATCGTCAAGTACGTGCCCAACAGGGAGATCGACCTCGACCACAACCCCGCGTGGTCGCAGAGTGCCGACCCGATCCGGCACCAGTACGTCGACCGGATCCAGATCAGGGAGGGCCAGCCGGACCCCGGCACGGTCCAGCAGCAGATCCGGGCCGGTACCGCGGACCTCGAGTGGGACACCGTCGTTCCCACCGCGGACATCCCGGCGCTGCGTGCCGGCCGGGACGCGCGCCTCGGGCTCTACCCGGCGCTCGACACGAACCCGTTCCTGGTGTTCAACCTGCAGAGCCCGCGCAACGGCGGTGCGCTGCGGAACGTCAAGGTCCGGCAGGCGCTCGAGTACGCGATCGACAAGGTCGCGATCGGTCAGATCTACGGAGGCCCCGCTCTCAACACACCGCTCAACCAGGTGATCCCGCCCGGGAACGTCGGCTACCAAGCGTTCAACTTGTACCCCACCGCGGGTGACCGGGGCAACGCGGCGACGTGCCGGCGGCTGCTCGGCCAGGCCGGTTACCCGAGCGGCCTCACCCTCAAGTACGTCTACCGCACCTCCGGCAACCACCCGGCCGTCACGCAGTCGGTGCAGGCCGACCTGAAGGCCTGCGGCGTGTCGGTGAAGCTCATCCCGCAGCCGTCCGCCGACTTCTACGGCAAGTACCTGTCCAGTCCTGCTGCGGCCAAGGCAGGGCAGTGGGACATCGCCGCGCCCGGGTGGGTCCCGGACTGGTACGGGAACAACGGACGCTCCATCATCGAGCCGCTCTTCGACGGTCGCACCTACGGGCCCAACTCGGTCGACTACGGCGACTACGACAACCCCGTAGTCAACGCCCAGATCGACAAGGCGCTCGCCGAGCCGGACCTGACCAAGGCCGCGGCGTGGTGGCACCAGGCGGACCTGCAGATCATGAAGGACGCCGCGATCATCCCGTTCCAGACCCAGAAGACCGCGCTCTTCCGGTCGTCCCGAGTTCAGAACGCGATCTACCTGCCGCTGTCGCAGAACTACGACCTCACCCAGGTGTGGTTGTCGTGACCCACGGCGGGCTGCAACTCGGCCGGAAGCCGGCGGCGGGTGTCCGCGGCGGTGGTCCTGCTGCTGGTCGCGGTCGCGTTCGCCGCGCCGCTGGTGGCCCGGATCACCGGTCACGGGCCTGATGTGCAGTTCCGCGAGACCGGCTTGACCAGCGACGGGCTGCCGGTCGGACCGGGCGCGCGCTTCTGGCTCGGTACCGACGACCTCGGCCGTGACGTCCTGGTCCGGATCGCGTACGGCACCCGGATCTCCCTCGTGGTCGGCGTCCTCGCCACGGTACTGGCCGTCGCCGTGGGCGTCGTCGTGGGCCTGCTCGCCGGCTTCCTCGGCGGGGTGGTGGACACCGCACTGGGCCGGCTGATGGACGTGGTGCTCTCGTTCCCCTTCCTGCTCTTCGCGATCGCCCTGGTCTCGATCGCCGGTTCCAGCCTGACCGTCTCGGTACTGGTGATCGCGTTCTTCTCCTGGGCGACGGTAGGCCGCATCGTCCGCGGCCAGGCGCTGTCCATCAGGGAGCGTGACTACGTCGAAGCGGCGCGGTCGCTCGGCGCCGGCGCCGCACGCATCATGTTCCGCGAGGTGCTGCCCAACCTGGTAGCAACGGTGATCGTCTACACGACCCTACTGATCCCGACCGCGATCGTGTTCGAGGCGACCTTGTCCTTCCTCGGTCTCGGCGTCGTACCGCCCACACCCAGCTGGGGGAGCATGCTGGCCGACTCGTTGCAGTACTACCAGGTCGCGTGGTGGTTCGCGCTCTTCCCTGGTCTGGCGCTGCTGGTCACCACACTCGCGTTCAACCTGCTCGGCGACGCCGTGCGAGACGCGCTCGACCCGCACACCGCGCGGCTGTCCGTGAGGAGCTAGGCCTGTGCTCAGATTCCTGACCCGCCGACTGCTGTTCGGCGCAGCCGTCCTGTGGCTGGTCAGCACGGCAGTCTTCGGACTCTTCTTCGTCGCGCCGCATGACCCGGCACGTCTCATCGCGGGGCGGCTGGCCTCAGCACAGACGCTGGCGGCGGTGCGACACCAGCTCGGGCTGGACCGGCCTGTCGTGGACCAGTATCTGCATTTCCTGCGCGGGCTGCTGCACGGCGATCTGGGCTACTCGTACTACAACTCGGAGCCGGTCAGGACGCTCATCTGGTCGCGGCTTCCCGTCACGGTGTCGCTCGCGCTCGGCGCCGCCGTCATCTGGCTCGTCATCGGCGTCGGGTTCGGTGTGACGGCCGCCCGGCACGCGGGCACCTTCATGGACCGTGCCACCACCCTGTTCGCTGTCAGTGGGCTGTCCATGCCGCCGTTCCTGCTCGGTCTGCTGTTCTTGTACTTCCTGTTCTTCCGGATGCACCTGGCCGGTGTGACCTGGTTCCCCGGCGGCGGCTACACCCCGTTGACGCCGAACCCACTCGGCTGGGTACAGCATCTGGTACTGCCCTGGCTCACGCTGGCGATCGCCTCCGCCGCGACGTACACGCGACTGACCCGCACCACCCTTCTCGAGGTGCTCAGCGAGGACTACGTCCGGACCGCGCGCGCGAAGGGCCTGACCGAGCGCCGCGTGGTCTACCGCCACGGGTTGGGGGCTGCGCTGACGCCGGTGGTCACCCAGTTCGGTGTCGACATCGGCACCCTTCTCGGCGGTGCCGTGGTCACCGAGAGCGTCTTCGGGCTGCCGGGGCTCGGGCAGCTGGCGGTCCAGTCGGTCACCACACAGGACCTGCCGGTGGTCATCGGCATCGTGCTCGTCGCGGCGACGTTCATCGTCCTCGCGAACATCGTGGTCGACGGGTTCTACGCGCTGCTGGACCCGCGCGTCCGCTTCAGCTGAGCCGACGTCACAGTTCAGACCGTGTCCAGTCGGCCGTTCACGAACACGGTCTGCGTGCCTCTGGCCGGACCCACCTGCTGAGCGTCGAGGGGTTGGCGCCAGATCCCGAAGAACTGCCCGAGCGTGTAGGTGCGCGCGGTCGGGGACTCGACGTGGATGATCCCGTCCTGAGCATGGACGTGTCGCCGGTCAGACGAGCACGTCACGGCGTAGGCGCTCAGCCACCCGGACCCAGTCGGTAGCCCGCGCCGCGCACGGTGCGGATCGTCTCGCGCCCGAACGGACGGTCCACCTTGTCCCGCAGGTACCGGATGTACACGTCGACGACGTTGGACCCGCCGTCGTACGCGAAGTCCCATACGTGCTCTATGAGATACGTCCGGCTCAGGACCTCGCCCGGCCGGCGCATCAGCTCCTGCAGCAGCGCGAACTCCTTCGGCGACAGCGCGATGTCGACGTCGCCTCGGCGTACCTGCCGCGACACCGGGTCCAGCGTCAGGTCGTCGACCTGCAGCACCACCGGACGCTCCAGCGGATCCCGCCTGGTGAGTGCGCGCACCCGCGCGAACAACTCCGAAAGCGCGAACGGCTTGGTGAGGTAGTCGTCGGCGCCGGCGTCGAGGCCACGGATCCGGTCCGGCACGGCATCGCGCGCCGTGAGCAAGAGCACTGGCGCCCACCGCCCGTCGGCGCGCATCCGACGACACACCTCGAGCCCGTCAGGCGGCGGGATCATCGCATCGAGCACCACGGTGTCGTAGTCGTTCTCCCGCACGCTCCACAAGGCGTCCTCGCCGTTGTCGGCGGAGTCCACGGCGTACCCCTCGCGCCGCAGGCCACGAACCAGTAGCGCGGCCATGCGAGGATCGTCCTCCACCACCAGCAGCCGCATGCCTGCCAGCCTAGAGACCTCCGCGGCCGCGTGCCCCGGTGCCCGGGCCCCGAGCGAACTCATCTACGGATCCCCCTCTGCCTGGTCGACCTGCCCGGACGTCTGCAGGCGGGCTGCGACACGGGCCAACTCAGCCCGCAGCCTGTCCACCTCGTCGCGCAGATCCGCGGCGGCCGCGGCTGCCCGCCGTTTCGACGCGAGGTCGTACGACGCCAGCTCACTCGCTGTCCTGTCGGCACGGCGGCCGTCATCAGAAGCAGTGACAGATCCAGGACGACAAGGCCGCAGAGTATGACGCCCAGTACGGCGACCGGGCCCGCGCCGCCACCCCGGACGGCCATCGCGACGCCCGAACCCAGCAGCACGGCGCCCACGAGCGTCACGGGCCACGATCCCAGCCCGTCACGGACCAGGTCCGCAGCCCGTTCCCCGCGACTCAGACGGTCGCCGGACCGCACCCCGGGATGCAGTTCCCAGGCACGCAGCGGTCGTAGCCCTGCCAAACCGGAGCGGTGCTGCGCCGGGCTGGGCGGGCGGCTGCTGGGCGAGGCCATGCCCAGCATGATCGTGCGGCGCGGATGAGAGAACGGTGAAACCGGGGGCTCGCTCGGGACGCGGGTGCCGGGTGGTGCGACAGAGTATTTGCAGGAAGAACGCCGCTGACACGAACGGTGAGGGGTGAGCACTGTGCGACTCGTGCCGCGCTCGATCCGCGCGAGGGTCACACTGGTGTTCTCCGCCGGGTCGACCGCCGCACTCTGCCTGGGCCTCGCGCTGCTGTACGTCGCGCTCGACGGGCAGCTCACCACGGCTCTCGACGACGACCTGCGCGCACGCAGCGGCGACCTCGCCGCCGCGGTGCGTACCGGCGACGTGACGGTTGTCGCCAGGGACCCGCTGGCGCAGCTGTACGGTGCCGACGGCACGGTGCTCGCCAGCTCAGTGTCCCTCCGTGAGCGCCGACTGCTGTCCGCCGACGAGGTACCCGGCATCGAGCGGGAGACCCTGCAGACAAGGTCCTTCCCACCAGGCAGGGACGCCGTGCCGGTGGCGGTGCGGCTGCTGTCGCAGCGCGTCGACTCGTCGAGGATACTCACCGTCGGTGTGTCGGCCGCACCACTGCAGAAGGCCCGCCGTCGACTGCTCGCCGTCCTGCTCCTCGCCGCCCCGCTGCTCATCGGCGTCCTCACCGCGGGTGGCTGGCTCGTCGTCCGCGCGGCGTTGCGACCGGTCGACGTACTCACTCGTGAGGCAGCCGCGATCTCCTCGGTGGAGGCCGACCGACCGCTGCCCGGGGTCCCCGGCGACGACGAGATCGCACGTCTGGCGCGAACCCTCGATGACATGCTCGCCCGCCTGCGGGTCTCGTTCACGAGGGAGCGTGCCTTCGTGGACGACGCCAGTCACGAGCTGCGGAGCCCGATCGCCGTGCTGCGCGCGGAGATGGAGCTCGCGCTGTCCGCCATTGACGAGCCTGACGAGGTGGAGCGGTCACTTCGAGCCGCTCTCGCCGAGGCCGAACGGCTGTCCAGGCTCGCCGACGACCTCCTGCTGCTGGCCCGTGAGCGGGCCGGCATGCTGCTGGTCCGTCGCGAACCTGTCGACCTGCTCGACCTGGTCGCCACGCAGGCCCGCCGGCTGGAGTCCGTGCTCGGGCTGCGCATTCAGGTGTCCGGCGAACCGGCCGTGGTCCAGGGAGACCCCGACCGGCTGGGCCAGCTGCTGGCGAACACCGTGCACAACAGCGCCGCGGCCGGAGCGGCCGTGGTACGGGTGGGTGTCGAACGGGAGCGAGACGTTGTCAGGCTCGACGTCGCCGACGACGGACCCGGGTTCCCGCTCAGCGTCCGGGACTCCGCATTCGAACGGTTCGTCCGCGGCGACCACGCCCGAACCCCGGGGTCAGCGGGAGCAGGTCTTGGACTGGCGATCGTGCGCGCCGTGGTCGCCGCCCACGGCGGCACCGTCGAGGCACGCAACGGCGACCCGCTCGGCGGTGCGGTGGTGACTGTCCGCCTGCCGCTGAGCTGAGCCATCCGCGTCTCCGTGTTCGTCGCGCGCGGGTACTGGTTCGTCGACCGCGTACAGGAAGTGGTAGGCACCGTCGTCCTGTCCGAACTCGGCCACCGCGCGAGGCTCGAAGCCGGCGAACGCCTGCCGGATACCGTCCCATTCGGCGTCGACGACGCGCCAGCTCATGCCCGCTTGGAAGACCGGGCGACAGAGCGCCTCGAGGTAACCGGACAGATCGTCCGGCGCGCGCCGCGGGGGAGGCATGCCCGTGCCTTTCCGATCACTGGTCGTGCCGCGCCTCGAACAGCGGCGCGAACGGGCGGGCGTCGAACACCACCGGAACGGACGCGATCCTGCCGTCCCGCACGCGGTAGCACTCGCAGGTGCGCGACCGCGGCACCGGCGCGGTCCTCAGGTCGTAGATGACGCAGACGTCGTCGCCGTCGGCGAACACCTTCAGCTTGTCCGCCCCGGTCACGATCCCGCTGAGCTGGCGTAGCGACGCCAGCTACGTATCGGCGTCGGTGAAGCTGTCGATCGGGCCTTCGAAGGAAACGTCATCGTGGAGCAGCGCCCGCGCCCGGTCGAAATCCTTGCCTGTCCAGGCGTCGAAGAACTCCTCGGCCACTCGTGCCGCGTCGGCCATGTGTGCTCCTTCCCGAGTAGGTCGACGCCAACGTATGAGCAGCCCGGCAGCCCGGCCATGGCGCAGACTCCACGACCCTTGTCCCGGACGCCCGGGACCGGTTCGCGACCTGGAACTCGGCGCGCCGTCGTACTGTCAGGTGAAAGTTCTTCTCGGCAGCCGAGGGCGGGTATTCCGATGTGCGGGAGCCGCACCTGCAGGTCTTCGGCAACCTCGGCGTCGACGGGGTGCGGCTCACCGAGCTGGCCGCTCGGGCGCAGCTGAGCCTTGCCGCGACGTCAGAGCTGGTCAACGAGCTGCAGCGCCTCGGGTACCTGCAACGCCGGCCGGACCCCTCCGACGGGCGCGCGAAACTGATCGTCCCCACCGTCCGCGGCCGGCGGGCGCTCGATGACGCCGGCAACAGGGTGGCCGAAATCGAGCAGCACTGGTCGGAAGTCGTCGGACCGGCCCGTTTCGCTGATGCCTGTCGCACGCTCCAGGAACTTCTCGACAAACTCCCCGGCGAGACGGACAACGCCTGAACCGGTCGACAGCCGGAGTCACACCAACCCGCCGGATCGTACGATCGCGGCGTGGCTCTCGACCTGTTTGCGGGAATTCCGGTCAGCGAGTATGCGGCAGCCGTGGAGTGGTACGAACGGCTGCTGGGGTCGCCGCCGAGCTTCCTGCCGAATGACATCGAGGCGGTGTGGGAGCTCGCCGACGTCCGTCAAGGCTACGAGTCGTAGCAGTTGCCGGTGGCAACGAGTCTGTCAACGGTTCGCCGTTGACCACGCCCAGTCCGGTCAACCCAGGTCAGTCAGTTCGCCAAGGGTGTGCGACTCAATCAGCGTTATGTCCATGCTGTAGCGGACTGCGCCACGCCGTACATCGAGAGCACAGGATCCCAGCCCGACAGCGGCCGGAGCAGGCTGTCGCCCTCATCAGTGCGGCGCGTCGCTCTCCGTTGCCGATTGACACCAGGCCGGATCGGGTATCAGAAGGAAGCAGCCTACTGGCTCCATTATTGGAGGAGTCCTATGTTCGCCTGGCTCGCGGCAGTAGTCTTCGGCTTCGCGCTGCTGCTCGATCTGTTCAACGAGAACCTCGGCGCGCCCGACCTGTTCAACTGGAGCACGCTCGTCCTGTTGGGGCTGTTCTGCCAGGCCCTGTACCTCGCCGGCGTCGGGCGCGGCGCGGGTGGGCGTCGGTGGCACCGGAGGCGCCGCCCCGGCGGATAGTCGCGATACCCACGTCGATGCTGAGGTGAGAACGCCTATGGCGATCAGCGGCGCGGCGGTCTGGCTCGTCGGCCCGCGCCGCGATGAAGCGAAGGGTCGTTGTACCGCCGCTTCCATGCCCGAGGCGGCTTGCCAGTGTGCGTAGGTCGACCCTGCGTCGAGCAACTCGGTGGCGAAGTAGTGCACCCATCGGGTACGGCTAACCGTACCGCCGGCAGAGGTGCCAGCCTGATCGACCAGCCCGCTCGAGCGGCGAGATGCTGGGTTGCAACGTCAAGCAATCAGAGATCGAGGGGTGGACCGTGAGGTTCTTGCGTGCATTCGCGTTGTCTGTGGTTCCGCTATGTCTTGTCGCGTACCCCGCGTCGGCCTCGACGCCGAAGCCGACTCTGGAGGGTCGCGCCGTGCTGCCCGCGGCGACGTACGCGCCCGGACCTCCGGCTGGTTCGTTCTTCGCGGGGCAGACGATCAACGGGATCTCGTTCCCGACGCCGTCGCAGCCGGTCGAGGGCTTCTCGTCGGTGTTGAGTGGACGTACGCCGGGTGAGTTTCTCGCGATGCCCGACAACGGCTTCGGCGCAAAGGCCAACTCCCGCGACTTCCTCATCCGCGCGTACTACATCGAACCGGACTTCAAGACGGCGAACGGCGGTACCGGCGCGGTCACCGTGAAGGACTTCATCCAGTTCCGGGATCCGAACGGCGTCATCGGCTTCCCCATCGTCAACGCGGCCACGACTGAACGACTCCTGACCGGTGGGGACATCGATCCCGAGTCGATGCAGAGGGGGAGCAACGGCGATCTGTGGGTGGGTGAGGAGTTCGGCCCGTGGGTCCTGCACTTCGACCCGACCGGCGTGCTGCTCGAGCCGCCATTCCCCGTGCCCGGGAGCCTGGTCCAGCCGACGGTGCCGGGAAGTCTCATGTCACCGAACAACCCGTTCCTGGTCCCGCCGGCCACCGCGACGCAGCCGAACAGTCGAGGCTTCGAGGCCATGTCGTCGACGCCCGACGGGCAGCACCTGTATCCGATCCTCGAGGGCGCGACGGTGGTCGACCCCGACACTCGCCGGCGCTTCATGTTCGAGTTCAGCATCGCTGACGGGGAGTTCACAGGCCGCGTCTGGCAGTACCACACCGAGCAGCCGGGCCACCTCGTTGCGGACATGTGGGCGCTCGACCAGCATCGGATGGTGGTCATCGAGCGTGATGGCGGGCGGGGCCTCACGGCGGTGTTCCGCAACGTCTATGTGGTCGACCTTCGCGACGTCGGACCCGACGGGTTCCTCGAGAAGCACAAGGCCGTCGACCTGACCGCGATCCCCGATCCGGACCTGGTCTCGCTACCACCTCTGCACGCCGGCGACGTTCGCCTCGGCGATCCCTTTGGTGTCGCCTGCGAGTCCATCGAGGCGATCCACGTCATCGACGCAGAGCGGCTCCTCCTCGGGTGCGACAACAACCTCCCGAACACCGGCCGCAATCCGTCCCTCGCCGACGACAACGAATTCATCGTCGTCAAGGTGCCAGGCCTGAAATCGCTGAACTGAGGACTGTCGGGCAGGCAGCACCGTGCTGCACGCCGACCTGGAGGCGGGGAGTATCAGGCGCCCCGCGACGCCTGCGAGCCTCGGCCGAGTCCGTCGCCTACGTCGTCGCCGCGCTCCTCGGGCTGGGCACCTCAACGATGTGCATCGGCTACGTCGCCGGACAGGCCCACGGCGACGTAGCCGATGCCGTCCGCGTCACCGCCGACAGCGTCCACAAAGCCGTCCGCACCATCACCGCCTCGCGCCAACCTGACGGCCCCGACCAAGGCCGAGCCGCCCGACCGTGCACCGGATCCCCATTCCGAGTGCGGCGCGAGCCGCGGAAACCCACAGTCGCCCGGCACCTCGGCTTGCGGGTGTACACGGAGCTCTCCTGGGCCCCGGCTCGGGCCGGCGGTCAGCGGAGTTGTCATGACGGCCTCGCCAGCATGTCGACCGCGGCCTGGAAGACCGGGGGAAGTGCCGCGGCCGCGGGCACGATTCGTCGCCGCACCGTCGCGACCCGGGACGCGCCGAGAAGCGACGCGGTGAGAAGGCGGTAGCGCCAGGTGATGCGTCGCCACGCCGCTTCGTACCGGGCCGGGTCCTCTGCCGCCACCGCCGCCACTGCGGCGCGCGCCTGGGCCAGGCCGAGTGCCACCCCTTCGCCTGTCAGGGCGTCCACGTAGCCCGAGGCGTCACCGATGAGGAGCACTCTGCCGGCCACGCGACGACGGGAGCGCTGGCGTAGAGGCCCCGCGCCTCTCACCGATGCCATGCCACGGCCGTCGAGCCTCGACAGCAACGCGGGAAAGTCCTGGAGCTGTTCCTCGAACGGCCTGCGCACGGTCGTGAGCAGTGCGATGCCGATCAGGTCCTCGGCCACCGGAGTCACGTAGGCCTCGGACGCGGCGGACCAGTGGACCTCGACGTGAGAGGTCCAGGCCGGCATCTCCACGTGACACCGCAGTCCGTAGCGGCGGATCCGTGGCGGACGGCCTTCCAGTCCCAACAGTCTGCGCGTGGGCGAATGAAGGCCGTCAGCGGCCAGGAGGTGCCGCACCGCGGTGCCGTCTACGAGTACGTCGCGATCGCGCTGCACGACGCTCGTCACCGGTCGTCGGACGATCTCCACCCCTGCCTCCAGGACGGCGGCGCGCATCGCGGCATGCAAGACGGTTCGCCGGACACCCCGTCCCTCACCGGCCCGGAAGTCCGCCTCGGCGACAGAGCTTCCCGCGAGATAGCGAATCCCCTTGAGCGGGTGCCCGGAGGGGTCGATTCCCAGTTCGCGGAGGGCCGCCACAGCACCGGGCATCAGTCCTTCGCCACAGGCCTTGTCGATGACATCGCCGCGTGGTTCCCAAACGGCGACGTCGAGTCCGGCCCGTACGGCGTACAACGCGGCGCCCAGGCCGGCGGGGCCTCCTCCGGCGACGAGGAGGTCGGTCATGATGACAAGTCGGCCGCTGCGGCCGCCCGGAGTGCTGCTTCCTCGACCCGGATACGCACCCGAAGGAGTGCGGCGTTGGCCACGGTGAACACGACAGCGGTGATCCATGCGGTGTGGACCAGCGGCAGGGCGACGCCTTCCACCACCACCGCGAGGTAGTTCGGATGCGAGAACCAGCGGTACGGACCGCTCCTGACCAAGGGCAGGCGAGGGATGACGATCACACGGGTGTTCCAACGTCGGCCCAACGTGGCGATGCACCACCATCGCAGCGCCTGGGAGGCCAGTACGGCGGCCAGCATCACGGCGGCCAGCAGGGGCGCGAAGCCAGGCCGGCGGATCCAGACCTCGGCCGCGGCGCCGGCCAGCAGCCCGCTGTGCAGAAGGACCATCACCACGAAGTGCTGTTGGCCGGTCTCCACCCCACCGCGCTCGAAGCTCCACGCGGCGTTGCGCCGCGAGACGGCCAGCTCGGCCACCCGCTCCAGGCCCACCAGCAAGATCAGTCCGGTGAAGAGAGCTTCGCTGCTCATTCGGCCGCCTCCATCGCTCGCAGCAGCACGAGCTCGGAGCAGAAACCGGGACCCATGGCGATCATCAGGCCGTAGCTGTGCGGCCGCGGCGGGCGTTGCCGGAGCGTGTCGGCCAGCACGTGCAGGACCGAGGCCGACGACAGATTGCCGACTCGGCTGAGTGAGTCCCAGGTGATCTGAAGTGCCGCGCGGTCCACGCCCAGCGCGGACTGCAGCGCCTGGAGCACCTTCGGCCCGCCGGGGTGCGCGACCCACCACTCGATCTGTTCGCGCCGGAACCTGCGCGTCGAGGACGATGCGCAGTCCCGAGGCACCGACATCCCAGCCCATCGCGCGCTCGCTGTCGGGGTACAGACGGCTACGACTGGCGAGCACCTCGGCCTGCGGCTCGACGGGTTGCGGCGTGGTCTGCGACGATCCGTGGTCCTGTGCACGCCGGGCGCCGACCGCGACGACCGCGGCGGCTCCGTCACCGAACAGGCCGCTCGCGATCAGGTTCGGTATCGAGCTGTCGTCCCGCTGGAGTGTCAGCGAGCACAGCTCGACCGACATCAGCACGGCCACGTGGTCGGGATGCCCGACGAGGTAGTCGTGCAGCCGGGCGATGCCGGCCGCGCCGGCCACGCAGCCGAGACCTACGAGCGGAAGGCGGATCACGTCCGGACGCATTCCTGTCGCCGTGGCGACTCGCGCGTCGAGCGAGGGGACCGCCAGACCGGTGACCGTGGCCGAGACGATCACGTCGACGTCCTGCGGGGTGAGACCAGCCGCCTTCAGAGCGTCGGTGACGGCGCGCGCACCGAGGTCTACGCCGGCCTCGATGAACGCGTCGTTCGCCTCTCCGAAGTCGGCCAGCGTGCTGTAGCGCTCGAGCGGCAGCGCTAGGTGCCGGTACTCGACGCCGGCATTGCGGTGCAGGCGCTCGACCAGACCACGGTGCACCTCGTTCGCGGAGATCACGTTGGTGAAGGCAGCGGTGATCTCTGACTGCGCGTAGCGGTGTTCGGTGAGTGCGCCTCGTACCGACAGGATCCGCATGGCATCACCGATACCCTCGCGCGGCCCGTGCATGCGCGACTTCTCGCCAGGCCGACCTCAGCAGTCCCCGGACGATCGCCGGGGTGAGCCTCCCGCGGCCTAGTCCCAGCTCCACCAGGTCGTCGAACACCCGCTGGTCGCCGGCCGCTGCCAGTATGCCCGGCTCAAGAATCTGTCCGGCCATGACGAGCTTCGCCGTGAGCGCGGTGTGCCTGAGGTGACCGGCCAGGAAGGATCGGACCGCTCGGCGGTAGCTCCGCCCGAGCTGGCGACCGTCCGCGCCCGCGGCGACCGCGGCGGCAACCCGGCCCGCCAGCAGTCCCGTTGCCACGGCGTAGTAGATGCCCTCGCCGGTCAGCGGGTTGACCAGGCCGGCGGCGTCACCTGCAAGGAGGACCCGACCGTCCGGATGCGGCCACCTCCAGCCTGACAGCGGCAGATGATGTCCGCGCCAGTCGGTCGCATCGGCGGTGGCTCCCGGTAACAGCTCTTCGACCCGGGCGATCAGCAGGGACCGCGACGGGTGCTGACTGCCACCGGACACGACTTCCCCGTAGCCGACGTTCGCGAGTCCGTCGCCGCGGTCGAAGGACCATGCGTACGACGGTCGCCTGCCAGTGCCGAAGACGATGACCTGTTCTCCCCGACGGCCTGGTGTCGTCGGGGCGTAGCCACGAACGGCGAGTGCCGTCGGAGCGTCGCGAAGGCCGGTGGCCGCGCGGACCCGCGAATGCGCACCGTCCGCGCCGACCACGACCCGCGCCGTGATGGTCCCGTCGAGGCAGACCGACCCGGGACCGACGGTGAGGTCGCGGACCCGGTGCCGGAGCAGCCGAGCACCGGCGTCGCGTGCCGCCGTGACAAGACGGTCGTCGAAGACCGAGCGCGGCACGACCCAGGCGGGCCTGCGCATCATTCGGGCCACCGTCACGTCTCCGCGCTCCAGCCGCAGCCGGCTCACGGGGACCCGGTCGTCCAGCAGGCCCATGACGCCGACGTCGCCGAGGACGTCGAGGACGTGCGGGGCGATGCCGTCGCCACACGCCTTGTCACGAGGGAAGTCGGCCCGGTCGAGGAGCACCACGGAAAGGTCCGGTCGCGTCCGGAGAGCACCGAGAGCCGCCGCTGTTCCGGCCGGGCCGGCACCGACGACGGCCAGGTCCCAGATGCGTGCCTCGCTCATAGGGCTTCTAGCCGGCCAGCGTCAGCATCGCCACGTTGACCAGGGCGATGGCCACCGCGGCCCGGAACGGTGTTTGCCCGCGGCCCAGTACGGCCGCGACAGCGAGCACGAGGGTCAGAAGGAGCGCCACCCAGCCCCACACCCCAGGTCCGCCGGTCGGCCCGAGGACCACGGCCAGCGATCCCAGCACGAGCACGGCAGTGGCCACGCGCTGCGACGCGCGCGCTCCAAGCCGGTGCGGAAGCCCGCGAACACCGGTGGCGGCATCGTCGTCGAGGTCCGGCAGCACGTTCACCAGATGCGCGCCCACGCCGAGCAGGCCACCGGCCAGGACGACGGGCCACGGCGGCAGTTCAGGTGGCCTGTGGGCGAGTGTCACGACGGCCGGCAACGCCGCAAAAGCCACGGCGTACGGCAGCCACGACCACCTCGTGCCCTTCAGACCCAGGTTGTACGCCAGGCCGGCACCGACGCCCAGCACCAGATGGCACAGTCCGCTGCGCCAGCCCAGCGCCAGGGAGAGGACCACGCAGGCCGTCCCCGAGACGGCGAGTCCGGTGAGCACTGTGCTCTCGCGCAGCTCGCCGGTGGCCAGCGGCTTGTCCGCACGTCCGACCTGCTTGTCACGACGAGCGTCGAGGAGGTCGTTCGACCAACCGATGGTCAGCTGCCCTGCCAGCACCGCGAGCACGACCAGCACTTGTCTCGAGAGGTCGAGCCGGGCGGAGACTGCCAGCAGACCGGCCACCGCGGTGACCGCGACGGTGGGGCCGAGGTGCGCCGCTCTCAGCAGCGCTGGCGCCTTCATGTTCCATGAGACTAGTCGAGGAGCCAGCGGACATTCTCGTCCCGATGTCGGCCGACACGGCGTGCTCTCTGAGACCGTCCACCCCAAGGCCGAACGGCGGGTAGTCTGCGGTGCTTGGCGATCGCGTGACCGGGTACCGAGCCGGGTATGGCGTCCGCGCAACACGTTCTCAGGAGCGCGTTACCGCGAGCTCACGGATTGTTCAATCTCGTGGGTGGCGTCTGGCCGTATCTCAGCATGCGCAGTTTTGAGGCGGTGCTTGGACCCAAGGCGGATCGCTGGTTGGTCTACACGGTCGGCGGGCTCCTTGCGACGATCGGCTGGACACAGCTGCGTATGCCTGCCACCAGCAGCGGGATGTATGCAGCGCGGCGTCTGGGTGTGGGCTGTGCCGGCACCCTGCTTGCTATCGATCTGGTCAACGTGCCTGCGGGCCGGATCAGCCGGGTCTACCTTGTGGACGCGGCCATGGAGGCCGCGTGGTTGGCGGCGTGGACCTGGGCCGGTCCGCACACCGAGCCGGACCAGAACGGACAGTCGCGGCGCGAACGCTCCTGAGTGATGCGGGCAGACCTCATCGATGCACGGCCGAGCCGCCCTCCAGCAGCTCCTGCGATCAGGGCCGGCGGCGGGAGGGTGGCACTGTCCGGGCGGGGGTCGGCTACTCTAGGCCCGCAGTCGCCCCCGTAGCTCAGGGGATAGAGCAATGGTTTCCTAAACCATGTGCCGCAGGTTCGAA
>WNGB01006748.1_pt1 | contig 16788 bp, 16 predicted proteins | sample 5400681 | NCBI WGS metagenome assembly WNGB01 (sample SAMN13153367, study PRJNA577476) | soil metagenome | isolation source: 115 cm soil or saprolite under grassland replicate 2 | place: USA:California | collected 2016-06-15 | reverse complement strand
GTTGCGGCGCGATCACCCGTGGTCGGCGCGCAACTGGGTCCTGTTCTTCGGCGGCGACTGGCACTGGAAGATTTGGAACGAAGCCAAGCACTCGTTCCTCACCGGTGAGAGCGCGGCGAAGGCCGCGACCGGCCACGAGTTCTTCGAGTACGTGAACGAGGTGGACCCGCGTGCGGGCGACGCGTTCAACGGCGCAATGACCGAAGGCTCGCGACTGCAGGGACTCCTGGTCGTGGACGCCTACGACTTCTCCGGCGTCACGAGCGTGTGCGACGTCGGCGGCGGCTCCGCCGCCGTCATGGGCGACCTGCTGGCCGCCCACCCGGGGTTGCGCGGCGTCGTGTTCGACCTGCCGCAATTGGCCGAGCCGGCGCGTCGGCGCCTCGCGGCGTGTGGTGTCGGCGACCGCGGCGAGTTCATGGCCGGCGACTTCTTCGAGTCCGTGCCCGACGGGCACGACCTGTACACGCTGTTCGCGATCGTCCACGACTGGGACGACGAGCACTGCACGACGATCCTCCGCAACATCCGGCGAGCGATGGCGGCGGGCGCTCGCGTGCTCGTGATCGAGATGCCGGTGCCCGAGGGTCCGGCGCCGAGCTTCGCCAAGGTGATGGACCTCGAGATGCTGATCCTCACCGGCTCGGGCCGGGAGCGGACCTCCGCCGAGTACGAGCGGCTCTTCACCGGCGCCGGCTTCCGCGTGGAGCAGCGCATCCCGCTCCCGTCCCTGTTCACCGTGTTCGAGCTCGCGCCCGCCTGATCCCTGCCTCTTGCCACAAAGCGGACATCCAGGTATGGTCACGCATAAGGCGCTCAGGTACAGGGAGAGGGCGATGGGTGGCTGCTCTTCCCAATCTGTCGCAAGGTGTGTGGTGGTGGCCCTCTGTGTGCTGCTCGCAGCGTGCAGCGGGGGGTCCGACGCGGGTGGCGGCAAGGCCTCCGCGAAGACCTCGGCGCCCGCCTCGTCCACGCCGCCGCCGACCATCGACCTGAGCAAGCCCATCCCCGGCGGCTCGCTCCACGGCACCCCGCGCCCACCGCTCGAGAACACCGGGACGGACTACGTGGCGATCTTCAAGTCGCTGGATGCGGGTTTCAGATGGCTCAGCGAGAACCCGGACCCAGCGGTGATATCGGAGCTCTACGTCCCCGGGACCAGCAATCACGACTATTGGGTTCCTGCCTTCCAAGAACTCGCGTCCAAGGGCTGGCGCTCTGCTGACGAGGGGTACCAATTGCTCTCTGCCGAGGTCGTGGACGCTCGCCCCGATGTCGTCAGCCTTCGCGTCGTCGATTCCATGGACTCAGAGCACATCGTTGATGCATCAGGTGCCCAAGTTGGTTCGGGACGCGCGCGAGAACCGCGAGTCAAGAACTGGACAGTGCTTCTGACTCCCGACGCGCAGGGCCATTGGCGGTTTGCGGACTGGTCACGGTCCGATCCGCAGGTCGAAGCATGAATTGGCGGGCAATTCCGTATGTTCTCGTGGTTGGAGTGTTACTAGGCGCGTCGCCTGTTGGCGCCAGTGACCAGGACCAACCTGCGGCCGGCGGCGGGGTTGCTGGCGACAGCTTCTTCGTCGGGATCATCTCTCCCGGGCAGAGCGGCGGTGGTGGCGGCACCGTGAGCGAGAGCGATCCGAACGGGCCGGCGCCGTACAAGTACACGTGGATCCCGGTCGGCATCGTCGCCGGTCGCGCGCCGGCCTGCGACGCGGGGTTCGGTCAGCCGGGTTGGCCGTACACGCTGCTCGTGCAGGACCTGTCGGGGGCGATCGTCAGTCAAGAGATCCGCTGCGTTCCCCTGAACCCCGACGGCAGCCCGCCCGCGCCGCCGGCGCTGCCACCGATCCCGACCATCGGGGAGATCTGGCGCGCCGCGCTGCGCCAGATCCCGCCGCCGAAGATCGGGATCAACCCACGGCCGACCGGCCTCACCGGCCTCGAGACGTGGCTCTGGTACGAGGGACCCGAGGAGCTCCAGGTCGCGACCAGCATCGGCCCCTGGACGGTCACCGGCACGGCGCGCGTCCAGGACGTCACGTTCGAGATGGGGGAGGGCCGCACCGCGACGGCGACCCGCGCCGGCTCCGCGGCGGACCCGGCTGCGCGCTACGTCTACCAGACCAAGGGCCAGTACCGCATCGTGGCCACCGCCCGCTGGGGCGCCGACTTCGTCCTCACCGGTCCCGGCCTCCCGGCCCGGCCCACGCCGATGGGCGTCGCCGTCCTCCGCTCGAGCGAGGACTACCCCGTCCAGGAGGTCCGCGGGCTGCTGGTGAACCCGCAGTAGCGCGTCGCCCGCGATCTCCTCCCGCCCTGATGGTCCGGCGGCGAGGCGGGGCCGCCACAATGGAGGTGTGCACGCGGCAGCGATCTGCTTCGATCTCCATGTGCCGGAGAGCCGGTCCTTGAAGGCGAAGCGCGGCGCAGTGCGGCCGATCGTCGACACGCTTCGTCACAAGTACCGGCTGTCGGTGGCGGAGGTGGACCACCAGGACCAGTGGCAGCGGGCGGCCATCGCCGTCGCGGTGGTGGCCGAGAGCGACGGGCGGCTCCGTCAGGTGCTCGACCAGGTGGAGCGTTACGTCGCGGCGGCGCCCGATGTCGAACTGTTGGATGTCTCGACTGCCTACCTCGAGCCGGAGGACGCGTGACATGGCCCGCCGCCGTGGTCAGCCGCCGCGCCCGTATCAGAGGACGGCGCGGGTCAACGAGGTCGTGCTCGAGAGCCTGGCCGAGGAGCTCGAGCGGCTCTCGGACCCGCGCCTCGGGTTCGTGACCCTGACCGGCGTCGACGTCAGCCCCGATCTGCGAGAAGCCACCGTCTACTATTCGGTTCTCGGCCCGGCTGAGCAGCACGAGGAGACGTCCAAGGCGCTGCGTTCTGCCGGGTCACATTTGCGAGCGGTGCTGGGCCACGAGGTGCGGCTCAAGTACCTCCCACGGCTGTCATTCCGCGAGGATCCGGCGATCGCTACAGGTGAGCGGGTCGAGGAGATCATCAGGGAGCTCCACAGGCAGGAGGAGCAATGACGGAGCGCAGCGCAGCGGACGTCGACCAGGCCCTCGACCGCGCCGTGCTTGCGATTCGCAACGCGCCCGACGTCGCGCTCGCCTGCCACGTCAGTCCCGACGGCGACGCGCTCGGCTCGATGCTCGGCCTCTTCCACGTCCTGCGCGAGGCCGGTCGCACGTGCGTGGCGTCGTTCCCGACGCCGTTCGTCGTCGCACCGCACTACCGCGAGCTGCCGGGGCTCGACCGGCTCACCCCGCCCCACGAGTTCCCGCGCGAGCCGGCGGTCATGGTCACCTTCGACTGCGGCGCCCTCGGCCGGCTCGGTGATCTCGAACCCGCGGCGAAGGCGGCCAAAGAGCTGATCGTCATCGACCACCACATCTCCAACGACCGCTACGGCTCGATCAACGCGATCGATCCCGACGCGGCGGCCAGCGGGTCCCTCGTGTACCGGCTCGTCCGGATGCTCGCGATGCCACTCAACCGCGACGCCGCCGTCTGCCTGTACGCCGCGCTCGTGTGCGACACGGGCCGGTTCCAATACGACACCACCACGCCCGCCGTCTTCAGCATGGCCCGCGAGCTCGTCCAGCACGACGTCCCCGTGTCGCGCCTGAGCCGCACGCTGTTCGAGGAGCATCGGTTCGCGTATCTGAAGCTCCTCGGTGACGCGTTGAGCGGTTCGCACCTTGTTCCCGAACGGCGTTTCGTCTGGACCGCCGTCACCCAGGACGACCTCGCCAAGCACCAGGTCATGATCGAGGAGGTCGAGGGGCTCATCGACATCCTGCGGCGGACAGCCGAAGCCGAGGTCACGTGCGTCATCAAGGAGGAGGCCGACGGCACCGTCCGGGTGAGCCTTCGGTCTCTCGGGGACGTCGACGTGCGCAGCATCGCCGAGGCCGAGGGCGGCGGGGGTCACAAGTACGCGGCCGGCTTCAGCTCCGACGACAGCATCGACGCCGTCGTGGCTCGCATCGAGCACAAGCTTCCCGTTGCGCGCTGACGCGCGACCATGACGATCCTGCCATGACGACACACGGGTTGGTCGTCGTCGACAAACCGGCCGGGTGGACGTCCCACGACGTCGTGGCCAAGCTGCGCAAGATCTACCGGCAGCGGCGGGTCGGCCACGCCGGGACCCTCGACCCCGACGCCACCGGCGTCCTGCTCGTCGGCCTCGGTCGCGCCACCCGGCTGCTGCGCTTCGTCCAGGACACCGGCAAGGGCTACCGGGGGACGATCGTGTTCGGCGTGTCGACCACCACGCTCGACGCCGCGGGTGAAGTCGTCGATCGCCACGCGATGTCGATCGAACGCTCCGACGTCGAGGCGGCGGTGCCGGCGTTCGTCGGCGAGATCGAGCAGCTCCCGCCGATGGTGTCGGCCGTGAAGATCGGCGGCCGGCGCCTCCACGAGCTGGCGCGCAAGGGCGAGGAGGTCGAGCGCGCGCCTCGCCGGGTCCGCATCGACCGATTGGACATCGAGGCGTTCGAGCCCGGTCCGTACCCGACCGCCACCGTGCTCGTCGAGTGCAGCAGCGGTACGTACATCCGGTCGCTCGCCGCCGACATCGGAGCGCGTCTCGGAGGCGTCGCCCATCTCGGCGAGCTCCGCCGCCTGCATGTCGGTTCGTTCACGCTCGACGAGGCCCGTACGCTCGACGCGATCGAACCCGACCCCGACGCCGTGGTGCTCCCACCGCTCGCCGCCGTGCGCGACCTCGAGCGGGTGAACGTCGACACCGAGCAGGCACGCGCCGTCGTGCACGGAGTGACCTTCCCTGCCGCCGTCTTCGCCGGCGCGCACGCCGGCCCCGGGCCGTTCGCGGTCGTCGGCCCCGACGACGAGCTGCTCGCGGTGTACGAGCGTCGCCGCGCCGGCGTCAAACCGGCGGTCGTCCTCGCGCCCGTCGAGGCGACCTGAGCGCGATGCGCGTCGTCCGCGGAACCGACGACGGCGCGCGCGCCGCAGTGCGCACCGACGGCGCGGTCGTCACGATCGGCGCATACGACGGCGTGCATCTCGGCCACCAGGCCGTGCTGCGCCTCGTACGCGAGCTCGCCGATGCGCGCGGGCTCGACGCCGCGCTCGTCACGTTCGACCGCCACCCCGCCGAGGTCGTGCGCCCCGAGAGTGCCCCGCGTCTGCTCACGACGCTCGAGCAACGGCTCGAGCTCCTCGACGCGACCGGCGACCTCGAGCTGTGCTGGGTCCTCGCGTTCGACGAGGCCCGCAGCAAGGAGTCGGCCGAGGACTTCGTGCGCGAGGTCCTCGTGGACGGGATCGGCGCCCGGCTGGTCGTCGTCGGTGCCGACTTCCACTTCGGCCACCGGCGGGGCGGGAACGTGCCGCTCCTCGAGCGCATGGGCGCCGAGCTCGGGTTCGAGGTGCTCGGCCTGGGGCTCGTGGCCGTCGAGGGCGACCCGACCGCCATCCCGTACTCGTCGACGAGGATCCGCGAGCTGCTCGCCAAGGGCGACGTCGCCGAAGCGGCGCGGCTGCTCGGCCGTCCGCACGAGGTCCGGGGCGTGGTGGAGCGCGGTGACCAGCGGGGGGCCGAGCACCTCGGCGTCCCGACCGCCAACCTGCGCGTCCCCGAGCGCATCTGCCTCCCCGCCGACGGCGTCTACGCCGGCACGTTCGTAGCCGAGGACGAGATCGAGCGCACGACGGCCATCTCGGTGGGTACCCGACCCACCTTCTACGAGGACGGGGACGTCCTCGTCGAGGCGCACGTGCTCGACTTCGACGGCGACCTGTACGGGCAGCAGGTCAAGGTTCGCTTCCGCGAGTGGATCCGCGGCCAGGAGCGTTTCGAGTCCACCGAGGCGCTCGTGGAGCAGATGGACGCCGACATCGAGGCAACACGTCGCATCTCGGCGAGATAACAGGCCGTGGTACCCTGAGAACGCGTCGGCAGGGTGCTGACGCCTCCCCACACCGGATCGAATCCGCAGCTTTCGCATGCCCGACACCACCGCCACGATCGCCGAGCACCGCCTCCATGAAACCGACACCGGTTCGACGGAGGTGCAGGTCGCTCTGCTCACCGAGCGGATCAACCACCTCACCGAGCATCTGAAGGTCCACCAGAAGGACCATCACTCTCGTCGAGGCCTGCTCGTGCTGGTCGGACGGCGGCGTCGATTGCTCGACTACCTCCGGCGCAACGACGTCGAGCGGTACCGAGCGCTCATCGCGAAGCTCGGTCTTCGCCGGTAGGGAAACCGTCCGCGGCGCCGAAGGCGCCGCGAAAAGGGAAAGAGAAGTAGAGACAGGGCAGTCGGTTGTCAGTTGCCACCGCCCGGGCCGCACGTCCGGACGGTGACCACTGGGAACCGAAGGCCCTCTCATAATTCATCACTTCGTCCAAGCGATGGAGAGATAGAGAGGAGCGCGTTCGATGCCTGCTTCACAGGCCGATGGCGCCATTCGAGTCGAAGGCGTTGTCAACGCCGCCGGCAAGACCATGTCATTCGAGACCGGCCGGATGGCCCCCATGGCCAACGGCGCCGCGGTCGTCCAGATCGGAGACACCACGCTGCTGACGACGGTGGTCACCGACAAGCCCCGGGAGGGAATCGACTTCTTCCCGTTGACCGTCGACGTCGAGGAGCGGATGTACGCAGCGGGGAAGATCCCCGGGTCGTTCTTCCGCCGCGAGGGTCGCCCGGGTGAGCAGGCCGTCCTGACCTGTCGCCTCACCGACCGGCCGCTGCGGCCGTCGTTCCCCGAAGGGTTCCGCAACGAGGTGCAGGTCATCTCGACGATCCTCGGCGCCGACCTCGAGAACCCGCACGACATCGCGTCGATCAACGGCGCGTCGGCGGCGCTGACCGTCTCGGGGATCCCGTTCCAGGGTCCGATCGGCGCGGTGCGCCTCGCCCACCACAACGGAGAGTGGCTCGCGCACCCGACGTACCAGGAAGGTGACGACTCGACGTTCGAGCTCGTCGTCGCCGGGCGGCGCACCGACTCCGGAGACATCGCGATCATGATGGTCGAGGCCGGTGGTACCGAGAAGACGTGCGAGCTGTACGAGCAGGGCGCACCCAAGATCACCGAGGAAATCATCACGGGCGGGCTGGAGGAGTCGAAGCGCTGGATCAGCGCCGCGATCGACCTGCAGCTCGAGTTGCGCAAGGCCTACGAGGCAGCGCGCGGTCCGATCGAGGCGATCTCCTACGAAGTGCGCACCGACTACGACGACGACGTGTACGCCGCGGTCGACGACATCGCCCGCGCCGACGTCGACGAGGCGATGAAGATCGCCGACAAGACCGCTCGCGAGGAGCGCACGCACGAGCTCGATGCGCAGCTCGTCGAGAAGCTGTGCGGAACGGCGGATGCGCCGGGGCAGTTCGCCGACCGCGCCGGCCAGGTGAAGAAGGCGCTCCGTTCGCTGCAGAAGGACGTCGTCCGCAGGCGCATCGTCAACGAAGGCGTTCGCATCGACGGCCGCGGCTCGGCCGACATCCGACCGCTGTCGGCCGAGGTGGGCGTGATCTCCACTGCCCACGGCTCGGGGTTGTTCCAGCGGGGCGAGACCCAGGTGCTGTCGGTCGCGACCTTGGCGATGCCGCGCATGGAGCAGATGCTCGACACCATCGGCATCGACGAGCGCAAGCGCTACATGCACCATTACAACTTCCCGCCGTTCTCGACTGGTGAGGTCGGGCGCGTCGGGTCACCGAAGCGCCGCGAGATCGGGCACGGCGCGCTCGCCGAGCGCGCGCTCGTTCCGGTGCTGCCCACCGCGGAGCAGTGGCCGTACACGATGCGGGTCGTCTCCGACGTGCTGTCGTCGAACGGCTCCACCTCGATGGCGTCGGTCTGCGGTTCGACCCTGTCGCTGATGGACGCCGGAGTGCCGATCAAGGCGCCCGTCGCCGGTATCGCGATGGGGCTCGTCTACGCGGACGGCAAGTACACGACGCTGACCGACATCCTCGGCGCCGAGGACGCATTCGGCGACATGGACTTCAAGGTCGCGGGCACCGAAGAGTTCGTGACCGCGCTGCAGCTCGACACGAAGATCGACGGGCTCCCCGCAGACGTCCTCACGCAGGCGCTCCACCAGGCCAAGGAGGCACGCCTCGAGGTCCTCGCCGTGCTCCGGGGCGCGATCCCCGAGCCGCGGTCGGACGTCCGGGAGCGCGCGCCGAAGATCGTGAGCTTCGAGATCCCGATCGACAAGATCGGCGAGGTCATCGGTCCGAAGGGCAAAGTCATCAACGCCATCACCCTCGAGACCGGTGCCGACGTCTCGGTCAACGACGACGGCGTCGTCGGGACGGTGACGATCGGCTCGCAGGACGGCTCCCAGGTCGAGGAGGCCCGTCGTCGCATCGAGTTGATCCTTGACCCGCCGATGGCCGAGATCGGCGGCGTGTACAACGGCAAGGTCGTGAACATCACGAAGTTCGGCGCGTTCGTGAACATCCTTCCGGGCCGTGACGGCCTGCTCCACATCTCGAAGTTGGGAGGCGACCGGCGTATCGACCGCGTCGAAGACGTGCTGAACCTCGGCGACGAGGTGGAAGTGCGCGTTTCCGACATCGACAACCAGGGGAAGCTCTCGTTGTCTCTCGTCAGCGACGGTGACGACGGGAGTGGACCACCGCGCCCCGACGGTTCGTCGGACGCGGATGTGAGAGGCCGCGACCGCGAGTCGGGTTCCAGGGGTCGCGGCGAGCGTGGGCGGGATCAGGACCGAGCGCCGGAGAAGGCGCGCACCCGAGGGTCAGGGCGAGCGAGAGAATCTGTGTCCTTCGAGCAGCACTGGGAGACTCAGGCGAAGGACGAGTTCGGTGACCTCGGCCCGGCGGATGCCGGGCGGCCGGAGCGCCGGGGCGGTGGCGGCGGCCGACGACGGGGTGGCCGGGGCGGCAACCGGTAAGCGTTGTGGTGAGCCCGGCCGGCACCGGACCGGCGGGCCAGGGGATTCGTACTTCGCGGCTTGATTCCGGCCTCCGGGTGGTCACCGAGGCGCTTCCTGCATTGCGTTCGGTGAGCGTCGGCTTCTGGGTCGGCGTCGGATCGCGAGACGAACACGACGGCGAGCGCGGCGCCAGCCACTTCCTCGAGCACCTGCTGTTCAAGGGCACGGCCGACCGGACCGCCTCCGACATCGCCCACGCCGTCGAGTCCGTCGGCGGCGACATGAACGCCTTCACAGCCCAGGAGATGACGGCGTTCTACATCCGCGTCCCGGAAGAGCAGCTCGACCTCGCGCTCGACATCCTCGCCGACGTCATCTGGACTCCCGCGCTGCGCGTCGACGACGTCGACGCCGAGCGGAACGTGATTCTCGAAGAGATCCACATGCGCGACGACACGCCCGACGATCTCGTCCACGACCTGTTTGCAGGGGCGATGTTCCCCGACCATCCGTTGGGTCGCGAGGTGCTCGGCACCGCGTCGTCGATCGGGGGGATGACGCGCGACGCGATCGCGAGCTTCCACGAGCGGCACTACTTCCCGTCGACGATCGTCGTGGCCGCGGCCGGGAACCTGGACCACGACCGGGTCGTCGAGCGGCTTGCGTCGCATGCGGAGGCGCTCGCGGTCGGCGAGGATCTCGATCTCGGGCGATCGGTCGCGGGTCTGGCTGCGGCCCGGCCGCGCGCTCTGCTCACATTGCCGACGCAACAGGTCCATCTGGTCCTCGGCACCCGGGGCATCCCGCGTGAGGATCCGGACCGGTATCCGCTGACCGTGCTCAACCAGGCGCTGGGCGGTGGCGTGTCGTCCCGACTGTTCCAGGAGGTTCGCGAGCGTCGCGGGCTCGCTTACTCGGTGTACTCGTATCGCGTCGCGTACGTCGAGACGGGCGCGTTCGGTGTCTACTTCGGCACCGCGCCCGGCCGCCTCGACGAGGCGATCGACGTGGTCAGCGCCGAGCTCGATCGTGTGACTCGCGATGGTGGCATCAGCGGCGACGAGCTCACGGCGGCGAAGGGTCACCTCAAGGGCTCGATGGCGCTCTCGCTCGAGACGTCGAACAGCCGCATGCACCGGCTCGGGAGCAGCGAGCTGATCCTCGGTGACGTGCTGTCCCTCGACGAGGTCGTCGCTCGCGTCGAGGCGGTCACGGTCGAGGACATCACCCGCATCGTCGAGCGCCTGTTCACCTCGGAGCCACGCACGCTCGCGGTGGTCGGCCCCGTCGACGAGGCGAAGGTCAACAGCCTCGGCTGAGCCACCTGTTGCCCGCTCGCCAGTTCGCCCGCCGGGACTTAGCCTGACGGCGCCAGACAGATCGACCAAGGAGGGACCGTGATCCGGGTCGGCGTGTTCGGGGCCGGTGGGCGCATGGGGTTGACCGTGAGTCAAGCCGTGATCGACGACGAGAACCTCGACCTGGTCGCCGCCGTGGACCCGCAGCACGCCGGCATCGACCTGGACCAGCTCGGTCTCCACGGCACCGGACTCCAGATGTCGACGGGGCCGGAAGCGCTCACCCATGCGGGCGCCGAGGTGGCGGTCGACTTCACCGTGCTCGACGCCGCGCGTGAAAATCTCGAATGGTGCGCCGAGCACGGCGTCCACACGGTCGTCGGCACCACCGGGTTCACGGCCGACGACATCGACGCCCTCCGCAAGCGTTTCGACGAAGCCGAAGCCAACGCGCTGATCGCCCCGAACTTCGCGATCGGCGCCGTGCTGATGATGCGGCTCGCCGAGCTCGCAGCGCCGTTCTTCGAGACCGCCGAGGTGATCGAGCTGCATCACGACAACAAGGCCGACGCCCCGTCGGGCACGGCGATGATGATCGCCCGGCGCATGGCCGACTCGTCGAGCGAGTGGGCAGCCGATCCGACCAAGTCGGTCGTGGCGGAGGGCGCGCGCGGCGGCGTCGCTCCCGGTGGGATCAGGGTGCACTCGCTGCGTCTGCGCGGCCTGGTCGCGCATCACGAAGTCGTGCTCGGCACGACGGGCCAGTCGCTCTCGATCCGCCACGACTCGTACGACCGGACCTCCTTCATGCCCGGCGTGCTGCTTGCAATCCGCGGCGTGCGCGAGCGGCCCGGGCTCACCGTCGGCCTCGACGCGCTGCTCGACCTCTGAATGATGCGGCGCTCTGACCAGCGCACGCGCCCTTGAGCCGGGCAAATCCGGTCATTAGTGTCCCGCCCGTGGCTTCGGGGGGTGATAGTCAACCGATCCTCGCCGTGCGGAACCTCGAGGTCGTATATGGCGCGGCAATTCAGGTGCTGCGCGGCGTCAGTCTCGAGGTCAAGCCGGGCGAGATCGTCGCGCTTCTCGGTGCCAACGGCGCGGGGAAGTCGTCGCTGCTGCGAGCGGTATCGGGTCTCCTTCGGTTCCACCGCGGCTCCATCCCGCGTGGTTCGGTCGAGTTCGAAGGCGAGCGGATCGATCGGCTCGACGCCGCCGCCATCGTCCGTCGCGGCATGGCTCAGGTCATGGAAGGTCGCAGGATCTTCGCCGAGCTCACCGTGGACGAGAACCTCCGCGCCGGCGCCTACTCACGGCGCGACCGCGGCGGCGTCAAGAAGTCGTACGACAAGGTGCTGCAGCTGTTCCCGGTGCTGGCGGAGCGCCACAAGCAGACCGCGGGCTACCTCTCCGGCGGTGAGCAGCAGATGGTCGCGATGGCGCGGGCGATGATGGGGGCGCCGAAGCTGATGCTGCTCGACGAGCCGTCGCTCGGTCTGGCTCCGCTCATCGTGCAGCAGATTCGCGATCTCATCGTGGAGATCAACAAGGAAGGGGCGAGCATCCTGCTAGTCGAGCAGAACGCCACCATGGCGCTCTCGATCGCGGACCATGGCTACGTGCTCGAGAACGGGACCATCGTGAAGGACGGGCCGGGCCAGGCCATGCTCGCCGACTCCGACATCCAGGAGTTCTACCTGGGCGTCGGGGACGCCGGGCAACACTCCTTCCGCGACCTCAAGGGCTACCGGCGTCGGAAGCGGTGGACGGCGTGACCGCGGTCCGCCCCGACGCGCGCCCGCTGCTCGAAGCTTCCGACGTCACGCTCCGTTTCGGCGGTGTGACCGCGTTGCAGGGGGTCACGTTCCAAGTCAACGAGAACGAGCTGTTCGCGATCATCGGTCCGAACGGCGCCGGCAAGACGTCGATCTTCAACTGCCTGAACGGCGTGTACCGCCCACAGGAGGGCACGATCCGGTTCGCGGGGACCGAGGTCATCGGCATGCGGCCTTCCGTCACCGCCGACGTCGGGATCGCCCGAACGTTCCAGAACCTCGGCCTGTTCGTGAACCTCAACGTGATCGACAACCTCATGCTCGGCCGCCACCACCTGATGAAGACCGGGTTCCTCGGCGGCGCGCTCTGGTGGGGACGCGCGAAGCGCGAGGAGATCGAGAACCGCCGCCGGGTGGAGGAGATCATCGAGCTCATCGAGCTGGGGCCCTACCGCTACATGCCGGTCGGGATGCTCCCGTACGGGATCCAGAAGCGGATCGAGCTCGGACGGGCGTTGGCGATGGACCCGAAGCTGTTGCTCCTCGACGAGCCAGTCGCGGGCATGAACCTCGAGGAGACCGAGGACATGGCGCGCTACATCCTCGAGGTCCGCGCCGAGCTCAGGCTCTCGATGATCCTCGTCGAGCACGACATGCACCTCGTCATGGACATCGCCGACCGCGTGCTGGCGCTCGACTTCGGCCGCCCGATCGCGAGCGGACGGCCCGAGGAGGTCCAGCAGGACGCACGGGTCATCGAGGCCTACCTGGGGCAACCGGCATGAGCACCGCGGTCGAGGCTCGCGCCGTCCCGACCGCCGGGGCCCCCGCCACTCTGCCCGCGATGCTGCTGCGCCACGCGTCCTCACGCGCCAAGGCCGTGGCGCTGCGGGTGAAGCGGTTCGGTCGTTGGGAGGAGATCACCTGGGCGGGGTACAGCACGCGCGCCGCGCGCCTGGGGCTCGGGCTGCGCGAGCTGGGAGTCGCCGCGGGTGACAAGGTCGCGGTGCTGGCCGAGAACCGGCCCGAATGGCTCTTTGCCGACCTCGGGGTGCAGGGCATCGGCGCGATCACGGTCGGCGTCTACCCGACGAGCTCGGAGCCCGAGGTGGCGCACGTGCTCGGGGACTCCGCCGCCAAGGTCGTGATCGTGGAGGACGAGGAGCAGCTCGACAAGACACTCCTCGTCCGCGACCAGCTGCCGGCGCTGCGGAAGATCATCGTCATCGACACGCGCGGCATCCGCTCGCTGGAAGACCCGATGACCGTCAGCCTCGACGAGGTCGACGTCCTCGGCCGGCAGCGGCTGCGCAGCTCGCCCGGAGAATGGCTCGACGCCGTCGGCGGCCTCCCCGGCGGTCGGGACGTCGCGATCGTCGTCTACACCTCGGGTGTCTCCGGCCCGCCGCAGGGCGTCATGCTCTCGCACGCCAATCTCGCCGCGGCGGGCGAGATCGCCACCAGGTTCTACGGCGCCCGGTCCGACGACGAGGTGTTGTCGTATCTCCCGCTCTGTCACGTCGCGGAGCGGCTCGTGTCGGTCGTCGTGGCGCTGCGCGCCGGCTACATCGTGAACTTCGGCGAAGGCGGCGAGTCGTTCGCGAACGACCTGCGCGACGTGCAGCCCACGTTCTTCCTCGGCGTTCCTCGCGTGTGGGAGCGCCTCGCCGCGACGGTCCAGGTTCGGATGCGGAACGCGAGCTGGTTGAAGCGCCGGAGCTACGCGGCGTGGCGGGGCCGCGGCGGACCGCTGGCGTGGCTGTTCCTCTACCGATCCCTCCGACAGAAACTCGGGATGTCGAGGGTCCGGGTCGCGCTCTCGGGTGCCGCTCCGATCGCGCCCGAGGTCCTCGAGTACTTCCGGTCACTCAAGATTCCCGTCCGCGAGGTCTACGGGCAGACCGAGAACAGCGCGCTCGCCACGGCGGCGCCTGTCGAGGACATCCGGATCGGCACGGTGGGCCGGGCCCTGCCTGGCGTCGAGGTGCGCGTCACCGACGACGGTGAGGTCCTCGTGCGGAGCCCCGGCAACTTCGTCGGGTATCTCGGCGACGAGGCGGCGACGCGGGCGGCGATCGGCGAAGGTTGGCTGCGGACAGGTGACCTCGGTGAGATCGACGCCGACGGGTACCTCACGATCACGGGCCGCATGAAGGACATCCTCATCACGGGCGGCGGCCTCAACGTGTCGCCGAACAAGATCGAGAACCTGCTCAAGGTGTCGCCGTTCATCCGTGAGGTGATGGTGATCGGTGATCGCCGTCCGTATCTCACCGCGCTCATCGGCATCGACGGGGAGACGGTCGGGGCATGGGCCCAGCAGCACGACCTCCCGTTCACGACGCACCGGGACCTCGTCGCGAAGCCCGAGGTCCGGCGGCTCATCGAAAGCGAGGTGGCCGACGTGAACGACTACATCGCCGAGACCGAGCAGATCCGAGGGTTCGAGCTGATCCCCGTCGACCTCGAGGAGGCCGGCGCCCTCACGGCGACCCAGAAGGTGCGTCGCCGGATCGCCGCCGAGCAGTTTCGTCACCTCATCGATCGGATGTATGCCGCATGACGAAGTTCTTTTCCCTGCTCGCGGACGGCTTGGCGCTCGGTGCCGTGTACGCACTGGTCGCGCTCGGCTTCGTCGTGATCTTCCGCGCCACCGGCGTGATCAACTTCGCGCAGGGCGGCCTCGTCGTCTTTGGTGCCTTCCTCGTGTACCAAATGCAAACCACGTGGGACGTCCTCGGTGGCGGTCAGACGTGGCCAGGCTTCGTCGTGAGTGCGCTGTTCGCAGCATTGTGCGTCGCCGCCGTCGGAGCCGCGTTCGAAGCCCTCGTATTGCGGCGCATGATCGGCCAGCCGATCTTCGCCGTCATCCTCATCACGATCGGCCTGTTCTTACTCGTGGAGCCGATCACGACGACCGTCTGGCACAACCCGCCCGGCGGCGTCCAGACGCCTTTCGGCCTGAGGAACGTCACCGTGGGTGACGTCAAGATCCTCCAGATCAACATCGCGACCGTTCTGCTCGGCGCCATTGTCATGGGCGGGTTCTTCCTCCTGTTCCAGTACACGAAGGTCGGCGTCGGCATGCGCGCCACTTCCGTCGATCAAGAGGCCGCGCTCGCCCAGGGCATCAACGTGCGTCGGATCTTCGCCCTCTCGTGGGCCATCGCCGGCGTCGTGGCGGTCGTCGCCGGCATGATGCTCGCCGGCGGCGCCGGTCCGGCACCGGGCCTCAGCGTGAGCCTCGCCGTGATCGCGTTGCGCGCGTTCCCTGCGATCATCCTGGGCGGCCTCGACTCGCCCATCGGCGCCGTCCTCGGAGGTCTGATGATCGGCGTGGCCGAGGTGATGACGAAGGGCTACATCCCCGACCTCATCCCTGCCCTCGGGCCCGAGTTCGGCGACATCGTTCCGTACCTGATCATGATCGCCATCCTGCTCGTGCGTCCCTTCGGGCTGTTCGGGACGCGCGAGGTGCGGAGAGTCTGATGGCCCGGGCGAACCGCACCATGATCCGCAGCTACGCGGACGACCTACGGCTGTTCCCGACCACCGCCAAGCGGGTGAGTCTTGTCGCGCTCATCGCGTTGTACCTGATCATCCCGTACCTGATCAACGATGAGTGGGCCAGCGTGCTCGCGCTCGCCGGCGTCGTGGCGATCGGTGCGATCGGCCTCAATCTGTTGACGGGGTACACGGGCCAGCCGTCCCTCGGGATGGCCGCGTTCATCGGCTTGGGCGCGTTCATCGCCGGCTACTACGGCGGCGGGAGGATCACGGACGGCATCGGCTACGAGTTCAACGTCTTCGTGTACCTCTTCATCGCCCTCGTCGCCGGCGGCGCGGTCGGGTTCCTCATCGGCCTTCCCGCGCTCCGGCTGCGCGGGAACTACCTCGTCATCGTCACGCTCGGCCTCGTGTTCGTCGCGCTGTACCTCTGGCAGAAGTGGACGACCTTCACCGGCGGCAACGAAGGAAGCCCGATGCCGATCAAGGCCGACATCTCCCTCGGCTTCTGGTCGATCGACTTCCTGAAGCCGACCGTGCTCGGCAAGGAGCTCGGCCCCAAACAGGGACTCATGTACCTCGGGTGGGGGTTCGTGATCGTCACCGCGCTGCTGGTGAAGAACATCGTGCGCACCCGCCCGGGTCGAGCCCTGCAGGCCGTGCGCGATCGTGACGTCGCCGCCGAGGTGGTCGGCGTGAGCCTGTTCAAGTACAAGGTCGGCGCCTTCGTGATCTCCAGCGCGATCGCGGCGTTCGCCGGTGTCCTGTACGGCCTGTACCTCGGCTACCTCACCCCCGACCAGACGTCGCTCGGTCTCGTGCTGTCGATCCAGTTCCTCGCCGTCATCGTGGTGGGCGGTATCGGCACGATCTACGGCTCGATCCTGGGCGCCATCCTCATCGGCGCCCTCCCCAAGATCATCGAGCAGTTCGTACCCGACAATTGGAACCTGCCCATTCTGGGCTGGCCGATCGTCACCAACGACTCGGGCGCGACCGGGTTCACGAAGGGGGCGCTGAGCACGATCATCTATGCCTTGCTGATCATCGTGTTCTTGGTCTTCGAGCCGAGAGGCCTGGCCGGGATTTGGAGAAGGATTCAGGCATACTTCAGGACGTGGCCGTTCTCGTACTGACGGCCCAAAAGGGGGTAACGCGGATGAGGGGGAAGAAGCTCGGGCGACTCCTCGGGGTGCTGCTCGCGGTGGCTCTGGCCGTCGGTGTGACCGGCCTGGGCGTGTCCGCGGGTGCAGCACCTGCCGGGAAGACACCGCCCAACGTTCCTGGGTTCAACGGCTCCAC
>WNGB01006746.1_pt1 | contig 16790 bp, 17 predicted proteins | sample 5400681 | NCBI WGS metagenome assembly WNGB01 (sample SAMN13153367, study PRJNA577476) | soil metagenome | isolation source: 115 cm soil or saprolite under grassland replicate 2 | place: USA:California | collected 2016-06-15 | reverse complement strand
ACCGCGTCGCAAGCGAGGAAGGATTCAACAAAGCGGTGGGATTATGCCGACCTCCCGGGCGTCCCGCCGGTCCACAAGCCCCACAAGATCAGGCTGCTTACAAGCTCAGACTCGCCTTGTCGGCATAATCCCGGAGTCGGCATAAGTCGACGACCAGCACGGGGGTGCGGCCGCGTTCGGCGGCCTCGGTGGCCAGGGAGTCGGTGGCTTGGGGGATGAGGGTGGCGCGGTGGGGGCGGGGGGTGCCGCCCAGGGCGGTGACGATGGCGTGGTGGATGCCGCGGGTGCCCACGGTGGGGTTGGGCAGGTAGATCAGGGTGTGGCGGGTGGGGTCCAGCTGGGTGACGGCGGCGCGGGCGGCGACGGTCTTGCCGACGCCGACCTCGCCGGTGAGCACGCCCAGGGCGTGCTGGTCGATGGCCCAGGTGATGCGGGCGACCGCCTCGTTGTGGGCGGTGTGGCGGTGCAGCATCTGGGGGGCGAGGTCGCGGCCGAACGGCATGCGGGTGAACCCGTAGGTGGCTTGGAGACGCTCGATCATGACCACTCCTGGTCGGGGTCAGGGTGGGTGAGGGTGGGCTGGCCAGGGACCTCGGGGTGGACGTGGCCGTGGTGGTCGTCGTCGGCGGGCGTGGGGTCGGGTCGATCCGCCAGGACGCCGGTGAGTCGTGGGTGGGGGTGGCCGTCGTCGTCGAGGTCGGCGTCGGCCAGGGCGGCGTAGTTGATCCGCTGGGCGAGCTGGTGCTGGTGGGCGGCGTCCAGCAGGCGCAGGTAGTCGATGCCGGTCTGCGGTGGGGGGCCGGTGTTGGGCTGTTCGGGGCGGGCCTTGGGGTGGGCGTGGCGGCCGATCCGGTAGGCGACCGCGGTGCCGAAGCTGCGCTGCTGGTAGCGGACCTCGATGTCGGTGAGGTCGAAGGGGTCAAAGACCAGTTCGACCCTGCGGCCTGCAAGCAGCGGGTCGACCTGGTAGGTGTTGGCGTGCAGCGACACGGTCGCGTTGGTGGTGACGGTGCGGTGCTCGGCCCATAAGAACGCCTCACGCAGTTGGGCGGGGGTGGGCCGGGGCAGCGGGGTGGGCAGGCCCTCCTGCCAACGCCGCAGCGGTGGTGCGCCGGTCTCGGAATGGACCCGGGGGTGGTAGTCGGTCTCCACCCAGGCGACCAGCAGGCGGTTGAGCTCGGCCAGGTCGGCGATGCGGTCGGCGCCCTCGCCGGCGAACTCGACCAGGAACTGGCTGCGGACGGTGCGGAAGAACCGCTCGATCTTGCCGCGGCCTTGGGCCGGGCGGGGGTGGAGTGCACCAGGCGGATGCCCAGGGTGGCGCAGGCCCGCAGCAGCCAGGAGTCCACAAACGGCGAGCCGTTGTCGACATAGACCTGCTCGGGGACGCCACGGGCGGCCAGCGCGGGTCGCAGCGCCGCGGCGAGCCGGACGGTGTCTTCGTGGTAGCCGAACCGGCCGGCCATCACCGCCCGGGAGTGGTCGTCGATGAAGCAGAACAGGATGGTCTTGCGCCCGGCGATGACCGGGCCGTGCAGCGCATCGCCGGTCCACAGCTGGTTGGGCCGGTCGGCTTCGAACCGGCCGAACACCACCGGGTCGGCCGGGAGGGTGCGGTCAAGCTCCGTACGAAGTGGCGCTGCAGGGTGCGCTCCGATGGCGCCCAGCCGGACTGGGCGCGCAGGATCCTTGTGACCTGCGCGGCGGTGCGCTGCGGCGCTTCCCGCTTGAGCGCCGCGGCCATCGCCAGCACCTCGGCCGGGGTGCGCGGCGTCACCCGCGCGGGGGTCGGCACCAAGGCTTCGAACCCGCCGGCGCGCCACCAGCGGATCCACCGGTCGATCGTCTGGCGTGATACCCGCACCGGTTCACCGAACGGGCCTTGGTGGGTGCGTTCGGCCAGCTCGCGGACCAGCCGGCCGCGCTGGCGGCTGGTCAGGGCTGGGTCGAGCGCGTCTTGGATGAGCTCATAGCGAAACAACGCCATCCGGCGGGCCCGCTCGGCTCGGCGTCTGGTCTCGTCGTCGGCGTGGGACTGGGGCACCTGTGGCCTCCTCGGCACGGCCGGGATCCCTTGCGGGAGCGGTCCGGGATCGGTCGCGCCGAGGCTCACCTGCCGCACGCTGGCCTCACCAGGGGCAGTTCGTGTTGCCCACCTCCACCCTGCTCCCGGGCGAAAGCAGCCGCCCGCCGGTGACCGCAGCGGCCAACTCCCACGGCGACAACCCGACCAGCACCCACCACCGACCACCGGCCGCGCCCATCGCGGCAACGATCGCGGCCACCGCGTCGGAAAGCGCCGACCCCTGCGGCTCCAGCACCGGCGGGTCCGCGTCCAGCTCGCACAGCAGCGTGGTGAACGCCGCCCGCAGCCACCCCGCCCGCGCGGCGAACCGGCGCAGCCACCCCCGCACCGTCGCCGGCGGGCGGCCAAGCCGCTCAGCGATCCGCCGATGCCCACACCCGGCCGCCTTGGCCACCAGGCGGCGCCGATCACCACCGCCACATCCGCCCGCCTGACCAGCGCCCCGACCGGCAGCAGCACATGCGTGCGCCGACACCCGGCACACCGCGCCCGCCGGGGTCGCAGCCGCCACCGCAGGCCGCCCCCACCGCGCAGCACCCGCGGCCGCGCATGCCCCCACGGCCCCAGCCGACTCCCGCACCCCGGATGCGGACATCCAAGCCGGCCCGCGACAAGGCGCTCCTCGACGTCCCTCGCGTTCTTGCTACCGTGAGCACTGGTGCCTCCGTGCACCGCATGCGGCCCTCCCGGCGGCTCGACCAAAACACAGCCGGGAGGGCCAACCTCTGCCTGGACGTGCTCACGTTGTCGTCGCACATGAACAAGGGCAACCCACCAAGGGTTGCCTGGGATCCTGCTCACCCCCGAAGACGCTGACCTACCCTCCCGCCCTCACAGGGAATGACGGGGAACACTCCATGGCCGCTATCACGACACGGTTGGACGGGCGCTGTTCAGCGTCACCGCCGAGTTCACGCTTGGCGTCGGGTGGATGGCATATGACGCTGGCAAGCACGGGTTGGCCCAGCGCTACATGGCGCAGGCGTTGCGGATGTCGCACGCGGCCGACGACCGGGCGTTTGGCGGCCGCATTCTCGCGGCGATGAGCCACCAGGCGCTTCACCTAGGTGACGTGCGGCACGGGCTTGACTTCGCGTGCGCTGCACGCGCCGGCACCCAGGGCGCGGTCACGAAAACCACGCTGGCGATGTTCGCCGCCATGGAAGCCTGCGCCCATGCCGCTCGTGGTGATGCCTCGCCGTGCTTGCGGGCTATCGGACGCCGAGCGTGCCTTCGGTCGATCAGACCCGGCCGAGGACCCTGCGTGGGTCGATTTCGATGAGGGCGGGCTCGCGGGTCACCTGGCACGCTGCTTCCGCGACCTCAATCGCCCCGGTGAGGCAGAGCGGTTCGCAGTCCGGTCGATCCAGCTGTGCCGCCCGACCCATCTGCGGACGCGCGTGCAGCGCTACGCGATCCTTGCCAGCGCCCACGCTCAACAGGGCGATCTTGAAGGCGCATGTGCGGTCGGTCGGCGTGCGCTTGCGGAGGTGCCAAGGCTTCGGTCGAGGCGAACACTGGACGATGTGGCTCGCCTCGTGCAGCTCGTCGGCGCGAAAGGAAGCCCGGCGACACAAGACTTCACCAAGCAGGCCCGCGAGGTGCTCACGTCCCGGTAGCGCTCACGGTGCAGTCAGTCTATGTGATCGTAACTACCTGGAATGCCTCGGCGAGGCGGTCTGCCGGCAGCCCGGCTGCCTGGCTGTTTGAGGCCAGGCGCTCGCGCATATCCGCCGCGAGCCGGTCCCGATGCGCGGTCTGGCTCTGGTGGGCCCGAAGGGCAGCGATCTTGCGGTCGAACATGTCGGTGACATCGACGTAGTGGTTGGGGTTCGGGCTCCCGATCAGCCACACCTCGCCGACCTCCCACGGCCCTAGTCCCTCCTCGTTGAGCAGCTCCGGGTGGGCGAACGGGTTGCGAGCATCGGGGAAGATCGCGCTCAGGGTGGCCTCGCCGGCGGCCCGGTGATCAGGGTGGTTCCTGTGGAACCGCCGCCAGCTCCACTCCGGGCTCCAGGTGAGCATCCGGTCCGGTCGCAGCTGGCGGATCAGCCGCGTGATGTCCCGGCGCAGCGCGTAGCTTGGCTCGATGCATCCGTCTGGGTAGCCAAGGAACCGCACGTCAGACACACCGAGCACGGCGGCCGCCGCCTCCTGCTCGGCTCGGCGGATCCCTGGGATGTCCGATCGGGGAACCTGGGGATCGAGCCCGCCGGAATCCCCGTCGCTCAGCACGCAGTAGGTGACCGGGATGCCGGCACTGGTCCAGCAAGCGACCGTCCCACCTGCCCAAAAATCGACATCGTCAGGGTGTGCAATGACGACCAGCGCACCCTCGATCTCGTCGTTGGCAAGAACCACGATCACTCCCGCCAGATGGGATGACATCATCAATCTGCCAGTAAGGCTAGAACACTACTGTAGGTTGCCGAGTGCGCTGCTGGCGCGTCGGGTGGAGGGTAGCATGATGTCGCCGCTCGGCCGCTGGATACCATCAAGCCACATTCGAGCATGGGTTCGACACTCTCCGAGACGAAACGATATAGTATCGCCTGCGGTGCCTCGCTGCCATGTAGATGCCGCACGATTAGTCCACAGGGCCATCCTACGAAATCCTGGTGCCACGGCGCGTTGAGAAGGCAGGCATATGACTCTCCTTAGGGCAACCGCGCAGGAACAACTACTCCACTGGCTGCGCGGCGACTGGATCAGGGAAGGCCCTCCACTGTGTGTGATAGAAGGCTTCACCGGCGTAGGGAAGACGACGATCGCTAGACGTTTGGCAGATCAGAGCACAGCACCAACAGCCTCTGTTCAAGTGCCTGCCCCAGACGCGCCGCTTGACGACGTTCTCCTTACCATCGCTACTGAGTTGGAATCCTCGGGCGTATCGACATTGGCTGATGCCATCGGCGAAGATATGCTGGCCACGCTGCTCAAGATCCTCCGTGATCCTGTCCTTGTCATTATTGATGACTTCCACAATTGGTTAACCCCAGCCGGCGAACCCATTGATGCCGTCCGCCCGCTCCTCGAGTATCTATTACACAAGCCGCGACTTCAGGGTCGACTGCTTGCAGTAACAGACCGAGCACTCAAGGAAGAGTCTCTCTCAGGTTACTTTGATGTTCGTCCACTCCCTCCACTTGAGGAGGAGGAGGCTGAAAGCGTCCTTGTCTCTCTGCTCCACTCAAGACAGCTTGAAAGCGAGGTTGCGCCCGATCTCCGTGGAAATGTGGTGCGCTGGCTGGGCCGCAACATACATGCGCTTAAGATTCTCGTAGGTTGCCTCAAGCACTCTTCGCTTGAAGAGCTTATGAAAATCCAGTCGGACGCATGGGAGGCGCAAGAAAGGCGCGTTACGCCTGGACTCCTAAAGCCGCTTCAAGATGCAATCTTGGCCCGCACTCTCCTACACGTCCAGCCGTCCACGCAAAAGGCTCTGCAGACCCTCTCGGTATACCGGCGTCCGTTCACGGCCGACGCTATGGATCGGCTCCGCCTTCCTTTGGATGATCGACGACGCGCGCGGGAGGAGCTCATTGGTTACTTCCTCCTAGAACGACGCCTTAACTGGTTCAATCTGAATCCAATTGCGAGGGAGGTGGGGGCCTCACAGTTGCAGGAATCCCCCAGTGATTTGCGACGTGCTCATCTAGTTGCAGGAGAACACTACGAACGCCATTTCTCTGCCAAGGGTCAAGTTCCTCTCGCTCGATATGGACCGCAGTTCGTCGAGGCACGTCACCACCTTTGGAGGGCAGACGAGGAACAACGTGTTGCGACCCTTGTAAGTCTGTATCGCCGGCATCTAATTAGCTCGTATTCGCGTGACGCAACAATTCCGAGTGATCCGGTGGAGCTTGATGAACGAATCGCAATACTGACTGCCGTTTTGGTGGATGGAGGACCTGTTGCCCTTCGCTACCACCTGGCCCGCCTGCTTGACCGGCGCAACAAGCGCGACGACAAGTTGAGGGCACTGCTGCAGACACGAGAGGCTATTCGCGAGTCAAGCCGTCCTGATCTTTGGAGTGTACATGTTCGTCTGACATACGAAGTGGAAGGCCCCAGACATGGGGCAGAGACGGGACGTCGTGCACTCAAGGCAGCGCCGCACTCTCCACCGCTTCATTACCTTGTAGCACACAGGCTAGCTGAGAATGGAGCAGCGGCGGAGGCGCTTAAGGTTTGCGAACAAGCTGTTGATCGGCTCGGAGTCCTGTCCGCGTGGAGCCTTATCCAGCTCGCGAGTATCATCCTGAACCGGCAGGGAGAATATGAACGCGCAATCCGCCTGTTTCTCGCGCATCTGGATAAGTTTCCTTCCATGCAAGGGTCTGCTACAAGAATTTTCGAACAGGCCTGCTTCACAGCTCTGGCTATTAGCGATGTAGAATCGCTACAGAAGCTACGGTCGCTGGCGGGCTTACTCGAAGGCGGGGAACATCAAGAGGTTCTTGCGGATGTCCTTCTACTCCAGCTGCAGGACGAATGGCAACTCGCCGCCCAGTCTGCGTCGCTCTTTCGCAGAAGAGGAAACCACTATCCTGCACTGAATTATCAAGAGACCTTCAGCTGGCTATGCGCCGGAGAGATTGAGTCGGCTGCTCATACTTTGATTCCTGGCATTGACCGATCGAGTCAATGGCTCGCCGCGATAATTGCATATAGAGGTGGGCGTCGAGACCGTCACGATGAGGCCATGCGGAGCTACTTAGGTCGCAACCTGACAGATGAGGAGCTGACTGATCCTTTCCTGTGGCTTCGGGTTTGGGACATTGCCCCTCAGCGCTTTGGGTACAGCGTTAGCTTCTATTTTCCTAGATTGCCGAAGGAACTTACCGGATTGGGCAGAGAGTTAAGGCGCCTGTATACTTCTGGAAGAGTGGTACCCGACAGAGTTGTTGAGTCGACAAGAGTATCGGTCACGGAGGAGGATATTGCGGTGAGCACGGATCCCCTCAGCGATGCTACGAAGAGGGCTGTGAAGGTCTTCTATTCATACGCACACGAGGACGAGAGTCATCGCCAGGAATTAGAGAAGGCTCTGGCGTCCCTACGTCGCGGTGGCGAAATCGAGGAGTGGCATGACCGTAAGATAACAGCTGGCGAAGAATGGCGACAGGCGATTGACCGCAACCTTGAGCTTGCCGACCTAATTATTCTGCTCGTAAGTCGCGACTTCATGAACTCGGATTACTGCCATGATGTAGAAGTGAAGCGAGCCTTGGAAAGGCATCGAGAGGGCAGCGCAAGGGTGGTGCCAATTATCGTCCGACCTTCGGATTGGCAGGTCGAAGGCTTCGCGATATTGCAGGCGCTTCCTACTAATGGCCGTGCCGTAACGACTTGGCCTAATGAGGATGAAGCATGGCTCGACATTACCTGGGGCCTTCGTCGCGTCATTTCCGCGCTGCGTCTGGCCCTATGATGGAGCGCGCTTTCACACGGCAGAGGTCGGGCCGTGGGTCAACCGTCAAACCGTCGCTGAACATGCCTGTCGAGGTCGTGTGCCGTCTATAGGCGCTCCAGCAGCTCGGCGAGATCGGTGCCCTGTAGGTCGGTCTTGCCCATCCCCCGGGCTACCCGCCAATTCCTCGCCTTGTTCCAGCTGAACCCGGCTTGCTTGGGAAGCTCGTAGGGTCCAAGCGCCCGACCCTGCGAGCCGTAGGTGGCTCGTACGGCATGCTCGGGGAAGTAGTTTTCGATCGCGCGTCGCTGGAGAACAGTGCAAGGAATCGAGAGGTCCCCGCAGATCGCTGCGAACTGGCCGCGGTTCGCCGCCAACGGTGCGTCGGCTTGAGGGCGCTCGCTGTCGATCACCGCGAAGATTCGACTGGAGAGCCGTCGCAGCTCCGCGAGTTCGTTGCCCGCATTCGCGTTGATCAAGGCGTTGCCAGCCAGCGGCACGATGACGTACCGATGCTCCTTGCGGTAAAGGCGTAGCAGCTGCTGGAAGACCTTCACTTCGGTGACACCCTCCACCAGCAAGATCCCATCGAAGTGCAGGTCGGTTCGGCCGCCAAACCCGAGCTGTCCAGTAAGGGCGGCAAGCCCAGGGGTGTCCTCGTAGGGCGTGAGCTGGCTCACACCAGCATCCCGAGTGACGCAGTAGACACGCTCGGCGGCGGCACGGGCCAACCCGACGCTGTGGGTGGCAAAGATCACACCACCGGGTGCATAAGAGCCCAGCAGCAGGAGAAAGTCCAGCTGCAACGCTGGGTGCAGGTTCAGCTCTGGCTCGTCGATCAGCAGCAAGCTCGGCTGCCGCGTCAGCACGTTCGCCGCGACCAACAGGAAGTGGGCGAACCCCGCGCCAATCTCGGAGCTGCGATAGCTGAACCCGTCGATGTTCAGCTGCAGTCTTCCGTCAGGGGTCGGGTTGATCTCCAGCTCGTCGAACTCGAAGATGCGCTGCAGCTCCTTGGTCATCCGGTAGATGGCCTCGTTGGCCTCCGGCGAGGGACCGCTCTTGAGCTGGTGGAGTTGGGTGATGAAGGCATCCCCAATGCGGATGTCGAAGTAGTCACCGGCGCCGACGTTGATGGCGTTGCGGAACGGGCCGATGTACATCACGTTCGTTAAGAAGCGCGCGGCCTCGCCGATCGGCTGGACATCAACTTTCCGGCCCTTGGTCTCATAGAGCCGCCGGGCTCCGGCGTCTGGACCGTTCGCCGCTGCCGAGACCGGCTTGTCAGAGGATCCGGGAAAGCGGCCCTCAGCGGTCTCGACCGAGAGGCTGATCGCATGTTCGCGGTTCAGGGTGATTGTCGCCGTCCGAGGCCAGAATGGGTCGTCGGGATCATGGGGGCTCATGCCAAAACGCAGCGTCAGGGTCAGATCTCCTGGCGCGCCGGTCGGAAAGATGCGCTCGCCAGGCGCAAGCTGCGGGCTTTGGCCCCACGGCCTGCCCTGGAGCAGCCTTGAGACGTCCCTCGCCGGGGATGGCCCGAAGATGTCTTGCAGAGCCTGGAAGACTGGTCGCAGCTCCCAGAACATCCGCAGTAGAGATGATTTCCCCGCGTTGTTGATGCCGACCAGGGCCGTGAATCCGCCATCCAGCTCAAGGCGGGCCGGCTTCCCGGTGAACGAACGGAGATTGTGGACTTCCAGCTCGATCGGCAAAGGGCTCAGGACGCTCATGACCAGGGAGCTATCCCATGATCGCGGCCGTTTCGTCAATCCCATCCGCCGCGCAGCGCCACCGTCTGACAGCCGCATCATGGCGGCGGACACCAGCACAGGCCACCCGGGACCGGAGCCAGCGGTACACGCTGGGTACACACCCGAGCGGCGACCAGGGGAGAGCTACGGGCAACAGCGGTCACGACGGGTTCCGAGAAGTCGCAGGTCACCGCCGCAATGCGGCCGTGAGCAGGCAGCACTCCGCAAGGCGGGCCGGAGTTCGAGTCTCCCCGCCCAACGGCTGCGGGTCCCTCCGGCCGCTGATGGGTCACGCCGTTAGGAAGCCCCCAAGGACATCAGCAAGCTCCTCAGGCGGCTGCATGGTCTGCGCGATCGCAAGGCCATCGTGCAGCTTGTTGTAGGCCCGCCCGTACGACTGCCACACATAAGTCAGAACGTCGCTACCCGGCGCCAATTCCCGCCAGCGTTCGCTCCAGACAGCCTCAAGCTCGCTCTCGATGGCAGTCCAACGCGTGGCGATTTCATCAAGCAGTCCACCGGATGGCAAGCGCCTGGCAACCGCTTGTTGAAACCGGTCGAGGGTCGGGCCCTGCTCGATAAGATTGGCGACGAGTTGACGATCCACGAGACGTCGCGAAACGAACTCACCGGCGACCCGCTTGAGTACTACTGCCATCCTCAACTGGTCCGCGCCTTCCCGCAGCAACTTGCCAACCGCGATAGGGTCGGCGCCGCCGGGGCCTACGACCTCGCGCTGCAGTAGCGCCTCAGTGATGGCCTCTGGCTCAAGCAAGTAGTTCTCCAGTTCTCGTCGCCGCAGAACATGAACCTCTGAGGCCGCCTCAAGCCGGCTCAGAATCGCACTGGCAACCTCGTCTCGGTCCCTGAGGTAAAGCACCCGGCGGCCATCTAAGCGATCGACCTCATGGAGCCACGACGAGAAGACATCGGCGAATCGAGCTAGGTCACCGCCATGCCCGAGAACCACTTCCATCCGAGGATCGGCCATCAAGGCCGGAAACCATGCTGTCAGGATCTCGCGGTCAGGATCACCCTCGACGATAAGCAGACGATCCGCGCTTAGCACATCACTCAGCCGAACGCCGAGCGCTGTCAACGCCTCCGATGGCTTATTGGTGAGCGGCCGCACAGTAGATACGCCTCGCGCGCGCTCAACTAGAAACACCGTGGACGCCAGCGGCGCGCGGTCAAGGAAAACTGGCGAGTGCGTGGAGAGGATGAAAAGCCGATCCGATGCCCACTCACGCAACTGCGTCAGTAGAGCGCGCTGCGCCCCCGGATGCAGGTTCGTCTCAGGTTCCTCGATGACCACAATCGAAGCCGCCGGCTGCGTGACCCCGACGACGATCGTCATGAACAGTTGCTCGACGCCGGTCCCGAGGTTCTTGATGTTCGGCCGGTAGCCTGAGACGTGAGGGTCTGCGAAGGCGACAGACATCTGCTGGCCCTGCGTTGGAGTCTCCAGAAGGCCAACACCGGGAACGATCCGCTCGATGATGCTCCGGACACGCTCCCACGACTCGAACCGGTTGTGCTGCAGATCAAGGAGCACCGCCGGAAGGTTCTCACCGGTCGGAGTGAGGTTTTCATCTGAGCGCAGTGAGTATGTCTCCGTAGTTCCCTGCCGAAGGGCGGAAAAGTGATAGTAGCGCTGTCGCCATGTGGTCAGCATCTGGACTATAGGTTCAAGTGGCGGTGCAAATCCCGCCAGACTTCCTACCAGCTCAGGGACCCCACTCCCCTCCGACACCGTCTGGACATCCCCCAGCGGGTCAGGGCCAGAGTCCCCACTCGATGAGACACCACCCAGAATCTGGAGCAGCCCCCGATTGATGACAAGCCGGTGCCTAGACGGAGGAACGAAGACTACTTGGGCGGCGAGCACGGTCCCCCGCTCAGGCCAAGATACGTGCAACTCAAGCGCTTGTAATGCGTTCTCCGGAGCTTCGACGAAGTGCCATTCGACCCATCGAAACGCCTCCTCCGGCTGATCCTTGGCCGACAGGTCGCTGCTGCTGAGGAGCTGGTACTGTTCCTCCTCTGACAAGACGAAGCGGGCCCGGACACGGGCCGGGTCCAAGGCAGCGGCATGCCGCGGCATCGTCGGAACAGCGCCGCGGACAACGAGGTCCAGCGCCGACAGCAGCGCGGTCTTCCCGCTGTTGTTGGCGCCGGCCAGAAGCACAAGTCCATGAGCTGGGAACGCCAGAGTGGCCGTCTTAAAAGCCCGAAAGTTGGTCAGCTCAAGCGACTCAAGATACAGAGCGCAGCCTCCCTGCCCTAGTCAACCGACGAAAGCGCTCGCCAGCTAGCAACGGCCAAGCCAACAGCACGGCGCCTGCGTTCGCAAGGCGGACCAATGGTGAGGAAGAACCGCAGGTCAACGACCCACCAAACGGGGGGCTGCCGCGCTGGGGCCTCCGGCCTCCCAAACAAGGCTGTTGTCGCCAGGGATGGACCTCACCCCATTCATCCGCCGCAGCGGCCGATCGCTGCTAGCCGAAGCGCGGGCCATCGTCACCGACCGAGCCCTCGTCGTGCCATCTGCGTGCCATACGGGGCGGGCTCTGGCGGTGCCTGACGGTCATTCACGGTCACTCGGGTCACTCTGACCTGCGGCGACCCCTATATAGGAGAGGGACCACACGAATGGTAAAGATGGGGTCAACACAGTGATCGACCTTGCCGTGCCCGGCCGGCCGATCCGGTCCCTGGTCGCGGAGGACCGGAGCGACGAAGGCGTCCGCGACCGAACAGGACCGACAACAGCCCGCCCCGTGCCACGTCAGGGGAACGCAGCTGGGTCGACTTCAGGTGAAGGCCCTAGGGCTTCGGCCTCGACAGCGTTGAGCAGGCTCTGGTACTCACGGAGGATCGCGATAAGGTTGTCTCGCCGAGCCCTTTCGATCTCCTTGATGCTCTTGCGCCGGCTTCGCTCGCGCCAAGCCCAGCAGAACGTCCCTACGAGCGACAAGATGGCAATAGCAAGAGTGCAAGAAAGCACATAAGGAGCCGCGGAGACGCACACAGGGGCCGTCCTTTGCCAGGCGCGCACTGCTTGAATGATGCGAGCAGTGCACTCAACCGTTTGCCGAGAGGCCCTTTGCGCGGACCTCTCTCGCTTCCCCCGACTCGGACTGGGTAATGTCCGGACACGAGGGCTGAGCTAGACGGTCAATGGCGGTGGACAGAAGTCCTCCGCGTCTGACCTTTAGTTAATCGACCCGCTTACCAAGAGTCCGCCATGCAAGCTCAGCCGCCAATGAATGGCTGACAATCAGTACGTTGATCAGATCCAGTGCTTCCAGAACTATCTCTGCTTTTCCGGGTTCGACAGCCAGAACTACCACGCCGGGGTGACGTTCGAGGTCCGAGCCTCGTGAGCAGTGCACGAAGTGGTCCAGTTGTGCACCTAGCCATCGTTTGTTCATTTGATTCACTTGTTCGGCGGCGTCCTCTGAGAGATCGAGGCGAGGAATCCAAATGCCTCCGATGTTCCCTTGAGTGAGTTGTAGCACGCTTTGATCCTCGGCATCGGCTGTCTCCGCGTACCAAGGGTCGTTCTCGCTTGTTGTGACGTCCCCGATACCGGTGAGGATCATGCCGACTTTGGCAATCAAGGGTCTCTCGGTGGCTCCTGGGCGACCAAAGATCATCTGGTAGGATTTTGAGTAAAATGCCAAGTCCCTGGCGATGCCTTGGGTGTCGCGATCGGCCACGGATTTCGGAATGCGTGCCTGTACGCCACGCAGAGAATAGGACTCGGACGGCGGCCAACGATCGGCCAATATCCGAGCTGCATCGCTCGGACTCACGCCATTTGGTTCGTGATTAGTTGGTTCTCCTGCAATCGGCATGAATACTTTCTTCGGCGAAACGCGGCTACTTTCCGGTATGAACTTGAGGGTAGCATCGAGAGTCCGTCCCCATGCCACTGAGCAGGTCTCAGTGTTGTTGATATACCCGGCGACGATTTCTGCTGCTGCTTCACCAAATACTCGGAAAGCGTCGGCTTGCTCCTGCGGTTTGGAAGCGTCATATTCAAGCGATGGAACGACATGAAGGCGCTTGAATGGTGAAGTACCACCACGCCGCATGCTCGCGAGATCCCGAGAGCGATCGATTAGTGCTCTCTCCAGTTCATCATGAAGTGGGAAATACGACTGCTCAACAATCCGCCGTTCTCGCTCTGAGATGTCAGGTGGAAACACAAACACTTCGCGCAAGATGCCCTCAGTTCGGGCGTCGTGAAGGAGTTTCGAGACCTGCGCCTGAGTACCAAGCCCAGCCTTCTCACCAATCGCTTTCTGCGTGAGGTCGCCCTGGGCTTTGAAGTAAGCCGCGATCATCACCTGTCGCTTGTACGCCGCGTTCATCTGCGCCCCCTCCACCCCTAGCGCCAGCCGAGACGATTGATGCTAATCTCCGCTGGTATAGAATGCAAGAGGTGGGTCTGGATTGGAATATTGTATTTTGCCTGATGAGAGTATTCATGACCAGGCATCTCTGGATATCCTTCGCGCCAGCCTCAGGAATATTGTGACAAGTGGCATCGGGCATATTCCGGCGTATGTGCGGGTTGTTACTCGTAGGACCGTGGCCTACCGGGACCTCAACGCCGGTCAGGCGCCATGGGGCGACCGGGCTTCTGGCGGGTCCGACTGGGCCCCAGGTATCTGGGTAGGTCGCTACCTACGGGGTTCTTGCATGTCGGGCTGGGCGACCGCCCGGCCATACGTACGCAGCCCAGCCGTGCCCGCTGCGCGCCCTAACTGACGGTGGCGAGCGGCCACCAAGGGTCAACCACGGTCCGTGGAAGATCGGCTATTGAGCTGGCCGTTCGGCGCCAGAGCAGGGATTGGCCTGCGCCCCGAAAGTGCCTTCCAAGCTCGTGGCCCTGGGCCGCGCTGGGGCCGCAGACGGTCGGTAACCGGCGGTCAGCATCGGGCACCCGCGGTACATCGATCCGCAGGTGAGCGGTGGTCTTGAAGGGCCAGGGCGGCTGGAGGGGCCGAAGTTCCCTTACAACGACGAGGTCGACGACAGCGCCTCATCGGTGACTGGCGAGGCCAGATGTTGGGGCAACAGCCGAGCCTGGGGAGGTTGAGGGCCTCGTCGGTGTGGCGGTTGCGGCTCGCGCTCCAGCCGGCAGCCTGTTAGGTCGTGTTCGGCCGGTGATCGGGGGTCAGCAGCACCAGCGGGATCTGGCGGCTGGTCTTTTGCTCGTAGCCGGCGTAGCCCTTGTACATCTGCACAAAGCGAGGGAACAGCTGGCCGCGCTCGCTGGGATCAGCGGTCCTGGCGCTGACGACAAGGTGCTCGGCGCCGACCTGGATCTCGGCCCGGCCGGCCGCGCGCAGGTTGTGGTACCAGCCAGGATGCCGAGAGGAGCCGCCGTTGGAGGCACACAGCACGAAGCGGTCGCCGTCGCGGACGTAGGCCAGCGGTCGGGTCCGCTGCTTGCCGGTCCGCCGCCCGATGGTCGTGAGCAGCAGAATCGGGCTGCCGGCGATGAACCGGCCGCCGATGCGGCCGTTGGTCAGGCGGTACAGCGTGGCATGGAGCCACAAGACCGCCTTGGCGACCAGCTGCATGCCGTCATCCTCTCGTGCGCCGAGCTGGTGGCCGTCAGTCTGACCGCAGATCCCCGACAGGCCAACCTCGTTGCTGGTGGCTCAGCAGGCCGCGGACGGCGACAAGGGTAACGACATGGTCGTCTGGCCAGCCGCCGCATGCCACCATCGCCTCGGCACTAGCTCTCCAGGCCCCGCGCGCGGCATGAGTCAAGGAGGTCGATACCTGTGATTGCGGCATACATCCTCATCCAGACCGAGGTCGGTAAGGCGGCCCAGGTCGCCAAGGACATCGTCGAGATCAAGGGCGTGCAGCAGGCCGAGGACGTGACCGGCCCCTACGACGTGATCGTCCGCGCCGAAGCGCGCAACCTCGATGAGCTGGGCAAGCTAGTGGTCGCACGCGTGCAGGTGGTCGACGGCATCACCAGGACGCTCACCTGCCCGGTGGTGCGGCTGTAGCGCTGCTCGACCACCTTCTGGTGTACGGCCGACAGCAACAGCGACAGCAACACGGGCGGATCGCGGCGGTCTGCGGCGAGCGGCAGCGCCGGAGGCGCCCAGGTCACAGACGCCTGTGAACGGCGCTGAACAGCGAAACAGAGTTTGAAGACCGGGGCAGGTCACCAGCGGCCGCGAGCACAGCCCGCCATATCGCGGGAGAGAAGCGAGCAGCCAGGCGCATGCCTGGCTGCTCGGCTGTGAGCTTGTTGTTTAGGGGGTGAGCCTGGCGTGGCGCCGTACGAGCAGGACCAGCCCTGCTCCTGCCACCAGCAGCCCGCTCCCCACGGCGAGCAGTACGGGGGTGTGGGAGCCGGTGAACGGCAGCGTCCCCGGCGGGCCGGCGGGGCCAGGCGAGGAGCTGGTCACGGTGAAGGACCCGGCGCAGGCCGGCGGCCTGGTGATGAAATGGTAGGTACCGGGTCGGGTCGGCCCGCCACCGACGCCCTGCAACACATCCAGGCGCGCGGGGATAGTCACCGTGGTGCGGAAGCGGCCCTGGCGGTCGGTGGGGATGTCCCCGAAGTCGACGGCGCCGACGGTGCCGCCCGAGCCGTTCTGGAACACCAGATAGGTGCTGGCCGAGGTCGAACCCGGGTCGCAGTTGCTGCCCTCCACGGTCACCTTGGTGCCGACCGGGCCGCTGCTGGGCGTCACGGTGAGCGCCCGTGGCCCGCCGATGGGGCCGTCGGGGTCGATGCGGTGCTGGGTCTTGAGGTCGATGACGATGCGGGTGGGGCTGGTGAGCTCCAGGACCCGGAAGGGCGCACGGTAGGGAACGCCGATCCCGGCGGTGGTCTGGCCCTCGAAGGAGCCCGGGGCGTCGACCTCCCGCAGGGCGGGGAAGTCGGGGCGAAGCCGGGTGGGGGTCAGCACCGGACGGTAGTGCTCGTCGTGGGTGGGTGCGCGGATGACGACCTCCAGGAACGCCGCCCCACGCAGGCGGAGTGGCTCTCCGGAGCCGTCCAGGTGGACCTGCGGCACGTAGCGGACCGAGTAGTAGGGGATGGGGCCGTCGAGCTGGATCACGACCCGGTCGTAGCCGGCGTGGCGGCCGGCCCGCAGCGTGATCAGCTTCCTGGGGCCGCCAGGGGGATGCTCCACGACTCGGGGTTGGGTGGAGAAGCCGGGCTGGGTGGTGGCGTAGGCGGCGGGGTGGATGAGGGTGATGGCGAGGGCTGCGGCGGCGCAGATGAGGAGTCGGACGATGCGCATGGTGACCTCCATGGTGGGTTGTCGCGCTGCCGCTAGCCTGGGCGGATGAGGTCACGATGCGACGAACCGGCCGCATCAGCCGGATGTCTGGTTCAGCTCGTTTGTGTCACAGCCGTGCAGCGAGGCCGTTACGGGTGACTACGCCGAGCCGGTCGCTGGATCGCCTACCAGCCACAGCTGCGTGGCCGTGGGCCTCCCGGGACCTCCGCGCCGGGACGCCACTGCCAGCGGCCGGGTGCTGTTGC
>WNGB01006743.1_pt1 | contig 16792 bp, 11 predicted proteins | sample 5400681 | NCBI WGS metagenome assembly WNGB01 (sample SAMN13153367, study PRJNA577476) | soil metagenome | isolation source: 115 cm soil or saprolite under grassland replicate 2 | place: USA:California | collected 2016-06-15 | reverse complement strand
CACGTCGTCGTCGCGCGCGGACTCCATGCCCGCGGGCTCGAACACGCCGGCCCGGAGCTGCTCCACGAACGGTGCGCCGCCCGCGCCCTCCACCGCCGCCCCCAGCAGGGTGAACCCGAAGCTCGTGTACTGCGTGCTCGTGCCGGGCTCGAAGAGGAGGGGGTCCTCCTTGAACGGGGCCAGCGCCTCCGTGAGCGACCGGAAGCGCCGGGTGTTGTGGAACTCCTCGTCCGTCCAGTTGCGGATCCCCGACTGGTGGCCCAGGAGCTGGCGCGCGGTGATGGGCCACGGCTTGTCCGGGAAGGCGGGGACGTAGCGCTGGATGGGGGCGTCGAGATCCATCCGCCCCTGCTCCACGAGCCGGAGGACGGCGGCGGCGGTGATCGGCTTGGACACCGAAGCCAGCCGGTACACCGTAATCGGCGTCGCCGGCACCATGTTCTCGACGTCCGAAAGCCCGTATCCCGCCGACCAGCGCAGCTCGCGGCCGCGTACGACACCGATGGAGAGACCCGGCGCTCCCAGGCGGGGCAGGGCGGCCTGGATCGCGGTGTCGAGAGCGGCGGCCTGCGCGGCGGGCAGGTTGGCCAGGCCGGCCGTGACGAGCGGAGACGGGGACGGCGTAGGAGACGGCGAGGCGACGGGCGAAGGCGCGACGGGTGATGGGGAAGCCGGGGGGGCAGGACTGGCGGCGGACGCGATGGCGAGAAGGACGGCTACTCCAACCAATCCCGGTCCTTCAGCTTCTTTGGCAGGTACTCCTCGGTGATGAAGCTGATGCCGCGCCGGGAGAGCGCTTCCAGCTCGAACTTCTGGCCGCTCCTCACCATCTCCTGGATCTCCCTCTGCCAGCGTGCCTGCTTGAACCAGGGATAGGCGAGCATCTGCTTGGCCCGGTTGTTGTCGCCGTCGTCCATCTTGATCGCGACGTTGTTGGGAAGCTGGTACTTGTCCTTGTCGAAGGAGGACAGGCCGATATATCGCGCGTCCGGAACCGCCATGCGCATGGATTCGTAGGCGAGGTTGATCGAGCCCTGCTTCACGACGCTGTAGATGTAGAAGCCCCAGGGGTCGTTGTCGACCAGGACATAGACGGGCAGCTTCAGCTCGCGGTGGAGCCGCTCCACAAGGCGTCGCACGCCGCGCGGCGGCTGTCCCTGACCGTGAATGATGATGCAGTTGTTGCGTTGCCAGTACTTGTCCTCGTTGAAGCGCTTCCAGATGGCACCCTTCTCAACGAGCAGGACGTATTTGGCCTCGTGTTTGCGGAAGGTGATGACGTTCTCCTCGACGATCGAGGGGACTGACCAGCCGCCCGATCCCATGCGGCGCAGGTCGATGGTGTCCCCGCTGTCGACGATCGTGATCGGTCCCACCATCGCGCCTTTGGGATCGGCGAACAGGTGGAGCTCCTCGCGCAGGGCATCCACCGTGACTTCCAGGTCCTCGATGATCGGGTCGGATTCGTCCTGGTCCTCGAACGTGTTCTGCTTCGTGTCACCCAACGTGTGCTTGGTCATGTAGTACAGGTCGCGGATGCTCGTCGTCTTGCCGGCCTCGATCAACTCCTTGCAGGCTTCGCTGACCAGGAACGTCTGCATGAACTTCTTGGCCATCGAGACGTTGAAGAAGTAGCGCTTCTGCTTTTGGCTGCCCATTTCGACCAGCCGCCGCTTCTCGCTCCAGCTCACGTTTGCCAGCGAGCGGACGGGGATGTCCATGGAGGGGTTCTTGCCGTTGCTCACCGTCTTCAGCACGCCCTCGGCCAGCTTCTCGATCTTGGCCGCGGTCTTCTTGGAGATGGTGTCCTTGCGCGGCGCCATTATTCCGTCTCCTCGGCGCGCGCCTTCGCCCTCTCCCTAGCCTCACGCGCCTCCAACTCCAGCGCCTTCTCCTCTTCCTTCATCTCCGCCGCCGTCACCTGGTGCGCCACCTTGAGGAATTCCCTCTTGATCGGCCCCGGCTTCCGGCCCGTGATCTTGCCGATGGCGATCGCCACTTCCTCGATGTAGCGTTCGAAAATGCTGCGCCTCTCGGCCTGGTAGTCCGCGGCCTTGCGCTTGCGGATGAAGGCGGCCAGCTTGCGGCCGCATTCCTGGGCCGCGAGCTGGATCTCCTTGATGATGTCCGGATAGTGGGCCACCGCCTCCTTGGACTCACTGGTGAACGGCACCCAGACCGACGCGATGTGGACGAGCAGGGCCATCGGCCCCACCGGCAGCGAGCCCTTGGGCTGGCTCAGCAGGTAGTTGCGCCAGTCCGTGCGCACGATGCCCTCGGTGATGCCGCAGGCGCCGCGCTGGAACAGCAGCGGGACCCGGTTGGCGAAACGGAAGAGCTCGATCGTCTTGTCCGCGGGCCAGCTCCCGCCGTAGGCGAGGCCCACCTCCACCTGGAACGGGTTGCCGCGGTACACCTTCGGCGGGCGGGTCACGGTGGCGATGAAGTAGTTGTGGCCCTTGATCTTCTCTACCCCCTCTTCCGGCGGCGCGTCGGGCACCGCTTCCGGCGGAGGCGCGGGCGCGGCCTTGCCCGAAGCCTTCTCCGCCGCCGCCACCTTCGCCGCCTTCTTTGTCGGCTTCATGGCGGCCGCGTCCAGGTCGAGCTGCGCGTTCTCGTCGCCGCTCTCGCCCTCGCTCTCGATCACGCTCAGGAAGCTGACGAGCCCTTTGCGCATGAGCTCGTCGCCGATCGGGCTGAGGCAGTTGGTGGGGGGACTCATGAGCCTGGAGGCGGCGATGGCCTTGTGCAGCTCCTCCGCCATCGCGCGGTTCTCGCCGAGGACGCGCGGCCTCACGCCCTTCTTGCCCCAGGGCACCTTGGCCAGGATCTCGCCCGCGGCCGACGGGGACACGCGGCTGAACGCCGTCTGCAGGAAACCGCGGACGTCGTGGCTCTTGGACTCCCGCGCCATGAGCATCAGCGCGCCCAGCTCGACGCCGTGCGGATGGGGCTTGATCTCGAGGGCCTCCTTGGGCAGCTCGGTGGTCGCGCGCGGGAAGGTCAGCGTCTCGTTGCCGGGCTGATCGGTGCCCGCGCGCTGGGCGGCCCCCACCGGCCGCGTGTAGTGGATGGTCGCGTGTGGGTTGGCGAGCGCGGTGTGCTCGACGTAGCGGTTGACGAAGCGCTGGCCCTGCTGCCAGTTCGCGACGATCTCGAGCTCGACGCGGGTGCCGTGGTCCTGATGCCATTGCCCGAGCGTCTCGTCGTGGGTCACGACCGGCTCGTTCTTGCGCGTATCGAGCTGGATGTCGAAGACGTGGGTCGCCTTGCCCTTGCCCACGCGGCTGGTGACGCGGATCGGCTTGCCCGTGGTGAGCTGCCCGTACATGGCGGCGGCGGAGATCCCGATGCCCTGCTGTCCGCGCGCCTGCTTGTAGCGATGGAACTTCGATCCGTAGAGCAGCTTCCCGAAGATCTTCGGCACCTGGGCCTTGACGATGCCGGGGCCGTTGTCCTGGACGATGACGAGGAAGCGGCCTTCGCCCTTGGTGAGCTCGGCGTCCTTGGGCCTGGCCGCCTCCAGGGCGAGGTCGTGGACCTCGACGTGCAGCTCGGGGAGGATGCCGGCCTCCTCGCAGGCGTCGAGCGAGTTGTCGACGGCTTCCTTGATGGTGGTGAGGAGCGCCTTCGAGGGGTTGTCGAACCCGAGCAGGTGGCGGTTCTTGACGAAGAACTCGGAGACCGAGATCTCGCGCTGGCCCTTGGCGAGCGTCTCCGCGGTCACCCGGCGCGACGGAATCGAGGGAACCGGACGTGGTCCGGGGGGCGGCGGCGCCGCCTCCGCGGGCGGAGGGGGCGGCGGCTTCGGGGGCTCGGCCGCAGGGCCGTCGAAGAGCTTCCCTTGTCGCGCTGCCGCCTTGGCCACCCTCACCACTCCTTGTGGAAATGATCAGTCTACCCTATGACGGCGCGCCGCCACGGCGGGTCCGGGGGCGCTACCATCTCCCCATGGCGGACAAGCCGCTCACCTATGCGACGTACCTCAAGGTCCCCGAGCTCCTCGAGCTGCAAACGAGCCTCTCCTCGCCCGCGCACCACGACGAGGCGCTCTTCATCATCATTCATCAGGTCTACGAGCTCTGGTTCAAACTCATCCTCCACGAGGTGGACAGCGCGGGGGAGGAGATCGAGCAGGACCACGTCTACGAGGGGACGCGCCTTCTCCGGCGCGTGGTCGAGATCCAGCGCCTGCTGATCCACCAGGTGCGGATCCTGGAGACCATGCGCCCGCAGGACTTCCTCGGCTTCCGCTACCACCTGAATCCGGCATCCGGCTTCCAGTCGATCCAGTTCCGGGAGATCGAGTTCCTCCTGGGTCTCAAGAACCCGGCCGTGCTCGAGCACCTCGTGTGCGACGCGACGGAGCGCCAGCGGCTGGAGGCGCGCCTGTCCGCGCCGTCCGTGAGCGACGTCTTCGACGCGCTGCTGGTGCGGCGCGGCCTGCGCGCGCCGGGCGCTCCCTCGCAGGCCGTGGCGTCCGGCCCGTCCCACGAGGAGGACTGGCGCGTGGACGCGCTCGTCCGCATCTACGAAGATCCGGAGAACCATGCCGACCTCTTGGCGCTGTGCGAGGTGCTGATCGAGATCGACGAGTGCCTGTCCCTCTGGCGCGCGCACCACGTGCAGATGGTCGAGCGGATGATAGGGTCCCTGCGCGGGACGGGGGGCAGCGCCGGCGTGACCTACCTGCAGTCGACCCTGCCCAAGCGCGCGTTCCCGGACCTGTGGCGCGTCCGAACCCGGCTCGGTCAGGAGCCAGAAAGGCCATCATGAAGACGGCGAGCTGGATCCTGCTGGCGCTCGCGGGCGCCTTGACGCTGCTCGGCAGTCTGGCCTCGCTGAGCAACGCGTACTTCGATGGCCCGGAGCGGTTTGCGGGCGTGTCGATCGACGTGCTCGCGAACGGGAATGCCGACGTCATCACCGCCCTGCGCGCGCGGCGCGCGACGGCGGCCGCCTATGCCGCGGGGTTCGCGGCCTTCCTTCTCGTCCTCACCCTCGGTCCCTACCGCCGCGGTGACCGTTGGGCCTGGTACGCGATCCTGGTCGGCACGCTCACGGAGACCCTGCTCACGTTCGGGCGGATTCCCTTCCTGGGAACGCGAGCGGGCACGGGCACGGCCCTGGCCCAGTTCTTGGTCGTGGGTCTGGGTCTCGCCCTGGGCGCCGGCCGCCTGCGCAAGCTGCCCGTGGCCGTCCTCTTCCTCGTCGCGGTCGCGTCGCCCGCGCGCGCGGAGACGCATCACTTCGCGCCGAAGGTCGGCTATCCGACGTTCGCGGTGCGGCCCCCTGTCCTCACCGTCCGTCCCGGCGACGTGCTCGAGAGCGAGAGCCTGTGGGGCGAGTGGTACGAGCGGGCCGGCGGCAAGTGGCCGGGCGAGGTGGGGCCGATCGCGATCGAAGGCGCCGAGCCCGGCGATACCCTGGTGGTCGAGATCCTGAAGGTCCGGCCGAATCGTCCGACCGCCGTCTCCACGCAGGGCGGCCGGTTCGGCGCGCTCGTGCCCGATCAGGGCACGGCCTTCCTCAACGAGACCTTCCCGCGCGGCCGTTATGTCTGGCGGATCGATCGCGAGCGCATGACGGGCACGGTGGACTTGCCCGGCAGCCGGCTCAAGTCCGTGACCATCCCGCTGCGGCCCATGCTCGGCCGCGTCGCCGTCGCCCCGGAGGGCGACGAGCAGTTCGGCGGCCTGTGGCCGGGCCCGTTCGGGGGCAACATGGACGTCTCGGACGTGCGCGAGGGGACGACCGTCTCGCTGCCCGTGTTCCACCCGGGCGCGCTCTTCTACTTCGGCGACGGTCACGCCGCGCAAGGCGACGGCGAGGTCTGCGGCTCCGGCCTCGAGACCTCGATGGAGGTCGCGTTCCGCTTCGACCTCGTCAAGAAGAAGGCGATCGCCTGGCCGCGCCTCGAGGACGCCGAGTACCTGATGGTGGCGGCGAGCGCGCGTCCTCTCTCGGACGCCCTCCGCCTCTCGTTCGTGGAGCTCGTGCAGTGGCTGGTGGCCGAGCACGGCTTCGACAAGGCGGATGCGTACCAGCTCGTCTCGCAGTCCGCGGTCATCCGTGTGGGCAACATGGTCGATCCCCTCTACACCGTGGTGGCCAAGTTCCCCAAGCGCCTGCTGCGCGCGCCGGGCCCGGTGGCAGGCGTCCGCCTCGGCGACATGCCGTGGACGGAAGCGGAGAAGCTGCTGGGGTCGGACCGCGTGGTCGTGCTGCCCCTGGGCGCGGGCGCGAAGGAGCACGGGCCGCATCTCCTCCTCGGCAACGACCAGCTCCTCGCCGACGGCCTGGCCGCCCGCGTCCTGCAGAGCCGTCCGGTGGCCATGCTGCCCACCCTCACCTACGGCTTCTACCCCGCCTTCCTTGAATACCCGGGGTCGGTGTCGCTCTCCTTCGAGACCCAGCGCGACGTCGTCATGCAGGTGGCGCGCTCCATCGCGCGCTACGGGCCGCGCCGGTTCTACGTCCTCAACACCGGCGTCTCCACCGCGCGGCCGCTGAAGGCGGCGGCGGAAGCGCTGGCCGGGGAAGGGATCCTGATGCGCTTCACCGACATCGTGCAGGCGGGCGGGACGGCGGAAGCGGCAGTGCGCAAGGAGAAGACGGGCACCCACGCGGACGAGATCGAGACCTCGATCATGCTCTACCTCGCGCCGTACTCCGTGCGCATGGAGAAGGCGGTGGTGGACGGGCTGGTCGAGCGCGCGGGCCCGCTCACGCGGGATCCGGCCAGCGCCACCGGCCACGTCTCGCCTTCGGGCGTGTTCGGCGATCCGACCCTCGCCGACTGGCGCAAGGGACGCGAGGTGTCCGAGGCCATCGTGAGCGCCGTGCTCGCGGACATCGACACCCTGGCCGCGGCCGCTCCGCCTCCGGGTACGCCCCGATCGCCCCTCGGCGAAGGAGGGACGCGGTGACGCTCCGTCTCCTCGCCGCCGTGCTCCTGGCCGCGGCCAGCGTGGGCGCGCAGACGCCGGCGGCTCCGCCCCCCTCGCCCGCGCCCCCCGTCACCTTCGCGGTCGAAGTGGGCTATGTCGAGGTCGACGCCATCGTGACCGATCGCAACGACCAGCCCGTGCGCGACCTCAAGCGCGAGGACTTCACCGTCCTCGAGGACGGCAAGCCGCAGACGATCGACCTCTTCCACCGGATCGACATCCCGTACGAGCGGCCGGAGCCGGCGGCGCCTCCGCCCGTGCCCCTCGACGTCAAGACCAACGCCGTGCCGTTCGAAGGTCGCGTGTACGTGATCGTGCTCGACGAGCTCCACTCGAGCACCACCAGCTCGCTGCTCGTCCGCGCCGCCGCGCGCCGGTTCATCGAACGGCACTTCGGCGAGGGCGACCTGGCCGCGGTGGTGCACACGTTCGGACCGGCGGCGTCGGGCCAGGGCCTGACCAGCGACCGCCAGATGCTGCTGGCCGCGGTGGACCGCTTCGTGGGACAGAAGCTGCCCTCGGTGACCATGAGCAAGATCGACGAGTACCGGCGCACGCAGGACACGCGCCAGCCGGGCGACCCCGTGAACGATCCGGACGACATGAAGAGGGCCTACGACGCGCGCTCTTCCCTGGACGTCCTCAAGGGCGTCTCGGAATGGCTCGCCGGCCTGCACGGGCGGCGCAAGGCCGTCCTCTTCTTCAGCGAGGGCATCGACTACAACCTCTACGACCAGATCAACAACCGCGAGGCTTCGGCCGTCCTCGACGCCGTGAAGGAGGCCACCGCGGCCGCGGTCCGCGCCAACGTCAGCTTCTACGCGATCGACCCGCGCGGCCTGGGTGGGCTCAGCGCGGAGATGATGGAGATCCAGCCCGTCTTCGACGATCCGAGCCTCGGGCTCAGTACGCAGGGCCTGGAGGGCGACCTCCGGATCGCCCAGGACAGCCTGCGCGTCCTTGCCGACGAGACCTCCGGCTTCGCCGCCGTGAACACCAACGACTTCACCTCCGCCTTCGCGCGCGTGGTCAAGGACAACAGCGCGTACTACGTCCTCGGCTACTATCCGCCCGGGCAGCGCAAGGACGGCCGCTTCCACAAGCTCGAGGTCAAGGTGGCGCGGCCGGGCGTCCGCGTGCGCGCGCGCAACGGCTACTCCACTCCGCGCATCAAGCCGCCCAAGCCCGACACTCTGGCCGCCCACGACACGCCGGCCCCCCTCGCGGAGATGCTGAACAGCCCGCTGCCGCGGTCCGGGTTCCCGATGCAGATGCAGGCCACGGGGTTCCGGGGCGACGCGGCCAAGGCCAAGGTCGTGCTCACCATCGAGCTCTCCGGCGAAGGCTTCAAGTTCACGGAGAAGGACGGCGCCTTCCACGACGTGCTCGACCTGTCCGTGCTCACCGTGGATGCGGCGGGCAAGACCACCGGAAAGAACCAGAAGGTCGCGCTCAACCTCAAGCCGCGCACGCACCAGTTGCTCACCGCCACCGGCTTCCGCGTCCTGTCCGAGGTCGAGGTGGCGCCCGGGCGCTGGCAGCTGCGCGTGGCCGGCCGCTCCGAGAACTCGGGCAGCACCGGCTCCGTGTTCTACGACCTGGACGTCCCCGAGTTCGACAAGCAGCCGTTGGCCCTCTCCGGGCTCGTCCTCACCTCCGCCACCGCGGGCCTCGTGCCCACCGCGGGCACGGCGTCCCTGTTGAAGGAGGTCCTGCCCGGACCGGCGACGGCCAACCGGACGTTCTATCCGTTCGACACCCTGGCCCTGTTCATGGAGATCTACGACGGCGAGAAGAGGGCGCACAGCCTCGACGTGGCCACCACCCTCACTGCCGGCGACGGTCACGTGGCCTATCGCGTGGCGGAGGAGCGGTCCACCGCCTCCGCGAAGGGCGCGGCCATCGTGCACACCGCGCAGATCCCCCTCAAGGACATTCCCCCCGGCATCTACACCCTGCGCGTCGGCGTGACCTCGCGCATGGGCAAGAAGCCGCCGAAGGCGGAGCGCGTCCTGCTCATCCAGGTGATGCCGCGACCGCCCGGTTCGGCCCCCGCCGCCCCCTCTCCGTCCGTTTAGCCGATCAAGCCCCGGACCCCGGGATATCATCGACCGCGATGCCGATCGGGACCTGCTTTCACACGCGGACGGCCGCCCTCTGCGAGAGCATGAGCTGGCGCGACTGGGCCGGCTACTTCGCCGTTTCCAGCTACGAGGTCCACCACGAGCGCGAGTACAACGCCATTCGCAACGCGGCCGCGCTGATCGACGTCTCCCCGCTCTTCAAGTACCGCGTCAGCGGCCGCGACGCCACGCGGCTGGTCGATCGCGTGGTGACGCGCGACGTCCCCAAGATGAAGCCCGGCCAGGTCTCGTACACGCACTGGTGCGACGGGCGGGGCAAGGTGATCGACGACGGCACGGTGTCGCGCCTCGAGGAAGACGTCTACCGCTGGACGGCGGCCGAGCCCAACCTGCGCTGGATCCACATGAACAGCCATGGGCTGCAGGTCACGGTCGAGGACATCTCCGACCGGCTGGGCGCCCTTGCCCTTCAGGGTCCGACCAGCCGCGCCATCCTCGAGTCCTGCGTCGAAGGCGCCGACATCGCGCGTCTCAAGTACTTCCGGGTGACGCCCGCGCGCCTGCGCGGTGTACCGGTGGAGATCTCGCGCACCGGATACACCGGCGACCTCGGCTACGAGATCTGGGTTCCCTGGGAGAAGGGCGAGGCGGTCTACGACGCGCTGATGGAAGTGGGGCGGCCCTACGACATCACGCCCACGGGCATGCTCGCCCTCGACGTGGCGCGCATCGAGGCGGGCCTGATCCTCCTCGACGTCGACTACGTGAGCGCGCGCAAGGCTCTCATCCCTTCACAGCAGTACTCGCCGTACGAGATCGGCCTCGGCCGGCTCGTGAACCTCGAGAAGGCGCCCTGCATCGGCCAGCAGGCGCTGCGCGCCGAAGCGAAGCGCGGGCCGGCCCGGCAGCTCGTGGGCCTCGAGGTGGACTGGGACCACCTCGACCGGCTTCACGACGCGGTGGGGTTGCCCCCGCAGCTCCCGCTCACCGCCTCCCGCGTGGCCGTACCGGTCTATGACGGCGGCAAGCAGGTGGGCAAGGCGACCAGCAGCACGTGGTCGCCCACCTTGAAGAAGATGATCGCGCTGGCCACGCTGGCGTCCGATCAGGCCCAGCCGGGGACGCGGCTCGAGATGGAGTTCACGGTGAACCACGAGCGCAAGCGCGTGGGAGTGGCGGTCAAGCCACTGCCGTTCTTCGACCCCCCGCGCAAGCGCGCCTAGTGATGGACCCGGGAATGTGGCCGGCCCGGTAGGACACCGGCTCCACGACCGCGAGGACGACGACCTTGGGGTCCTTGGCGTCGATGAGCTTCTTCAGCTCCTCGGCCGTGATCAGGGCCTCGCCTCGCTCGAACCCCTTGTATTTCTGCTCGGCGACGGCAGGAGCGCGTGAGATCAGCTAGGCGACGTGGTCCCCTGGCGCACCGACGGCTTCCCAGCCTCCGCCGCGCACGAGGTCCTCGACGGCAAGGGAGGCAGCCTCACGGACCAACGTCGGCCCCTGGTCCAAAGGAAGCCACTCGACCGCACTGCACTCGAGCTGGCACTTCCACGGAGGATCCTCGCACCTGATGGTGCCTTCCAAGATGCCACGAAGGAGTTCAGACTCGAGGCCCTGCTTGTCGCTGGCGCTGATCGAGTCGGGCCAGGTGTTGGCAAGGCGCACGACAAACCGATCCCCTGGCTTTGCGGTCAAGGAAACGCTGGCTGATCTGCGAGCACCGGCCTGATCTCTGATGCATCGCCCCTCACCGGACGTGCGCCAAAGACATCGCAGCATTCGATCCGTTCCCCGCGTCACGCCGGGGAACATGGAAAACAGCTGATCCAGTCGCCACTCTCGACCGCTCATTGAACGTCCTTGTCAGCTTTCAGTTGTTGGGCCGCGCTCACTCGTTTCAAGCGATGGCCCGTTGCGCACGAGCACGATCTTGCCTGTCACGCCTCCCTTCCCGAGCAGCTCCTGCGCGTGCCTTGCCTCGGCCAGAGGAAATCGCTGCGCGATGAGCGGCTTGATCATCTTTTGTTGAAGGAGGTCGAACAGGGCGATCAAGTCCTGTCGAAACAACTCCGGTTTGAGCCGTTTGAGCGTCTGGATGCTGTAGGGGAGCACGCGTCTCCGGCCCGGGAGAAGCCAGCCGCCGGCGATGTACAACCCGATGATCGCCATTCCACGGAAGCGATGACGACCTGGACGACCTGAAGCCAATCCCCCACGTAGCGACGTAGTGTGGCCATAGACCACCACCCTCCCGCCGGGACGGAGAGCCTCGCGGGAATGCCAGAGGTGGGTACCACCGATGGGGTCAAAGACGACGTCCACACCGTCGCTCGTGAGACGGCGAATCTCTTCCACAAAGTCCTGATGCTGGTAGTCAATTGGGATACCGCCCAGCTCGGAAACGGCCTGCGCTCCTCGCGATGAACAGGTACCGTACATCTCCAGCCCGGCGAGGCGCCCAAGCTGCAAGAGTGCCGTGCCGACTCCGCCTGCCGCGCCGTGAATCAACACGCGCTGGCCCGGACTGACCTTGGCGGAACGATGCAGCATCTGGTACGCCGTGACGTAGTTCAGCACGAGGCTGACAGCCTCGGCGGCGTCCACCCCGGACGGCACCGGAACCAGTTCACGTTGCGGCAGGCAGACGAACTCCGCGTAGGCACCGTGGATCGGCAGCGCGGCGACTCTCTGGCCTGGTTCGATTCCAGAGATACCGTTGCCGAGCCGATCCACCACGCCCACCAGATCCCACCCGGGCGTGAAGGGCACCGGGGGTGTTTCAGGATGAACGCCCTCGCGCGCCATTACGTCGGGCAAGGAGACGCCTGCGGCCAGCACCCTCACCCGCACTTCACCATCCTTCGGCTCGGGGCACTCCTCTTCAACCACCCGAAGTGCATCGGGCCCGCCGTAGTGAGTCACGACGACCCGCGTCTGTTTCACGCGGACCTCCTCCTTGCTCGCCGGGCGCTCACCCTTGTCGGCCCAGCACGTGAACGTTGTCAGCAGGATGAAGCAGGACTCGCGCCGCCACCGAATGCTCGGCCAGCGACTTTGGAAGCAGGGAGTCCATACCGAGCACGCCGACCAGGAAGACGGCGGTCATCGCATACGGCACGCGCTCGAGGAGGCGGCGGCGCGCGGCCCAGGTCCCGACGATGGCGTCGTGGTCGGACGGTGGTGTCAGTCGTCCTTCTTCTTGCCGCTCAGCTTTTCCGTCAGCCATTGCATGACGGGCACCAGGTTGAGCGAGTCCGGCGGGTGGGGCCGGTACTCCCGCATCTCGGCGATGCTGGGGGCGCTCATCGAGGCCGGGGTGGCGCCGCGCATCGGCTCGAAATCCTTCATCCACCATTCCATCTTCATGGTCAGGCTGCGCGTGTCCATGGCCTTGCCGCGCACCTCGACATGCTCCTGGAACCGGAGCTCGTCGGCCAGCGCGGAGGGGTCGTCGGCATAGACCGAGCGGTAGGGCCCGAGGTTGAGGCGCGAGGCGGAGCGCGGAGCGGGGGAGGCGGCGGGCGCAGGCGGAGCCGGCCCGACCGCAGAGTCTTCGGCCAGCGCCGGGCCAGCCAGGAACAGGACGCCGAGGACCGCCGGCAGCGCCGCCCTCATATCCTTAACTTAATGCGGGCTGGCGCCCGGCTCCACATTCACCACCCTCACCTCAGGCCGCTTTGCTCGGTTCGGGCAAGGTCGTCCCCATCACCCATCCGATGGCGGCCGCGATCGCGTTCATCGCGGAGTTGATGACCAGCCCGCCGATGCGGCCCACCAGGGCCGCGCCGAAGGGAAGCGGCCCGGGCGCGTTGAGAGCGCGTGGGTTCACGAAGTAGGTGTCGATGTGCAGCGCGTACGACAGCACGGTCATGGTCAGGATCACGATCTGGCCGATGAGGCCGATGGTGAGCCCGAGCCCCATCGCCTTGGTGACGCTGTAACCAAGCCACCGGCGCGAGAACGCCCCGTAGAACGCGGAGGAGAGGAACGACATGGTCACGAGGCTGAAGATGGCGTGGCCCCGTTCGTACGGGACGCCGCGAAACCCCGTGACCAGGCGGCCCACGGTGAAGATGGCGAGCACGATCATGTAGAGCCGGGCCAGACGCAGGTACTCTTTCATCCGACCTCCTCGGGGATCTTCCCCAAAACGGGGGCTCGCCGCAAACGCGGTATATTTGCGGACGCCATGCTGGCTCCCCTCGGCGATGTCCGGCCCGGCGAGCGGCGGGGAGCGGTGGCGGCGTTCCTGACCATCTTCGGGATCCTGGCCGGCCACACGCTGCTCGAGACGGCGCGCGATGCGCTGTTCCTCGCGCGCCTTCCGCCCTCCGAGCTGCCGGGCGTGTATCTGGTGATGGCCGTGGTCGCCATCGCGTTGTTCCAGGGCCCGTGGCGCGCCCCGCGCATCGGCGGACGATACGGGCTCTCGCTCGTACTCGTGTCGTCGGGCCTGGCCACCTTCGTCTTCTGGGCCCTGCACTCCTCCCACAGCCCGTGGGCCCTGCGCGCGCTCTACGTCTGGACGGGCATCCTCGGCACGATGGCCGCGCTGCAGTTCTGGATCATCCTGGGCGAGCTGTACACCGTGACCCAGGCCAAGCGCATCTACAGCGTGGTGGGGCTGGGGTCGGTGCTGGGCGCGATCGCGGGAGCGGCCATCGCCCGCGCCCTGACGCAGGTCTGGCCCACCAAGCACCTCATCCTGGCCGCCGCGATCGTGTTCGTCCTGACCGGGCTCGGTCCGGCCATGCGCATCCGCCGGCCGCGAACGGCCCTGGCCACCGCCGCCGGCCATGCCGCCTCGTCGATCGTCCAGACCGTGCGCCTGTTCCGGAACGACCCCTACATCAAGGCGCTGGGAGGGCTCGTGCTCGTCTCCACGGTGGCCCTCACCCTGGCCGATTACGTCTTCAAGAGCACGGTCGCGCACTCGGTCGCGCCGGATCATCTCGGCACGTTCTTCGCCGGCTTCTACATGGTCCTCAACGTGCTCGCGCTGGGGGCGCAGCTCGTCCTCGCCGGCTGGCTGCTGCGCGTGCTGGGCCTGCACCGCACGATGTGGGTCCTGCCCGCCTTCGTGTTCCTGGGCGCGGCGGGCGTGGCCCTGGGTGGGGGCCTGCTGGCCGCGCTGCTGCTGAAAGGCGCGGACGGTACGCTGCGCTACTCCCTGCATCGCACGGGCACGGAGCTCCTGTTCGTGCCCCTGCCGGACAGCCTGCGCGCGCGGGCCAAGCCGGTGATCGACGTGGTGGGGCAGAGGGGCGGGCAGGCCCTGGCCTCGCTCCTCATCCTCGCCGAGATCACGCAGAACCGCGGCCACACCGTGCTGGCGGTAGCGGCGGCCGCGCTCAGCGTCGTGTGGATCGCCTGGGCCACCGACCTCAAGGGCCATTACCTCGACCTGTTCCGGTCCGCGCTGCGCGAAGGCGCGATGCGCCCGCGAGGCGATCTGCCCGCGCTCGACCTCGGCTCGCTGGAGGCGCTGTTCACCGCGCTCAACAGCCGCGACGATTCCGAGGTGATCGGGGCCATGGAGCTGCTGGCCGAGGGCGGACGCGCCCGCCTGATCCCGGCCCTCGTCCTGTTCCACCCTTCGCGCGCCGTGGTCCTGCGCGCGCTGGAGATGTTCGCGGCGGCACAGCGCACCGACTTCGTGTCCGTGGCCGATCGCCTCCTCACCCACGAGGACGCGGAGGTGCGAGCGGCGGCTTTGCGCGCCCGCACTGCGGTCACGCCGGACGAGTCGCTGCTGCGCCGCGCCGCCTCCGACGCGGATCCGCTGGTGTCGGCGACCGCGCTCATGGGACTCCTCTCCGGCGGCTGGATGACCGACGATGCGCAGGTCGCCCTCGAAGACCTCATGAAGAGCTCCGCCGCGAGCAGCCGCTGCGCTCTGGCCGCGGCCATGGGCGCGCAGCACGTCCCCGTGCCCGCCTTCGAGCCGCTGCTCCTGCGCCTGGCGGAGGATCCCGACCAGGGAGTCCAGGCGGAGACGGCCACGGCCATGAGCGCCCTGCGCCTGCCCTCGTTCGTACCCGCGCTGATTCCCATGCTGGCCTCGACCCATCTGCGGCCGGTCGCGCGCGCCGCCCTGGTCGCGATCGGACCGCCGGCGCTGGCCGACCTCGACGAGGCCCTGCGCGATCCGCAACTGCCCCACGAGGTCCGCAGCCACGTGCCGCGCACGATCAGCCGCTTCGCGGCCGAGGACGCCGCGCCCCTCCTCCTCCGCCAACTCGTCCTCGAAGGCGACGGGATGGTGCGCTACAAGATCCTGCGCGGCCTGGGCCGCCTGGCCGCGGAGAACCCCGGGCTGGCCCTGGCCGCGGCCGTGCTGCATTCCGGCACCGAGCGCACCCTGGAGGCGGTCTTCCGCCTCATCCACTGGCGGACGGTCCTGGAAGAGGGAGCGTCCGCGGACGCGCGGCGCGCCACTCCCGGTTACGAGCTGCTCGTCGCGCTGCTGCGGGACAAGGAGGCGCATGCCCTCGAGCGCCTCTTCCGCCTGCTCGGCCTCCAGTACCGCGGCGAAGACTTCGAGAAGATCTACCGCGGCCTGCGCAACTCGAGCGCCAAGGTCCGCGCGAGCAGCCGCGAGCTGCTGGAGAACCTGGTCCGGCCCCCGCTGCGCGACGCGATCCTCGCCGCCGTCGACGAAGTGCCGGACCGGGCCCGGCTCCCGCGCGCCGGCGCCCTCTATCGCGCCGTCCCCCTGGGCTACGACGACCTTCTCGCGCGGCTCATCGAGGAGCCGGGCGAGACCGTGCGCTGCCTGGCCGTGTATCACGTGGGCGAGCTGGGCCTGGCCTCCCTCCGGCCGCGGCTGGAGGCGGTGCGCGCGGAGAGCGGGGCCGGACTGTTCCTCCTGCGCGTGGTCGAGCGTGCGCTGAGCCTCTTGCGGAGCGCGCCCGGGAGGCTCGAATATGCTCGATGAGGGCCGCCTCCTCGGCCACGAGCAGAGGATCTCCGGGTCCGTCGAGCGCGTGCTGCTGCTCAAGCGGCTGCCCATGGTGAGCACGCTCAGCGGACCCCAGCTCGCCTTCGTCGCGGACCAGATCGGCGAGCGCTTCTTCCCGAAGGGGTCGGTGCTGTTGCGCGAAGGCGAGGCCCCCGGCGCGCTGTACTTCCCGGTCGAGGGGCGGATCCACCTCACCAGCCGCGGGCGGGTGATCGGGCACGCCGGTCCCGGCCTCGCCGTGGGTCCCTTCCACGTCCTCGCGCGCGACGAGCGGGGCCTGGGCGCGGTGGCGGAGACGGACACCGTCGCCCTCGAGCTGAGCGCGGAGACGCTGTTCGAGATCTTCGACGAGCAGTTCGCGATCCTCCACCACGTCCTGCGCGAGGTCTCGCGCCAGATCGTCGAGCACGTCGTGAGGTTCCCGGATTCGGTCTTCCTCCTGTCGCCCTCGACGGAAGGGCCGCCGACGCCTCCGCGCGAGCTGGACCTCGTCGAGCGTATCTTCCTTCTCCGGAAGTCGCCGGTGTTCCTGAACGCGAGCGTCAGCGCCCTCGGTCAGCTCGCGCGCGGGCTGACCGAGGTGCGGCTGCCGGCGGGGACCCGGCTGTGGCGGGAAGGCGAAGCGACGGGCTGGGGCTCGATGATCGTGAGCGGATCCATCCGGTGCACCTCTTCACGCGGACACGACTTCGTCGCCGGTCCCGGCATCGCGCTGGGCGCGCTGGACGCGGTGGCCGAGGTGCCGCGCTGATTCGACGCGGTCACGGAGACGCCGGTGGTTGCGCTCCAGGCGA
>WNGB01006742.1_pt1 | contig 16793 bp, 24 predicted proteins | sample 5400681 | NCBI WGS metagenome assembly WNGB01 (sample SAMN13153367, study PRJNA577476) | soil metagenome | isolation source: 115 cm soil or saprolite under grassland replicate 2 | place: USA:California | collected 2016-06-15 | reverse complement strand
ATCTTCCGAGGCAGATCAACACGTCCATGCACTGGCGTGTATCTATGCGGAACCGGGATTCTTACCAGGTCACAGGCCGCCTACCTGCGGCTTCAGCCCCAGCCGCAGCCCAGAACCCCGATTAGCTGCGGAACGCGGGGTACACCCTTCGTGGGAGTGGTTCATCGCTGCGGTGGCAGGATCGCGGTGGGGGCGTCGAAGCGCTGGTAGTCGTGGTCCATGAAGTGGCCTTGGGCGAGCATCTGGGCGTGGCGGACCAGCCCGTCCTGGTCGACCCAGAGGCGGAACCAGACCGGCACCTCGCCGCTGCGGCCGAAGAACGCCACGATCCGGGTGGGATGGCCGCCGATGCGCTGGCTGCCGAGGATCCTGGGCGCGACCGGCGGGGCGAAGTAGTCCCACACGTAGGCAGGGGCCGGGGTGACGGGGAGGTCGTGCTGGACCTTCCACGGCTTGCCGGGGGCGTCGCGGCCGTAGCGGGTCTCGCCGATGATCACCGTCTCGGCGCCACCCGCGGTCAGGATGCGCAGGTGGTTGGGTGCCTCCATCTGGTAGCGGGCGCTGGTGGCCCCGGCACCCCACGACAGCCGTTCGGTGAAGCTGACGGTGCGCAGCCCATGCATGCGTTCCTGCGCCTGGGCGAGCAGCGTGGCGCCGTCGGGGGCCGGCAGGCGCGGCAGGCGGAAGCTGGCGCTGCCGCCGCCCTGGCCGCCCACCACCACCCGGAGGGTCTCGCCGCCGCGAAGGGTGGCGGTGGCCTGGCGGCAGGCCACTCCGCAGGGCTGCGGAGTGATCGTGCGGCCAGCCACCTGGAGGGCGACTGGCAGCCGCGTGGCGGCCTGCTCGCCCTCCAAGGGCAGCAGGTGCAGCAGGAGCTGGTTGTCACCGGGGCGGGCCGGGCGGATGGTGAGCCCGACCAGCACTTGGCCGGCGGGCTGGGCGAGGGTGAGGTCGCCGGCTCTGGGGAGGGCGGCGCCGGCGTCCTCGGCTGGGGTGGCGGCCGTGGGTGTGGGGCGTGGGGGGAGGGGGGAGACGGCCAGCAGCGCCGCCAGCCCGACCACCCCGACCACCAACGCGGCCTCGGCACGGGGGGCCAGCCGGCGCCGCCAGGCCAGCAGCGACAGCGGCAGCATCGCCGCGACCACCAGCAGCTTCAGGGTCAGGATCTGCCCGTAGGCGGTGGCCAGCAGGGCGCCGGGGCGGCCCAGCCGCTGCAGCGCCTGGATGCCGCCAAGCAGCACGGTGGCGCCAAAGGCGGCCAGCGCCATCGGGCTGAAGCGGTCCAGCAGCCGGCGCGCTTCCGGTCCGCGCCAGCCGCCGGGTGGCCGCAGCAGCGCCAGCGCAAGGATGCCACCGGCCCACAGCCCGGCGCTGGCCAGGTGCCCGGCGTCGACGGCAATGCCCCACCAGGCGGGCCGGACGGTGGCGGCGTGGCCGGAGGCGGCCAGCGCCAGCAGCGCGACCGCGACGGCGGCCCGTAGCAGGTGCGGTGCGACCAGGGCGCCGAGCAGCGCTGCCGCCTCGGCCCCCACCAGCCCCAGCCGCGCCGGCCCGGCAAGCCCCGAGCTGAGATAGGTGCCTGGCGTGCCGGAGGCGGCCAGCGCCTCTCGAGTGACTAGTAGCAGGCCAGAGGCCAGCGCCACCGCCAGCGGCAGCCGCAGGCGCGGGCGCACCCAGGCGAGCTGCGGGTCGCCTCGTGCCAGCCGCCCCAGCAGCAGCATGCCGACCACCAGCAGCAGCGCCGCGTACTGGGTCGCTCGCAGGGCGGCGGTCACCGGGTCGGGCCGCTGGGTGGCGGCGGGCTCGGTGCGCTGGGCGGCCGGCGCCACCACGGTGAACTGGAAGCTGCCGCGGCTGGTGTGGCCGTCGTCGGTGCTGACCGCCGTCCACGCCACCCGGTAGGTGCCCGGCTGGTTGGTGGCCAGCGCCACCCGCGCCTCGGTGCCGGAGGCCTTGCCGGCCACGCGGGTGCCGGCCGGGTCGGTGACGGTGACCCGCGACAGTCTTGGGTTCAGCGGCTGGGAGAACTGCAGCACCACCACGCCGGGGGCGGTGCCGAGCTGCTGGCCGGCGCGTGGGCTGGACGACAGCAGCGTGGCGTGCGCCCGCGCCACCCCCGGCACCAGGGCAACCAGCACCAGCAGCGCCAGCACGCCCGCCCCGACCAGCCGGCCGGTGGCGGGCAGGCGTCGTCCCCCGGGCATTGGTTGGGCCATCTCCATCCCTACCCCAGCTCCTCCTACGTCATGTAGGAGCTTACGCCCGCGTGTGGCGAAGGACGTGTGGGAGTCCGGCCAAGCCAACCACACCGGCGATGAGCAGCAGGGCGCCGCCGAGCCGGTAGACGGCCTGGATGCCGAGGGTGTCGGCGGCGATGCCGCCGAGCGCCAGCGAGGCCAGCCGCCCGGCCTGCCACAGCAGGTCGAAGCCGGCGAACACCCGGCCACGGGCCTCGGCCGCGACTTCGGCCTGCAGCAGGGCGCTGTAGGCGACCATCCCGGTCGAGGTGCCGACCCCGTAGGCGGTGAGCGCCCCCAGGGCCACCGGCAGGCTGCGGGTTGCCCCAAGGATCAGGTCCACTAGGCCGCGCAGCAGGTAGGGGCCGAAGACCAGCGCCGGCCGTCGGGGGTTGGCGGTGAGCCGGGCCAGCAGCAGCGGGCCGATGGCTGCGCCCACGCCGATCGCGGCCAGCAGCAGCCCGAACCCGTCGGGCCCGACGCCCAGGCGCCGCCCCGCCAGCACCACCAGCAGCGCGCTGGTGGCCCCGGCCGACAGAGCGGCCAGCAGCTGGGTGACGGCCAGCAGGCGCAGCAGCGGCACGCGGGTCAGCAGGCGGGCGCCGTCGACCAGCTGCTGTCGCCAGCGGCCGGCGGCCAGCGGCGCCGGGGGCCGCGGCAGCCGCAGCCCGGCGAGCGCGACCGCCGAGACGGCGAAGCTGGCGGCGTTGACCCAGAACGCAGGTGCGACCCCCCAGGCGGCCACCAGCGTCCCGGCCAGCGGGGCCAGCGCGATCTGGGAGATGACCGCGGCCGACCACAGGCCGCTGTTGGCGGCGACCAGCTCCTCGTCGGCGACCACGCTGGGCAGCACGGCGGCGGCCGCGGGGTTGAAGACCACCGAGCCGGCCGCCAGCCCGAACGCGATCGCGTACACGGCGGCCAGGTGCTGGTCCACCAGCGGCAGCACCCCGGCCAGGGTCATGCGCCACAGGTCAGCGGCGACCATCACCCGCACGCGGGGCAGCCGGTCGGCGACCACGCCGGCCACCGGTGCCAGCAGCAGCACCGGCGCGATCTCGGCCACGACCACGCCGGACACGCCAAGGCCCGACCCGGTCAGCCCGAACACCAGCACCACCAGCGCCACTAGGTTGAAGGTGTCGCCCCAGCGGGAGATCGTCTGGGCGGCGAACAGGCGTCGGTAGCCGGGGTTGGCCAGGACCGACCCGAGCCCTGGCCGGCGTGCGGGCCGATCGGGTGCAGCCGGCCGGTCAGTCACGGTCCGACGGCGGGACCAGGTCGGGGCGGCGTCGGCTCCGGCGGCTTGCGCGCGGCGAGCCGCTCGACGATGCCGAGCTTGCCCCGTTCGCGCCGCTGGATCTGGAAGCCTTCGGCCTGCACCTGCAGCAGCGGGCGGCGCCGCAGGTGCTCTCCGCCGAGTGGCCTGGTGACCTGCTCCAGCAGCCACTGGATCGCGCGTACCCACCGCGGCGCACCGGCCACGTGGTCCAGCAGCAGCAGCCGGCCACCCGGCCGCAGCACCCGCGCCATCTCGGCGACCGCCCGGCGCTCATCGGGGATAGCGCACAGCGACAAGGTGCAGACCACCGTGTCGAAGGAGGCATCCGGCAGGTCCAGCGCTTGGGCGTCACCCAGGCGCAGGTCGACCTCCACGTCGAGCTGCTGGGCTTGGCGGCGGGCGAGCTCCAGCATGGCGGGGCTTAAGTCGATCCCGCTCAGCCGGATGCCCGCCGGGTAGTAGGGGAGGTTGCGGCCGGTGCCGATGGCGACCTCCAGCACGTCGCCTGCCGCCTGGGCGCAGACCCATTGGCGGCCGTCGGCGAACAGCCGCCGTTCCCAGAAGGCGATCTGCTGGTCGTAGTTGCGGGCGTGCTTGTCCCAGTAGCGGCGCAGCCGTCGCGCTCGCTTGTCGCTGACCTGGCTCGGCATGGGGATCCTCCTTCGTATCCATCGATGCGGCCTGCCGGCTGTCGTGGTGGCGAACTTGCCTCTACTATCTTATGATAGTAGCAACTACGAGATGATAGTAGTAAGGCAAGCACCAGTGATCGAGGGAGGAGCAGACATGGACCATGGCAGCATGGACCAGGTGATGAACGGCATGGGCGGCGACATGATGGGCGGCGGGTCCATGTGGTTCTGGGCCGTCTTCTGGGTGGTGGTGCTGGCGCTGCTGGTGGCCGGGGCCATCTGGCGCGCACCCTGACCCGCCCCTCCAACCCCCCCAGCGGCCCGGGCCCAGCGCGGGCCGAGCTGGACCTGCGCTATGCCCGCGGTGACCTTACCCGCGAGGAGTACCTGCAGCGCCGCGCCGACCTGGAGGGCGGCCAGCCATGACACCGGACCGGCCAGACCCCGCGGCCACCGACAGCCTGGGCCGCGCCCTGGGGCTGCTGGGCCGGCTGGAGGCCAGGATCATGCGGGCGGTCTGGACCGGGCAGGTCCCCGAGCCGTTCACCGTCCGCGACGTGCGCGTCCACATGCCGGAGCTGGCCTACACCACGGTGATGACCACTCTGGGACGGCTGGCCGACAAGGGCCTGCTGGTCGCCGACGCCACGGTGGGCAAGCGCGCCTACGACTACCGGTCGGCGGGGACGCCGGCGGCGTTCCTGGCCGTGGCCAGCCACCGGGAGGCCCAGCAGGTGCTGGACCGCTACGGCGACGCCGCGCTGGCGGCGTTCGCGGCGCGCCTGGACGCCCTCACCCCCCAGCAGCGCCAGCGCCTGGAGGAGCTCGAAGGACGATGAGGCACCTGGCCGGTCGCCCGGCCCTGCTGGCCCTGATCGGCGGTTTGGTGGTCGCGCGGCTGGCCTGGCACCCGGGCCGGGCGCTCTGCGGGCAGATGACCGTGGCCGGCTGCCTGGGCGTCGCGGTACTGGTCGTGGCGGCGCTGGTCGTAGTGGCATGGATCCTGCGGGTCACCTGGTTGGCTATCGGCGCGACTCGGGAGGTCGCCGGCCTGCGGCGCCTGCCTCCCTCTGATGCGCTGGTAGCCGCGGCAGACCGTAGCGGCGCCGGCGAGGTCGTCTGCCTGGACGACCCGGCGGCGGCGGCGTTCTGCGCCAGGCTGCTGCGGCCGCGCGTGTTCGTGACTGCCGGCATGGTCGCCTCCCTGGCTGCCGACGAGCTGGAGGCGGTGCTGGTGCACGAGGCCGAGCACGCCCGCCGCCGCGACCCGCTGCGCCGGCTGGCCACCCGAGCCGCCACGGACGTGTTGTTCTGGCTGCCGCTGGTTGGCTGGTGGTCGCGCCGTCGGCTGGAGGACGCCGAGTTGGCCGCCGATCGGGCCGCCATCGGTCGGGTCGGCCGGACCCCGCTGGCGCGGGCGCTTGGTGCCACGGCAATCCAGGCGGCGGCACCCGTGGGCGCCCGCTTCGACGGGGCCGGAGCCGCCCGGGTCACCCAGCTCCTCGGCGATCCGCTCCCACGCCGGTACCCGCCGCTGGCGGCCTGCCTGCTGTCACTGATGGGGCTGATCCTGGCGGTCAGCCTGGCGATGTGCGTCGGGCAGGGCCTAGCCAACGCGGTCGTCGGCTGAACCAGTCCGCGGCGACACCAGCGTCGCCGACGCGGCGGCCGGGAGCGACTACGACCCGAAGGTGATACTATCATCCGCTAGTATCTACTAGCAATCTGTAGTAGACTCTGGAGACCGGAAGTCGATCCTGGGAGCAGGACGCCAATGTTGGACGTCGTCATCGTGGGCGCAGGCCCGGCTGGCCTCAACGCGGCGCTGCTGCTGGGGCACGCCCGGCGGCGGGTCCTGGTGTGCGACGCGGGAGCGCCGCGCAACGCGCCGGTCGCCCACATGCACGGGTTCCTCAGCCGCGACGGCCTACCACCGGACCAGCTGCGCCGCATCGCCCGCGAGCAGCTTGGCAGCGCAGCGACCTACCCGGCCAGCTCGGCTGCGTGCTGCTGGAGGACGGCTCGGTGAGCGTTGGCGACTTCGGCCAGACCAGCGTGCCCGGCGTGTTCGCCGGCGGCGACATGGCGCGGCGCCCGACCATGCCGGTCCCCGGCGCCCAGGGCGTGATCGCCGCCGCCGAGGGCGCCATCGCCGCCGTCGCCATCGACCAGGACCTGGTCATGAACGACCTCGCCGGCTGAGTGGTCCAGCCTGATCCTTGTTGGATGCAGAGCAACGGTGAGAGGGGGGATCGCGGCTGGGCTTCAGCGCTTGGGCTTGAGTCGTTCCCGGGTGATGATCTCGACGCACAGGTCGACGCACTTGTCGCAGATGTAGACCCCCCGGGGCCGGCGATCAGCTCGACGAAGCGTTCGCTTTGAGGTCCTCAAGAAACCGGCATGAGTCCAAGGCGGCGATCCGGGAAGGCTCTCCTCGAGCGGCCTCAGCACCGTCCCGCCGAACGGCCCGTCAGCAGCAAGGAGACGTCCCCATGCCAGAGGCTGTCGCATCCCCCAATGCTTGTCTGCCCAGGCCGGACGGCCGCCAGCACAGCGTGCAGCTGGTCGGGCTGTTCGGGTAGGAGCTGGTGATCGCAGCGTCCTCCGCCGAAAGGGGAGATGATCCAGCGATGTTCCCGCTGGCAACCGTGGCACCAACGACGATGGGCGGCCGCATCGCGGTGGTGCTGCTGGGGGTGGCGATCCTGATCCTCACTCTGCTGGGGGCGAGGCGACTGTACCCACCCTCGTTCTTCCGCGGGTTTGTGGTCGCGGTGGGCATCTTCCTGAGCTTCGACATCGTCGTCTTCCACTGGCTGTTCCGGCTGCACCGGATCACCGCGGGCCCGGAGGCAGATGTCATCGAGCCGATCCTGGTAGCTGTCGGGGTGGGGTTTGTGGTCGTGGGCCTCCGCGGCGAGTCGCGATCATCCGTCGCGCCCCCTGCCCACGCGCCGTCCGAGGGTTCCGAAGCGGGCGGCGAGGAAGGACGGCGATGAGCAGGCCACGACCGCGCTCCGTCACGCTGCGACGAAGCGATCGCGAGATCGGGCCGGCAAGCCGCCGCGCCGTGGAGGCCGCTTGCGCCGAGGCCCACGGCAGGTGACCGGCGGCACGATGACGGAGGCGATCGCGTGATGGACGGGATGATGGGTGGCGCCGGGATGGTGATGCTGCTGCTGTGGGGGCTATTGGTCCTGCTGCTGCTGGCCTTGTTGGTTGTGGGGCTGGTCTGATGCTGCGGAACATGAGCGGCTCGGGCGCTGGCCGCTCGGCGGCCACCGCGCGGCAGAAGCTGGATGTGCGCTACGCCCGCGGCGAGGAGTACCGGCAGCGGCGCGCCGACCTGGAAGGTCCGAAGGCCTGACGCCATGGAGCCGTGGTCGCGTCGTCGGTTCCTGGCCGTGGCGGCCGCGACCACGCTGGGGGTGGCCGGCGGTGGCTGCGGCATCACCGGCCGGTCTCGACCGGTCGGCCCCGCCGCCAAGGAAGTTGCTGCTGCGGAGGCACGCCGCCGCCGGCCGGGCGCGCCCGTGCGCGAGGTCACCCTCACCGCCGCACCAGCCACCATCGACCTGGCGGGCCGTGCGGTCACCGCCTGGGCCTACAACCACACCGTTCCCGGTCCCGTGCTGCGGGTGCGGGTCGGGGAGGTGCTGCGCGCCCGGCTCGACAACCGCCTGCCCGAGCCGACCACCATCCACTGGCACGGCGTGGTGGTCCGCAACGACATGGACGGCGTGCCGGGCATCACCCAGCCGCCCATCCCGCCCGGTGGCCGCTTCGTCTACGAGTTCACCGTGCCGTACGCGGGCACCTACTTCTTTCACCCCCACGTTGGCCTGCAGCTGGACCGGGGCCTGTACGCCGCGCTGGTGGTCGACGACCCGGCCGAGCCCGGCGGCTACGACCAGGAGGCCGTGGTCGTGCTGGACGACTGGACCCTGGGGGTGGGCCCCACCCCCGAGCAGCTCCAGGACCGGCTCATGGCCCAGGGCGGCATGATGCGCGGCGACATGGGGATGATGGGGCAGGGTGGGGGCAGCCCGGCGCTGGGCGGCAGCGGCGGCCAGATCGCCTACCCGCTGTACCTGCTCAACGGGCACCCGCCCGCCGACCCGCCGACGATCCGCGCCAAGCCGGGGCAGCGGCTGCGGCTGCGGGTCGTCAACGCCGCCGCCGAGACCGCCTTCCGGGTGGCGCTGGGCGGCCACCGGCTCACCGTGACCCACACCGACGGGCTGCCGGTCGCCCCCACCACCGCCGACGCGCTGCTGGTTGGCATGGGCGAGCGCGCCGATGCGCTGGTCCGCCTGCAGGACGGCGCCTTCCCGCTGGTGGCGCTGGCCGAGGGCAAGTCCGGCCGGGCGCTGGGCGTGGTGCGCACCGGCCGGGGTTCGCCGCCGCCTGCCGATGCGCATCCTGGTGAGCTGGGTGGGCGGCTGGCGGCCATGGCCGAGCTCGGCCCGGACCGGCGCGTCACGCTGCCGGACCGGCGGCCCGACCGCACCCACCGGCTGGACCTGTCGGGCGGGATGATGAGCCCGCAGTGGACCATCAACGGGCGCACCTTCCCCGACGCCGAGCCGCTGCCGGTCGGCGCCGGCGAGCGGGTGCGGCTGGTGTTTGGCAACCAGTCGATGATGTTTCACCCCATGCACCTGCATGGGCACAGCTTCCAGGTCCAGCAGGGCGGCAGGCCTGGTCCCCGCAAGGACACCGTGATCGTGCGGCCCATGCAGCAGCTGGCCGTTGACGTGACCGCCGACAACCCGGGCCAGTGGATGGTGCACTGCCACAACCTCTACCACCAGGAGGCTGGCATGATGACCACCCTGTCCTACGTGCACTGACGCGCAGCCAGGAGACGCCCGCTGTCGACCTCCAGGACGGCGCAGATTCGCTCTCGCGGCACAGCCGGTCTGCTACGTTGCGTCGGAGACAAGGTGACGGCAGCCGATCACCAGACCGACAGGCGACCTGAGGAACGGGGGCGGCGTGGGCATGAGTGACGTGCTCGGCGCCGCCGGCCACGCCCTGAGCCTGGCGTTCGCGATGTTCTGGGAGATTCTGTGGGCGCTCATCCTCGGCTTTGCGCTGTCCGGGGTGGTGCAGGCGGTGGTGTCCAAGGCCCAGATGAGCCGGCTGCTGCCCGACGACTCCCCCCGCTCACTGTGCATCGCCACAGGCCTTGGAGCCGCCTCCTCGTCGTGCTCGTATGCGGCCGTGGCGTTGGCCCGGTCGATCTTCCGCAAGGGCACCAACTTCACCGCCGCGATGGCGTTCCAGTTCGCCTCCACCAACCTGGTCATCGAGCTGGGCATCATCATGGCGGTGCTGCTCGGCTGGCAGTTCACCCTGGCCGAGTTCGTCGGCGGCCCCCTCATGATCGTCGTCGTGGCGCTGCTGTTCCGTGCCTTCCTGCGCCGCCGGCTGGTCGAGCAGGCCCGCCGCCAAGCCGACCGAGGTCTTGCGGGGCGCATGGAGGGCCACGCTGGCATGGACATGGCCGTCACCGAGGGGTCGATCTGGTCGCGGCTCCGCTCCCCGGAGGGGTTCACCGCCACCAGCCACTACTTCGTGATGGACTGGGCGTCGGTGTGGGTCGACATCGCCGTTGGGCTGCTGATCGCCGGGGCGCTGGGCGCCTGGGTGCCCGAGGCGTTCTGGCAGGGGTTCTTCCTGGTCGGCCACCCGCTGGCGGCCAAGCTGTGGGGGCCGCTGGTCGGCCCCATCGTCGCCGTGGTCTCGTTCGTCTGCTCGATCGGCAACGTACCACTGGCGGCGGTGCTGTGGAACGGCGGCATCAGCTTCGGTGGCGTGGTCGCGTTCATCTTCGCCGACCTGATCGTGCTGCCGGTCCTGGACATCTACCGCCGCTACTACGGCTTCAGGATGGCCGGGTTCCTGCTGGCCAGCTTCTATGCCGCCATGGTCGCCGCCGGCCTGCTCGTCGAGTTCCTCTTCGGCGGCTTGGGGCTGATCCCCGAGCAGCGGGCCGCCGAGGTGGTGGAGGCCAGCGTCACCTGGAACTACACCACCGTCCTCAACCTGGTGTTCCTGGCGGTGGCGGCGGTGCTGGTGGTGCGGTTCCTGCGCACTGGCGGCCCGGCGATGCTGAAGATGATGAGCGGCCCAGTGGCCCACGGCGGCTCGGACCGCTGAGGACGCGGCAAGCAGTCACGAGATCACCCCGGCCGGTTCCCACCGGGGTGGGTCGCGCCAGGTGCAGGGGAGCCGGCCGCCAACGCCTTGTCAGGGGCCGTGCCCGGCGGCGTGAACCGGAATGGGGCGGCGACGGCCAGGGCGATCGTGACCGCCAGCAGCGGCGCGTATGGGGTCCCGAGCGCGCGGAGCGCGACGTCGAGCCCGCCGGCTAACGCGCCGACCAGTGCCGCCGGGATGGCCCCGTCCGGTGTGAGCTGTGGGTCGGCCAGCACCACGGTGGCCAGCAGGAACAGCCCGAGCGAGGCGGCGGGGATCTCGACCGCCTCCAGGCTGGTCTGCCCGGCGAGCAGCCGCAGCGCCTGCAGGCCCAGGTGGGCGGCGAAGAACCCGGCGACCACCGGTAGGCGATCCGACCGCCACACCCCCAGGGCAAGCGCGGCGGCGGTCAGGAACGCCGCCAGCCACGCGGCGGTGTCGCCCGGGTGGCTGACGTGCAGGATCTCCAGGCGCGTGCCAAGGGCCGGGACGGCAAGGACCAGCAGCGCCGCCACCGCCGCCGGCGCCAGCCCCGGTCGCGCCGACCGGCGGGCGGCCACCCGCAGCAGCCCGGCGACCACGCCGGCCAGCAGGTAGGGCGCCAGCCCGTCGGCGCGGAGCAGCAGTGCGAGCACAGCTCCGTCGGCGGCGGCCACGGCGAGCCCCTCTCGGCTCCGAGATCCGGTGGCCGCGCCGATCCCGACCGTCACGACCACGGTCACGGCTGTCTGCCACGGCTCGGCGCCCAGGCCGAGCAGGCCTCGGGCGGCCAGTGCCACGGCCAGGGCCGCCGCATCCACGATGAGCTGTGGCCCGATGGGTCGGAAGGACCAGGGAGCGGCTGCGGCGGCGGCCAGGGCCGCACCGGTCAGCTCCAGCAGCTTGGTGAGCAGGCCGAGCGTGTCGACGGCCTCTTGGCCGCCGAACGCGGGGATGCTCCACAGCCGCGAGGTCCCGTACAGCACCAGCAGCCCCCCGACCACGACCCCGGCCGTCAGCGCGGTTCGGCGCGATCCCGGGGTTTGCCATAGCGTGACTGCCAGCACGAGCTCGACGATCCCGGCGGCGGCGAAGAAGACGCCGCTGGCCAGGCTCTCTGCGGCGTGCTGGCCGACCAGGGCCAGGTGGATGCCGCCGGCTGCGCCGAGGGTGACCGCCGCGCCGGCGCCGAGCCGCCTGCGTGGTGTGGCTGCTGCCGTGCTGACTCGCTCGAGCAGGGCCCAGGCCGCCACCAGCAGCAGGGCCAGCAGCGGGCCTGCTCGCAGCAGTTGCGCGGCGCCGCCGCCGTGCACGGCGCCCTCGACGTGGGCGAGCACCACGGTGCCGGTCACCTGGCCGCCCCCCGCCGCGGTGCTGGGCGGACGGCCGGGCGCTGCAGGACGAGGCTGCTGGGCAGCTCACCGCGAGTTGGCACGGGTCTCCTCCATCTGGTTCCTACGACGTGTAGGATAACGGCTCAATCCCAGGCCGCGAGGATCGCCTGGCAGCGTGATGGCATCGGTGAGGCAGGTGAGTCAGCCGTGAGCAAGCCCACGCGTTCGCCGCGCAAGCGGCCGGCCCCCTCCGCCTCCACCAAGCGAGCAGGGCCGGCGGCTGGCTGGGCGCGGTGGCTGCCGCTGGCCGTGGCGGTCGTGCTGGGGGTTGCGGCGGTGGTCTGGCTCACCGGACGCCAGGACGGTGGGAGCAGCGCGCAACCGGAGGGTGGCGTGCGGGCCGTTGGGGAGGCCGCGCCGGCGGTACGGCTGCCGGCCACCAGCGGGCAGACCGTGGACGTGGCCAGCTTCCGCGGCAAGCGCAACGTGCTGCTGTACTTCTACGAGCACGCCGGCTGAAGCCCCTGCGAGGCGCAGCTGGTCGAGCTGCAACGAGCCAAGGCCACCTTCCAGGCGCAGGGCACCGAGGTGTTCGCCGTCACGGTGCAGGACCTGGACACCTCTCGGGAGATGGCCGAGCGGCTCGGGGTGGACGTGCCGATCCTTGCCGACACCTCCACCCAGGTCGCCAGGTCCTTCGGGATCTATGACCTGCCGGGCAGCATGGGGCCGTTCTCGACGCACTCGTTTTGGCTGCTGGGCCGCGACGGCCGCATCCGCTTCCGCGAGGTGTCGCTGGAGATGCATGTGCCGTTCGCCAAGGTCCAGGAGGCGGTCGCCGCACTGAAGGCATGACCCGGCGCTCGGTGCGGGCGGTCAGCGGAGCAGGGCGGCGTGCGCCTGCTGGTTGATCCAGAGCGCGAGCACCAGCGCAGCGGCGATCCCGAGGGTGAGGGGGGTTCGCCGGAAGGCGACCTCGAGCCAGCGGCCGGTCAGCCGGCCCACCAGCCACCGACCCAGGGCAAGCAGCGCGCCGGCAACGAGCAGCGGGCTGGCCGGGTTGTAGGCGACGGCCCGGCTGAGGCGGCCGCGCAGCAGCGCGACCGTGCCGCGGGTCATGCCGCACAGCGGGTCCATGACCCCCACCCGGTGCAGCGGCCCGTGCAGGTCGACCGGTGGCAGGCCCACCACCGCCAGTATCGCCGCGGCCAGTATCGCCGCGGCCAGTAGGCCGGCGGCGGCCAGCGGCGCCAGGGTGGGATGCCGGTCGGCCCGCTCCCAGCGGAGGCGAAGCGGAAGCCGCGGTCGCACCATCGGCAGTGCGGAGGGCCTGCGCCGGCTGGGTCGGGTCCTCATGGGACCTCGACGCCGAGGTAGCTGCGGATCGCGGCGCGCAGGCGGTCGGCGTTCAGTTCGCCGAAGCGGCGGCCACGCAGGACTCCGTCGGCCGAGAAGAACAGCGTGTCGGCAGCGCCGTCACGCCCAGCTTGGCCACCTCGGTGCCCTTGGGGTCGGCCGCCAGCGGGTAGGTCACTCCGGTGTCGGCGGCCAGGCGTCGGGCGGCGTCGGCTTCGTCGAGGTAGTCGACGCCGAGGAACCCCACCGCCCCGCGCGCCCGCAGGTACACCGACTGGAACGCGGGCATCTCCTTGCGGCAGGGGACACACCACGACGCCCAGACGTTGAGGACCAGCGGCCGGCCGCGCAGGTCCTCAGGCAGCACAACCCGGGCCCGCCGGCGAACCCGGCGAAGCGGGCCCGGATCACGCCCGGCTTGGTCGGGGTGGTCGTCGCCGACGCTGCCGGCCGGCCACCAGCGTCGGGAGCGGGCTGCGGCTGGGAGCAGGCGGCCAGCAGCGCCCCCGCGACGACGGCCAAGGGGAGCGGGCGACGTGGGCGCATGGCCGGTCAGATGGGCGGCCAGCCGGAGCGGACAAACAGCCGCACCAGCGGGGCGAACAGCGGGGTCCAGGCGCCGGCGGCCATCGCCAGCCCGACCACGACCAGCAGGGCGCCGCCCGCTCGGGCGAGGGTGTGGTGGTGGCGGCGCAGCAGCCCAACCCCGGCTCGCCCGCGGGCGACCGCCCAGGCCAGCAGCAGGAACGGGACCGCCAGCCCGGCGGCATAGACCGCCAGCAGCCCCGCGCCGACCGCGGCCGTTTGGCTGGCGGCGGCGGTGGCCAGCAGTCCGGCCAGCACCGGCCCGATGCACGGCGTCCAACCGAGCGCGAACGCCACGCCCAGCGGGGCTGCGAACGCCGGCCCACGGGGCAGGCGGTGCAGGGCGACCAGCCGCCGCTCACGTGAAAGGCCGGGGAGGCCGGCGCCGAGCAGGGTGGCCACCCCCATGGCGGCCACCAGCAGCCCGGCGGCCCGCAGCAGCACTGGCTGGTTGGCCAGCAGCGTCGCCCCCAGCCAGGAGGCGCTGGCGCCCAGGGCCGTGAAGGTGGCGCCGAAGCCGAGGACGAACAGCCCGGCCGCGACCATGGTGCGCCGTGGGCTGGTGTGACTTGGATCCCCACCGATGTAGGCGAGGTAGCCGGGCAGCAGCGGCAGGCAGCACGGCGAGGAGATGCTCACCATGCCGGCCAGGAACGCGGCCATCACCAGGAACGCGGCGCTCACCCGACCCACCGCCCGTCCTGAGCGAGCAGCTTGTCCAGTCGGGCCGACAGGATTGGCACGGTCGTCTTGCCGGTCAGCCGGTAGGCCACCACCCCGTCACGGTCCAGGATGAAGGTGCTGGGCAGCGCAAACGCCTGCAACCGCGCCGCGTTCACGGCGGCCTGGTCGTACAGCGACGGATAGGGGATCTGGAACTCCTCCACGTTGCCTTGGGCGGCGCCGCGGCTCTCCCGGACGTTGATGCCCATGAACCGCACGCCGCGGCTGCGGTAGGCGCGGGCGACCTGGTTGAGGCTTGGCTGCTCGGCGCGGCAGGGGCCGCACCACGACGCCCAGAAGTTGACCACCAGCACCGACCCGCGGGCCGAGACCGACGACCACGCCGAGCCGTCGGCCAGCAGCTCGCCCCTGACCTCGACCACGCGGTGGGGCACGTCGGCCTCGACCGCCTCCTGGTCGGCAACGGTGAACCCGGCCGTGCTCGTGTCCTCCACCCGCCACTGGACCCGCAGGACCCCGACGACCAGGACGGGGAGCAGCACCGCGACCAGGACCAGCGTCGGCAGCGCCCGCCGCAGCACGCGGCCGGCCGGGAGCCGCGGGTCCTGGCCAAGGGTCGGGGTGGTGTTCGACATCGCGGCCACCTATGCTACGACGTATCGTAGGAGGCGTCATCGGACGGCTCGGACCTGGTCGAGGAGGCGGCATGCTCACCCGGCTGCTCACCATCCTGCCGCTGCTGCTGTGCCCGCTACTGATGCTTGGCTGCCTGTGGGCGATGCGGAACCGGGAGCCACCGCAGCGGCAGGCCCGCACCGGCCAGCAGGAGCTGCCCACGGCGGCACGGGTCACCCAGCTGGAACGCGACCTCGCCGAACTCCGCACCCGTTTGCAGGAGGCGGCCGCAGGCGAGCCCGCGCCGGCGTCGGCGCTAGACCCGTCGCGGGGTTCGCGCAACGGCCCACCGGTGCCGCCGGGTTGACCGGCCGACGATGATACCCACGCGACCGCACGCCGGTGTCACTCGGCCGGACCGGCGGATGCGGTGAGCATGGGAGGACGGGTGCGGCTGCGAGGGCTCGGCGAGCTGGAACGGGCGATCATGGAGGTCGTCTGGGCCACCGACGCCCCAGTGACCGGCCGCGCCGTCGTCGACGAGCTAACCGGTGACCGTCCCCTGGCCTACACCACGGTGCTGACGGTCATGGACCGGCTGGTCGGCAAGGGCCTGCTGCGCCGGCAGCGTCGCGGCCGCGCCCACACCTACCGGGCGACCCGCTCCCGCGCCGCCTACACCGCCGAGCTCATGGCCAGCGTGCTGGGCAGCAGCAACGACCGACCGGCGGTGCTGCTGCACTTCGTGGAGCAGATCCCACCCGACCAGGCCGAGGCGCTCCGGGCGGCGCTGGACACCGCCCGCACCCGCCCAACCCCCAACCGGCGCGGTCGCTCATGACCCCCCTGCTGGTAGTCGCTGCATCGGCGCTGACGCTGGGTGCTGGGACCCCGCTGCTCCTGCGACGGCTGCGGAGGTTGGAGCGCTGGCCGACGCTGGCCGCCTGGCTGTGGCTAGGCAGCTCGATCGGTGCGCTGGCCGCGGTGGCGCTGGCTGGGCTGCTGCTGCTGCTGCCGACCGACCCGCTGGGAGCTGGGGTCGCCGAGCTGCTGCGGACCTGCGTGATGGCGCTGCGGACCGCGCTGTCGACCCCCGATGCCAGCAGCACCGCAACGCTGGCCGGGATGCTGCTGGTCGCGATCGTCGCTGGCGGTCTGCTGCTGGGCGGCTTGGTGGCCGGGTTGCGGGCCTGGCGGGCGGCTGGCCGCCACCAGGACCTGCTCGCGCTGGCCGGCACGCCGGCGGTGGGGCTGCCAGGGGTCACCGTGCTGGAGCATGGGCGTCCGTTCGCCTACTGCCTGCCCGGCCAGCAGGGTCCGGTGGTGCTGTCCAGCGCGGCGCTGCGTCGCCTTGACGCCGGGCAGCTGGGCGCCGTCCTGGCCCATGAGCGCGCCCACCAGGCCGGCCGCCACCACTGGCTGGTGCTGCTCACGCGGGTGCTGCGGGTGGGCTTCCCATGGTTGCCCGCGGCGCGGCTGGCCTCCCAGGCGGTCACCATGCTGGTGGAGCTGGCCGCTGACGACGCCGCCGCCCGCGCCCACGGCCGCCGGCAGGTCGCCGCGGCGCTCGCCGCCCTGGGGGATGCCCCGGTGCCCACCGCGGCGCTGGGTGCCGCGGTGGGCTCGGCCACCGAGCGGGTCAGCCGGCTGTTGACGCCGCGGCGGCAGGGGGGTGCGCTGGCGTTGCTGGGGGGGCTACTGCTGCTCGGGGTACCGCTGGCCGCGCAGCTGCTGGCGGTGGTGTTGCCGTTAGCGCGGATTTCCACGCAGGTTGTTCGGCGCAACCTTCTGGGGTGATCGTCAGGCGAGCAGCCGGGCCGTCGACGCCCTGACCTGGTACGGCGCATCATGTACGGGCGGTGCTTGGCAAGGGATCGTGGTCGTA
>WNGB01014800.1_pt1 | contig 16795 bp, 12 predicted proteins | sample 5400681 | NCBI WGS metagenome assembly WNGB01 (sample SAMN13153367, study PRJNA577476) | soil metagenome | isolation source: 115 cm soil or saprolite under grassland replicate 2 | place: USA:California | collected 2016-06-15 | reverse complement strand
GGCATCCTGTTTCGCGATTCGTACATCCGCATTCTCGATATCAAGGACGGCACCAGCAACACGCTCTTCGCCGGGGAGCGGCCGCCCAGCACCGATTTCCAGTACGGTTGGTGGTATGCCGGCATCGGCCAGCGCTACACCGGCTCCGCCGAGTTTATCCTGGGCGTCGAGGAGCAGAATGTCCTGCAGGTGACCGCCGGTTCGTGTCCACCCGGAACGTATACTTTCGCTCCCGGCAGCGTCAACGACCAGTGCGCTATGTTCCACTTCTGGAGCCTGCATGTCGGCGGCGCCCACTTCCTCTTCGCCGATGGCTCCGTCCGTTTTCTCCACTACTCCGCAGCCCCCATCCTGCCCGCCCTCGCCTCACGCAGCGGCGGCGAAGTCGTGACTGTGCCCTTCTGATCTTCATCGTGCCGCAGTGGCTGCTACCGGCCTAAATCCTGCGACCCTCGCCAGAGTGCCCATCCTGCAGCCAGAGAAGGACGCGGCCGCCGGAACCGCTGGATTGGGGGGACCCTGCAAGGGGGAACTTTTCCCTGGACTTCGAGCGCGCTGCGGAGGATCCTACGAGAGACTTGCCAGCATCGCCTGCCGCACCCGTAGGAACGGCTCGCGGCACTGGCGTCTCACCAGGGGGTCCATCACATGTCGGTTCCCGAACGGCTTCGCTGTCTGTGCTCGCTTCGCCTGCTCGTGTGCCTCGTGGCGGCCTTGACCTGCGCCGGCCGCCTCGACGCGGCGGGAGGCAAACAACCGAAACGCCCGAACATCATCCTGATCCTGAGCGACGATCAGGGCTACGGCGACTTCTCCTGCCACGGCAATCCGGTCCTCAAGACGCCGAATCTCGACAAATTCCATCGTCAAAGTGTACGCTTCACCGACTTCCATGTCGCGCCCATGTGTACGCCGACGCGCGGCCAGTTGCTGACGGGTCGCGATGCCCTGCGGACCCGTGCCAGCTCGGTCTGTGCCGGGCGGTCGTTCCTCCCGCGCGATACGCCGACACTCGCAGAAATGCTGCGTGCCCTTGGCTACCGCACGGCCATGTTCGGCAAGTGGCACCTCGGCGACAGTTACCCGAACCTGCCGCATCAGCGCGGCTTCGAGGAGGCGGTCTATCATCTCGGCTGGGGCATCACCTCGATGGCCGACCTGTGGGAGAATGACTACTTCAACGGTCGCTTTCGTCACAATGGCATCCTCAAACGCTACCCCGGCTACTGCACCGACGTCTGGTTCAATCTCGCTCTGCAATGGATGAAAGAACGCCACGACAAGCAAGAGCCGTTCTTCCTCTACCTGCCGACGAACGCGCCGCACGGCCCGCACTGGGTCGATGCGAAGTACAAGAAGCCTTACGAGGGCCGCGGGCCGGCGGCGTTCTTCGGCATGATCGCCAATCTTGACGAGAACGTCGGCCGCCTCGACGCCTTCTTGCAGGAAAGCGGCCTGGCGGACAACACGATCGTCATTTTCCTGAACGACAACGGCGGCACCGCGGGCGTGACGCTATTCAACGCCGGTCTGCGCGGCCGCAAGACGCAATACTACGAGGGCGGTCATCGCGCTGCCTGTTTCGTCCGCTGGCCGGCGGGCAAACTCGGCACGCCGCGCGACGTCGGCGTGCTGACGCAGGTGCAGGATTTGCCGCCGACAATCCTCGACCTGTGCGGTGGGCAAGCACCGAAAAGCGCGTCCTTCGATGGGACCAGCCTCGCGGGCTTACTGCGCGGCACGCAGAAGACATTGCCGGATCGCATGCTCGTGGTGCAGTACGGTCAGCGCCCGGAGAAATGGGACGCGGCGGTGATGTGGAATCGCTGGCGGCTGGTCCACGGCAAGGCACTCTACGATCTGAACACCGACCCGGGTCAGGCGAAGGACGTCGCCGCGGCTCACCCGGACGTTCTCAAGAAGATGCGCGCTCACTACGAAAAATGGTGGGCCGGCATCGCCCCGAAGCTCGACGACTTCAACCCGATCAGCATCGGCGCCGATCAGGAGAACCCGGTGACGCTATCCGCCGCCGACTGGGCGAACGTCTACTGCGACAACATGCAGAACCTGCGCCAGGGGGTGAACAAGAACGGCCCGTGGCACCTGCTCGTCGAGAAGGATGGCACTTATGAGATCGGTTTACGCCGCTGGCCGAGGGAGGCCGATGCGGCAATCCCGGCGGGCGTTCCCGCCTTCAAGGCGGTGGACGGCAAGCTACCGCCTGGGAAAGCCCTGCCGATCACGAAGGCTCGTATCAAGATCGGTGATGTGGATCAATCGAAGCCGGTCGCGGCGCAAGATAAAGAGGTGACCTTCACCGTGCCGTTGCGGGCGGGGACGCGGTTGCAGATGCAGTCGTGGTTCTACGACGCCGCAGGCCAAGAGCTGTGCGGAGCGTACTTCGCCTATGTCCGCCGCAAATAGGAAGCGGTCAGTTGTTGGCGAGTTGGGAGCCCGCAGCGCCAGCGAGGGACAGTCCCTCGCTGGCGCTGCGGGCTCCCAACTCGCCATTCCGTTCGTGGTTCTCACGCCCCGCCGCTACTTCGCTGGTATGCCCTTCCGATGTCATGTATACTAATGTTTATTAGTCATCAACCTCCGTCCTGATCAGGCATCGGTGTCGGGAGAGAACCTTGGCGAAGAGTGAAACGCCTCTGATGCAGCAATACCGGGAGGTCAAGGACCGTTACCCCGGCATGCTCGTGTTGTTCCGCGTTGGCGATTTCTTTGAGCTATTTGGCGAGGACGCCCAGACGGCCGCTCGTGTCCTCGACATCGCCCTGACGAGTCGTGACAACAAGGCCGTCCCGATGGCCGGCTTTCCGCACGGTGCGCTCGACGGCTACGTCAACAAGCTCGTGCGAGCGGGTTACTGCGTCGTCGTCTGCGATCAGGTCGAAGATCCCGCAGCGGCTCAGGGACTTATGCGGCGTGAGGTCGTGCGCGTCGTCACGCCCGGCACGGCCACCGAGGACGACCTGCTCGACCCGCGCCGGGCGAACCACCTGGCCGCCGTCTGGCCACAAGGCGACCGCGTCGGCCTTGCCTGGGTCGAACTGTCCACCGGAGCCTTCCACGCCGCCGACGTCCCCTGGCCGCGTCTGGCCGATGAGATCGGGCGCCTGACGCCCGCCGAGTGCCTGCATGGAGAAGACGCTCCCGTGCGACTTACCGAGGCCCTGCGCAACGTCCTTCCGAACATGGCGCTGACAGCGCGGCCGGACTGGACCTTCGACCCGACGACCGCCCGCGCTGCCGTGTTCAATCATTTCCGCGTCATCACAACGACCGGCTTCGGTTTCGAGCAACAGCAACCGTGTCTGACGGCGGCCGGCGCTCTGCTGCTCTACCTGCAAGAGACGTTCAAGGCCAGCCTCGCCCACCTGCGCCGGCCGCGGCCTTACCACGCGGACAACCACCTCATCCTCGACGAGGTGACGCGGCGCAGCCTGGAATTGACGCGCACGCTGCGCGAGGGAGAGCGCGAAGGGTCGCTGCTGTCGTTCCTGGACCGCACCATCACCCCAATGGGAGCCAGGCTGCTCCAGGATTCCCTCCTGTCGCCGCTCACCGATCGCACCGCCATCGAGGCACGCCTGGATGCCGTCGCCGAACTCGTTGGTGCGCAGGACATCCGCCGTGGATTGCGCGACAACCTGGAACCCGCGGCCGACCTGCACCGCCTCAGCACACGAGCCAGTACCGGCCGCGCCTCGCCGCGCGACCTTGCCGCCGTGGCGCGCACCTTGCGCTTGCTCCCGGGCATCCAGCAAGCGCTGGCCGACAGCAAGGCGGGACTGCTGCGCGAACTGCAGCGACACCTGGAGTTGTGCCCCGCGTTGCGCGATGTGCTGACGACCGCTCTGCCCAGTGACCCCTCCGCCGACCTGCACGCGGGCGGCGTGCTTCGCGATGGCTACGACGCGGCCCTCGACGAACTGCGCCAGGTCGCCCGGTCGGGCAAGGAGTGGCTCGCCCGCTTCCAGGCTGAGGAGGCGACGCGCACTGGCATTGCCTCACTCAAGGTCGGTTACACGCAGGTCTTCGGCTACTACATCGAAGTGGGACACGCTCACGCCAAGAAGGTTCCCGCCCACTACCAGCGCAAGCAGACGCTCAAGCACGCCGAACGCTACGTCACGCCGCAGCTGCAAGAACACCAGGAAAAAGTGCTGGCGGCCGAGGAGCAGGCACGCAACCGCGAGGAGGAATTGTTCGTCGGCCTGCGCGAGCGTGTCGCAGCAGAGGCCGGGCGGTTGCAGCGCACCGCCGAGGTGCTGGCCCGGCTCGACGTTCTGGCTGGGCTGGCGGAGTTGGCTGCGACGCAGCACTATTGCCGGCCCGAGTTGAGCGACGAGCCACTGCTGGAGATCGAAGGCGGCCGCCACCCCGTCCTCGACCAGACCTTGCCGCCGGGGACATTCGTCCCCAATGACACTCTGCTCGGTCCGAAACACGGCCGCTTCTGTCTGATTACTGGACCGAATCTATCCGGGAAGTCAACATTCATCCGGCAAGTGGCGCTGCTGACACTCCTGGCGCAAATGGGCAGTTTCGTGCCGGCGCGGCGCGCCCGCATCGGCATCGTGGATCGGATTTTCACACGCGTCGGAGCGAACGACGACCTCAGCCGCGGCCACAGCACGTTCATGGTAGAGATGACAGAGGCCGCAAATATCCTCAATAACGCGACGGCCCGAAGCCTGGTCATTCTCGACGAGATCGGCCGCGGCACCAGCACCTACGACGGAGTTTCGTTGGCGTGGGCCATTACCGAGTATCTGCACGACAAGATCGGCTGCCGGGCCTTGTGCGCGACGCACTATCACGAGTTGGCCCGCTTGGCGGAGACGCTGCCGGGGCTGCGCAACTACAACGTGCAGGTCCGCGAGGACGACGGCGACATCGTGTTTCTGCATCAGATCGTGCCGGGCAGCGCGGACCGGAGTTACGGAATTCACGTCGCGCGGCTGGCCGGGGTGCCGCGGCCGGTGCTGGACCGTGCTCAGGAAGTGCTGGGCGAGTTGGAGACGCGGCCGCTGGCGGGTGAGGATCGACCCGTGGTCGTCCCAGCGCGACGGGCGGCGTCCTGACCGCGTCTTTCCTGCACCAGTCTCTTGTCGCGCGGCCTTCCAGGCGTTACCATCGCGGGTTGTAGTGAAGGGCGGACCTTCACACCTCTCGCCCCGTGCTCCCCCCGAACGCCGCCATGCCCATCGACGCAGTCGCGACGCTGCTGCGCCTGCTCGGCCAGTTCCGGCTCCTGGAGCCGGCGCAACTCGAGGAGGCGACCCGTGCGCTCCAAACGGCGTTTCCCGCGCCGCAGACGCTGGCGAAGGAACTGGTGCGGCGCGGCTTCCTGACCTCCCAATCAGATTCACTTCGGGGGGGCACGTTGGATGCGTTTGAGGGTCTTGGCGGCGAGGTCGCCAAGGTATCCATCTGGATCCTGTCGCTGCGTCAGATCGTTTCGCGCCGCGGCGACCGCATCGGCGGCATCCCGCGCTGCGGGGCCGAGTTCTGCCAGGACGTGCAAGACAGCCTTCCGGAGGTTGCGGTCAGTCTCCGGGAGGGCGTCGATCAGGGCGGGGACCGCGGCTGGGCCGATCCCAACAAGCGTGGAACTGATCGTCAGGTGCAAACTGCTGTGTTGCCTGCCTCGCAACATTTCGATGAGCGGCTTGGCAGCCTCCTTCGCGACCGCGCCGAGCCGCCCCAGCGCACGGACGCTCCGATCCCGGGAACTCAGTTCGACCACCTCGTCCTGGACCACCTCAAGAAGGGTAGGCACTGCCTCTTTCGCCGCAGGCCCCATCTCTCCCAGAGCCCAGGCGGCCCCAGACAGTAGCCCATCATCCCCCTCGGTCCGCCGCTTGGCTAGGATCTCTCTGAGTAACGGGACGGCTGCACTCCCAGGAGGGCCGATCTGTCCCAAGGCCCAAGCCGCGCCACCGCGAACATGCGCATCTGTGTGGTCGCGGAGGACCGTGATTAGGCCCGGAACCACCCTGTCGTCCACGGCGCCAATCCGTCCGAGAGAACGGATAGCATTCATCTTCAACCGGTTCCCTTTCTCTTGTATTCCCCGCAGCAAGGCCGGGACAGCAGCCTTTGCCTCCGGCCCGATATACCCGAAGGCCCCTGCAGCGGCCTCAGAGAGGCTCACGGCGCGGTGGTCAGAGGGTCTGTCGGGGTCGTCCAAGAGTTCGATGAGGGCCGGCACCGCAGGCTTGGCCGCTGGCCCCATCCGGCTCAGGGCGTAGATGGCGCGCCAGCGGAGGTCGCGGCGCGGATCCTTGAGGAAGCCGATGAATCGCGGGACCGCTTCCTTGGCGGCCGGCCCAATGGCCCCCAGGGCGGAGATCACTTTGCCGCGGACGACGGGACTCTCGTCGTCCAGCGCCTTGAGGAGGGTCGGGATGACCCCCTCCGCGAAGGGGCCGAACTCCCCCAAGGTCTCCGCGGCCTGAGCACGCACCCCCTCGTCAAGGTGGTCCAGGTTTACCGCGATTCGATACATGGCTTGCCGCAAGTCTGAGGCCAGTTGCCCCAGGGCCTTGGCTGCTTCCCCGCGAACCTTCGCGTCCCTCTCATTCAACTTCTGGTAAAGGGCCCGCAGGCGGTCCCCAAGCTCTTTCCCTTCATCCGCGTGGGCGGACACCGCCCCGAGGAGCAGCCAGGCCACGCAGGCGCAAGAGCACACGCGCATAGGTCATCTCTCCTCAATCAGGGGGTGTAGGTGATGCTGGTGGACGTGTTCCCGGAAGTGACAGCGAAGGCGATGCCCCCGAAGTCCGTGTTGCCGAACTGTTGACCCATGGGGTCGAGGGAAGCGTACGTCATGAACGTCCAAACGGTTGCCACGTTAGGCGGCTGGAAGTTGGCGTCGAAACGCGCCTTGATCGTGCCCGCGAGTTTGGCGACGCCCGTGCCGGCGCCGGCAGCCTGGACGATCAGTTGATCGTACAGGTTCGGCTGGTTCGGCAGGCCGCCGATGCTGATGCTCAGGGTGCCCGACTTGGTCTGGGTGTAGTTGCCGATGACCGTCAGGATCCCGTGCGTGGCGGCGTACTGGATCGTCCCACCATTCACCACTTCTACGGCGGTGATCGTCCTGGATCCGGTCACGGTGACCGTCCCCCCGTTGATATTGAAGCGGCCTGTCATCTGGAGGTTGCCGCCAATCAGCTGCGTGTCGCCTGCGGTCTGCGTGAGGTCGCCCGTGAAGTTGAGGGAGCCGCCGACAGTGAGGGTGCCGCTGTTGGTGAAAGGAACCCGGATGGTCGTCGCCGGGTCGCCAAGGAGCGGGATTGTCGAGAACGCTCCGGCGTTGGCGATCGTGGTCGCTTGACCGCCCACGGGGCTGTCGTCGCTTATGGTCCCGGCGCTGCCGCTTCGGAACGTCGCATTGGCGTTGTTCGTGATGCTGCCCCCACTGCAGCTCATGTTGCCTTGAGCCCAGATCAGGGTTCCATCGTTGCTGAGCGTGTGGTCGACAAGGACCAAGGCATTCAGGCCCACTGCGCCGTTGATAGTCATCCCGGCGTTCGCCGAGATGTGCGTGGTGCCTGTCCCCTGCATCGTCCCCTGTTCCCACCTCAGGCTCGCACCGGGCACGACTTCAAAGGTTCCGCTCCCGGCAATGATCCCACCGAGCATCTGGAAATTGCTTACCTTGAACACCCCGCCGGTGATTTTGAGCTCGCTCCCGTTGTACATCGAGGTGGTGCCGCGGCCGGTGAAACCCTGGCCGCCTTGGCCCCCTTGGCACTCCGCGGTGCCGAAGATCCCGAACTCTGCGTTGGCTGAGAGGTTGACGCTCCCGTCCATCGAGAGGTTCCCCAGCGCCCGCAACTCCGCGTGCTGCTGGGCAGTCCCACCCGTGAGATTGATGGCCCCGCCATTGGCGAGGTTGCCTTCCATCCGGATCACGGTCGCCGTCGTCTGGTTGAACGTCGCCCCGCTATCGACGGTGAAGAAGTTCAGCGGGTTCCCGTCGCTGCTGACGTCGACCGTCACCCCATCACCATTGCTGGCCGTGAAGACCGAATTGGATTGGTTCTCAAACAGGGCGCTATTCTCCAGCCTGATGTTCCCCTGCGTCCACGTCGCCAGGCCCCCGTTCAGTAGGGACCGGCCGTTGAGCGTCTTCACCCCGGCCCCACTGATGGTCAGGACACCATTGGGCACGATCGTCGTCGAGCGGCCCAGCGGATCGCCGAACTGGGTGCCGCCGCTCCAGGTGTACCAGGACGCGGTTAGCGCGCCGTCAGTCCCGCCGATGTTCCCATCTGCTTGCGTCACGGTTGCGGCCGCGAGGTCGCGCTTCAGAGTGATTGTCCCGGTGTAGCCCGCAGCAATCGTCAGACTCCGCACCGCGCCGTCGAACCAGGATGGATCAACCGCTGAATTGAGAACCGACGTGTTGTTGAAAACGACATCGTCGTTGACCGTCGGGGTCGTACCCGTGCTCCAGTTATTGGCATCGCTCCAGACGTTCGTGCCCCCTACCCAGGTGAGGGTCGCGGGCAAAACGAGGCCCTCCAGGGCTTCGAGCAATGGGCGGAACCGGCGCTGCGGGGCAGTTTCGGGACTTGGCTTGCCTGCGAGCAAGGCTCGCAGGGAAGAAACCCAGTTTCTCCAAAGGTTCAAGAAGCCGAACGTCCTCATTATCGCCTCCAAGTGGAAGAAGGAATTTGCCAGAGCGAAAGTGACTGTTGAGCAGACCAGGCAATCGGGCCGACCGTTTTGACCAGAATCGGCACAGAGTCGTAGCTTACCGCACCTTTGCTCGATGGCAACGGGGGTGCTCGCTTTTCGCGATTTCTTCACGTTCAGCAGGATAGAAGGGCTCGTTTTCAGGGTCGCCGACCTGGCCGCCGAAGCGCATCTGGTCTACCTCGGCGTTCTCGACGAGGGCTGCATCGAGTTGCGCACGCCAGCTGAATTCCGCCGGCGCCTCGCTGACACGCAGCGGTGATCCAACGAAGCGTCTGCCCCTCGACAGTCAGGAAACGGTGGGAGCGGCCGACCGAGGCGATTTCTTTTCGTGAGCGCGGAATCTGATTGCTTTCGGCCCCGCTCACGTTATGATCGATTTTTAATCTTTTGACGTTTTCCCTGGCGGCGCGGCCGGGGACAGCTGGACACGACCGAAACCACCGATACAACGAGTTACGCCCCCCAACAACACTCCCTGCCGGCGCCTCTGGAATGTTTCGGCCCCCTCGCCCCGCCTCCTTACAGGCTCGGGGGCCATAGGCCGACGGTTTGCCCCCCGCGAGAGTCCGACCCCTGGAGTGTCCGCTACCCTGGTCCCGCCTACCCCGCCAGGGCCCGCCGAGAGCGACAACCATGCCGCTGGATACGAGGAACTCACAGAACGGATTGACCGGCCACGCCCTGCGCAACGCCCATCTGCGGCAGCGCTCCGTGGCCCGCGCCCAGGGCGCCCCGCCGCTGGCTCGCCTGGTCGTCGAGCTGCGCGCCGAGGCTTTGGGCCTGACACGCCTGGAATGCGCTCGCCTGGCGGGCATCAGTCGCGGCGCCCTGCGCGATCTGGAACTCGGCGTCCACACACCCAGCCGCCAGACCCTACAGCAGTTCCTCGCGTTCTGCCAGCAGCGCGGCATCGCGTCCGAGCAGCTTGAGACGGTCCGCCAACTCTACACCGGCGCCGACGATAACCTGGAGGCGTTCCTCGGCCGACTGGAGTTGAGCGCCGGCTCGTCGCGCGAACTGGCCCGGCGCGTCGGCATCAGCGCCACCACGCTGTGGGAGTACCGGCGCGGCAACTTCCCCCTGCCCCTGGCGCTGCTGCGACAACTCTGCAAGGCGGTCGGTGAGGACGAGGATCATGCCGAGGAATTGTGGCAGACGGCGACCCGGCAGCGCTTTCTGGACCGCGGTCACCCTGCCGCCTGGGCCGAACTGTGCGTGCTGTGCGCCCGCGCCGGCCAGCCCGAGAGCCACCTGCTGACACTTGGCGTCAGCACAACCGCCTTTCGCCATCTACGGTATCTCGAATTGCCACCGTGGGAAGAGGTCGCGCGTGCCGCCGGCGCTCTCTGCAGCAGCAGGGCGTGGCGCGGCGCGAGCTGGCGGACCTCTTCGGCGTCGGCGGTCGCAAACCGGCCCGGATCATCAAGCACATCGAGGAAGACGGCCTGTACTCCGCCTGCGCCTACCCGGCGGGACTCGTCGCGGTGCTGGCCCCCAAGGCGGCGGAGCGCGAGCGCCTGCTGGAACTGTGGCGTGCGCGGCGTGCTCAGTTCTATCGCCGGCGCCGGCCCGAGATGCGGACGGCCCTGCGCCTGGCCCGCGAGATGTATGGCTTCCATCTGAGCGAGATGGAGGCGATCCTGGGGTACGGCAGCCTGGAATATCAGAAGATCGAGCGCGGCGTGTCGCCGTTGCGCGAGACCGCCGAGGCGCGGATTCTGCAAGCGATCCAGCAGGCGGGCGAGCGGCGCACCGAGGCCCTACTGGCGCGGCGCCAGGCCCTGCAAGCCGAGCGCCGCGGCTGGGAGTCGCCGACCTCGACAATCGACCTGGTGGTCCAGCTGGCGCGGCGCGAGGGGGGCGTGCTGCCGCTGGCGCGCCTGCTGAAGCGGGCTGGCCTCAAGGGACTGTGGACCGGGCGGCTGCGTGCCATCGCGGCCGGGGACGAGGTGCCCGCCTGGCCGGTGCTCGCGGAGGTCGCCCGGGTGTGCAAGGTGACCGATCTGACCGAGGTGCGGCACGACTGGGCGGAACGCTACCGCCAGCATTTGCAGAAACATTTTCGCTCGCCTTTGGGGGTGGAACTGCGCGTGCTCATCGGCGAGAAGGCGACGACGCTGCGCGATCTCAGTCCGCGGTTGGGCTTCAACTATTCCGTGCTGATCCGTGAGTTCCAGCGCCTCGACCGCGACGAGCCGTTGAAATGGTTTCACGTCGAGCGCATCCTGCGCGTCGTTGGTTTACCGCCGGACTGCGAGCGCTGGAAGGAGATTCGGGCGCTGTGGTCAACCGCCGACAGCCGCCGCAAGGCACGACCCAACGGCGTCAAGCTCCCGGGTTCCTGAGCGGGAGAACCCTCTCGTACACGATCCGGTAGCAAGCGTTCGTTCGTAGTACCGCCTTTAGGCGGCAACAACGTGGTTTCCGCCTAAAGGCGGTACTACGAACGGACACCTGCAACCGGACCATGCCCCGGTGTTATCCCCTCACCCTGTGCCTTCATCACTCGCGACGAACCGGCACCTCGATGGCTTGCAGCACTTCGTGGTTCTCGTCGTTCTGCACGAAGGCGACGACGCGGAGATCTTGCAAGCGCAGCGGCCGCGGCGAGTTGGCGAAGGCGCGCTTGTCTTCCAGATACTTCTCCAGGTTGCGGCGCAACTCGCCCACGTCGACCGTGACGGTCTGCTTGCCGGTCGGCTTCGTCAGGGCCATGCCTTCCGCCCCGCCGGGGAGCGCGCGGACGACGCGCGAATGATATTGCAGGCCGTTGCGGGCACTGAAGCGAATCCAGTCCTCGACCAACACCAACCGCAGTTTCACCTTCTCGCCAGGATTCTCCAGATCGCTCACGCTCGCCGTGATATCGATCTTGTCCCCCTTGCGCACGGCGCTCGCTTCGACCTTCGTCTTCGCGGACTCGGCAAGAAGGGGTTTAACAATGTCCAGGCATTCGTTGTAGCGCTTTTCAGCCAACGCCCGCGGGCCGACTGGATTTGGGGCAACCTTGCCATTAAACATGATGCTCGGCGTGCCGGGGACGTCTTTGCCGTAGTAGGCCGCCCGCGCCTCGCTGTCGGGGTTGGTCATTGGATCAGGACCAGGAATGTGCAAGTGATACTGCAGCAGCACGACGTCATTCCGTTTGTAGGTGTGTTCCAGGCCGTCGAAGGCGAAGTCAGCTGCGACACAGGGCGGGCACGTGGCGCCGGTGAACAGCTCCACCAGCACGACGCGGTTGCCTTTGCGCGGGGCTGCCTCTTTCGTCGCGAAGGGCAGGGCCGTCTTGCTGTACTCCTTGTACGCCGGTTCCTCCATCGCCTCGATCTGCTTCCGCACCGTCTTCGACTCCTCGTCCTTGCCTGCCTTCTTGAGGACCGTCTCTAGCCCTCCCAACGCGCGCAGCCGCAGCAAGGCCGGGCCCTTCGGCCCGATGACCGTGAGCGCCTGCCGCGCCGTCTCCTCGGCTACGGCGGCATAGCCTTCCATTGAGGCCAGCCTGCCAGCCACGCGCAGCGCTGTCTCCCGCTGCCAGCGCGGACCGTACCGGGCCGCCGCCTTCACCAGCGCCTGCGCCCACTCCTTGACTTCCTCGGCAGTCGCCTTGTTCCCCTGCGCCTCTCGGAAGAGCGTGGCGGAGGCATCGAACAGGCGCGGGTCGTCCGGGTTCTTGGCCAGCATCTCCTTGGCCTGCTCGTAGGAGAAGTTTGGGGGCGGGTTCTTCGCGAGTTCAAGGCTTTCGGCCTTGGTGGGGTCGAGGCGTACCGGCATCAGCTGGCCGTTCACCTCCAGGATGCCGCGGATGGCCTTGGCGCCGGCCTTCGGGGCGACGCACTCGAAATCGACCAGGCCGATCTTGTCGAGTTTGAAAGTCAGCAGCAGCTTGTCGCCTTCCAGGCGAACCTTCTCCAGCGACGAATCGAGGAAGCCCTTGGCAGCCTGGACCGTGCCGCCCAACTTGCCGTCCTTCATCTCCAGTTTGAGGAGCCAGAACGATAACTGTTGCCCCTGCTCGAAGATCGACACTTGCCAGGTGCCCGTCAGGCCCTGATCGCCCGCTCGTACAGCGGGGAGGATCAGGAACAGGCCGGCAAGCAGCGCTGAGGCAATTCGCATGGAATCCTGCCTTTCGTGAGAGAAAGCGGTCGGCCTACTGTCGGACCGTTGCCGCTACTCTACGGACGTTCCAGGCGGACTCAAGATGCGAACAATTTGCGGGCGCCGCATGTCCGAGCAAGCAATTGGGGAGCCGTCGGCTATAATACCCTCTGCGGCCTCGGAACAACCGACCCCCGAAAACCATCGTTGCCATGATCCGCCTCACCCGGGAACCGATCGACGACCACGCCTTGACTGAGCAGGTGCGCCGTGGCGACTGTGGAGCCGTGGTTACCTTCCTGGGGACGGTACGCGACCTTACCGGCGACCGTGTGACCGTCGCGCTCGATTACGAGGCTTACCCCGCGATGGCCGAGAAGAAGATGGCCGAGATCGAGAGCGAGACGCGCGGCCGCTGGCCAGTCGGCGACATCGTCCTGGTTCATCGTCTGGGTCATCTGGAGGTCGGCGAGATCAGCGTCGCCGTCGCGGTCAGTTGTCCGCACCGGGCGCAGGCGTTCGAGGCGTGCCGTCATGCCATTGATCGGCTCAAGGAACTGGTGCCGATCTGGAAGAAAGAGAACTGGAGCGACGGCGGCACGGAATGGGTCCATCCGGGGACCGCAGGCGCCTGACACAACAAAGCCCACGGGTTGCAACCCGTGGGCTTGGAACTATTATGAGCAACCAACTAATCGACACTCTCGGCCGCGGGCACAACAACCTGCGCATCAGCGTCACCGATCGCTGCAACCTGCGCTGCACCTATTGCATGGAGGAAGAGGTCGTCTTCATGGACCGGAGCGAGCTGCTCACGTTCGAGGAGGTTGCGCGCTTCGTTCAGGTGGCGGCCCCGCTCGGCGTTGACAAGATTCGCCTGACCGGCGGCGAACCGCTGATGCGCCGCGAACTGCCGCGGTTGGTGCGGATGCTCTGCGCTGTCGATGGTATTCGCGACGTCGGCATCACGACCAACGGCATCCTTCTCGCCGACCACGTGCAGGCGCTCTACGACGCGGGGCTGCGCCGCATCAACATCAGCCTGGACACGCTCAATCCAGAGACCTTTCGCCGCCTGACGCGGCGCGACGGGCTGGAGAAGGTGATCGACGGCATTCTGGCGGCGAAGAAGGCCGGCTTTCAGCCGATCAAGGTCAACGCCGTCACGATCCGTGGCGTCAACGAGGCGGACGTGGTGCCGCTGGCCCGTTTCGCCCGCGAGCACGGGCTGGAGATGCGTTTCATCGAATACATGCCTATCGGCGCCGATCATTGGGAGCGCGGCAAGGTGTACTTCGCTCACGAGATTCTGGAGCAGCTGGAGCAAGAGGTGGCGCCGCTCGTGCCGGTGGAGGACTACGATCCGCGCGCTCCGGCGATGGAGTTCCGCTACACCGACGGCGGCGGCCGCGTCGGCATCATCGCGTCGATCTCGCGGCCATTCTGCATGAGCTGCAATCGCCTGCGTCTGACCGCCGACGGCAAGCTGCGCAACTGCCTGTTTGCCATCGACGAGGTGGACGTCAAGGCGCTGCTGCGGGCGAACGCTCCGTTTGCGGACATTGCGGAGGTGATTCGGCGGAATGTATGGGCCAAGTGGGAAGGGCACGAGATCAACACGTCGCGCTTCGTCAAGCCGCTGCGCACCATGCACGCCATCGGCGGCTGAAAATCCGAAATCCGAAACTCGAAATCCGAAACAAATCCGAATACCCAACAAGAAAATGAAGCCCTCGGAGCGCGGGCGTCTCGCCCGCATCCTGGCGGCTTGGCAGCGGGCGGGACGCCCGCGCTCCGAGGGTTGTCTTCTTCGAGTTTCGGAGTTGTTTCGGATTTCGAGTTTCGGATTTATTGTTTCTCGGTGGTCGTTCGCTTCAGAATCCACTCGCTGATCGTCCGTAGCACCACCGGAGCCATTGTCTCCTCGATGCTGGCGTACTCCGTCGGCGAACCTGTCTTGCAGGTCTGGAACAGGTGATTGAGAGAAGGAAACTCTTTCAAGGTGACATCCTTGTTGCCCGCCTCCTTGAGTGCCTTGCCGATGGCCGCAAGGTTTTCCTTCGCCGGCACCTGCAAATCGAGTTCCCCGTTGAGCGCCAGGACAGGGCACGCGACCTTGCGCAAGGCCAGTCGCGGGTCGTGTGCGATGAAGTGGCGGAACCAGGGCGAAAGGAAACCCTCGAACTGCTTCTTCGCCAGCGCCTCGACCTTGTCCACTTTCTTCTGGTCGTCGCCCAGTTTGGCGACAATCTCGGGCCAGAGTTTGTCGAACGCCTTCAGCGCCGCCGCGTTGTCCTTTTCCTGTTTGACGAGCTTCAGCATGAGATCCAGGAGGCTCTTTTGCACGGTGCGCGTCTTCTCGTCGGCCCCGTTCACCTTGAGGATCAGCTGCGTCTGCATGCGCAGGATCTCCTCGCCGACGAGGCCCGTGCCGGCGAGCAGCACGATAAAGGCGATGTCCTTCGACTGCGACGCCGCCAGCGGCGCCACCACGCCGCCCTCGCTATGCCCGAGTAAGCCGATCTGCTTCGGGTTGATCTCCTTGCGACCTTTCAGATAGGCGACCCCCGCAAGGGCGTCTTCGGCGAAGTCGGCGGTCGTCGATTGCATCGTGTCGCCGGTCGAGCCGCCGACGCCGCGGTCATCGACGCGCAGCACGGCGATCCCCTGCCGCGTCAGGTGGTCGGCGAGGATGAGGAACGGCTTGTGGCCGAGCAGTTCCTCGTCGCGGTTTTGCGGCCCCGAACCGGTAATCAGCAGCACCGCCGGGAACGGCCCCTTGCCCTTGGGTAGCGTCAGCGTGCCGGCGAATTTGACCTTGGCCTTCTTGTTCTCGTAGCTGACCTCCTCGTCGAGATACGGGTACGGGCGTTTCGGCTCCTGCGGCCGGACGATGACAAGAGGCTTGTCCTGGCGTTTGAGTGTCAGCGGCACGTCCAGATTGCCCTGTTTCCAGCGGCCGACCAGTTCCGTGCCGTCCTCCTTGAACTTGCCCTCAAAAACGCCCTTGACCGACTTGACCTCGAAACGCAGATCCGGATCCTTGAAGGTGACCTCGTCGATGGGGATATCCTTGGCGCCCTGATCGGGGCTGTCGAGGGTGCCGCCGAGCGTGCCGTCCTTCTTCTTCGTGAATTTGGCGACGACGCGAAGTTCGACGGGGCCAAGCTTGATCGGCCCGACCCAGTAGCCATCGAGCTTCTTGTCGAGTTTCTGCTCCTTGGGCTTGTCGCCAGCGTGCAGCGGCTCCGCGGCGAGCGACGTCAGGGTGAGCGCAGCGCCCAGCAGGACGAAGGACACTTTCATAGGTGCCTCACTGGTCAGATCATGGAGCGGGACGCAGGCGCCGGCGGAGATCGTCGGCGACGGCCGCGAGCGGTACGCGCCATTGCTCAAGAGTATCACGATCTCGCATGGTGACAGTCTGATCCTGCAAGGTCTGGCCGTCGATGGTGATGCACCAGGGGGTGCCGGCCTCATCCTGGCGACGGTAGCGGCGGCCGACGGCGCCGCCCTCGTCATAGAAGACGTTGAAGTCACGTTTCAGTTCGCGGTAGAGTTTCTGGGCGATCTCCGGCATCCCGTCCTTCTTAACCAATGGGAAGACAGCCGCCTTGATCGGTGCCAGGCGCGGATGCAGTTTCAGGAAGACACGCTCGGTCAGTTTGCCGTGCTCGTCAGGCACCTTGTCCTCCTGATACGCTTCGCACAAAAACGCCAGCGTCGCCCGGTCGGCGCCAGCGGACGGCTCGATCACGTGCGGCACGAAGCGCTCGCGCGCCTGGTCGTCGAAGAAACTCAGATCCTTGCCGCTCCCCTTGTATTTCGGCTTGCCGTCAGCTCCCAACTCGACGACCAGCGGGGAGGCCGGGTCTTTCGGATCCTGATGGACCAGTTTGCCCTCCATGTGGCTGCGCAGGTCAAAGTCACCGCGGTGGGCGACCCCCTCTAACTCGCCGAACTTGCCCGGTGG
>WNGB01006739.1_pt1 | contig 16797 bp, 13 predicted proteins | sample 5400681 | NCBI WGS metagenome assembly WNGB01 (sample SAMN13153367, study PRJNA577476) | soil metagenome | isolation source: 115 cm soil or saprolite under grassland replicate 2 | place: USA:California | collected 2016-06-15 | reverse complement strand
GTTCCGGACAGTCGGCACACAGGTCCGCAACGGAAGGGCTACCGCCCTTGCGGCGGAGTTCGTGCCAGCGGTGGACGAGGCTGAGGACACGGGCATCGGTATCCATGACGGTCAACGTCCTCAATGGTGCGAAATCACCCTCCCTTGCGACAAGCACCGGACGGAAGGTTTGTGCGCCTCATTCGCCGGTCCACACTGGCCGGCGCTTCTGGAGAAAGGCTTGCATTCCCTCCTGGGCGTCGCGGCGCGTGGCGTTGTCGGTCATCACCTCCGTCGCCCGCTCGTACGCCGTCGGCTCATCCAGGGCGAGCTGATCGTAAAACGCCGCCTTGCCCAGCCGAACCGTCAACGGACTCGATGCCACAATCGCCTGGACATATTCGTCGATGGCAGCGTCGAGTTGGTCGGCCGGCACCACACGGTTGACGAGGCCGAGTTCATAGGCTCGCTGGGCGGTGATCGGCTTGCCGGTGAGGAGCATCTCCAGCGCCGGCTTGGCGGGAATGGCCCGAACCAGGGGGACCATTGGGGTCGTACAGAACAGCCCAATCTTGACTCCTGGGGTGGCAAATGTCGCATTTTCGGCAGCGACGGCGAGATCGCAAGCGGCGACAAGTTGACAACCCGCCGCCGTCGCCGTGCCCTGCACGCGGGCAATGACTGGCTGCGGCAACCGCCGGAGCTGCTGCATCACCCGCGAGCAGAGCGCGAACAGGTCGCGATACTCGGCTTCGGAGCGGCCCTCCATCTCGCCCAGGTCGTGGCCCGAGCAAAACACCGACCCGGCAGCGGCGAGGACGACGACTCGCACCGCGCGATCGGATGCGATCCGCGCCAGGGTCGTTTCCAGGTCGGCGAGGAGGGCATGCGACAAGGCGTTGCGCTTCGCGGGGCGGTTGAGCGTCAGCCGAGCGACCGCACCCGTTGTCTCGACAAGGAGTGCCGCTGAGGTCGTGAGCATGGATGGATTCATCGTTCTCCTCCCGGGCCGCCCTCCGCGGCACAGGCGAGACGCCTGTGCTGGACGACCAAAGCACAGGCGAGACGCCTGTGCCACGGGGGAAGCTACAGCTGATTGTATGTTCGCCGACGTGATCTCCAACGCCGCCTCAGTCGTCTGTCCGCATCACCGCCACACCAGGCACAGCGGTCGCTCCGAGGGTTCATAACCGGGCAACGACAGGGCCGGGCCAACGGAATAAGCGCGTTGTGCCCTCTCGCGATGGCGATATTCGTACAGCGGCGTCGTCGTTGCTGGCGGGGCTTTCGTCTCTGCAGGCAGACCGTGGAAGACGCCCCCTTGCTCGCCTGGCCGCCCGAGGCGCAAGCCCCCTTTGTCAGGGATGACCGGAACCGTCCCCGGTAATGGACGATCCGGAGCGAAAAAGGCGACACGAGCCTCGCCTTTCGCCGGTCGCGTGGTGCTGAATGTCCCGGGCGCCGCTCCCAACGACAGGTCATACACCGCGACGGGCAGCGTAATCCGCGGATTGGAGAGATCGAGTTTGTAGAGAATCTGGTTGTAGTCGTAGCGCGGCGTCGCGATGGGGTTGCCGGAGAAGGTGTGCGTGTAGGTTCCCTCGAAGAAGATGACGCGGCCGCCGTCCTTGTCGAACATGGGATGCTGTTTCGGGTTGTAGAAACTGTAGCGCTCGTGGGTAACCACCTTGACGGCATAGGCCCACGGCCCGACGGGCGTGTCGGCCTCGGTGTACCAGATCTCGCCAAGGTACGACGTCCCACCGGACTGGACAGCGATCATCACCCAGCGCCGCCGGTACTCGTTCCAGTACACCGAACCGGACTGTGCCAGGATCGCCTTACCGCTGTCGCGATCCCGCAGACCCAGCAGCGCCTCGCTCGCCTTGATCTTGCCGGTAGCGATCAGCTGCTTCTGCTCCGTCGGCCCGACTGCGGGCGTGTCTTTCCTCCAGGCGTAGCGCAACCGGCCGCGCTCGTCGCGATCCAGGCGGGCATCGGCCAGGCGCGTACCGTCCCTCAGGCAAGTGTAGGTTTCGTAGCGCTTGGGCCGCTGGAAGTCCTCGGCAGTGGCGCGCACCCGCGTGAGAGGATAGGGGTGGGCAAAGTAGACATATTCGACGCCGCCGTCAGTGTGTCGTAAGGCGTGCCCCCTCGGGAACGCGGGCGCCTTCATGTCCACGGTGGCGAGGTGCTCGAACCTCTCCCTGTCATCGTCCCAGACTGCCAGGCCACGAGCGGAAATCGTCAGCGGCGGCTCGACCTTGAGGTACGAGCCGTACAGCCGATGCCGGCCTTTTTCATCCGTGAGCGGCACCAGCGTCGTCAGCCAGGTCGGCCCCTGGCCGGGCATCTGCATCGTTGGGCGTGCGAAACCTTTGCCATCGACAAAGTAGCTCAAATCGATGCCGACCTCCGGATCAAGGCCACCCTTCCCGGGCAGGGCAGAGATCGCCCCAGGAACGTCGAAATTGCCCAGCGGATACGCCGGTCGATTCGTGTCGCCCCAGAACCAGTAAATCTTGCCGCGATAGACCGCGTTCAGCACGCTATCGGAGCCGAACACCTGACCGTTGAGCACCGGTTCCTTCAGCGGCACCTTCTTCCCAGCGAGGACGCTATCGCGATAGATGCCGCCGCCGGTGACGCGATAGAGGCGCTCGGCGACGTTGAGACGCTGGATCTCAAGGCGCGCGCTGCCGCCGGACGTGAGGCGGAGCGCCTTGCCGCGGAAGCCGAAACCATCCTTGGGATACTCGTAGCCGTGGCTGCGGATGTGGAAAAAGACCTCGCGGCCCATCAGTCCCGGTTCGTGCAGCGCGACGACGCCGTTGCTATCGGTGTAGTAACGCACCTCGTTGACGGTGCGCAACTCGACGAGCGGCACACCGCGGCCGGTCTGGGCGTCCACGACGGTGATCGTGAAATAGGCGTTCGCACCGTCGGGCTGACTGCCAAGAGTGAGGGCGGAGAGCAACAACGCGGACAGCACGGTCTGATCCTCCGCCCCCAGATGTTGGAAGCTATGAGCTACCGGAAAAAATTGCCGAGAGGGCGCCGGGACACTAACCCGAAGCGTAAGCGAGGGATGAGGTTCCGTCATCCCTCGCTTACGCTTCGGGTTAGTGTCCCGCCGTTTTGTCCGCTAGATCTATGCCGCATCACTTCGTCGCGGGGAACAGTTTCAACACCTTTCCCCGATCGGCAAAAATACGATCCCAGTCCTCCCTCAAGACGTAGCGCCGACTGGCCAGGTCCGCGATGGCGAACCCGAACACCCGGCGGTAGTTCTCGAAGGTGCCGTAGCGTTCCTCCAGTGATTCCCGCGGATCGCCTGTCGGTTTGCGGTCCCGCGCCGCGCGCTGGAAGGGAAGGTATGAGCCGAGCAGGCTGGCGAGTTCGCCGTCGGCGCCGACGTCCTTGCGCCGCAGGTTCCAGCCGGTGTACGTCGCCAGCGGCGTCAAGACCTCCGGCGGCAAGAGCGTGCCGAGATCGTTGCCGTCGCGGCCACTCTTCGGCACGAGCACCGTGTATTGCCCGAGGACGCGCGGCGGTTCGACCGTCACCAGGCCCTTGGTGTAGAAGTCGGGGCCATAGTCCGCGGCGGGCGGACGCTGGATCACCGTCGGGTAACGCACGCCGGAAATCTTCGGAAAGCCGGTGCTCGCCTGCTGCCAGTCCACCAACGTCTTCTTGTCGATCCGTGGATAAACGCTCGGCGGCGGCGGCGTACCCTTGCGCACCCATTCATCCATCGCGTCGAGCAGGGCACGGAGGAAGGGGCGGTAGTCGCCCGGGTTGGTCAGATTGTCGCAGATGCCGCGCGGCGGTGGGTCGGCGGCGGGGCCGTGCTGCGTCCCACCAAAGGCGTAGAGGCGCACGTTCGCGGGAATCTCGGCGTCGGTCTTGCCCAGCGGATCGGTGTGGACGAGCGAGCCGCTGCGGTGCCAGTACTCGGCGGCGCTCTGCGTATGCATCACCTTCGGCATGAACCGGCCGCCGTCCTCCGCAAGCCGGCGGAGGATGCCGTCAGTGCGTTTGCTGAACGGATCGACCGAGTCGCCGTAGGTGAACGGGAAGCGATCGGCGGGATAGAGGTGCTCCTCGTGCTGGCCATTGTGCCTCGTCGGCTGGGCAAAGCGATGGTTGAAAAAGCCCAGGCCGCCGCCGGCCACATGCGGGATGAGGCCGTCGAAGACCTTGCGATCCTGTTCGTCGGCATTGAAGGCCTGATAGAGGAACTCGCGCAGGAAGCGGCCGCTCTGCGACACGCCGAAGCCATAGGCGCGATTGAGGGCCGGCTTACCGTTGACGGCAGCGATGGGGTTTGGCTTGGTGGCATGGTACTTCAGGAACGAGATCAGGTCGCGCGTGGCCGCGAAGCCGACGCCCTGCACGATCGGGTTCTCGGCTTCACATATCAGCTCGTAGATGTAGCCCGGTTCGAAGCCCCCCTTGAGGCGCATGCGGATCTGGGCAAGCGTGCCCGGAACGCCCTGCTTGACCGCCGCCAGCGGCTGGCGTTCCAGCGACCATTGATCGCGACTAACCGGCTCGCGTTTGTCCGTCTCGCGCAGCCGCTTGGTAAGCGTGCCCTTCGCTTCGCCCTCGACGGTTGGCGAGTAACTGCCGTGGCCCTCACGGCGCGACAGCGGCATGGTGGATGTCGGCTTGTCGCTCACCATCTCGTAACGAACGATCCCGCGGATGGGCTCGCCCTTGTTCGTCGCCACCGGGGCACGCAGCAGCAGGCGATGCTCGCCGGCGAGCAATTCGCCGATCCAGCCGCACCAGACGACGGTGTAGCCGCGGCGAAAGAGGAAGCCGTCGCCCGCGTCCTTCGCCGCCGTCGGGTCGTTGGTGCTCGGGCCGTAGTTGAAGAAGCGCAGCGCCAGCTTGTTGCCGCGGTTGTTGACGTCGTAGAAGATCGCGCCATTCCCCTTCGCCGGGTCTTTCGGCGCGAGGATGAAGACGTCCGCCTCGAACTCGACCTTGCCGTCGGCGTTGCGTGGCGCCTTGTCGAGATCGACGATGCCGCGATTGCGCGGATGGTCGGGGCTGATGGCAAAACGGCCAACGGCGACGATGCGCTCGTAAGGCCCGGTCTCGCCGAACGCCTTGCCCTCGGCGAACGGCTCGCGGCTGAGGATCTTGAGTTCGCGCAGTTCGGCGCGGGCGCCGCTGGCGCCGGCCAGGATAGCGAGCGTCGCCAGCACGGCGCGGGTGAACGGTCGTGGGTGTCTGTCTCTCATGAACTCCGCCTTTCGTGCTCAAGAGCGTCCTTTGATTCCCGACTCTGTTCCGTTCTCGCCTCGTCGGGTTCGCCCGTTGCGTCGGCCGGACCTTCCTGGCAGAATACTGTCATCCGGCAGTCGGACAATGTCAATCCTCTCGTGCGGCGCCAAGGGCCGGCCATGTTCCACTCGGGAGTTGATTGCCTGGTCTGCCGTGCTGAGGGAGCGAGGTCCACATGCCGCGAAACCTACCCAAGCCAATCACTGAAGCCCTGATCGCGCGCATGGTGAAGCGGATCGTCAAGAGGTTTCACCCGCAGCAAGTCATCCTGTTCGGCTCACAGGCACGCGGCGACGCCGGACCGGACAGCGACGTGGATCTGCTCGTCGTGATGGACTTCGAGGGAACCGCTCTCGACATGGCGGTGGAGATACGCGTGGCCCTGCACGACTTTTTCATCTCCAAGGATGTGATCGTTACCCGCCCGGAGGATTTTGCCTGGCGAAAAGCGGTGGTGGGCACGATCGAATGGCCAGCTGCGCGGGAAGGTAAGGTGCTGTATGCCGCCTCCTGACCCCGTCATCGTCCTGATCCGCGAGTGGCTCGTCAAGGCGGACAATGACCTGACAACTGCCGCCCATACCCTCACCTTGGGAAAGGACTGCCCGACCGACACGGTTTGCTTCCACGTCCAGCAATGCGTGGAGAAGTACCTCAAAGCGCTGCTCGTCTTCCGGGGCACGGCTTTTCCCAAGACACACGAGATTTCTGTGCTGCGAGGGCTGCTGCCGCCGAAACTCCGCCCGAAGTTGGATCGCAAGACTCAAGAGCGCCTTACGAAATATGCCACGGTCCTGCGCTATCCTGGAGGAGGGCCGGACATCACCTTGGCAGAGGCACGTCGAGCGGTGGCGATCGCCAGGCGAGTTCGCAACGAGGTGCGCAGCCATCTACCCCAGGCAGCGCGGCGCCGCGCCAGAAAGTAACGCGACGGAAGCAGAAGCCCCGCGGCTAAAGGGCGTTGCTATTTCCCTGCCACTTCTTCCTGACGCAGCCTTTCGGTGAGCAGCTCATACAGCGCATCGAGCGATTGCACGATCACCTTGACGTCGGTGAGCACTGGCATGAAGTTGGTATCGCCGTGCCAGCGCGGCACGATATGCCAGTGCAAATGGCCAGGCAGACCGGCGCCAGCCGCCCGGCCGAGGTTCAGGCCGATGTTGTAACCGTCGGGACGCATCAAACCATCGATCAGGGCGACCATGCGCCGCAGGGTGAGTTGCGTCTCCAGGATTTCGCCGGCGTCGAGTTGGTGGAGGCCGCCCTTGTGAGCCCGCGGGGCAACGAGCAGGTGGCCGTTGTTGTAGGGGAAGCGGTTGAGCACCACGACGCTGAGCGGCGTCCGCAAGGTGATCAGATTGCGGCGATCGTCGTCGGCCGCCAGGCCCTCGCAGATGAAACAGGGATCCTCAGCAGCGGGGGGGCGGGGCGTCGCCACGTAGGCCAGTCGCCAGGGTGCCCAGAGTTGCTCCGTCATGCTGCCTCCGTGGAGAGTAATCCAATGATGTCCTACTTGCCGCTACCCATCGAACTGCGCTTGAAGTTCTCCGATCGAGCGATGAGGGCGGCTTCGTCCGGTGGGGTGGGGCGATCGCTGCCCACCGGGGCGCGCCAGAGGTGAATGCGTCTGTCCAGACCAGTAGAGGCGAGGATGCGGCCGTCAGGGGAGAAGGCCAGAGCGGTCACCGTGCCGCTGTGGCCCTCTAAGGTTGCCAGCCGCTCGCCGGTGACCAGATCCCAGAGAATGATGCGTTCCCCTTCGCCGGAGGCGAGCGTCCTGCCGTCGGGGCAGAACGCCAGGGCGGTTACGATGCCCCAATTGCCCGTCAAGCGATGCAGGATCGTCTGCCGGTTCACATCCCAGACCACAATCACCTTGCTGGAGTCCTTGAAGGCCAGCAGGCGGCTCTGGCGTGAGAATGCCGACAGCCGCAATGGCTGCGGCGCACTGGCGTCAATCCGATGCACCCGTTCCTGGCTCCTGGCATCGCAGAGCCAGAGGGTCATCTGGTCGTGCAGGAGCAGCCAGCGTCCGTCGGGCGAATAACGCGGCTCCTTGCCCGGCAAACTCTTCAGCAACTTGCCCGAGGAACTGTCAAGAACACTGGTTCGATTAGCATTGTAGAGATCAGTTGCCACGCGCGAGCCGTCGGGAGAGAGGCTCAGGTCGCGGGTTTGGTCCTCTTGTTTCACCCGCAGGATGGGCAGGCCCTTCTGCCAGTCCCACACGACCAGAGTGTGTTCGTCGAAGTTGGCGCAAAACACACGGGTTCCATCGAGGGAGAACGCGAGCGAATGGACCCTGCTTTTGAAGCCACGCAACGTTTGGAGCAGCTTGCCTGTCGCGACCTCGCGAATTGGCAGCTGATAGCCCCAGCCACCGCTGGCCAGCGTGCGACCGTCCGGGGAAAAGGCCAACGAGTAAAGGAACGAGGTGCTCCCTTCCATCGATTCCGGAGGTTCATCGGCAGCCGGCGGTTTCCAGCGTCGGATCACCGCATCGTCGCCGGCCGACAGAACGGCCTGTCCATCACGGCCAAAGACGACCGTATTCACGACCCGATGGTGACTGCCGAGCCGGATCATCGACCCGGTCTTGACGTCCCAAAGACGGACATCACGGTCGATGCTGCCCGTCACCAGAGTCCGGCTATCGGGTGCGAAGGCGAGCGCAGAGACGGCATCCGTGTGCCCCGCCAACTCGACGGGCCGCACCTTCTTGTCCAAATTCCACAGACGGACGGTCGGGCCATTGGCGGCGGTCGCCAGGAGGCGGTCGTCGGGCGACAGCGCCAGACCGGCGGGAAGGCAGCGCCAGTGCGAACGTCGATAATACAGATCGTTGAAGGGAATCCCCCCGAGATAACGCTCCAGAATCACAAGTTGCTTGTGCTCCTTGACATCCCACACGCGCACGGTCTCGCCATAGGCCGCCGAAAAGAGGACCGAGCCGTCGGGGTGGAAGAGGAGCTTGTCCACGTCCCGCTCGTGCCGCTGGTCGAACCGGGCGATGCGCTGCCGCTTCTTGCAGTCCCACAGTTCGATGAAGCCGCCGGGAGCGCCGCAAGCCAGAGTTCGGCCATCGGGCGCGAAGGCAACGCAGCGCCCAATCTGCACCCCTTCGTCAGCGAGCGGAAACACCTCCGCAGGGTTGTCTTTCAAGTCGCAAAGAACGACCCCATGAAACCGGTAACTGCCCTCCTTGCTTCCCTGTCCAAAGGCGCCGGCGACCGCCAACCACCGACCGTCGGGTGAAAGGGCCAGGTCGGCGGGCCAGAGTTGCTTGATGAGCTTTTGCCAGAGCACCGAGCCGGTTGCGGTCTCGCACACGCCAATCGTTCCATCCCCTCCGTCGTGGATGGCGGCGAAGGCGAGCCGCTTACCGTCCGGCGAGACGGCCATGCTTTCGACTCGGAAACCGCTTTCCAGAAGGGTGCCGTGCGCGTGCCGGCAACGGTGTCGCAGGTAGTACCACGCGAAACCGCGCCGGTCCGGCTGATCCCGGGTCGGGACGTGGCGGTTCAGGAGACTCAACCCCTGGACGGTGTCTCCCTGGTCGATGATGGCCTGCGCCGTCCGCAGGTCGGCAGCAAAGAGGTAGTCGCGCAGGGCGTCGATGGTCCGCGTTTTCTCCCTGGCGAGGTTCAGGGCGCGTTCTTCCGCTTCCCGGGCGTTCTTTCCCTCGGTGATGGCCTTGCGTTTTGCCTGCTCTTCGGCTTCGGCACGCCGGTTGGCCTCGACGGCAAACAGCGTCGAGGCAACCATGCCGGCGGTGAGCACGACGAGTACCAGCGCGCTCAAGCTGGCGACGGCCGGGTGCCGCCGGCACCAGCGCCAGAGGCGCTCGCCGCGACCGATGGCCCGAGCCTGGATCGGCTCGCCGCGCAGGTAGCGGCGCAACTCCTCGGCCAACTCCCCGGCGCTGTCGTAGCGCCGGTTGGGATCTTTTTCCAGACACTTCAGGCAGATGGTTTCGAGGTCGCGCGGCACCTGCCGGTTCAGCTTGCGCGGACTGGAAGGCTCGTCGTGGATGACCTGGTGCAAGAGCATGCGCAGCGCGCCGCGGAACGGCCTGTCCCCGGTCAACAGCTCGAACAGGATCACACCGAGTGAGTAGATGTCGGTGCGCCGGTCGGCAGTGTGGGCTTCGCCCCTGGCCTGTTCGGGAGACATGTAAGCGGGCGTGCCGAGCACCTTGCCCTCGACGGTCATAGTAATATCGCCCGCTTCGCGCCGGGCGAGGCCGAAGTCCATGACGCGTGGTTCGCCGTCGTGGGTGAGCATGATGTTGGCAGGTTTCAGGTCGCGGTGAATGACGCCGGCCTGGTGGGCGTGATGCATCGCCTCGGCAATCCTGGCGCAGAGTTCAGCGGCGTCGTGCGGGGTGGCGCGTTTGGCAGTGAGCCACTCGGCCAAAGTGACTCCCTCGACGAAGTCGCTGACGATGTAGACCGTGTCCCCTTCGCGGCCGACCTCGTGGACCGGGACGATGTTGGGATGGTGCAGTTGCGCCGCAGCGCGGGCCTCGCGCAGGAACTTCTCGCGGTCCTCAGCCGCGAGTTGCCCATTCAGGGGAATCTTGATGGCCACCGTGCGCTCAAGCTGAGTGTCGCGCGCTTTCCAGACGGTGCCGAAGGCGCCCGAGCCGATGCTCTGGAGCAGCTCGAAGTGGCCGAGGATGCGCCGCTCGGAGTCGGCCTGGGAAAGCGTGTTATCGTTGATCAAACTGAAGTGGTTGCCGCACGAAGGGCAAGCCACTGTCGTGAAGGAAATCTCTTCGAGAAGTTCATTGGTGTGGTCGCAATGAGGGCAACGAATGTGGAGGGGCATCGCAGTCTCGCAGCAAAGAAGAAGTCCCGGCACCGGCGCTGGTTGCTCCGTCCTGCTGCCCCCGGGTAGAATGATCCACCTTGGGACGGAGGAAGGCCGGACGGTCGCGCCTCGTTCCTCTCCTCATAGGGTGCGAAAGATGCAGTCACAGGCAAGACGAAAACGGCCCGTGCGTTTCCATTTCCTGACCGGGGCCTGTGTGGCCCTCGCCCTGACCGTGCTCCTCTGGCTGGGGCTGGGCCGTAGTACCGACGCGATCCATCTGCTGTTCTGCTGGCTGGTCGCGATCAACGTGACGGCCTTCGGATATTACGGCTACGACAAGGGGCAAGCACGGGCATCGGCGGACCGCGTGCCGGAGGTGGTGCTGCATGGCTTCACCGCGGCAGGGGGTGCCATTGGGGCGTACGCGGCCATGCAAGTCTTTCGCCACAAGACCATCAAGGGTAGTTTCCGGATCGCGTTCTGGCTGCTCATCGCCGTGCAGGTGGCGCTGCTGGCCTGGGTCATCAAGGTCCGGTGGATGGGGTAGCTGCTGACTCTTGGCGAGCGGGGGGCGTAAGCCCCCTGATGGCTGCGCGTCATCAGGGGGCTTACGCCCCCCGCTCGCCGACATCGAGAGCTGCAGGCTTGGCCTTGCCGCAAATGTCCGCTGCCGGTACCATCCTGCCTCGATGGACAGCACACCCCCTGCGCCGGCGGCGAGGCCGGTCCCTGCCCCGTCGCGCGCCTTCTCTCCCTGGCCGCTCCTGTTCCTCGCCCTCGCCGCCTGGCAAGGGTGGATGACCCTTGGCCTCTTCGGCCCCGAGTCGCCCTGGGAACGCCTGCTCGACGATCAGCCCATCCTGTCCGGCCGCCACCCTCTCCACCTTTACCACGGTTACCTCGGCGCCTGGTCCTTCCAGCACACGGGGCGATTCTCCTGCTACGATCACGCGTTCCAGGCGGGCTATCCGAAAACACCAGTCTTCGACAGCGGCAGTCGCCTCGCGGAGTTGCTGCTGGCTGCGTGCGGCGGTGAATACCGACCGGCGGCATACAAGATCGGGCTGGCGACGGCGTCGCTGTTAGTGCCGTGGCTCCTGCTGCTGGCGTGCCGCGGAGCCGGGCTGTCGGGGCCGGGTGCGGTCCTCGCCACTGCCGCAGGTTTGCTCGTGTGGTGGAGCGAGCCCGGGCGCAAGGCCCTGGAAGCGGGCGACCTCGAATTGCTGCTTGCCGCCCTCGCTGCCCTTGCCCACACCGGCCTGCTGTTGCAGTTTGACCGAGCGCCGGGTTTCGGCGTCTGGCTCGGCCTGCTGCTGACCGGGGCCTTTGGCTGGTTTGCCCATCCTCTGCTCTTCCCCATGCTGCTGCCATTGCTGCTGATTTACTACCTTAGCGTGGGCGTCCGCCATGCGCGTTTCGGCTGGCACCTCGCCCTCTTCGCCAGCGAGACGGCGGCGATCGGCGTCAACCTATTCTGGCTCACCGACTGGGTGAGTTACTGGTGGCTGCGTTCGCCGTTCCCGCGCGCCAGCGGCATGCTGCGGCACCGGACGTTCCAGACCATCTGGGAGTCGTCGCTGTGGGGGGGGACGGCCGACCGTGATCTGGCTGTGGTGCTCCTGGGGAGCGCGCTAGTTGGTGTGTGCGTGTTCAACCAGTCCCAGCGGCGCGCGGCGGCGCGGCTGCTCGGCCTCGGGGCACTTAGCCTGGGGGTGCTGGCAATCCTGGGGATTGCGTGGGAACCGCTGGGCCGTGTCGGCACCGCGGGATTGTTGGTGCCGGCGCTGTGGTTCGCCGCCGTGCCGGCGGCCCATGCCTGGGTGCAAAGTTACCGGTTACTAAGACACCTGATGCGCGGGCCGTGGCGAGCAGCGCTGGTCTGTGGCCTTCTCCTGGCGACGGCGGCGGCATTCGCTCGGGACACCCTCACGGCGATTGGCGAGCGCTGCGCCCACGCCGCCCCGCTGCGGATCGGCCTGGGACCGGAACAGCGTGCGCTGGTGGACACGCTGCTGCAGCACACCAGGGCGGAGGCGCGCATTCTGTGGGAAGAGCGCCCGGCGACCCGCGCGGCGTCGCGCTGGACCGCGCTGCTGCCATTGTTGACAAAACGCACCTTCATTGGCGGTCTTGATCCCGATGCCGGCATCGAACATATCCAGGCAGGGCTGATCGACGGGATGCTGGAAGGGCGCGAGGGACGGCACATCGCGAAGATCAGCGATGCGGATCTACTGGCTTACTGCAAGCGTTACAACGTCGGCTCGGTTGTGTGCTGGTCGCCGGAGGCAGTGGCACGCTTCCGCGCCTGGACCGGGGCGGAGGAGGTCGCCCAGGTTGCCGATGAGGGCACGGGCTACCTGTTCCGCATCCGCGGACACACGCCCTCGCTGGCCCTGGCCGGACAGGCCCGCTTGCTGCACGCGGACGCGCATCACCTCACGTTCGCCGACGTCGTGCCGGATCTGAACGGCCTGGTGGTCCTGAGCCTGCACTACCAACCGGGCATGCGTGTCGCGCCGGGCCGGGTCCAGGTAGAACCTTGCGTGGCGTACGCTCATGACCCGGTACGGTTCGTGCGGTTGCGCATGGCGAGTCCGGTAGCGCGGTTGACGCTGATGTGGGAAGACCGGCCGTAGGGGGCAGCGATGCCGCCGCCGTTGCCTCATGGCCCGTTGACCGACACCCGTTGCTCCCGACAGGTACGCTCGTAGGCTGACTCCAACTCGACGGGCAAGCAAAGGCCGCCGCGCAGCCAGAGCGGGAGGGTCGGTAGCGGCTGGCCCAGCGCAAGCGCCTCCTGCCACACGTCCAGACTCGGTTTGCCGCCGCGCTCCACTGGCCGGTACGCTGTCGCATAGAGTGAACCGCCCAGGGAAACAGCATCCGTGCCGAGCCGCGCAAGCAGTTCGTCGTGGAGGTTGCCCGCGCGCTCGGTGACGACGTCCACCAGCACCAAACCGACCCCCTGCTGGAGATAAGCAGCGCACTTCGAGACGAGGGCCTCACGGGTTGCTGGCCGATCCTTGTTCGCGGGGCTGACCAGTTCGACCGCTCCCGCGAGCGTCGGCCCGCCGCTGCCGCTGAAAATAACGATTTCAACGATCTCAGCAAGGGGTGTGAACGGCAGCGTCAGCACCGGCGCGGGCGGTGCCCAGTTCAGCTTCGCGGTGGCGACCGCGGTCGTGCCTGCTCCTTCCGCCGCCTCGGGGCGGCCTGCTTCCTCGAACGCTGCCACATCGATCTCGCTTGCGAACTGGACGTTGGCCTCTGCGAAGTAGCCTGCAGGCAGACGCTCGTTCAGCGCGGAGGAGATATAGGTCGCCCAGGCGTTTTGGAACGAGTGCCAGTGACGGCGCGTGCTGAGTGGCGGACGAAAATGATCCTGTAACGGCATCGGTTGAATCCTCGACGAGCTGCCGGCGAACCCTGGAGTCATTCTATCCCGCCCGCAGGCGAAGTTGACGAATCCCCCGGCGCCGTCTAAGAGTGTAGCTGGTTGGCGGTTCTGTGGCGGCAAGTCAAGCCCAGCAAATGGGGGACGTCGTGGACCAAGTCGGCAGCCCGGATATTCTCAATGCACTCTGGCAGCTGGTGGTTGCCCTTGGCACGCTCACGGTGGGGCTACTGACGCTGGCCCTGCGCTGGTCGCTGCTGATTGTCTGGATCGCCTGGTGGCTGTGGGGCGTCAACTGGCAGAAGGCTTGGCCTGTCCTGGCGCGCGGGGCCTGGGCGCCGGTGGTGCTGTTACTCGTGACCGCCGCCCTGGTCTGGTCGCGTCTGGCGCCGAGTTCTTGTGACTGTCTCGTCCTGGTCACGGTCCCCAATTTCTGGTGGCAACTCGGCGCCGTTGGCCTGCTGGCCGCCGTTGCCCTGTTGTGCGGGTGGCTGCAAGGCGTCTTTGGCTGGACGCCCGCCGAGATCCACCTCGAACCGCCGGCCGTCGGCGCCGACATGCACGGCCACGAGCATCCGGTCGGCACCCAGCACGGACACGCCGTCGCCCACAGCGAAGAACCGAAACACTGAGTTCATCACCCCTCCCCCCAACCCCCTCCCCGCAACGGAGAGGGGGAGCCAAGCAGGTCTTCTCCCCCTCTCCGTTTCGGGGAGGGGGTTGGGGGGAGGGGTTCTGAAACCCGTCCGCACGGGATCGGGTAATCCCGGGTGTTCCCCTCCCGCACCTCCCGCGAAGGAGTCTAACCATGTGGGTCCGCCAGTGTGAACTCGACGCCCAGGCCGAAGCGCTGCCGCCAATCCCCAGCCGCATCGCCTCCAATGAAGAGTTTGTTCCTCCGCCACAGACCGAGAAGCAAAAGGAGTACGAAGCCCGTCTCACCGCGATCAGCGAGGAGGCGGCGAAGAAGCAGGGCATGGACCGGCGCGCGTTCCTGCGCACCGGCAGCGGCATGGCCGCCGCCCTGCTCGCCTTGAACCAGACCTTCGGCAACTGCTACGACGTCAGCGCCGCCGAGGTGCAGGAGCAGGAGGCCTTCCGCGAGAAGTGGCCGAAAAACCAGTTCATCTTCGACATCCAGACGCACCACATCGACCTCAGCAGCAAGTGGTACGAGGGCAAGGAGGGCAAGGGCACCCTGCTGTTCTTCATGATGCTGCGGCCGCAAGCGAAGGCCAAGACGACCAAGGAACGCCTCGAACTGCTCAACCGCGTTCACTACGTCAAGGAAGTGTTCGGCGATAGCGACACAGTCATGGCGGTCATCAGCGGCGTGCCGTCGCGTACCTGGGACACCAACCCGCTGCCGCCCGATCAGATGGTGGCGACGCGCGAGTACGTGAACCGGCTCGCCGGCTCGCAGCGCGTCCTGTCGCACGGGCTGCTCCGGCCGAACCTGGGCAAGCCCGAGTTCGAGGAGATGGAGCGGCAGGTCAAGAAGTTGCGCATCGACGCGTGGAAAATGTACACCGGCGCCGAAATCGGCGAACGGGCATGGTTCATGGACGATCAGAAGGTCGCCTATCCCTTCTGGGAGCGGACGCGCAAACTCGGCATCCGCAACCTGTGCGTCCACAAGGGCCTGCCGCTCGGCGCCTTCAACGAAAAAGCCTGCACGCCGCTCGACCTCGAACGGGCCGCGCGCGACTTCCCCGACCTGAACTTTATCGTCTATCATAGCGCCTATCGCGGCACCGGCTTCCTGGCACGCGGCACCGGCCAGCGCGTCGAGGATCCGAAGAACATGGATCCCCAGGAGATCCCCTGGATCAGCGACATTTTCCGTATCCTGAGGAGGAATCCGAAGATTCGGAACATCTACTTCGAGTTGGGCAGCACGTTCCAGCAGCTGTCGATGGGCGATCCGACACGGTGTCTGCACATGCTCGGCCAGATGATCCAGACCGGGGGCGCCGATCACATCCTGTGGGGCACGGACTCCATCTGGGGCGGCAGTCCGCAGAGCCAGATCGAGCGGCTGCGGCGGTTGAAAATGACCGATGAGCTAATGGAAAAGTACAAGTATCCGCAATTGACCGAGGCGATCAAGAACCAGATTTTCGGCCTGAACGCGGCGCGGATCTTCAACGTGGACGTGAAGGCACGCCGGCAGGCGATTCGGGCGGATCGGCTGACGCAGATTCGCGAGGAGTATCGCCGCAACCCGCAGCCGAGCAACACGCAGTACGGCTGGGTGTGGGTCGATGACGGCGGCGGGGAGCCGACGATCCCCGTTGGGCCGACAACGTAAAGACCACAGCGGTTCGTGGCGACAGGCAAGGCTGCCTGTCGCCACGAACACGGCACAGAGGAACCGCGATGAAAATTGTCGCGCTGAGCGACCAGCACGGCTATTTGCCCGACGACCTCCCGCCCTGCGATTTGCTGCTGCTCGCCGGCGATCTGACGCCCGTCACCAACCACAGTCCCGCGTTCCAGGCGAACTGGCTCGACGGCGAATTCCGCCGCTGGCTCAAGCGGCAGCCGGCGCGCAAGATCATCGGCATCGCCGGCAATCATGATTTCGTCTTTCAGGTCGAGCCGCACCTGGTCCCCAAGGATCTGCCGTGGACGTATCTGCAGGACGAGGGCGTCGAGTGGGAGGGGCTGAAAATCTGGGGGACGCCGTGGCAACCGTGGTTCTTCGACTGGGCCTTCAATGGCCGGCCGGACGAGTTGAAGAGCAAGTGGGCGCTGATCCCGGACGACACGGACATTCTCGTCGTCCACGGGCCGCCACATGGTTACGGGGATGGTGTGCCCGAGGGTCGGGATCGAGTCCGCCACACTGGCTGTCCGCACCTGCTGCAGCGTATCAAGGATATTAAACCTATTTTCACCGTTTATGGGCACATTCACGAAGGCCGCGGCGAGTGGCAGCTGGGCGAGACGCGCCTGGCAAACGTGACGCTGCTGGATGAGCGCTACAACGTGCGTTATCCGCCGTGGGTGGTGGAGCTGAATGGCGGCTGAACGCCGGGAGGATCGCCGTGGAGCGCCTGCTCATCGTCGGCCTGGACGAACCCGAGTATCTGGAGATTAAGAAGAGGGTCAAGGGGCGCATTGTCTACGCCGATCTCCCGCCGCGGGTGCAGCTGCGCGAGGGTGCCTTGTGGGTGGAGCGGCCCGACGCGCTGGAGGCGTTCGTGCCCGTTTCGCGGGTGCTCTTTCACGGTATCTTCGAGGACGACTTGCCGCTGTTGACGGCGCTGGCGCTGTGGGCGGGCCGTGCCTGCCGAATGCGCGCGGGA
>WNGB01006736.1_pt1 | contig 16800 bp, 23 predicted proteins | sample 5400681 | NCBI WGS metagenome assembly WNGB01 (sample SAMN13153367, study PRJNA577476) | soil metagenome | isolation source: 115 cm soil or saprolite under grassland replicate 2 | place: USA:California | collected 2016-06-15 | reverse complement strand
TTAGACGAGATGAGCGGTTGGCGGAGCCTTTGATCGCCGCTTTGGCAGACCGGGACTGGCAGGTACGAGAGGCGTCGGCGAGGTCGCTTGGAATCATTGGAGACCGGCGGGCGGTCGCGCCGTTGGTCGCTCTTCTGCAGGACGGCAACGTCTACGTCCGCGACCAGGCGATCACATCGCTTGCAATGATAGGCGACCGTCGCGCGGTCGAGCCTCTGATATCCGCTTTGCAGGACCGGAACGTCTACATTCGAGATAACGCGATCACCGCGCTCGGCCGGTTGCGCGATCACCGCGCGGTCGAGCCGTTAATCGCATTGTTGAAGGACGGCAATGTTTATATTCGCGACAATGCCGCCGCCGCTTTAGGCGCACTCGGAGACCCGCGCGCCATCGAGCCGCTCAAGGCGACTCTCGATGATGAGAACCCTTACGTGCGCGAGACGGCGGCCAAGTCGCTGGCGCAATTATCAGGAAATTGATCCGATATGAGGAAGGAGCCGAATATGAGACCACTCGCGCCGAGAACAAATGAGCATATGTGGAAGACAATCTGCCTTTGCGTCGTCTTCCTTCTGCCGGCGAATTATAGCGTTCAGGCTCAGTCGTCAGGCTGGCCGCAATGGGGTGGGCCGCAGCGCAACTTCATGATCGAGGCGAAAGGTCTGGCCGACTCGTGGCCTGCGGCGGGCCCGAAACGGCTGTGGGGTCGCGACCTCGGCGAAGGGCATTCATCCATCGCGGTAGACCAGGGGCGGCTCTACACGATGTACTCGAAGGGCGATCAGGAGTCGGTCATCGCGCTCGACGCGGCTACCGGTAAGACCATCTGGGAACACGCTTATGAAGCGCCGACCGCGGGATTGAAACTGGAAAATGGCAAAGGCCCGCATTCGACTCCGCTCCTTGTCGGCAACATGCTCTTCACCGTGGGTGTGATAGGAAAGATGCATGCCCTCGATAAAGCGACTGGAAAAGTTGTGTGGTCGCACGATCTTTATAATGAGTATGGCGGGACAAAAATGGGGCGAGGTTTTTCGTGCAGCCCCCTCGGATATAAGAATACGGTGATAGTCACTGTGGGTGGGCCGGGACAGGCGTTGATGGCCTTCGATCAGAAGACCGGCGCGGTCGTCTGGAAAAAGCAGGATTTCAAACTTTCGCCTTCTACGCCAATTATCGTCAACGTCGACGGCCAGGATCAGCTTGTCATCGTCCTCGCCGAACAGATCGTCGGTCTTGATCCGAATAGCGGCGAACTGCTCTGGAGTCACCCACATCCGTGCGACTGGGGATTGAACATCACTCCGCCCGTTTGGGGCGCAGGCAACATCCTCTTCGTTTCTTCGGCCTACAGCGGCGGCTCGCGCGCGCTGCAGCTCAATCAATCCGGTGGCAATACCACAGTCAAAGAACTGTGGGCCAGCCGTAGAATGCGCGTGCATCACTCAACGATAGTTCGCCTGGGCGATCTGGTCTTCGGTTCGAGCGGCGATTTCGGTCCCGCGCCGATGACGGCGATCGATGTGAAGACCGGAAATGTCGTCTGGCAGGATCGCAGCTTTCCCAAGACCAATTTCGTTTATGCAGACGGCAAATTGATCCTGCTCGACGAGGACGGTAACCTGGCGCTTGTCAGGCTCTCGCCAGAAGGGATGAAAGTAATATCAAAGGTATCTGTACTTACGCAAACGGCCTGGACTCCGCCTACACTTTCGGGAACCAAACTCTACATTCGCGATCGAAAGACGATCATGGCCCTGGATTTGAGTTGATTGCCGAACGCATCGTCGTTGTTTCTGTCGATGTATTCGGCCCTCGCAGGAGTGTCTATGAAAACGAGAAAGTCGGTCTTGTTCATTATTACGTCCGGGATGACTCTGCTTGTCATCTGTTGTGTCGGAACTGTAGGTTGCTTTATCGGGTTCCGCAATGCCGCCGCGCAGGAGACGAAATCGAATAACTCCGGCGCCGAACAGTTTTTGCGCGCGCTCTCTGAGGCCAGGGCGAAATCCAACGCCGGGGAGTGGAAGGATGCCGCCGCGCTTTGGGAGAAGGTCGTCCGGCTCAACCCGGTGACGGGAGAGTTCTGGTATCGGCTGGGGGAGGCCAGATACAAAAGCGCGGACTATCGCAACGCGATCCCGGCTTACGAACAGGCGTTGAGGCTGGGCGTCGTCGGCTTTCCTTCGAGCCGGGCGCGCGACATTGCGCGCTGCCATGCGCTGATGGGCGAAAAGGAGCAGGCTTTGAAATCGCTTGAGAAGGCTTTCGCCATCGGCTACCGCCGCTTCGATCTGATCAGAGACGACCCGGCGTTTCAGTCGCTCCGTATGGAGCCTCGCTTTCAAGCTCTGGTCGCTGCAATTGACACCAGCCGCATGTCGCGCACTGAAGGATGGCGATACGATCTGCAACTCCTGGCGCGCGAAGTGAAACGCCGGCGATATGATCCTTTCCGCAGCATCTCTGAGGCGGACTTCGATGGGGCGGTCAAAAAAATTCATGACTCGATTCCGCATCTGACCGATATGCGGATCACTATCGAGATGATGAGGCTGCTTGCCAGAGTGCGTGACGGCCATACGCTGATCTTCGGCATAGCGGAACGGCCGGAGTTTCGACGAAATATCCCCGTCGACCTCAGTTTTTTTGAAGAAGGTCTATTCATCACAGCCGCCGAAGGAAAGCATGAAGACCTGCTCGGCGCGCGCGTACTGAGGTTCGGCGAGCGGACTGTTGAAGAGGTCCTGAGCGTGATGGATACGATCCTAAGCCGTGATAATGAAAGAGCCTATTTGATGGCGGGGATTCGTCTTCGCAATCTACCTATTCTGCATGGGCTTGGGCTGATACCTGAAGCCGATAAGTTACTGCTGACCGTCTCCGACATTCAGGGCAAGGTTCGCACAATCACACTCACGGCTGATTCCGATATCCCGAGCCGCAGGCTCTGGGATCAATTGCCTGATGGGTGGAAGAGTTTTCATCAGACGCTCGGCGGGCAACCGCCGCTCTACCTGAAAAATATATACGCCGATTACTGGTTCGAGTATCTGCCCGAAGCGAAGACTGTTTACTTTCAGTTCAATCATGTGCGCAATAACGAGCAGGAGCCGCTGGCGAGGTTCTGTGAGCGATTGTTCGGATTCATCGGCGAGCGTGAAGTCGAAAAGCTGGTTATCGACATGCGATGGGCGATACCACCATCGTGCACCCGCTGATTCACGGTTTAATTCGCTCGGACAAAATCAATCGGCGAGGCAAGCTGTTCGTCGTCATCGGGCGAAGAACCTTTTCAGCGGCGCAAAACACCGCGACCTATATCGAACGTCACACCCGCGCCATCTTTGTCGGAGAGCCGACCGGGTCCAGCCCCAATTTCATCGGCGAGGAGAGCATCTTTGAATTGCCTTACAGCAAGTTGATGGCGAATGTCTCCGATCTCTACTGGCAGAGTTCGTGGCCCGATGACCATCGTCAGTGGATAGCGCCGCTTCTATACACGCCGCCGACATTCGAGGCGTATCGCGCCAACCGCGATCCTGCCATGGAAGCGATTCTTTCTTACCGCGAGTGAAAGAAAAAGTTCTCCCGCCTCATGATGCTGATGGAAGGATCGATTCGGTCATCATCGGCGGAAGACTCATCGCCGCTCTGGAGCGACATGCCGTTCTACCTGCAACATTTGCAACAAGAGTATGCAAAATGTTTGAGGGTGGCCGGCTATGACAAGATAGGACATGCGTCTCAAAAGCCTACGTAAGGCATTGGCGCGCTCAAGGATTTCAGGCTATGGTCAGAAGGGGATTTCATCCGCCGGCTGATCGAGCGGCGACTCCTTTTCGGCCTCAGACTCGCTCCCACCAGGCTTGATGAGGACGGGGCGCAGTAAGCCTTCTTCGCGCGTCTCCCGGATATGTCTGTCCTCAATCTCCTCAAGCTCCAGATCGAGGTTCGACTGCCTGATCAACTCCCGTTCCTGCTCTATGTAGTACTCTTCGTTGTAGGCGGTCTCCTCATAGAACCGCTCGTCGTCATCATCATACAGGACTTGATCTTGATCGTAGTTTGACATGATTGGTTGGCCTCCCTTCCGAACGCATATTATCACATCTCCTTTATATTCCGATGGCGTTCAAGGCCAGAGCTTCATGCGCCCGAGCCGGCGACGCGCCATTACTTTTTCCTCGGGCGGCGCTTCCGGCGATATTCAGCAATCTCTTGCTCAATTTGTTCGTCGCTTACGCACTGTAACGCGTCGGAGACCCGCGATAGAGCCTTGGTGAATTTCGCCGACCATCCGGGGGCCTTCCACGCTTCTTCTCCACATAGTCCGCCAAAAGACCGCATTATTTATGTTCGGATCGCCTTCTTCGCCTTGGCGGCAATCGGCTCCGCATCGCTCAATACCTTGAAAGTGATGAGCCGCACATACCGCCTATTGCCATCAACATCCTGCCCAAGATGGCGCGAATACCATATCGCCTCTGGAAATTTATTACTCGCGGACCTGCGCGTGAAGACCTGGCCGTTCCATTCGACAGCCGTCACGCCGTCGTCATCCCGATTGAGAATGATTGCGCCGATCGAGGACCAGTCAAACGTGGGATACTCGCTCAAAGGCCGCTGGTAATTGGGAGCAGGGTTTGATGAAATGGCCATCTGGCGCAGGTGTGATTCAATGCCTTCAAGGCTCGCCGCAATCATCCGGAGTATTTCATTCTGCTCGCTGATTCTTTGTCCAAGCTTGACGATCAGTTTCTCGTCCATATCCGACATAGCCGCCTCCTTGGCGCCAGTTGAAAAAAGCCGCGTGAGCCGTTGACGCGCTTGGCGGCCGTCGCAACTAATGAATGATCATTTTGTACGCGCCGATGCCGCCCGCCTCGTTTTCAGTTATGGGAAGAAGGAGACGACGAGAAGGCGCCAGGCGCATTAGAGGAAAGTCCCAGAAGGATTTCCCATTGGCGGCCCCTCTACCTATTGACATCCGACTGGTAAGCCCTTACCCTCTGCCCTATCGAAAAACGAGAGGGCAATCATGAAAAAGAAGAAGACGGACATGCTGCAGGGCATGCTCGACCTGCTGACCCTGCGATCGCTGCGTGGCGGCCCATTGAACGGCTGGGACATCATGCAGCGCATCCAGATCGTCTCGGGCGACGTGTTTCGCGTCATCCCAGGTTCGCTATATCCGGCGCTCCACCGGCTGGAGGCCAGCGGTCTGGTCAAAGCCGAATGGGGGGCTTCGGAAAACAACCGGCGCGCGAAGTTCTACAAGCTGACTGCGGCTGGGAAGAAACAGCTTGACAAAGAATGGAAGACCTGGAGGCGCTTCTCCGGCGCAGTCGAGATGATTCTGCGAGACGCCTGATCACATACGAGCCAACGAAAGGAACCTGAAATGTTGAGCAGATCGAAGTCGGCGCTGCGGGCGCTGCTGCGCAGGACGCAAGCCGAACGCGAACTTGACGATGAATTGCGCTATCACATCGAACAACAGACCGAACAGAATATTCGTCTCGGGATGAACCTGGAAGAGGCTCGCGATGCGGCTCGCAAGGCTTTCGGCGGCGTGGAGCAGGCGAAGGAGAGTAGCCGCGACGCTCGCGGCGTGAGATGGCTTGAAGAGTTTTGGCAAGACCTGCGTTACGGCGCGCGAATGCTGGCGAAAAATCCAGGCTTCACATTGATTGCCGTCTTCACACTCGCTCTCGACATCGGCGCGAACACCGCCATCTTCAGCGTTGTGAACGGCGCGCTACTCAAACCGCTGCCGTATGAAGAGTCCGAACGGCTGGTGTTTGTGGCGGAGCAAGCGGCGAGCGGCGCGCAGGAGCCTGTTTCGTATCCGAACTTCACCGATTGGCGCGCGCAGAACCGCGTCTTCGAACGCATTGGCGTTTTCAATAGATGGAGCTACATCCTGACGGTAGGCGACGAAACGGAGATAGTAGTCGCCGGGCAGGTTACGGCGGACCTGTTCGCCGCGTTGCGCGTGAACGCCGTCGTAGGACGCGTCATTACTAATGAAGACGACGGGCGGGGCGCGGCTCCGGTGGTTGTCTTGAGTCACGGCTTGTGGCAGCGCGTTTTCGGAGGCGCCCCACAGGTCGTCGGCCAAAGAATCCTGCTCGACGGTTATGGGTACACTGTGATCGGCGTGGCGCCGAGAGGGTTTTCGGTTCCAAGCGGAGCTGCGATCTGGGTTTCCGCCGGCTTGATGGCTGCTCATAGACCAGACTGGCAGCAGCGCGGAAATTATCCGTATTTTTACGGCATCGCCCGTCTGAAGCCCGGCGTGACGCTGGAGCAGGCGCGCTCTGATATGGACAACATCGCAGTGGGACTGGAAAAGCAGTACCCGGACACTAGGATACCTGCGCGGCGGGCGACAAAGGTAGACCCGATGGTCGCGCTGCGAGCGGAATGACTATGTAATTGAAGTGTATGGCTCGTTTCAGTCATAAGTAGCCAATTGCCTTAACAAGATCACGACCACCATTGTTAAGCAGCGCCTTTTTGTATTCCATACTTTTCATTGGAGGGCATGCCAAAACGGCCTCCACAAAGATTGGAGGTGGCTGATACCAATGAGCCGAAATGTAGTGAACGATGGCCACAGGCGCCACAAATATTTTCCCTTGATAGGGAATGAAGACATTTTCGAAAAAGCCCGGCGCATCAAACTGGCATAACTCACATAAATGAATGCCGGCGCTCACTACGGGCTGCCATGGCTCTGAAGTCAGCACACAAAGTTTACGAAAAAATTGTTCTTCTACAGGACCTTTCTCGAAGGTGGAATCCTTATTAAGCCAGGCGACAGCAATGAGGTCTTCAGACTCCAACGGGAAGTAATTGCAGTGATCGAGATCTTTGAAAGCTGCCATAATCAGCGATTTTTTTACGGGCGTTTTTGAGACTAGGGTTTGCCCATTCAATCCTTCTTTTCCGGCTTCGGTAAGCAGGGCATGGTTGCGTAATCCTTTTGAGACATCCGGTAGTAGAAAACTGGTTTGGGTGGCGCGACTGCTCTCATCAGGATTTCCGGCGCTTTCAGACTATCATCAATCTCGACAACAAGCCGCCGGAACATAGAGTATCTCACCACCTCTCCCTCTTTAATCTCCTTGCCCTCGTAATAGGCCATCTTCAAGGCATCAGGAGAATTCTGAGACGCAGTTATTAAGTAGTCTCCGCAAGTCTCGAAATTTATATACGGAGGCGAAACTCGCTTTATATTGCTTTTGGCCCTTTCAACGTCTTTGATTTTCGACAACTGCACTCGCTCCGCCACATCATCCTGAACTGAGAGCGCTGTAACCAGTAATACCGACAGAAGTGGTTTCATAAGACCTCTATGATGCCCTCTAATATCACAGCCACTTTCGGTGTGTCAGCGTGACAGCAGGAATCTTCAGCCATGTGCGCTTTTTTCTCAAATGCGCCGGCTCACCAAAGTGACACTCTCGATCAGATCTTCGCCGGCCTATGGAGAGACAGAGTAATAGCTCATTTGCGTTTCTTCCGACGTGTCGTCGCGGCGAGGCGCTTACGGCCCTCGGCCTTTACGTCTTCAATGAGCGAGGCGGCAGATTTGGAGGGTTATCTACAGCAAAGCTAATTCCCTGATCGCTTCTTCTCTTCTTTCTTCTGAAGTTCGGACTCGCTAAGATCAGCAGCCGTATTCTCAACCACGGCCCGCATCTTTGTGCGAGCTTCGAGCGGCGAGGGCGCAACACGACCACCGTGATGGAGCATAAGCCACAGCCGCGCATACAGGTCGCCGCGCCGCCAGGCTTTAGCGATCTCCATCAATCCATGCGCGCTGATCGCGTCGGACTCTTCTTTGGATTGTTCCGTAGAGAAATGACTGCAACCAAAAGGAGCTTCAGCATGGATCGCGCATCTATCGTTTTGCAGGAAACGACAGGCGCCATCCATCCCACGAGCAGGGACCAGAGTCGGGATTGAGAAACATTTCCCATTCGCCGCGACGATCGCTCCCGGACTCGCAAGGAGATTGTCGAACGCGAATCGCGCCATATCGGATTCATTGAGGCGCTCGGCGATGCTGTACTCCGACAATAAAGTTTCAAACTGAAGGGCGGCTAAGTTGTTGATTCTACGTTGAGGCCGCTCGGCGTAGTCACGCTAAAGTTTCAAACTAAGCGCACACAAAGCTCCTGATTATGGTTTTGGTTTGACAATAAAGTTTCAAACTAAAGGGCCGCTACTCTTTATTCTTCGCTGTGATGAATCACCGGTGAAACAGTTCGGCAGATCCCTCTTTGCGCTTCTAAATCCTCTTGTCTAGGCTCAATGCCTCCAGCGTCTCTCTGAGCGTTGTTTGAACTTCTGGCTTTAATTCCACGCTTCTACTAATCCCCGCTCGGTGTAGGAGTTGCGAATACGTAGCTGATTGATTCTGCTGCCGAAAGGAATCTGCCGCCCATTGAACCCGGCGAAAATAGAAACCCACGCGCACGATGTCCGCTGGCTCGTCAGCCACATGCGCCGTCAGGCTTTGACTGAGCCAGCCGAGCGTCGCCGTGAAGACTCGATTGTCAGCGCGCAGTCGCTCGAAAACCGGTATCAGGAACAAGCTCTCGGCGCCGCCGCTCGACGAGGGGTAATGAAGCGATACCAAACTGGCGGGATCAGTCGCCTTTAGCTCGCGCCAGGCGAGATTGTTCAGCAGACTGAAGACCGCCGTGTTGGCGCCGATGCCGAGCGCGAGCGTGAGAGCCGCGACCGCCGTGAACCCAGGACTCCGGCGCAGCGCGCGCCATCCGTAGCGCAAATCTTGTAAGAGGTCTCCGAGCGTATTGGTTCTCCTGTCCGCTCCTAAAACGACGGGGTCTTGCGTCGCTTTGCGTTCCACCCGTCGCAGTTCACGCTCAAGCAATTCACTCTCGCTCAATTCCGCAAGCGCCGCGCGATAGGCTTCTTCAGGCGCTGCGCCGCCAGACAATAACTCTGCGTAGCGATCTTCCAGATGTTGCGCTAACTCTTCGACGATCTCGGCCTCGCGCGCTGGCGCGAGCTTCAGGCTCGCCAGTCGCGCGCCGGTCTCCCGCTTCCAGTTGATATTTGTCATAGCCATATATTCTATAGACAGCCGTATGCCGTCAAGAGAAAGTGGAATTCGCTAGTAATTGGCGCCTATGGGATGTTGAGGCCGAAATTCAAACAAAAACGATCTGCCCTAGAATCCAATGATGCTGCGAATGAGAGAAGTTGGTTTGGAGGGGTATCAGTGGTATACCTGAGCGCGCGACGCGCTAGCCAGGCAAGAAATCAGCGCCACAGTGTAAATGGCCAGATGTAGGTCGTCTCCAATCATCATGTTCATCCTCCGTGGGTTGTCAATTTTTGGGCCTATTGGCGCCTCGGCTTCCGAGGAACCCAGCGAGACACAGAGTCGCAATACTGTTGATATGAATCTCCGAATTTCCGTCTCAAAATAGGTTCCTCGTAAATGACAATCACGAGGTAGAAAATCACGAACGCCAATCCCGCCAGCTCAAACAACCTGCGCGACTCAAAGAGCAGAGCCTCACCGAGAAGGACAAACAGAACTCCGATGTACATCGGATTTCTGACAAAGCGGTAGAGGCCTCGCGCCACCAGTTCCTTTGGCGGATCGAACGGGGCAGGGGTCCCTTTGCCGGTAAATGTAAAGTCCCAGGCGCACCGGAAATAGATCGCCGCCCCGAGTATCATCGGGATAACGCCGAAGTACCGAAACGGTCCCATATCCAAATCAGATCGGGCGGAGCCTGAAGACAGGAGCCAGTATGGAATAAAAACTATCCATGTGCCCGGTACCACAACGGTGAAGACCAAGGTCTTGAGTAAAACCATCATTGCTCCGATCACTGCCGCTTCGCCGTCCAGGTTCCCGAGCCGAAGCCGCCGAGTTGGACCGTGCCTTTCATCGCGTTCTTCTCGATGGTTCCGGTGAAGGTGAAGGCTGCGTCCGCGTCTGGAACTTTGAATGAGAACTGGATCTGGTTGCCCCTCACTGTTCCAGTGAGCGGCCCTTCATTCAAGGAACCTTTGTACTGCCCCGTGAGATTCTCACCCTCCTGCTTAAAGGTGAAAGTTGGCGAGGCGGCGCCTTGTGGGGTTTCGACCTCAACGGTCCAGACGCCACTCACGTCAATCTTCTGCTCCGATGAAGCAACGCTCGCCGGGGTCTTGTCTGCCCCGACGGCGCCTTCGACTAGGCGTTTCGCCGTCCAATCGCCCTCGGCGAATCCGCCGAAATCGGCCTTACCCGTCATTGAGGCGCCATCAATACTCCCGGTGAGGGTAATCAGCAGGTCGTTGTCCTGATATTTGACCGCGTAAGTGAGCTTGATCTCCTTGCCTTTGATCGTGCCCCGGAATGGGACCTCGCCGCGTTCACTTTTGAAAACACCGCTGAGCTTCTCACCATCCTGCCTGAAGGCGGCCTTAGCATTGCGGGGGCCATTCGGTGTACTGAGAGTAACTTCCCAGTCGCCGTTTACTCCAGCCGATTGCGCTACAGCAATGGCGCCGGAGAAAGGGAGGAAGATCAGCGCAAGCATTGAGAGGAATAATCTCTTCATCTTTCAATCTCCTTTTTAGACTTTCAAGCGACGCCCACGACTTCGTTAAAGAAATTCACCGCGTATTTCCAGGCGAGGTAATAGATTACCAGCGAGACCGGAAAGCCGATCATGAACGTCGTCGGAGTCCAGATCATAGCGTCCAAGCCCCTTTGGAGCGCGTACCCGAGCGGGGCCAGCAGGAAAGGAAGCGCCGCCCCATGCAGGCCGATAGAGAGGCGGCGGCGCGTTTGCAGAGCTACGTAAAGCATGTTCCAGAGTCCCCAAATATTGGGCGCCAGAGCCATCGGGAAGATGATGATCCGCTCAATCTTGATCGGGACATGGCTGGCAGAACGATAGAAGGTAAAGAAAGCAATCACCACCAACAGAAACATGGTTGGCAGCGCAATCCCTGCCAGGTATGCGCGAAGATAAGGATGCGTGTTCATAATCGTTCCCTCCGCTTACAACTGATAGAGCAAGACCGCAACCGCCTCCGGGAAGAGAAACAGCCAGATCATCAGCATCACAACCAAACCCCAGTCAAACCAGGAAACTCGCCTGTCCCGCTGGTCGAGTTTGATTAGCATCTGCGGCCACAGGTCCCGCGGCGCCTGCGCATCGGCCAGAGGAGGCATAGCTCCCCTGAGTAGTTCGCGAAGTTTTTCATCGTCTCGTTGGTTCACGGTTCAACACCTAGTCTTTTCAGTTCCTCTCTTAGCTTCCTCACGGCCCGGAACACGCGCGATTTGACAGCCCCCACTGAGAGCCCCAGCGCCTCGGCAATCCGTTCATAAGGCTCTTCCTCGACAAGGGCCAGGATCGCGACGATTCGCAGCTTTGCCGGGAGCTGGTTGAGAGCGTATTCAACCCGCTGCCGGATTTCTTGCTGGAGGACGGGATCGATCGTCGGCCCGCGTGATGGGGGCTCCGGCAGGGTGAATTCTGAACGGGCGGACTTGAGATGATCGAGCGCCAAATTGGTCGCGATCCGTCGCGCCCAGGCTCCGAAACTGCGCCTGGGATCAAACCGCGCCCGCGCCCGATAGACTCTCCAAAAAGTCTCCAGTGTGAGATCCTCAGCCGCCGCCGAGTCACGCACTATTCGGACGATCCACCTGTAAACATCATTTTGGAACTGCCGGAACAGGATCTCGAAGGCCGCGAGGTCCCCCATAGCGAATCGCCCCAGCAGTTCTGTTTGCTGGTCTCTATTTTCATGTTCCTTGTACAAAGCTCCAGTGCCCAAGATGCCGCTGTCAGACAGTTCCTCCCACATATCCGGCCAGACTGCTGGAGTAATCGCATCCCGGAGCAGGATGCGCCACTTCCCATGCTCTACCTTTCCTTACTGCTCCGGTGTGCGAGAGGTTTCATTTCCACCGGAGGTTTTTGCCGTGCGCCCTCCTGTTTTGCCGAGGTAAATTTATGCGCTTCATTTCGTCCCTCCGTGTAAAGCTGATTTATTCGCAGCTCAGCGCCACCATTGGATCTACTCGCGATGCCCGGCGCGCCGGCAGGAACGCAGCTAGCGTGGCCACGGCGAGCATCAACAAAGTAGCGGCGCCAATCGTGAACGGGTCGGCCGCGCTGACGCCGAACAACCTGGATGAGATCAGGCGCGCGGCCGCGAGCGTCGCCGTCGCGCCAATGGCGATCCCGCCAGCGACTAATAACAGGCTCTCCTTGAGCGCCATTGCCAGAATGCCAGCGCGAGTTGAGCCCAGCGCCAGCCGGATGCCGATTTCATTCGTCCTGCGCGCGACCGTATAAGAGATCATTCCGTAAAGACCGACCGAGACCAGCAAGACTGCCACCACACCGAAAAATCCGGAAAGCGTGGCGAGGACTCGTTCCTCAACTAACAGCTCATTCAGTCGTTCCTCGATCGTATTGATCCTCAGGATCGGCAGGCTACCGTCCAGGTCCTGAAGTTCCTGGCGAACGCGCGCCGCCATTGCGCCATGGGGGCCGGTGGTGCGCACCGCCAGGCACATCCCCCATTCCCACAGATGATGCGGCGCCGGATCCTGGGAATATGGGAAGTAAATCATCCTGCGGTCGGTCTCACGCAGAGTGCTATAGCGCGCGTCCTTCACTACGCCTTTCAAAAGACCGGGGATTTAAGGCCGAAACGCCGCAAATCCTTTATTTTCAGCGCTCAGAGTTAATGACACGCTCTAGACGCGTAGAGCGCTCCATACTGGGAGCATGAGCCAACTCGCGCCGCCACTTCATCCCAGAACCCGATCGCCAGCGGATTGCGCTCCGCATATCCGAACAGGCGTCGGTCAACTGCCTGAGCGGCGCCAGTTGTTCGTTGACGCGCGGAGTCAATACGGCCTCGACGCGTCGAATGGTCGCGGCCGGCGCCGGAGAGAGCGCCGTCGTTTCGCGATAGGCATGAACCCATGAGACGTTAGTGGCGAAGATCGGCTCTACTTCGTGTTCTGTCACAATGCCCCAATCAATCTTTCTTTCCGACCAATAGACGCGCTCGATCTCCAACTTTTCCAGCGTCCGATTCGAAGAGAGGTCCTGCGAGTACTTGATGCTGCGCGCTTGGTCAATCAGCTTGCCCGCCCGGTTTATGGTGTTGACGAAATCGGTCGTCATGACGACCGCCTGACGGGTACGCGGATCGGTCGGGTGCGCGATTCCCAAACGTTCGGCAATGGACAGCGTCTCGCTCAGTTCCAGCGTATATTGTTCGTGGATGTCGGAGACGATAGATGACCACTCCAGGATGTAGAAGTAGCGGCCTTGGATCCTCCGCGACGGACTCACCTGCGCGCCCAAGAAACGAAGGTCCATCGTCCCCCTTACAGCGACCGCGAAGCGTTCGAGATCGAGTGTGCGGCACGCGAGGACATCGGACGGATCACTCTCCGCCTCACCAAACAGAAGGGTGAGATTTGCTCGAGCGGGGTGGACCCACGAAGTTCTTCAGATCGCTGGAAGGAGAAGGCACATGCAAACTCATACCACTGTGGGATATGTGAATAATCCACAGACTCAGCATATCCATGAGCAAACCATCGCGGATGCGCAGCAAGATTTCTACCTTAAGGTGCTCGGAAATATTTTGACCCAATCGCCTGACGATCCCGCCCAAGTTGAACAGGCCGCCACAGCGATTGAGGCGACGGTAAAGCAAGCCGAGGCGGTGTTGCGCGGCCAACAGGATGTTTTCATTGCCGCCTGCAAGGGTTTCTACAACCGGCCAGGTGGCCCCGCCAACACACCTTGCGATCGGCCCTGGGCGTGTTTTACGTGTCACAATGCGGTCTGGACCAGCAGCACCCTCCCACGGCTTATCTGTTTTCTCGAGTTCATCATCGGCCAGCGGAACCTATTGTCCGGGGATGACTGGGCAGCTAAGTTCGGTTACCCGTATCGAGTCATTACTGAGCGCATACTGCCGGCTTTTTCACCGGCGACGGTTGAAGCTGCCAGACTGGCGGCCCCGCATCAATCTTTCTATGCTCCTGTCCATCTGAAGACCACATAAAAGGAGACTCATGCCCATTGCCTTTAAGAAACGAACTCCGCCGGAACTTCAACCCAGAGGAAAGGTCTTGCCCAAACAGCCGATGTCTTCCGTCTCTTCATTTGGAGATGATCTCTGGGATCTGGGCAGCCTGAACTTCCTCAAGAACCAATCGGCTCGGAAGTGGATTATAGATTTCAGCATCATACTCGCTGACGGCTCAATCCTGACGGAACCAGCCAACGCAGCGCTTTACCTAGGGTTCAAAGAGTATCTGTATGCGCGGCTGCACAACCCGCCAAACGGTTACCCTCCGGCGAAACCCTACACAATCGTACATGAGTTTAACCTCCTGGCAACATTCACTCGCTGGATGTCCATTGAAGATATGACCACTTATTCACAACTCAGGCCAAAGGACATTGAGATCGATTTTCTGGCTTTTCTGAGAAAAACGACGACGCACATCGGCAACTCTAAAACGGCTGGACATCGGAGCGAAATGCGCATCTACAGAATCCTCGCGGTCGTCCAGCGACTTTGGCACTTTCGCGAACGGATGACCGACTCCCTGACATTCAATCCCTTTGCAGGCAAGTCGCCATTTGCCGTCCTCGGCTTACAGCGCCGACAAGGTCAAGAGAACGCTACGCCAGTCATCCCGGACGAAGTCATGGAGCCATTAGCCATCGCCGCCCTTGATTATGTCCGCACGTATAGCGGCGATATTCTGAGCGCCCGCTCAGCGGTCGAGGACTGTCGTCGGAGACTTGAGGAACAGTATGGGCGCCAGATTCGCTCGACTCCCGACCAAGGTTATGACCAGTTCTGCATTAAAAGAAAAGCCATTTTGTCGGTAGTCCCTATCTCCACAAAACCCGGCGCCAATGAGCCATGGCGTCGGCCTTTCTCTAGCATGATTGAGCTAAGAAAAGAGGAGCATTTTCTCTTTGTCGCATGCTACATCGTTGTAGCTTGGTTGACGGGCATGCGCGATAGCGAGATCACATCCATCCGCAAAGGCTGCCTACGCCGAGAGCGCAGTGCTGACGGCATGATCGAACGCTAGAAAATCCGCGCCACTCTCTTCAAGAACATTCCGGACAGGAAAGGGCGTGAAGAGACATGGGTCGCAATTGAGCCGGTGGCGCAAGCCGTCGAGATTCTCGAACGTCTGACCGAGCCGCTACGCCGCCAGTCCGGAAAGGAGGAACTGTTTCTTGGGACCACGACAGGCGTTAGCGTTCCCTCCACTCCCGCCATCAATGTCGCGTTGCGCGACTTTGCGGAACACGTCGGCGCGTCGCTTGTTGAGGGGAAGCTCTGGCGTCTGAGCACGCGCCAGTTCCGGCGCACGCTGGCCCGCTGGATCGCGCGCCGTCCTTTCGGCGAGATCGCCGGTATGATGCAGTTCAAGCATATCCAGATGGCAACATTTGAAGGTTACGTCGGCGCCGACCCTGGCTGGCGCAAAGATTTAGAGCAGGAGAAGCTGCTCGCCGACATCGAGCGCCTTGAAGACCTGGAGATCGACATTCTCAATGGAACTGTCGCAGGGCCGAAGGGCCTCGAGTTGGTTGAAAGCTTCCGTGGCATTGCGGGCGACCGTCGCCACGATGATGAAAGATACATGCTCAAACACCTGGCCAAAACACTCTTCGTCGGACCATTCAATCTTTGTTTCTACGAGCCTGCTTTTGCTCTGTGTCACCAGCATATGCAGGAGAAAGACCGGCACACCCCGGTCACTTCCCACTGCCAACCAAATCTATGTCCGAACTCCTGCATAACGAAAGAACACCTCCCCGCATGGGAAGCACAGCTCATAGAAATTCAAAGGCTGCGCAAGGGACCGAAACTCCCCGGACCGCAACGCGTAGCTTTAGACCAAGAGGCGGCGAAGATCGAACGAATCATCGCGCCTTTAAGAGAATCCGGAGGACAAGGAAATGCCACGCCACCCAAACCAGAACGCAGCCCTCGATCGCCATCATAAGGATCGGAAAGATCAGACACGGCAAGCTCTCCTTGACGCGATGGACCGGCTTCTTCGCGGCCAGCCGCTTTTCACCGACGGCGAGCTTACGGAAGCCAACCTATATCGCGAAGCCAAACGAAGCCGCGCCACGCTGAATCGATATCCGGAGATCAAGCAAAGGTTCTGTGAAGCGAAGAACCACCGCCGTGAGAATTCAGCGATCGATAAAGATGAGAGGATTCGCGAGTTGGAGGAGATGGTTCGCCAACTTCAGCGCGAGGAAAACCGGATGATCAGGGAGCTGAGAGAGTCGCGAGATCGACTCGCACAGGAGGTCTATGTGCTGAACCTTCTCATTGAACGGGTGAAGAAGGAGAACAATCGAGCGCCAAAGCGGAGTATAGGGATTGTTCAACGGATGCCTTGATCTCGGCATTGTCAGTCTGCCGACCCTCCAGCCTCATCGGAGTTGAGCGAGGTCATACCTGCCAGAGCAGGTAAAAACCCAGGCCGATAAGAATAACTCCGCTCAAGCGGTTGACCGCCGACCACCAGCGCGCTACTGGACGGAGTGACGATACAAGGCCGATGCTAGAGCCAACAACAAAGAGCGGCGCGCCGATTCCCGCTCCGTATGTAAACAACGGCGCCACACCCGAGAGTGCGCGCTGCCGCTGTGCGGCATAGCTCAGAATCGAGGCCAGCGCCGGCGTCGCACACGGCAGAATCACCAGCGAAAACAACAG
>WNGB01031779.1_pt1 | contig 16801 bp, 14 predicted proteins | sample 5400681 | NCBI WGS metagenome assembly WNGB01 (sample SAMN13153367, study PRJNA577476) | soil metagenome | isolation source: 115 cm soil or saprolite under grassland replicate 2 | place: USA:California | collected 2016-06-15 | reverse complement strand
AGGTAAATCCGTGCAGCAACTCGGCAATGCAGTACGCGGCGATCGAATTCATCCCGATGACGACCAACGGGAACGCCCACCGCTTCATTCCCTTCACGTCAATCAGCGTATAGAACCCCGCCGTCAGCAGGAAACACCAGCCGCCGCTGAACAACACCCAACTCGGCGTCCAGATGCGCTTCACGACGGGGCAAACACCCAAGCTCCCGATCAACCAGCCGCTGATCAGACCGATCAGGCCTGCGATCACGAACCATTTCACTTTGCTCAGAGGATCGCGCTTGCTGCGGAACACATTGCCAGCGATCAATCCAAGGATCATCGTGCCGAGCGTCGGGATGAAGCTGAGCGTCGCATACCCGCCGCCGTTGAACGCGAACGGCCTTTCACGCGGGAAAAGATTTAGGAACCACACGTCGAATCGCCACGCCAGATTCGTGTTCTTGTTCCAATGCGCGGCGAACCCGCTCATCCAATGCGGCCAATCTTTCGGCACGCCGACAGTTGTCGTATCGAAATCGGGCGCGGGCAGATGGTAAAGCGCGAACGCCAACCAGTACCCAACCAGAATCACTCCGAGCGCGATCCATTGCGCGCGCGTCGAGCGCATTCCCAGCAGAAACAAAAAACCGTAGCCGAGTCCGATCTGCGTCAGCGTGTCTTCAAACGTGAAATAGGTCATAGGTCGGTTGACCGAACGCAGGAAGATGCCGAGGCAGATCAGGATGACGGCCCGCGTGAAAGCGTGAATGATCATCTGTTTCTGCGACTGGCCTCTGGCCGTCCGCGCCGCCAACGAAAACGGCAAAGCCACCCCGACCATAAATGAAAACGACGGCTGGATCAGGTCGTGCAATGAACAGCCTATCCATTCAACATGTGATTGATGATGTGAGAGAAAGCCCCAGAACCAACTTTCAGGCAGCGCCCTCGACACGAGGCTCAAGCGCAACACCTCAGCCATCATCAAAAGCATCACGAAGCCGCGATAGGTGTCGAGCGAGACTAAACGTTCGCCCAGCGTCGTCGGACCGAAGCGCAACGACGGACTCTTCTTCCCATCAACTTTTGTTTGAATTTCACTTGCGCCTGCCGTTTCGGCGAGGTCGGTCGCTTTAAGCATGGACCATGCCCCCTTCCTGGTTAATCATTTGAGCGCCCCGATCCTACGACGGGCGCGCGTATTAGCCAAGACCGATGCGCAATTCTTTTGAACTCATTTCGGCAGGCGAGAACAACTACTGCTTTTGTGGGACCGGCACTAACTTCGCCTCTTTGACAAACGCCTGTCCCTCCGGACCCAACACGAAGTCCACAAATTCGACAACGGGCGCGCTGGGGTTACCGCGCGTGAACATATAGATCGGTCGCGCAATCTTGTACGACTTGTCCGACACAGTGGCCGCCGAAGCCTTGACGCCATCAACGCTCACAGATTTGACCCGGGAGGCGCCTTCGACGTAGTCGATGCCGTCATAACCGATGGCGTCCGGAGTGGTTGCAACCTTTTCCAAGACCGTCTGGCTTGATATCTGGGACGACGCAGCCCCGACGACAGGTTCGTGGTTAAGAACGAGCTCCGACCAGGCCTCGTGAGTCCCCGAAGTGGTATCGCGCGATACGACGACGATGGCGCCCTTCTTACCACCGACATCCTTCCAATCGGTGACCTTGCCGGTGTAAATGTCTTTGAGCTGGGCGATCGTCAGGTTTTTAACCGGATTCGTTGGATGGACGATCGGAACGATCCCGTCCCAGGCCACAATGTGTCCTTTGGCCTCCGCCCTCTTTTTGCTCAGCTTCTCTTTCTCCTCTTCATTCAAATTGCGAGAGGACATGGCGATATCGCAGATCCCATCCACCAAGGCATTGATCCCGATCTGAGATCCGCCGCCGGTGAGATTAATTTTGATCTCCGGTTTGCGTTTCCGGAAAGCTTCCACGGCTTTTTGCGCGACAGGAAGCAGCGTTGTCGAGCCAACTATCACCATCTGATTCGAAGGCGCGGGGGTCGGCGTAGAAGCGGTCTTGGCCGCTTCTTTGGCGCCGCAACCATTCAACTAGGCGAAATGCATCCGGCGCCAGCGAGCGTTGTCGGGGTTTCTCTTTGCCCTTCATTTCAGTAGAATTCCGGTTTACTCTACATGACAGCTATCTTCACAATGCATGAAGGAGGAACATCGTGGCCACCATTAAGCCATTTCGCGCGCTCCGCCCAGGGCCCAAACGGGCGGCGGAGGTAGCCTCAGTCCCTTATGACGTAGTCAACATCGAAGAAGCCCGCGCGCTCGCCGCCGACAACCCGTTGAGCTTCCTGCGTGTCTCGCGGCCCGAGATCGAAATGCCCGAAGGCGTGAACGTCTATGCCGATGAGGTCTACGCCAAAGCCGCGGCCAATTTCGACCGGCTGATCGAGCGGGCGCCGCTTATCGTCGAGGAAGAACCGAGGTTCTATCTTTATCGACTGGTAATGGCGGGGCGCGCGCAGACCGGCCTGGTCGCGCTCTGCTCCGTAGACGAGTACGACAACGACACGATCCGCAAACACGAGCGTACGCGCAAAGACAAAGAGGACGACCGCACGCGCCACATGCTTGCGATCGGCGCGCAAACCGGCCCCGTCTTTCTGACCCATCGCCCGAACGCGATGGTCAAGGAGTTGTCGCGGCGGATCATCTCCACCGAGACGCTCTTCGATTTTATCGCTCCGGACGAAGTCGTACACACCATCTGGCGCGCGCCCGTGGAGATGAATCCGGAGCTGATCGAAGCTTTCGGCCAGATTCCGGCGCTCTACATCGCCGACGGCCACCACCGCGCCAAGAGCGCGAGCCGCGCCCGCGAGACGCTGCGTTCTCAAAATATCGCTCACACTGACGACGATGAATACAACTTTTTCCAGTGCGTGATCTTCCCTTCGGACGAGTTGCGTATTCTGCCTTACAACCGCGTGGTTAAAGACCTCAACCACTACTCGCCGGAAGATTTTCTGAAGGAGGTCGAAGCGGAATTCGAGATCACCCCGGACGCCGACCCGCGCCCGACCAGAGAAGTCACAAGACGCATCAAGATGGCCGACCGGCTGGACGTGAGCGTGTTGCAGAATGAATTGTTGGCGCCGATCCTGGGCGTTCAAGACGTTCGAACCGACAAGCGGATCGATTTCATCGGCGGCGTCCGCGGCACGCAAGAGCTTGAACGCCTGGTCGATTCGGGCCGGTTCGCCGTGGCCTTCTCGCTCTACCCGACGACGCTCGACGAGTTGATGGAGATTTCGGACGCGGGCGAGATCATGCCACCGAAATCAACCTGGTTCGAGCCGAAGCTACGGGATGGATTACTTAGTCATTTGATTTGAAAAATCGGCGAGGCGTCAGGCGGTACGGTACGGGGAGCGTAAGCGACCTGGGCATCAATCAATAGGCATATTGATTGATGCTCAGGTCGCTTACGCTCCCCGTACCGTACCGACGGTCACCCCTCGACGTATTTATGGCGGCCTGTACACGGCCCGTATATGGCGCTCTGGCGCATCGAGGCCGGACACATTCCGACCGTCGAAGAGGCAAAGGAACGACTCGATCATTTGCGTAAACATGGTTGAGAGTGAATTCGCATTCTCGTTCAAACGCGTCTACGCGCCACAAGTTTATGAAGATACTCATAGCCGATAAATTCGAGGAGAGCGGAATTGATGGCTTGAAAGAGAATGGATGCGAAGTCGTCTATAACCCCGACCTGAAAGACGACTCGCTGGTCGAGGCCATCCGCGGGCCGACGTCCTGGTCGTGCGCTCGACCAAGGTCACCGAAGCCGCGCTCGCCGCCGGGCGACTAAGTCTGGTCGTGCGCGCGGGCGCGGGCTACAACACGATTGACGTGAAGGCGGCCTCCTCGCGCGGCATCTACGTTTCAAACTGCCCGGGTAAAAATTCGATCGCCGTGGCCGAACTAGCTTTCGCGCTGATCCTCGCGCTCGACCGCCGTCTGCCTGACAACGTGGCCGATCTGCGCGCCGGCAAATGGAACAAGAAGGAATACGGCAAGGCGCGCGGGCTGTACGGGCGCACGCTCGGCTTGATCGGCCTCGGGCAGATCGGCCGCGAGATGATAGCCCGCGCGAAGGCCTTCGGGATGGACGTCACCGGATGGAGCCGCAGCCTGACGCCCGAATCGGCGGCGGAACTCGGCATCGCGTATCGCCAGACGATCACCGAGGTGGCGCACGATTGTGACATCCTGAGCGTGCATCTGGGGCTCGCGCCCGACACGCTCGGCGTCATCAACGCCGACACCTTTGAAGTGATGAAGCCGGGGTCGTATCTGATCAACACGTCGCGCGCCGAGATAGTCGATCAGGCCGCGCTGAAACAGGCAGTCAAGACCAAAGGCATCCGCGCCGGATTGGACGTCTTCGCCGATGAACCAACAGGGGCGACCGGCGATTTCAACGACGAGATCGTAACGCTGCCGAACGTTTATGGCACGCATCACATCGGCGCTTCGACCGATCAGGCGCAGGAGGCCATCGCCACCGAGACGGTTCGCATCATCAGCGCCTTCAAAGAAACCGGCAAGGTTCCGAACGTCGTCAATCTGGCCGATCATACTCCCGCGACCCATATGCTGGTCGTTCGACACCAGGACCGCCCCGGTGTGTTAGCCTATGTCTTGAACGAGATAAAAGCCGCGAATATCAACGTGCAGCGGATGGAGAACATAGTCTTCGCCGGCGCCGAAGCTGCTGTCGCGCGCATTGAGCTGGACGGCGCGCTCGAATCGGCGATGGTGAACCGCATCCAGACCGGTAACGGCGACATTATTGAAATCAATTTGATTGCTTTGTGAAATGAAACCACAGGGATGTACCGTAGGTTGTCTAACCTGCGGAGGCTTATCATCAAGGCGTTTAGTAGTAAGTGAACTGCTTATTAATCGAGCCATCCGCAGGTTAGACAACCTACGGTACGTTTTTTATAAAAGGAGTTTTCATAAATGATTGATCGTGTTTTCAACTTCAGCGCAGGCCCGGCGACGCTGCCGGTCAGCGTGCTCGAACAGGCCCAGAGCGAGATGCTCAACTATCGCGGCGCGGGGATGTCCGTGATGGAGATGAGCCACCGGTCCAAAGCCTTCGAATCGATCATCCAACAGGCCGAGGCCGACCTGCGCGCGTTGCTCAACATCCCTGAGAATTACAAAGTACTCTTCCTGCAAGGCGGCAAGAGCGCCGACTACATCCTGACCGGCAGTTGGGGACAGGGCGCGTTCAAAGAGGCGAAGAAACTCGGCCCGGTTCGCGAAGCCGCGACGACCGCCGGCTCCAACTTCAATCGCCTGCCCAGGCCGGAGGAGGTCAAGCTGGACATAGGCGCAGCCTACGTCCATTTCACATCGAACGAGACGATCTTCGGCGTCGAGTTCGACGAAGAACCTGCCACTGGCGACGTCCCGCTCGTCTGCGACATGTCGTCCGATTTCATCAGCCGCCCGATTGACGTGTCTAAATACGGGTTGATATACGCCGGCGCGCAGAAGAACGCCGGCCCGGCGGGCGCGACCGTCGTCATCGTCCGCGAAGACTTACTGGAGCGCGTTCCCGAAAACCTGCCCGCCATGCTCGATTACCGCAACCTGGCCAAGAACGGCTCGATGTATAACACCCCGCCCTGCTACGCGATTTACATCTGCGGCCTCGTCTTCAAATGGCTGATCGACGACGTCGGCGGGCTTGAGAAGATGCATGCGCTCAACAAAGAGAAAGCAAAAATTCTTTACGACGCGATTGATTCTTCGGACGGCTATTACCGAGGCCACGCCGAGAAAGATTGCCGCAGCCTGATGAACGTCACCTTCCGATTGCCGAGCGAAGAGCTTGAGAACAAGTTCATCAAAGAGGCGACGGCGGCCGGGTTGGACGGGTTGAAAGGCCACCGCTCGGTCGGCGGGCTTCGCGCCTCGATCTACAACGCGTTTCCGAAGGCGGGCGTCGAGAAGCTGGTCGAGTTTATGAATGAGTTTCAGAAGAATAACGGCTAACGGATCGCCGCATGAGGCATGGTATGAGGCGTATTCGATTGCGTCTCATCCATTCTCCGGCGAAGCGCTTTTTGCGAGGAACACGAGTTTCAATCGAACAAACACTCGATCTGCTTGAAGTTGGGGTATCGCCTACTGAATCGTTCAATCCTTTCCATCTCTGTCTGAGCAGGATGTCATAGCAGTCGAGCGGCTGGCTGCGCATTATGCGTTGACGAAATGCAGAGCGAAGAAGGAGTTACAAACTTTTTTCCGCTAACGCGAGAAAAAACCAAAAAACATGATTGACACCTCGCGTCTCTTATGCATAATCGCCTCTGTCTTTCATCCCCCATCCAAGTAAAGTGATAGCAGACTGAAATTGAAGAGTGATCGCTGATCGTGTTGCTGAGGCAGTTCACTTCTTCGGCAGTTCACTAACGCTGCGCCTGGAGGTCACCCACAGGGCGGGCTACTGCTTCCGGTCGCGGCCTTCTATCTGAACAAAAATCACCATGCTTGAGAGAATAACTAAGATTGCAGTGCTATGTGCGAGCATAGGCGTTATAGTGATAACAATCGAGATAAGCATTCTTCTTATTCCCTATTATCGTAATGGTTTATCCTCTTTGCCCAATCCAGTGTCGAATGTTCAAAATCAACTTACATCAAGGGTTGGGCCGTATCCAGGAATGAAAGTCTCTCTTCCAGGGGTAGAGTGGGGAAAAAACGGACGAACCATGCTCTTCGTCCTATCTCCTTCTTGCGGATTTTGTAATGCGAGCACGGATTTTTATAAAAAAGCCGTGCAGGAAAAACAGAACGTAAGAGACATTCGTTTTGTGGCAGTATTTCCCGGTGATGTGAAGGAAGCTGAGCAATATTTAAAAGATAAGGGAATTGGGATTCAAGACGTGGTGCAGGCGATGCCGAACTCTGTTGGCGCTAGCGGCTTCCCTACGTTAATGCTTCTGGATAAAACGGGCACGGTAAAGAAAGCTTGGACAGGCAAGCTTTCGGCAGAGAGAGAATCGGAGGTGCTCGATTCGATTAAATGTACTAACTGTGGTTAAGCTATCCAGCGAAAGGATGAATTGATCATGAAGAGAAAAAGAATCGCCTTTGCGTTACAGCTATGCATACTATTTATTGTCTGTGTTCTATCGGTAACAGTTGGGATCGCATTGCGAAGAAGCAGCGGAGGTGCCAGCAATACTGGTCTACGATTGGTAGCGCCACAGTCTGACGAAAAGGTTATTGAACGGCAAGCATATTCCAAAGAGCCATTTAAGGTTAGCGATCTGCGTGTAAAAAAGGTCACGATTTTGCCAGGTCAAAAATTCAGCTCTCGCACACTAGCAGAAAGCGGCGGGGGTAAAGTTGAGGACTGGTTGGAGAACCTCTCATTCACAATTAAGAACACCTCTGATAAACAAATCACGTACATTGACTATATTCTGGAATTTACTGAAACCGGAATAGGCCGCCCAATGATGCAATATGTGCTAGACAAAGGAGTACGCCCTACAGCGTCTGAAGATGTTCGAAAATATGTTACCCCCTTGGCCTTAAACCCAGAAGATAGTTTTACCTTTGAACTCTCTGCTGAAAGACTGCAAATGATTCAAAAATTCCTCGAACAGGGTGGGTATCTGCTCGCCAACTTGAATAAAGTAAATATTCGAATTGACACAGTCTTTTTTGCAGATGGAATGAAATGGTCGCATGGCGACTTGTATAAGCTAGCTCCGGGAGAACAGCCAAGTCCAGGCAGACCTGCCAAGTACGAACGGGTTAACCAGTGATCCGTTTTTGAAGTTAGACCGCTGCCGCTAAACATCAAAATTTAAAGGAGAGTGTTATGAGGATGAAGTATTTCTTCCTGACGGCGATAGTGTGCTCACTGATTTCATTTTCAATAGCGAATAAGGGAGAGCTATTTATTATCTCAACGGCGGCGACTTCCGTGGCGGTTCAAGTCGGTATCCCTAGTCAATGTATTATTTGTGTAACTCCTTGTATATTTACGGGTGTAAATGCTGCCGATGAAGAGGAGGTTAACTGCGCTTCCAGCAATTGTTTGGGAGGGTCAGTTCTAAGCAACGATCTACAATTCAATGGGGCAGGCAAAGACACTTTAGAGTCGGTGACGAGAAATTGCAGAGGTGTTAACCCTGCCACTGGACAATTTGGGGATTGTGGGCCGGTGGGCGCCGTAAGAAAAAGATCAGATCAATGCTGCGACGTTGGGCAACTGATGCCACACTATGAATGTAGTATATTTGGTGATTGTTTCCTTGCTGACGGTTGCGGATCAAACCAATGTCAACCTGGGCAATCCTTTTGCCTATGCGATGCCGGGGAATACAGCCCGCATTTGGAGTGCTCTAATGGAGTCTGCGTACTGATTGAAAATTGTGGAACTAACCAATGCCAACAAGGCGTACCCTGTGGCGGACAATGCGTAATCGATCAGGACTGTCCGCTTTGGCCAGAGCAGGTTTGTTTTGACGGCATCTGCGGACCTACACCTATTGTCATTGATGTTAACGGAGATGGATTTAGTCTTACTGATGCCGCAGGCGGGGTATCATTTGATTTGATAGGAAGGGGCGCTTCTGTTCAAACAGCGTGGACGGCAGCCTACTCTGATGATGCTTGGCTTGCTTTAGATCGAAACGGGAATGGGAAGATTGACAATGGGGGCGAATTATTCGGAAGCGCCACTTCACAGCCTACCCCTCCGCCAGGGGAAAAAAGAAACGGTTTTCTAGCGCTTGCTGAGTACGATAAACCAGCGAATGGAGGCAATGGAGATGGTCAGATAGATCAAAGAGATAGCGTCTATCCCTTGCTACGTCTCTGGCAAGACAACAACCACAACGGAGTTTCGGAGCCAAACGAGCTTCATGCGCTTACTGAGCTTGAGATTGCCGTAATTGATTTGGACTACAAAGAGTCAAAACAAACAGACCAATACGGGAATAAGTTCAGGTATCGGGCGAAGGTGAAAGACATTCGTGGCGCGCAAGTCGGGCGTTGGGCTTGGGACGTGTTTCTCATGACACAATGACGCTTCCTATCCGGCCCAAGAATGCTTCGCGATATTGGCCCTGAGTTTTTTCGTCCTCCATAGGCGTATGGGGATTGCGCCTTTGCGAGAAATGTTCCTCACGCAGCGAAGGTTTCTCGCAAAGGCGCAAAGGTTCCTCTCATCAGTCCGGTTCAACTTATCGCCCGCCCGGGCGCGCGTCGTCTCTGATTTACGCGACAGCGAAGCTAACCGACAAAACTTCGGCGGAGGCGCCATATGGGTTTCGAGGACGATGTTTTCATCAGTTATCCGCACGTTGACAACGAAACGCTGGCTAGCGGAAGTGATGGCAATACGGTCAAGCTGTGGGACGCCAAGAGCGGCGCGGAGATTGCGACGCTCAAAGGCACAGGTCTTATGTCAGTTCGGTGGCCTTCTCGCCAGACAGGCGGATGTTCGCCAGCGGAAGTGGAGAATGGGACGGTCAAGCTGTGGCGCGGGGCGACGAATGAAGAGGTTGCCCGGCAGAGGAATAAATAAGGGGATAGTACGATTACGAGATTGATCAAGCCCGGCTGAATGTTAGCGGACTAATCGTGCTTGACCCATTTTCCATTAAGCATCACGCGCCTTATGCGGCGCAGCGCTCCGAACTCTTTCAGCGGATCGCCTTCGACCAGAATCAGGTCGGCCAGTTTGCCAGCTTCGACGCTGCCCAATCGGTCATCGATGCGGAAGAAGCGCGCGTTCTCCATCGTCGCGGCGACGATCGCCTCCATCGGCGTCATCCCGCTTTCGACCAACAGTTCCATCTCGCGCTGATAAGCCCATCCGCGTTCGGCGTGCGGGACGCTGGAATGGGAGCCTACGACCACTCGCGCCCCGGCCCGCTTCGCCATCCCGACGAACTTCAGCATGTTTTTGAATCCGCGCACGCCCGTCTCGGTCACGTCCCGGTCGCCCTCGCGCCGCTCGAAGACGGCCAGCGTAGCCGAGATGTAGACGCCGCGTTTGACGATCAAATCCAGCGCCTCTTTCACGCGCGGCGAATCCGGATCGATTTCGCTCCACATTTTGTACCGCCCGTCGCGGCGGGCGTTGTTATCGGCGAGTACCGATTGCCGATATTTCTCGGCCTCGCGCAGCGGCGTGAGCGCCGTTCCGAATGAAGTGACGTGCTCGACGCCGTCAACGCCAGCGCGAATGGCGTCCATCGCGTCGACGATCTCGAGATGGGCCGTCACCGGAACGCCGCGCGCATGCGCTGTTTCGGTCACGACCCTGATGAGACCGAGCGGCAATCGGAAATAGACCTTGATCACCGATGCGCCCTGGTCGATGAAACGATTGACCGCGTTTCGCGCCTCTTCGGCGTCACGGACGATGAACGAGTCCGCAGGGTATGCGGGCGGAGGCGCGTCCAGATGCGGGCCGGCGAGAAACAGCCTCGGGATTGGCGCGCCCGATCTCTGCGCCGCGTCATAAGCTTCGATCCATTGCCCCGGATCGCGCACGGACGTGACGCCGCGCGTCAGAAAGAGCGCCGGCAATGCGTCGTCGCCGTCAATATGGAAATGCGAATCGATGAAGCCGGGCAGTAGCGCGAGTCCGCTCGCATCGATCACTTCGGCGTCTTTCGGGACGGTCGTCGAATTTCGTCCGCCTGCGGCCGTAATGCGGTCGTCACGAATCACCACAACGGAGTCATTGACGGGCGCGCCTCCGCGCCCGTCAATCAACGTCGCGCCGACGATCGCAACCAGTCTGCCGCCTTCAGGCCGCGCGACCTTGTTGATCTCGCGCATCGAATGTCGCCGCGGTTGTTTCGCCGTCTGCTGCCGGGCGTCCGTGACTGACCCGATGAACAGGAGCGGCAATAACAATTGAATAGCGGCTCGAAGTTTGACCGTCTTTGCTCTTCTCAATCGTCAGACTTCCATTCTCCACCTTCCCGCACAAAGCTAAACCATTTCTTGCCGGGAAGGATCACGACGGCGCGGTCGCCGCGCTCCACCACGCGTTGAATTTTCTGGAGCGACTTCTTCATCTCGGCGGCTGTCTTGGCCAGTGAATCCGCTTTCTCGCCGGCGAGGAAGGCCTGGTTCCAGCGGTTGGCGCGTTCGGTGGAGACCTTCTGCGCCGTCGCTAAATCGCCCTTGGCCAGAGCGTCGGCCTTCTCAAATAAGAGACGGGCCTGGGGGCTGTCGAGCGCGGATCGGTTCGCGTTCCTCGCTGCGTTCGATGGCGCCGACGACGCGCTGGTCTGTCAGCGACCACTCTTTGAAGAGGTCCTCTCCGGCGACGTTGATCGTCTGTCTGATGAGAAAGCGCCCCTGCCCCGACGGCGGAACGAGAAGCGTCATCACCACATTGTCCGGGTCGTCGGGGGCCATTTCAAACATCAGCCCCTGCACCCGTCCTTGTTTCGCCAATTCCATCACCGGCAAAAAGGCGATTCCGTCCAGCGCATTGGCCGGGACCTCCCGGTCAGTGAACAGCACGCGAAATCTCTCCGTCTTCTCGAGCAGACCCTCGGCGTTGTCGTGCAAATGGGCGTAGGCATGGCGGAGCGTTACGTTCTTTTCGTTCACCCGCAGCGATCCGCGGGCGACTCCCGGATCGATGCCCGGATTGCTGGAGGATTCCGGATGGGCTATTACGAAGAAGGGGGCCAGTAGCAGAAATAGAAATGATTTCATAGTGAGCGCCTCTCTCTCTGTTAGGTCAGAACAATCGACATTGACGCATTCAGTTTAACTACGACCGTCGGTCTCCAGCGTTTAGAGTACCGACTTTAGTCGGCAGTGCTTGGAATCCCAGCGCCGCCGACTAAAGTCGGCGCTGGCTGTAATTTCATTCGACGCGCCAATGTCGCCTGCCCTGATTTAAGTGGTTAAAACTAGCCTTTGAGACTTTCTCTTGAATCACCCGTGTGAACGAGAGTTTTGCGGGGGAGCATAGAGACCGCAATCGCGCCAATGAGCGCCAATGCAATCATCAGGAGAAATCCTTTTGTGTAGTTGACGCTTTGGTCACGAAGTCTACCCACAAGCTTGGGTACCCAGGCTTCCGCTAACCCATCCACCACAATGATCAATCCCATCACCCGTCCCATCACCCGAAGGCCAAACAAATCCGCCGCCATCAACGGGATGATCATGTAATCGCCTCCCATGCCGATGCCGAAAACGACGGCGAACAGATAGATCGCGCCCGGCTTGTCGATCAAAAACAGCAACGGGACGCCGCAAGCTACAAGCAGGTAGATCAGGATCATCACGTACTTTTTCGGGAATCGGTCCGCTAACCACCCCATCAACAACCTGCCAACATTGCTGGTTAAGAGCACCAGCGCGATCACGTTTGCGGCGTCATTCTGCGTAAATCCACTGTCACGCGTCAGATACAATTTCAAATGCTGATTGGTAGCGCCAACCGCGCCAATCGAACATAAGCTGCCGATCGCGAGTAGATAAAACGCGGGGCTTCGCAGAATTTCTCCCAGCGGAATAGCCGGCGCCGCAGCCTCCTTTTGCTGAAAATCATCGGGCCTATCAGTGATCATCCATGTCAACGGTATCGCCACCACGATCATCAAGAGGCCCAGCCACAGCAACGCCGTATGCCATCCGAACTTGCCGGTCAACCAGGCCGCCATCTTCACTGTAATCGCTCCGCCCAGTCCGATCCCCAGATAAGCGAACCCCATCGCCTTGCCGCGAGATCCTTTGAACCAGCGAGAGAGCAAGACTTGATTAGGCAATGGGCCTCCGCAAACGTAGCCGAGCGCATTGAAAATAAAACAGGCGTAAAAGAGCGGCAAAGTATCTATTTGCCCCAACCCCATAATTGAAATCGCGCCCATTAAAATGCCAACAATCATCAATCGGCGTAGCCCGAATCGGTCAATGATCCAGCCGGCCGCAAATCCGAAGAGCGGCAACACAAGGGTCTTACCGTAGGTATTGCCTGATGTAACTTGCTCCCGCGTCCAACCGAACTCGCTAACCATGAAATCGTAAAAGTAGGGCGGGCCATAGAAGGCAATCCCGACCAGGGCGTACAGGTTGAGGAATGAAGTCAGCGCGACCAATCGCTTTGGCCTGGCGCCTTTTTCGGCGCCGCTTTGTTCAGCCATGACTTGATGATTCATGAACCTCCTTGCTCAATTCCGCGAGGCTGCTAACCGCCCCGGCTCGCGCACATTCTTGCCTTCGCGGCCCACAAGCGCGTCGCCCAAATCGGCGCGGGCGCGTTCGACGAACGTCATCAATTTGTTGACGACGTCGGGGTTCTTGCCGGCGACGTTCGTCGTCTCTCCGACGTCCTTTTCAAGATCGAAGAGCGCAAGCTCCTGCTCCTGTCTGACGTAACGTCCCGGCTTGCCGTCGCCGCCGACTTGTTCGAGATGCTGATAAGGGTGCGGCAAATGGAGCTTCCATCTCCCGCTGCGAACCGCGTGCAATTCCCTGCCCCAGTAATAATAGAGCGCGTCGTGCGGGCTTTGCGCGTTGCGCTGGTTTGCGAGCAGCGGCCAGATGTCGAGGCCGTCAATGATACGATCTTTTGCCGTTTCGGCCCCGGCGAGCCTCGCAATCGTCGGCAGCAGATCAATCGTCATCGCCGCCTGGCGAATGACCACGCCCGCAGGAATCTTGCCGGGCCACCGCGCCACGAAGGGCTCACGCACTCCGCCCTCAAAAGCGGTTCCCTTGCCTTCGCGCAGCCCCAGAGCCTTCCCGGCGTGATTGCCGTAGCTCAGCCACGGGCCGTTGTCCGACGTAAAGATCACCAGAGTATCTCGATCCAGATTCAGCCGCTTCAACGCGTCGAGGACCTGGCCGACAGACCAATCGATCTCCTCGATCACATCGCCGTATAGCCCCCGTTCCGTCTTGCCTTTGAATTTCTCCGAAACGAACAGCGGCACATGCGGCATCGAATGCGGGAGATAGAGAAAGAATGGCTTGTCCTTGGCCTTCTCGATGAATTTGACGGCGCGTTCGGTGTACCACGTCGTCAATTGCGTTTGATCGGGCGCCAACAGCGCGACCTTTTCGTTCTCAATCAGCGGCAGATCGGGGTAAAAGCCTTTCGGCGCCGAAGGATTGTTCGGCCACATGTCATTCGAGTACGGCAGGCCGAAATATTCGTCGAAGCCGTGACGTGTGGGGAGAAATTGCGGGTGATGGCCGAGATGCCATTTGCCGAAGATCGCCGTGGCGTATCCACGCGTTTTTAAAATCTCGGCGATCGTCATCTCACTGTCGTTGATACCGTGTTCCGCGCGGTGATTGAGCGCGCCCTGAATGCCGACGCGGTTCGGATAGCTCCCGGTCAACAGGGCCGCGCGCGAAGCCGAGCAGACCGCCTGCGCGACATAAAAATCGGTCAGCCGCGCGCCTTCCCTAGCCATTCGGTCGAGATTAGGCGTTTTGTAACCGGCGGCCCCGAAGCTGCCAATGTCAGAGTAGCCGAGGTCATCGGCGAAGATGATCACGAAGTTGGGCGGGCGTCTGGCGTCCTCGCGCCTTTGAGTCATGCCGATGACAGTGGCGCAAGCGCTTATGAAACCCAATAAGGAGACAAGGAAACAGGTAGACAATGAGAGAATGAGACTTGATCCTTGTCTCCCCTTCTCCCCTTCTCCCTTTCTTTCTTCTCTTTTGCGAAGCCTCCGGTTCTGCGGCGTCTTCGCGGCTCCGAGACCTTTCATAAAGCGCCAACTCACCTTGCCCTTTCACGATCTCGGCGCCGCGCCAAGCTCTCTGATATCGTCACAACAGCTTTTCTCAGTAACATAATGAGTCCTCCGAAGAACCGCCGGGGGCGAAGGCCGCGACGATTGATCACGGCCAAACGCGCGGGGCGCGCGCCGGCAATGGAACTCGGTTTTAATGAGATAGTTAGAAAGCTTCAGATCGAAAAAGCTGAGCGATTATGCACTGCGCGGCGGGCGAGCGTCTACAGCTATTCCCATCAATCGGCAAAATAGGCGGAAAAAAATGTGTGGTCCTTTCGCGTTAATCTGTGGCGCCTTGCTGTTCCAATGTCGCCCATTCTGATTTAGACTCCTGCTCACCTGCCAGTAATCAATGATAGCCCCGTAAATTCCATTTTCAAGAAAGGCTTGATGAGATACCGATTTTCTCTTTTGGCGCTCACTATCACTTTGTCGTTTATCGATATATTCCCCACATACGGCTTTAAACCTTCGTCGCTTCCGCCGAAGCCGGGGCGCAAATACACCACGATCGAGCGTCTGCAACCGGAGCGGCTGCGCGCCGTGAGCGAAGACCGGTCGCGCTACCAGAAGTCGCGCCATACGGTCTCGCTAGAAACGGGCTACGATGATTTCCGCGGCGTCCTGCATGCGCATGCCGAAGATTCGACTCACACAGGCGGGACGCGGGCCGAGTTGCTCGCGGCGGCGAAATCGACCGGCGTGCAGGTCGTGATGTTGACCGACCACGTTCGCCCGCCGCGCGATTTCGTCAACGACGATTCGCGCGGGATGATGGACGGCGTGCTCTTCATCCCCGGCGCCGAGAGCGAGGGCTTCTTAGTCTTCCCGCAGCGTTCGTTCATCAAGGCATACATCGACAAAACCTTCAGTACGCGCGAAGAGTACATCAAGCTGGCGAAGTCCGCCGACAGCATTATCTTCCTGTCGCATGTCGAGCAGCGGCTCGACTCGGCGCCGGGGGAACTCGACGGCCTGGAGATTTACAACCACCACGCCGATTTTTCGGACGAGGACGAGTTCGTGAAGTGGCTGCGCGCTTCCTTCGCCGATCCCGACCGATTGAAACAGGTCGAACGGGCCTTAGCCGAATATCCGATGGAGGTCTTCGGCGCTTCGCAGGATTATCCGGAACAAGTCATCGCCAGGTGGGACCGCGACCTGACCCGGCAGAGGTCGACCGGAGTGTCGGCCAACGACTGCCACCACAACCAGGTCTTTACCATCAAAGCCGCCCCGCCCGACGCGATAATGATCAACGTCGTCGGGGAATCGCCGCGCAAGGTCATGACCGGACAGGCGCCGCGCGTCGCCGAAATGTTGAAAAACAAGGCGCCCGGCGAGGTGATCGCGAAGCTCGACTTCGATCCTTACGAGCGGAGCTTGCGCTACGTCACGACACACTTCCTGATGCGCGAGTTGAATGAGAGTTCCGTGCGGCAGGCGCTGCGTCAATCCCACGCCTACGTCGCTCACGACTGGCTCTGCGATCCGACCGGGTTCGCCTTCATCGCGGAGGCCAACGGCAAACGGGCCGGCGTAATGGGCGATGAAGTGAAGATGTCGAAAGGAATGAAGTTGAGTCTGGAAGCGCCTGTGGCGGGCCTGGTCAAACTATTCCTCGACGGCCGCATGATCCACGAGGGCCGATCCGACAAGCTCAGTTACGCGATTGGCGCCCCCGGAGCCTACCGCGCCGAGGTCTGGCTGGAAGTGGACGGCGAGATGCGCCCATGGATTTATTCGAACGCGATCTGGATCACCAAATGAAAAAGACAGGATTTACAGGATTGCTCGAGATTGAGCCTCTTGCAAAAGTCCTTCGGGATAGAGCGAGCGGATTGATAACCGTAGCGCAAACTGTCTAGCCCCGATCCACGGCTAAAGATGTACAGCGGACTGTCCAGTCTGCTGAAGTCTTCGTAAAGGGCCGATTGATAGAGACTTCAGCAGACTGGACAGTCCGCTGTACATCGCCGCGGCTTCACTCAACAGGTGAAGCCCCAA
>WNGB01006735.1_pt1 | contig 16801 bp, 10 predicted proteins | sample 5400681 | NCBI WGS metagenome assembly WNGB01 (sample SAMN13153367, study PRJNA577476) | soil metagenome | isolation source: 115 cm soil or saprolite under grassland replicate 2 | place: USA:California | collected 2016-06-15 | reverse complement strand
TCGGTCGAGGACGCGTCACCGAGCGGCCGTTTCTCGATCGCGTTCGTCCCTGACGATCCCGACTTCCCGAACGAGTGGGGGCTCGCGGATATCCGCTGCCCGGATGCATGGGATACGACGACCGGAGCGCCGACGGTCACGATCGCGATCGTCGACTCCGGATGCGATCTGAGCCATCCGGACCTGGCCACGCAGCTCGAGCCCGGGTGGAACGCCATCACGTCGGGCGCGCAGCCCCAGGACGACCATGGGCACGGCACGCACGTCTCGGGGACGATCGGCGCGATCGGGAACAACGGGACTCAGGTCGCCGGTGTGACGTGGCAGTGCCGCCTGCTGCCGGTGAAGGTGCTCGACGCGACCGGCCACTCGGTCGGGGCGAGCATCGCGCAGGGGATTGCGTGGGCCGCTACCCGCTGCTGGATCATCAACTGCTCGCTGCAGGGACCGGTGGACGACCTTGCGATGCGCGCTGCGATCCTCGGCGCCCGCAGCCGCGGCGTCCTCGTCGTTGCTGCGATGGGGAACTTCGGGTGGACCGAGACCAAGCCCAGTTTCCCCGCGGCGTATGCGAAGGACATCGACAACGTGCTGGCCGTCGGTGCGGTCGACCAGGCGCACCGTCGCTCGGTCTGGAGCGCGACGAAGTCGTCGAACACCGGCAGCTGGATCGGCATCGCCGCGCCGGGGACGCAGATCCTTTCGACGGCTTTGGGCGGTGGAACGATAAACATGAGCGGGACCTCCATGGCCAGCCCGCACGTCGCCGGAGTGGCCGGCCTCGTGTGGTCTACGAACGACAAGATCTCTGCCCAGCAGGTGATCTCGACGCTCGAGGCGACGGCGACCGCGTTGCAGGACAGCGCGGCGGACCCCGTCCCGAACTCGTCGTACGGGTACGGCCTTCTCGATGCAAAGGCAGCCGTGGACGCGGTCGCGCCTGCGGTGGGCGACTTCCCGACATCCGAAGACCAGCCGGGCTTCGACGACAGCACCCGGGTCGCTGCCGGCGACGTCGAGCAGCCGGGCGAGACTGAGCAACCGGACGAGGCCGAGCAGCCCGCCTGACATCTCGTCAGCCGGACGACTCGGCCGGCGCAGCGACGCGGTGCGGCACCGCGTCGCTGCGCTGCCGATCGTGGCCTCCGAGTCGAGGGACGGTCGAGGCCCTGGCCGAGGCCGACGCACCCAGTACTCCAGCGCCTGCGGACCACGGGCATACCGTCAGACATTTCGCGGCTGAGTCGCGCTTGCCACAGCGCTGTTGAAGGTCGCGTTGACTGATCTCGCCGAAAGTGAGACATTGTTGGTTCAGCAACGAAAGGTGACCCGCTTGCGCCGCTGTGAATCGTTGCTGCGGCAGCCTGACTGTGGGCAACCTGACTACGTGAACTCACGGGCGCGTCGTTGTCGCCCCTTAAGCCGCGCAGCGCGCGCCGACCGGGACCCAGGCCTGGCTCTCTCAAGGGACTACGCGAGGGAGGGAGAGAGGGATGCCTGAATCTCCCGTTATCTTCGCGCCGATCGACCTGAGCAGCGTTTCGCACACGGCGATCATGGCGACTCAGCCGACGGTGGCCGAGGCGGCCCCGATCGAGGTCGCGCAGCCGATGCGGCTGAAGATGAAGACCCTCGGGACCTTTCAGAAGGACGAGCTGAAGCTGGCCTTCGACCCCGGGACCCGGCTCCACGCCATGGCGATCCGGCCCGAGCTGATCTCGACAATCGGGCTCCTCGCGCCTGAAGCACCGCGTCCCCGGAGCCAGGTCGGAGTCCCTGTGTGCCCGACCGAGCAGGCCAGCGACACGGTGCTCTACGAGGATCCTCATGACCCTACGAAGCGCTACTACCTCCCGCGCTACGAGCTGAAGACGGTCGACGGGAAGGTCGCCATGCACATCCACAAGCAGGACGCTGGGTGGCGGCTCAGCATCGACTTGCAGTATGTGGCCGCCCAGGAGCTGGGCGACATCGCCGGGGCGACGGAGCTCCCGCACGAGCTGGCCGTGATCCTGCGCTACCGGATCGAACCCGACCAGCGCGAGTCGGCACTCAAGTGGGAGAGAGATCCGGACCTCGTGACGACGCACGCGACGCTGGACATCACCAAGGACGCGGACCTCGACGTGATCATCGCTGCGCTGACCGATCCCGACCTCCGCGCGCAGCTGATCCTGCGGCGAGCGGCGACCGTTGCGCTTCCCGTCGCGGCGGCACAGCCGATTGCGAGCGCGCAGACGACCAAGGTGCTCGCAGCGCAGCCTCTACTTTGGAACGCCGCCCTCTTCACGAAGGTGGCGATCTTCGACGGGTCGGGGCATGTGGCCGACGTGCCCGCCTTCGAGACCGCGCCCGCGACGGAGACCGCGCCTCCGCCGCCCGAACCGCAATTCCGCGAGACGGCCGTCTCGTTCGACTATGCCGAGCGCGAGCTCTTCGTCTTCCCACAGAAGCGGTACGACTACATCTACAGCGACGTCGAGGGCGGACCGGCCAACGTCGACATGAAGCTGTACTACATCCCGTTCGGCGACAGGCAGCACCGCTACTACCGCGATCCGCAGGACCCGAGCGCCTTCAAGTACCTGCCCGACGCGTTCAAGCTGAGCCGGCGGCCCGAGTCGCCGCATGAGCCCTCGCTGACCGTGCGCTACGTCGCCGGCACGCACGGCCTCGGCGACATGAAGGTCGAGCTCAGCTTCGTCGCCCGGCCCTACACGGACCCAGCACGTCTGCAGGATGCCGCCCAGGCGTTGCCGGCGCAGCTGGAGGACCCGCTTCCGACCGGAACGGAGCCTTTGTTCTTGCCGCTCTCGCCGGCGCCGGAGAACATCTCCGTCGGCCTCTCGCTCCCCGCGGGCTTCCAGCCTCTGGTTGCTCCTCATGTCAATTTGCCGACAGTCGTCAGCCACACCCTCGAGATGACCCTGGAGGACTTCAAGCGGATCTATGAGGCGCTCATGGGCGCAGTCTCGGTTCTTTTTCAGGGCTCGGTCTCGATCAAATTCCCCAACGAGACGGAGCAGATTCCGTTGCACGCGCGCATCGACGACATGGTCGGCTCGGTGTTCGACGAGGCCGAGAAGCCCGGCGAATCCGAAGGCTCCGTGCACCTCACGCTCCGCAACGCCATCGAGAGCCCTGTCACGTTCTCGGGCGTCTCGGCGCAAGTCGTCGTCGGCAAGACTCCGCACTCGGCGAACGTCGTCGGCATCGACACCTCGGCACCGATCGACGTGCCGCCCGGGGCCGAGGTCCAGATGGAGATCGTCCCGACCGAGGCTGTGAGCGGCGAGGTCGAGGACGCCGTGCTCGATTTCGCGAACCTCGAGGTCAAGCCCGACGTCGCGAAGATCTACGACGCGATCCTCGACCCGACCGCACCGAGGGACTATGTCCGCGCGATCACCGTCCGCGGCACGCAGTTCTTCGCCGCCGCCGAGAATGCGCCGGTCGCGGTGCTCGTCGAGTTCGAGCGCGGCTCCACAGCCGAGCTCACCCCCGACAAGAAGGACGCCGACGGGGTCGTGAGCCAGCCGCTCGCCGACTACGTGCTCGCGAACGTCGTGCACGCGGAAGAGCCGAAACCGGAAACGGTCGACCTGACGACTGCGACGTACCGGTACAAGGTCACGGTCATCACGCCGCAGGCCAGGACGAAGAGCCCCGATTGGATCGAGGAGACGGCCGACATCCTGTACCCCGTGCCGCCGCCGGTTGCGGTGACTCCTTGAAGGGTCTCCCCGACTTCCAGGACTGGCTGGTTCCCGGCGACCCCGTCGTGCTCGGCCCGTTCGCTGGCGAGGGCTTCCACACGGTGCTGCCGGACGGGCTCGCGCTCGCGGAGCGTGCGGACGGACGTCCGGATCTCCTGCTCGATCTGGTTCGAGGCCAGGATGCAATGCTCGGGTCCGCGGCGCACGGCATGCTCGAGCTGAGGCTGGCCGGGTCCTACCGGCTCGAAGACGCGCTCGCCGCGGCGCGGGCGCGCACCGAGACTGCGACCGTCCGCCGGGCAGCGTTCTCGGACGGCGTGCTCTGGCTGAGGGCGATGGACCCCGGATCCGACATCGCCGTGGAGCTGACGAGCGCGGCGTCGCTGGCCGGCACTGGGCTCGAGGCCGCACGCTGGGTGATCGAGCTCACGGCTGAGGGCGCGTCGTTGGTCAAGCGGGCGCTGGTCGAGAAGGTGCTCTCGGTAGAGGCTCGCGCGCAGCTCGAGCTCGAAGGCATCGCGCCACGCGTCGAGACGAAGGTCCGCTTCGAGCCTCGGGCGCTTCGCGAGGCGCTCGCCGCGATGGCAGTCGCAGGCGGGCTCGTCGGACGCGACGGCCTGCTCGCGGAGCTTCGCGCGAAACCGGATGCGCTTCCCTTCGAGTTCCTCCCGGAGCTCGGTGCGGATATGCGCGAGGCGCTGGTGCAAGCGCTGGTCGATCTCGTCGTCGCCGAGGTGGCAGAGATCGCGCCCGCAGACGATCACGGCGAGCCGCAGCTGGCGCCGTTGGCGGTCGAGCAATTGGTGGACGGTCGCGTCGAGCGCGACCTGCGCAAGCCGTTCGTCACCCGCCGCCCGCTCGTGCTCGACCTCGATCCGCTCACCGCCGTTCGCGAGTACATCGCAGCGCAGGGTGCGGACGAGATCATCCACGAGAGCGCCGTGCCGACGCTCGCGACCGGAGTGCAGACGATCGATCTCGCCGCGAACCTTCCGTCGGGGCGCGTCGGTGTTCTGTCGATCGGTGCGGACGTCCTAGCGCCGCCGAGCTTGCCGTTCCGGCCGCAGGCGATTGTCCGTTCGGTCGAGTTCGAGGAGCCGTCGGACACGGCGAGCGTCCAGCTTGTGCTCGGACCGACGGAGCAGCTCGCCTATCGCTGCACGGCGACCGCGGTACTCGTCGAGGGCGCCGGTACCCGGCAGCTGAAAGGAGACGCGCGGCCCTTCGACAGTACGTTCCTCCGGCTCGACGTCGACGACTTCCCCGTCGTGTTCGTGCACGTGGGAGGCTCGATCGGGCTGCTGGGGCAGGCGACGATCGAGGGGACGTTGCACCGCTCCTCGGCGCATGGGCCTGTTGCGCAGACCTTCCACCTGACGGCCGCGCAGCCGGCCGTTGCACTGGCATTGCCGAGGGACGCGAAGGACGCGGCGCTCGAGATCCGCGCGGTTCCGCCGAACGGCGGCCTGCCCGTCGTCGTCGGGCCGCTTCCGGCCGCGGATCTCGAGCTCGACCTCCACTCGTTCAGCGGCTACGGCCCCCATCGCGTGCACGTCGAGTGCAACTTTCCGAACGGCGTCGCAGACCTCGCCGTCGATCTGGTGCCGGAGGCTCGCGCGGAGGAGCCGACCGCGCTGGGATTGGTTCATCTGACACCGGAACAACCCGCGGCCGACTGGACGTGGTTCGCCGACACGCCCTTCGCCCCGGGCTACCGCTTCCGGCTGCACCCGCGGCCGGGGGAGCAACCCGAACCGTGGTCCGAGGCGCAGTCCCCCTCGGAGCCGCTGCTGCTCACCGCGGGCGGTGCCGGGTGAAGTCCAAGAGCTGGGAGCAGCTCGGGGCACTGAGGTGGAGGCGCTCCGAGCAGGACCCCGAGACTTTCTTCTATGTCCCGAATGCTCCGGGCCCGGTCCTCGACCCGACCGGAAAGCCGTCCGTCGCGCTGATGCTCGCCGGCGAGGACAAGGCCTACCTCTCGCTCTCGGTGCAGTGGGACCCGCCGGCCGCAGTGCTCGAGGACCTGCGCACGAAGCTCGCCGACCTGAACAAGGACGTTCAGCCGGCGCTGATTCGTATTTCGTCCCCACCGCTACAGGTGGGGGAGGTGACGCTCGGGACCAAGACGGCGGACGGCTTCCACGAGCTCCGAACGGTCCCGAGCTCGGGGTACCCGCCATGGACGGCCACGTTCAGCGTCGAGCTCGACCCCGACGCAACACAGGCGGCGAAGGCCGCGCTCGGCGGAAAGCATCACAAGCTGGTCGTGCGCTTCCGCGCTCAGCTCGAAGGAAGGCCTGTGGAGCTCTGGAGCGACGTCGGGAAGTGGTTCGACCCGGGCGCCGATCACTACGAGCCCGCTCTTGCACCGTCGTCAGCAACCGAAGGAGAAGAACGTGCTGAAGATCGATAACCAGGAGATGATCGACGGAATCGTCGTGTACGGCGACGACAAGCGCGACAACGTCTACTACGTGCTGCCGTCGAACGTCAGCTTCCGCATGGACGACAACGGCAACCCGGTCTTCAAGTTCGTCAAGTACCGCATGCCGATCGACCGGGAAGACGGCAAGAAGGGCGGCGGCTACGTGTTCTTCGACGTCGCCTTCGAGGTGCCGGACGACAAGCTCGACCAGATCAAGAAGCAGAAGCAGGCCGCGCTCGACGCGCGCCACGGCGGGGCAAACGTGCCGCAGGTCGAGATCGCGCCGATCACCTGGACGCGCGGTACCGCCAACTTCCTCCTCTCCGACTCGACCGGCGCGCTCATCGAGAAGGTGAACGGCGCGGCGAAGCCGTCACTGTACGGCAAGAACGTCGCCGCGTACTCGCTCGAGCTGACCCCCGAAGGCGCGACGCTGTTCGAGGCGACGATGCAGGGGAAGGGCGTCGGCGGCGTCGCCGTCGAGTACGACCTGTGGTTCTGGGCGCGGATGCCGCCGATCACCGGCCACGCCTGGTTCTACGGGACGGAGTTCTACTCGTTCTTCCAGGACGTCGACATCGACTGGGACGCATGCGGCGACGACGAGTACCGCGAGACGATCCGAGAGCGGTTCTACAGCAGCGAGTCCAACGGCGTCACCGTCGACATGGCGTACGCGATCCCAGGCGACCCCGAGGGAACGAAGAAGCTCGCCGACTCGATCCGCGGCTCGCTGAGGCAGTCACTCGACGAAGCCGTCGCGCGCAAGGCGCTGAAGGCGATCGATCCGGTGACCGCGGATCAGAAGGAGATTCCGGACGACGGCTACGAGAAGGTCGTGCGGGACATCTCGACAACGAAGACCGTGTGGATCGACCAGACCTACAGCGAGACGGACGTCCTCGAGTGGAACGTCCACCCGAATGGCAACGTCCCGAACATCACGACGTTGAAGGGCGGGGACGGCAAGGAGATCGCGTGGTCGGACTACGCGGTCGAGATCGACCTCAACGACCCGTTCTTCAAGCAGCTCAACGTGACGGTCGGCGTCAATGCCGACTTCGCGGAGCTGCCGCTACACAGCGTGGAGGTGCACCTCGAATACAAGGAAGGCAAGGAGCATCAGATCGGCGAGTACCGGTTCACCGATCCCTCAGCCGTCGAGAAGTTCGACACCTACATCGACAACGACGTCTGGGAGTACAAGTGGTGGTACGAGGTCAACTACAAGGGCGCGTCGAAGACCTTCAAGTCGGAGACAAAAAAGACCGACGAGAAGATCCTCACCGTCAACGTCGACGACCTCGGCATCCTGCACGTCGACATCGAGCCGGGCGACCTGAACTTCGACCAGGTCAAGTCCGCGCAGGTCGCGTTCGAGTACGAGGCCGGCTCGGGCAAGATCGCCGAGCAGTTCACGCTCAACAGCGCGACGCCGAACGCGACGATCAAGAAGCCGATCTTCGAGCCGCGGGCGAAGCCGTACCGCTACAAGGTCAAGTACTTCATGGCGGACGGCAAGGAGTACTCGACCGACTGGGTCGAGGGGCTAACGAACCGCCTGTTCGTCAACGATCCCTTCTCGTCGAACGAGGTCGTCGGGATCCGCAGCGTCGGCGACCTCGAGAACAAGATCGAGCAGATCTTCATCGACCTCGCGTACAACGACGCGACGAACAAATATGACCAGACGACCTCGGTCGCGCTCAGCGCCGAGAACCCGTTCTTCGACTGGAAGTTCCCGGTCATCGCTGAGGGCGGCACCGTCACCTACTCGGGTCTGGTGAAGTACAAGGACGGGACCACTGCGCCAATCCCGAAGACGACGGCGGAAGAGCCCACGATCCTCGTCGGTGACGTGATCGCCGAGAAGATGACAGTCACCGTCGTTCCCGACCTGGTCGACTTCAACGTCGTCAAGCTGGCGAAGGTGGCTCTCCGCTACGAGGACGAGGCGAACAAGATCAAGGAGAAGCAGGACTTCCTCTTCAAGGCCGGCGCCACCGCCCCGGGCGTCTGGGAGATCGACGCCAAGGACAAGTCGAAGCTGGAGTACCACTGGCAGGCGGCCTACTACCTTGCCTCGGGCGGCGACCCGACGGTCGCTGAGGGGACGAGCACGGAGCCGACGCTGGTGCTGTCCGGTCCGCCCGGTGTCGCACCGGCGCAGCCCGCTCCTCCGGTGCAGCCCGCAACGCCCACACAGCCTGCCGCTCCCACGGAGCCGGAGCCCGCGACTCCCGCGCCGACGGGAACCGGCGGGACGCCGTAGGAAGCAGAGGAGCGACGGAATGCTCTATCTCAACCCGCCGTACTACATCATCGACGGCGTCTCGCTGCTCCCCGATCACGGGGATGAGCTGCAGTACTACTTCATGCCGCTCGCGCCGCACCTGACGACGATCGAGGACCTGCAGACGAAGCAGCAGATCCCCCAGATCCAGGTGATCCGCTTCGCCGGGGAGACCGCCACCGGCGGCTTCCTCAACTTCGACTGCAACCTCGGCATCACCGACGAGCGCCTCGCCGACATCGCGGCCGAGCTCCGCTCGAAGGCGAACCTGAAGGGCGACCCGAAGCTGGCGCCGGTGCCGGTCATCGACGGGTCGGTGCGGATGATGCTCTTCGGCAAGGAGAGCGCGTCGCCCGACGACAAGAAGCCGCCGCAGGGCGGGGGCCCGCCGACGGCCCCGGCCGGGCCGCAGTTCGTCCTCAAGATCAACAATGCGGCAAAGCCGTCGCTTTACGGGGACAACCAGGCGGCGTTCTCGGTCCAGCTCGACGCCGAGGGCGTCACGATCCTCGATGCGGCGCTTCGGGGGGAGATGTCGCCGGTCGGCGTCGTCTACTCCCTCCAGTACGTCGGCCTGCGACCGGCCTACCACGTGCACGTGAGTGCCGACTGGAACCGCGTGCAGACGCACCTGTCCGACCACTTCGGCGTGAACACGGTCTTCTTCTCGTACGAGAGCGACACGGTCATCGACAAGTTGGTCGAGGACCGCGTGATCGTGATCGAGGCCGAGAAATTCGTCGCTGAGGGAGAGCCTGGCGGCGATGACGTCGCCGGCCGGTATGAGCAGGCGCTCGACGAGGTGCGGGAGATGGTCGGGGAGACGTTCTTCCAGCCGAGCATCGAGCCGATGTCGGAAGGCGGCGGGTTCCTCGACACGCTCAAACGGACGTCGCAACTCGCGGCGACGGGCGGTATGGGCTCGCTGTTCACGATGAAGCACGTTGACCTCACCCGCATTGACCAGAAGTCGCTGAACGTGGACCTGAGCGAGCGGACGGCGGTGCTGCGCAGCATCTATCCGCAGGGGCATCTCGCCGGGTTGACTCGGATCATCGAGCAACAGCATCTCGACATGTCGAGGTTCATGCTCAGCGTCAGTCTCGACGACGACTTCTTCAAGAAGCGCAGGGTGCGCGTGATCTCGCGGGCCGAGTACGACGTCGACCAGATCGCGTCGATGAACGTATCGCTGACGTATGAGGGCGACACGAAGAACGTCGTCCTCGATCCGAGCACGCCGGAAGGCGCGATCGAGTGGATGAGCGTGCTCGACGGCACCGAGATGAAACGAGACGTCTCGGTCAGTTACGAAGTCGGGTTCAAGTCGTCGCTCGGCCCGGGCCGTCCCGCCGGCCTCAAGTCGAAGGCCGAGGTCTTCACGGGCGACGCGATCGAGATCTCGCCTCGGGGCGACGCGTTGTACTCGGTCATGCCTGTCCCGATCAACGCGGCGGCGTTCCCATGGGACGTGTATCCGACCGTCGAGCTGGACGCGGAGTATGTCGACGACCCCAATCACGTCCACATCTCGGAACACTGGATGCTCACGGACCAGTCGATGCCGAGCGGCCAGGGCAGCTGGCCCGTCTTCCTCGTCGACGACTCGCACCGCACGATTCGCTACCGGCTCCGCTATCACGCCGCGGACGGCCGCGAAATCGACGGCGAGTGGATCGAATCGGACGAAGGCCTGATCAGGGTCGCCGATCCGTACCCGCGGCGGTCGGTCTCCATCGTCGCTCCTTCGGCCATCTTCCAGACAGTCGAGCGTGCGTTCGTCGACGTGTCGTACGACGACGAGCCGAACAGCGTGTCGAAGCAGCAGTCGTTCGAGTTCAACGCGCAGGCGCCCGGCTCGCAGACCTTCTTCGTCGAGCTCGTCGACCCGAAGAAACGCCTGGTGGGTTTCAAGGTCACGCTCGTCTTCACGGACGGGCACACGGTTGAATTGCCGCCGTCCTTCACGATGACCGAGCGCATCGTGCTGCGGCCGGATATGAAGGGGCACCGTGCCGTGGCTGTCCGTCCGGAGCCCATCGACTTCGCACCGAAGGGCCTGAGGGAGATCTTCGTCGAGGCGAAGTACGAGGATCTCGCGGCCGCCCTCAGCTTCTCCGACAGCTTCTCGTTGACCGCGCCCTCGGACGAGCGCAGCTTTGAATACGACTACGTCGACGCAGCCAAGGACGGCTACCAGTATCGGATAACACGCAAGTACACGAACGGACTGAAGAAGGCGACGCAATGGGAGAACTCCGACGCCCCCGAGCTCGTCGTCTCCGTGCAGTGATGGTTGTTGACTTCGGAAGGAGGAGTCGTGCTTCGACTCGGTGACGGGGTCCAGACGATCGAGGGCGTGACGGTTTTTCCCGACCATGCAGACAAGTCGGTCTACTGGTACCTCGCCGCACCCGTCTCGCTTGCCAGGAGACAGGACGGCCACGCGCAGTTCACGTTCATCAAGTACAAGCCTGCGGCTGTCGAAGGAGGCGCCAAGGGCGGCGGCTTCCTGATGTTCACCTCCGCGCTCGCGCTCGACAAGGCAACGGAAGCGAAGATCCGCTCGAAGCTTCACAGCGAGGACGGCCCGCCGAAGCTGACGGCGGTGCAGTTCGACGAGGGCACGGTGCAATGCGTCTCACTCAATCTGCAGGGATCAGGCGGGACGAGCGCAGCCGCCGCCGCGGAAGGGTCGTTCAACGCCGTCGAGACGATTCTCGGCGCGCAGAAGCCGTCGCTGATCGGCGACAACAACGCGGTGTTCGGCCTGACGCTCAGCCAGGAGGGCGCGACCATCCTCGAGCAGGCGCTCGAGCAGGGTACGACGCCGATCGGTGTCGTCTACGACCTGAAGTTCACCGGTCTGCGCCCGGCGCTCGACGTGAAGATCACCGCCGATTTCGAGCGCTGCTACAAGCAGTTCAGCGCGAGCCTCAATGCTTCCGTCTACTTCCTGAAGGTCGGGATCGACGCGGGCTTCGAGAAGCTCGTGCAGGACGGCGCGATCAAGATCGAGGTGACGAACTTCTCGACCGACGCCGACAAGTCGGAGAAAGAGAAGTGGGCGCTCGACTTCTTCAAAGAGAAGCTGCTCGCCGACTGGTTCACCCCGACGCTCTCGCCGGGAACGTTGCAGGGCGGTCAGGCAACGGTGCCGAAGACCACGCCGACGTCGACCGGAACAACGGGGACGTCGTCGGCGCCGCCTACGACCACGTCGGGAACGCCGACCCACGCCCCCGGCGCGCAGACCCCGCCTCCGGTTCCCACGCCCCCGCCGGGGGCGTCTTCGGCGCAGCATCAGCCCGGGCCGCCTCCATCGCCGGCACCCGCACCGCCCGCTCCGGGCGGCTCGGGGGCGCCCATCCCGGCAGGCGGCGGCCAGACCCCGCCGCCGGCGCCCAGCCCGGGGGGCGGCGGCCACTCTGCGCCGGCGCCCGCACCACCCGCCCCCATGCCGCCGACGCACGGCGGCTCCACTCCGCCCGCCCACAGTGGGTCGACCCCGCCGCCTGCGCCCCTTGGCCAGACGCCGCCCATCACCGGCCAGCAGCAGAAGCCCGGCGCCGACTCGAGCTCTCCGGCGATCTCCTTCAAGCTGAAGGCGATCGCCCAAGAGGAGCAGAAGACGCTCACCTTCGAGTACCACAGCTCCGAGGCGACCCAGCGACAGTACGCTCCGCAGGGGCTGTTCGGCCTCTTGGCCGCGGACCTCAAGCGCGAGGATTACTTCGTCGAGGTCGATCTCGACGATCCGTTCTTCCGCGTCTTCAAGATCGACGCAGAGGTCCCGGTCGACCTCGCGAAGATCGGGCTGCAGTCCGTGACGGCCGCACTCGACTACGGCACCGAGGGGACAGCCGCGCACAAGCACACCGACCTCGTCTTCGACCCAGCGCATGCGGACCCCCAACACTGGGAGGTCTTCGTCGACGAGGCGCTCGACCTCGGCTACCACTACCGCGCGGAGTTCAACTTCGACGCGCAGTCAGACTGGCAGGGCGAGCAACTGACGTACGTCCTCGAGTCGGACTGGACGGAGGACCGGACGCTCTCGCTGAACCCGTTCAAGCTGCTCGGGTTCCTCGAGGTCAACGTCTTCCCGCACCGCATCGACGCGGGCGTCGTGAGCTCGACTGACGTCATTCTCGGCTATGAGGCGAAGAGCGGCTGGAAGACGGAGAAGACGCTGACGGTGCTTCCCGACTCGCAGCCGCAGGTCTGGCGCGTTCGCACGAGCTCTCCGGAAGACCTGAGCTTCTCGTACCGGTTCGTGCACCATCTGAAGGACGGGACGGCGCGCGAGACGAAACCGACGTCGACCACCGCGACGGCGGTGCCGGTCGACGACCCGTTCGCGAGCTCGATCGAGCCTCGCTTCATCTGGCAGTTTCCGCCGGAGACATTCGAGACGGTGATCGTCGACATCGAGTACGACGACGAGAAGAACCACTACCACCGGAAGGAGCGCCTCGAATTGGCGAACGGTGCGATCAAGCCCGCGAGTCTGCGCATCGCGACGCTCGATCCGGACATCGTCAAGTACCGCTACCAGGTCACGCTGATCGGGCCGCAGGGTCAGATCGTCCGGGGACCGTCGCTCGAGACCGAGCGCGACATCGTCGGCGTAACCGCGACTGCGGAGGAGGGATAGTGGCGCTCGCGCTCCCCGCGGTCGCGCTCGACGAGGCGGCGCTCGAGCACGCGCTCGACATCGTCGCGAAGACGCAGCCGGAGCCGGTCGAGCGTGCGAGGGCCGCGCTCGACGTGATCCTCGACGGCGTCCGGCGATCGCCGTGGAGCGACGTCGCGTGGTGCGCGAGCGCTCTCAGCCCCAACGGCTACCCTGTGCAGTTCGTCGTCGACGTCGGGGGGAACCTCGGCTACGTCGCGGAGCTGGCCGGTCCCCAGGAGGCTGCGGCCGGCAAGCTCGCTCGAGCGCTCGAGGTGCTCGACGAGCTCGGCACGCCGCCGCTGCCCCACGCGTGGGTCAACGCGGTCGGCGCCGCCCAGCGCAGCGGCGAGCTCCGCTCGGGGACGTGGCTGGGCGGCAGCCACGGCGCCGAGTGCGACGAGTACACGCTCTATTTCGAGGTGCCCCCGGCCGGGGAGGCGGAGTTGCTCCATGCGCTCATGCCGGCTGCGCTGCTCCCGTCGGTGTCGGGGCTCGGCCGGCTCGAGACGGTCGGGATCGAGGCGGGTACCGGGAGGATCGAGCTGTACTGCGCCTGCGAGTCGACCGATGCGCGCCTCATCGGAACGGGAATGATTCGGCTCGGCTTCGGCGACCGAGCGGACGACCTGATCTCCTTGATAGAGCGGACGCCGATGCGGCCGGCATCGCTGCTTCTCCAGAGAGGGTCGTTCGGCCTTGCCGTCTCCATCGTCGAAGCGCGTCCGGAGTGCTTTATGGTCGTGGCTCCCGCTAGACGGATGCTCGGGCGCGACCGTGACACACGACGCCGCTTGCTCGAGCTCGCCGGCGCCGAGGGATGGGATCTCTCGACGTATGCGGCCCTGACGCGCGGACTCGAGGGCGACTCGCCGCACCGTGTGTCGGTCCACGGCTTGCTCGCCTGGACGGTCGCGGCTGACTCGCCGCCGGCGATTCGCTTCGCTTTCGCCCCACTCGCCAAGGACGGCGCAACCGAAGGAGGCTTGCCATGAAGCAGGTCACGCTCGAGAACTTGCACTGCACGGTCACTGAGGACAGCCTCGGGTCGGACGAGTGCCGGGTCGAGATCTACGCAGACGGTGACTTCGAAGGCGTTCTGCGTTTCGACCTCAACAACGACGAAGATCGGGCGCTCAACACGGACGTCGTCTTCGACTCCGTCTTGACGGTGAAGCTATTCGACGAGGACGGAGACTTCCCCGGCGACGACGACGACGCGCTCGGGATCATCACGGTTGCGCCGGCGGAGGTGAGCCATGCAACCGGCGACTTCACGCAGGACGAGGCGAACTACAGCCTCACCTATAGCGTCACCGATCGCAGCGATCTCACGCCGGCGGGAATGCTGGAGTGGACGCTGCAGAACTTCGAGAACTCCACCGCGCAGGGTGTCTGGTCGCAAATCGACAAGGCCTCGCTCGGGGCCGATGTCCGCGCCACGGTGACGGATCCAGAAGGTCAGGTGTACCAGGCAAAGGCGCAGTTCTGCGGCCCGACGTCGATCGCGCTCGAGCTCGCCAAGCGGATGCCGCGTCGCTACGTGCGCGTCTGCCAGCAGCTGTACGAGACCGGCGGTTTCGTCGGCCGCAGCAAGGCGATCAACGCCTCGGACGACCTACGCGCATCGCAAGTGGGACAGGACATGTCGCCGGTGGACTGGATGCTGATCGCCACGATGCGCGAGGAGGAGAACGCGCTCTTCCCGGTTACCGCCGACGCGACAGGCATCGACGCGCAGATCCAGGGGATGACGACGCAGTGGGAGATGGACGGCTGGACGAACGAGATCCTCTTCAAGGACCAGACCGCGATCACGACGACGTTCGTGTGGGGCGAGCGCGACGCGATCGGCTACGCCGACCAGGTCTACAACTCGGGTGGAGTCTCGTTCGTGATGATCAACTCGGATCTCATCACGAGGCCGAACGAAGACACGAATCCACTACTGCCCGACCACTGGGTGGTCTACCGCGGCGGACTCGGATTCGCTAACGACCGGATCCAGTTCAACGTGTGGAGCTGGGCGCAGGTGTACCCCGTCGACGTGCCGATCGGCCGCTTCGAGGACTGCATGTACGGAATCGTCACCGGCTTCTGAGCCGGGTGGGTGACGCCGTCCGTCAGCGCAGCGTGCCCCGGAGTCCCACGCGCTGGAGAGGCTCATGCTTCTGGGATGGGCGTGCCTCCGGCGTGCTGCGACGAGGGCTCGGTGGCGGGTTTTCAGGGCCCGGCGGTATCGGCCTGAGAAGAACCCGGCGTGCGCCGGGCGGGGTGCTGAGCGAGTCGGGTGGTCGGCGAGCATCAGCGGACAGGCTGTCCGCCCAGAGAGCGGTCGCCGACTCAATGCTCTCGTCCCTTCGGCGAGCCGAGGCGCCTGAAAAGATGCCGACCTTGACGTACTCTGCGCGACGCAACCGGAAGACGAGATCCATTTGGCTTGCACCAGGAGCGGTGACAGGCGTTAGGCTCGAAGTTCCGTGACCGTCAGTAGCGAGGATCGGCTTGGACGGTGGCTGACGTTCGGCGTCGCTCTCATCGGAATGGCCATCATGCTCACCGCTTTTCTCGTTGCAGTGTGGGTCTTCCGCGACGTCGATAAGCCGGGCGAAGTGATTGTCGCAGTGCTTGGGTCAATAGGAGCCGCGGTAGGGACGCTGGCTGGTTTCGTTGCGGGCGCGAAAGTTGGTTCGGAGGGTCGTGACAAAGCGGAGGATCGTGCGGAAAAAGCGCAACAGAAGTACAACGCGATCGTGGAGACGAATCCGCCTTCGATAGTCGATCAGGCAAGGTCAGATCCGCGCTATCACCACCTCTTCGACTGAACGCGTGCTGAAGCACGCGCTGATCGTGCGGATGACTCTCGTTCCGTCGTTCCTCACGCTGCTACACGAGAGGTCGTGGTACATCCCGCGCTGGTTCAACCGGGCGCTCCCGAAGATCACGATCGAGCCGCCGCACGAGGGCGAGAGCCGGCTGCCCCGTGGCGCCGAACCGAAGCCCAAGCCGAGCGAGGCGTAGCCAGCGCCGTGGAGCCCCGCCCGACACCGCAAGAGGCCGCTCGCGGCAACGTTCCGGCGAAGTTCGTCAAGGTGATCGCGGTCGTCGTGCGCGGTGACGAAGCCATCGTTGCTCAACTCATGAACGAGAGCGAGCCAGACACCTCCCACTGTGTTCGCAAGGGAGACGGATGGGTCGAGCAATCCAGCGGCAACGGTGACACGGCGTTCATGGGACTGGAGAACGGCGTCGGTACTGTCGTCACGTGGTGCGAAGCGCCCACTTGGGCAGTTGCAGCCAAGTACGAAGTTGACGCTCGCGAGCAGGTCGTACCGGTCCAAAACGATTGTGTCGTTGCGACATTCGACGGCGTTCCGGAGAACTCGTGGCCGAAACTCGCGGCGTGGATCGATGCGCGCGGAGGCGAGCGGAGTCACACGTTCGACGGCACACCTCGATAGGCGATTTGTCTTTCGCGCGATCCCAGCGGCGGGGGTGGGATTCGAACCCACGGGCCGCCTTTCGACGGCCAACAGTTTTCAAGACTGCCCCGTTCGACCGCTCCGGCACCCCGCCGTGACTCATTGTGGCAGCAGATGCCGGTCGCGACTGCTGTCGGCGGGCGGAGCCGGGCTTGCCTGGCGGGAGCCCAAGACCGCGCCGGCGGAGGAGGACTGTAAAGGAGGGGGCCA
>WNGB01006734.1_pt1 | contig 16801 bp, 8 predicted proteins | sample 5400681 | NCBI WGS metagenome assembly WNGB01 (sample SAMN13153367, study PRJNA577476) | soil metagenome | isolation source: 115 cm soil or saprolite under grassland replicate 2 | place: USA:California | collected 2016-06-15 | reverse complement strand
GAAGAGCGCGTGACGCGATGAACGCCAACCGCCGAGACGGGTACACGATTCGCGCGGTCGTCCGTGCCGCGCAGCTGCTCGAGATCCTCCGCACGAGCGACGGCGGCGCCTCCATGCAGGAGCTCGTCGACCACTCGGGACTCGCGAAACCGTCGATCTTCCGGATGATCCGGACGCTCGAGCAGATCGGGCTCGTCGAGCGGATCCCCGGGCAGGAGCGCTACCGTCTCGGCGTCCGCTGCCTTGAGTTCGGGCAGGCGTACCTCGAGCAGATCGATCTCCGCCGTGAGGCGCTGCCGGTGATGAAGCGGCTGCTGGTGGAGTTCAACGAGACCGTGCATCTCGGCGTTCTCGACGATCGGCTGCGCGTCGTTTACCTGGAGAAGCTCGACAGCGCGCACGCCGTCGGGATCATGATGTCGCGCGTCGGTCGGACCGCCCCGTCCTACTGCACGGGCCTCGGGAAGGCGCTGCTCTCGGCCCACGACGGCGACCCTGTAACGCTGCTCGCCGAGCGCGGCGAGCTGCAGCGTTTCACGCCGAACACGCTCTGCGACCCAGAAGAGCTGCGAATCGACCTGGCGCGGATTCGCGAGCGCGGCTACTCGCTCGACCTCGAGGAACACGAGCCCGGTGTGCGCTGCGTCGCCACGATCGTCCCCGGTCCCGACGGACGCGCGGCGGCCGCGATCTCGATCGCCGGCCCTGCGCAGCGGATGCCGAAGGAGCTCCTCGAGCGAGACCTTGCGAAAGCCGCGATCTCGGCGGCACGCGAGATTGGACGACGGATCGGCGCGGCAGAGGAGGCGCGTGCATGATCATCGCCGTCGACTCAGGTACGACGCGCACGCGCGCGTGGCTCGTCGGAGACGGTGTCGTCGGCGAGGGCGCCTCCACGGTCGCCGGCGCCCGCGATCTCGCGCGCACGCGCGACCGCGCGTGGCTCCTCCGACAGGTACGTGAGGTCGCCGATCGTGCCCTCGCGTCGGCCGAGGCCGAGTGGCACGACGTCGAGGCGATTGTCGCGTCCGGGATGATCACGTCCGAGCTGGGGTTGGTGGAGTTGCCGCACCTCGTCGCTCCGGCCGGCGCCGGCGAGCTTGTGCGGGCGATGCTCGAGCTGCCGGGTATTCGGGAGCTCCCGGCGAGCCTCTTCCTCGTGCCCGGCGTGCGGAACGTCTCCGACGAGGTGGAGCGCGCGGACTTTATGCGCGGTGAGGAGACGCAGGTGGTCGGGCTGCTCTCGCTCGGGCAGACCGAGCCGCCGCTGTTGTTCGTGTCGATCGGCTCGCACCCGAAGTTCGTCTGGGTCGACGCGACCGGTCGCATCGCCTGGAGCCTCACCACGCTCTCGGGCGAGCTGGTCTGGGCACTGCACCGCGAGACGATCCTCGCCGACCTGGTCGACCCCGGCGGCGCGATCACCGATCTCGACGCGATCGACCACGGCGCTCGCATCGTGGAGTCGGCCGGTCTCTCCCGGGCGCTGTTCGCGGCTCGACTCCTGAACCGCCTCGGCCATGCGCCGCCCGAGGAGTGCTCCGCGTTTCTGCACGGCGCGATCGCGCGTGCCGACCTGCGCGCGCTCGAGGTCGCCCTTCCCGCAGGGGCTACGCTCGAGCGGATCGCGCTCAGCGGACACGGGCCGCTGCTCGACGCGTACCGTCACCTGCTGAGCCGTGCGGGGCTCGGCGCGGTGCAGGTCATCGACGAGCCGCTCGGCGCGATCGGCGCGCGCGTCCTCTACGAGCGGCGCGGCGGTCTGGTGAGCGGCGACGAAGGGAGGAAACTGCATGCGTAGGATCGTGAATGAGCTCGAGCGGCCAGACCCGGCGTTGGTTGGCGGGTTCCGCGAGCTCCTCTCTTACTACAGCCCGAGCTGCATCGTCAGCGACGTGATGGAGCGAGCCCGGACGCTCCGGAGCGACATCAGGCCGGTCGTCGCCGGGCGGTTCGCCGGCCCTGCCCTGACCGTCCGCCTCGCTCCGGGCGACCTCGTCGACTGTCTCGACGCGCTCAGGGTCGCGGGGCCTGGCGACGTGGTCGTCGTCGACGCGGCGGGCGAGACGGAGACCTCGATCTGGGGCGGACTCATGGCCGGCCTGTGTCTGAAGCGCGGCGTCGCGGGTGCCGTGGTCGACGGTGCGATCCGCGACGTCGACGAGATCCGCGACCTCGGTTTTCCGATCCTGTCGCGCGCGGTCGTGCCGCGGTCGACCCATTCGCCGTACTCCTCGCGCCTCGAGCCGATCGAGGTGAACGTGGCGATCACCTGCGGCGGCGCGCTCGTCGACCCAGGCGACATCGTCCTCGCGGACGAGATCGGGGTGGTCGCGGTGCCGAAGGCGGAGGCGGAGGACGTGCTCGCGCGCGCACGAGCACAAGCCACGCAGGAGGACGCGACGCGGCGGCTGATCGGCGAGGGCAAGACCGTCGACGAGCTGCTCGCGGAGTTCGGGAGGCTCTGACGTGCAAGCGCCCGTGTTGGTGGTCGAGCGGCGGCTGAACCGCGTCAACGTCGATCAATCCGTGCACAAGAAATGAGCGGCGAGCGGGTCGTCATCGCAGACTACGACTACGGCGACGTCGAGATCGAGCGGGCAATCGTCGAAGGTGCCGGCTTCACGTTGCAGGCCCTGCAGTGCAGGTCGGAGGAAGAGCTGATCGAGGGCGCCGGCGACGCGGTATCGGTCGTTACGCAGTACACGCGCGTCGGGGCACCCACAATCCGGGCGCTGCCGCGACTTCGCCACATCGCCCGCTACGGCGTCGGCCTCGACATCGTCGACGTCGACGCTGCGACGGAGGCTAGCGTCCTCGTCACCAATGTCCCCGCCGACTACTGCCACGACGAGGTCGCGGACCACGCCCTTGCGATGGTCCTCTTCTTCGCGCGGCGGCTGCGTGTATACGACGAGGCGGTCCACGGCGGCGCATGGCACTGGAAGAGCGGCGCGCCGCTGCACCGCCTCCGCGGATCGCGGCTCGGCATCGTCGGCTTCGGCACCATCGGCCGCGCGATCGCCGACCGCGCCCGCGCGTTCGGTCCCGAGATCGTCGTCCGCGACCCATACGTGGACGCCGGCACGGCAGAGCGCTTCGGAGCGACGCTCGTCGAGTTCGACGAGTTGCTGGGGACGAGCGACTACGTCGTAATCCAAGCCCCGCTCACCGACCAGACGCGTGGGCTCTTCGACCGGGACGCGTTGGCCCGGATGAAGCCGGGCGCCGTGCTCGTGAACACGGCAAGAGGTCCCATCGTGGACGGCGCCGCGCTCTTCGACGCCCTCCGCGACGGGCGGCTAGCGGGCGCGGCCCTCGACGACCTCCCAGAAGAGCCGCGGAAGCAACGTGCCTGGGTCCCGGAGAACCCCCTGCTCGACCTGCCGAACTGCCTCGTGACCCCTCACGTTGCCTACTACAGCGAGGAATCGATCCGTTACGCGCGCACGTTTGCATCCGAAGAAGTCGTTCGCGTGCTTCAGGGCGAGCCGCCCCATTCTCCCGTCAACCTCGAGCGGCTGCCGGCCGCCGCCACGTGAACAGGAGGTCACAGTGACAGCGACATATCCAAAGGCGTTCTCGCACATCGGTCTTAGCGTTCCCGACCTGGAACGCGCTGTCGAGTTCTACACGGAGGTCATGGGGTGGTACATGCTCTTCCCGCCGACAGAGGTCAGCGAGGACGACAGCGCGATCGGGATCATGTGCAAGGACGTCTTCGGCCCTGGCTTCGGGAGCTTCAAGATCGCCCACCTCTCGACGTCCGACGGGATCGGCGTCGAGTTCTTCCAGTTCCGCGAGGCGGAGCCTCCAAGTGCCGAGTTCCAGTACTGGAAAGGCGGCGTATTCCACTTCTGCGTCCAGGATCCGGACCTCGAGGGACTCGCCGCGCGGATCGTCGCCGCCGGTGGGAAGCAGCGGATGCCGGTGCGCCACTACTACCCCGGCGAGAAGCCCTACCGGATGGTCTACTGCGAGGACCCGTTCGGGAACATCGTCGAGATCTACAGCCACAGCTACGAGCTGACCTACTCGGCGGGGGCCTACCAATGATGGCCGAGGCCAACACCCAGACCCTCGCACCTTGGTTCGCTCGGTACGAACTCGTCGACCTGACGCTGCTCCTCGCCGAGGACCTCCCGTGCTGGTGGCCGGCGCACATGCCATACCAGCAGAAGACGTTCAATTACTTCGCAGACCAGGTCCAGGCGCTGCAGCCGGTCCGGTCGCGCGCGGGTGCCTACCACACGAGGTGGCTGCTCATCGACGAACACACGGGGACGCACTTCGACGCACCGACGCACTTCATCCCGCCCCCGGACTCGGGGCTTCCCGAAGCCGGCTCGGCAGGTGAGCTGTCGGCCGACCGCGTCAGGCTCGACCAGTTGATGGGGCCGGCAGCGGTCGTCGACGCGGCCGGGGGTGCGGACGCGGCGCCGGGCACGAGCCCGTACGTCGAGCCCGACGCCGTGCTCGCTTGGGAGACGAAACACGGAGAACTGCACCCGAACGAAATCGTCCTTCTCCGTTCCGGCTGGGACGAGCACTACCGGCGCATGCCGGACGGAAGCGCCTACGCGGAGGACGTGACGGTCAACCGGAGCGCGAGCGGCTGGCCCGCCCCGTCCGTCGACGCGATGCGCCTGCTGCTCGAGCGGGGCGTGCGTTGCGTCGGAACGGACGCGCCGACGATGGGAGCCGCTCACGACGGAGTCCCCGTCCACGTCGCCGGGCTGTCGGCCGGCGCGGTGTTCGTAGAGGGGCTGACGAACCTCGCGGCCCTGCCCCCACGCGGCGCCTGGTTCTGCTTCGCTCCGCTGAAGGTCGAAGGCGGCACCGGGGCGCCGGGACGGGCTTTTGCATTCGTGCCGAGGGAGTGACGAGCTACGCGGGGCTGAGCGTCGACGCCGCCTCGACATCGAGCGCCCGTGCGGGTCTTACCACCCGCTGCGCCGTCATTGGTGGTCCGGCCGCTGGCAACGAGCGCCGTGGCAGAGTCTTGAGGTGAACGACGGGCCTGCCAGCCCATCAGACCCGCATGAAGTGGTGGCCGCACTGTTGGTGCGGGACGGCCGCGTGTTGTTGTGCCACCGCGCGGCGGCCCGTCGGTGGTATCCCCGATGTCTGGGACCTGCCTGGCGGCCACGTTGAGAGCTGGGAAACACCCATCGAGGCTCTCGCCCGTGAGTTGGAGGAGGAGGTAGGCATACAGATCGGAGAGCCGGGGCCCGAACTCGCGCGAGTCGTCGAGCCCGAATTCGTTTTGCGGATCTGGCTCGTCGAAGGATGGGCAGGGGATCCCGTCAATGCCTCGCCGGTAGAGCACGACGACCTCGGGTGGTTCGATGCATCTGAGGCATCAGGGCTGGCGCTCGCCCACGGCGACTACCTCTCCTTGATCCGGAACACGCTCTCCCCGCGTCGGCCATCCTAGGCGCGGGTTATTCGCATGAGTCGGACCGGGCCGGAGGCTGTCGAGGGCAGGCTTGGTCGGCGCTTCACTCGGACCCCCCAATGCCCGACGGCGCGCACTCGATTACCTTCGTCTCGCTGGTCTCGCTGGTCTCGCTGTAACGCCGTCAGTCCTGCCACCGGCATTCAGCGGCAAGACGATGAGATGTCCAGCTTTTGGGAGCTGCATAAGTAATAAGGAAGGGGCCGAACCGACCGCTCGGAGCGCAAGCAGCGATGCGGCGATGCGCGGACCCCGCCGAAAGCATGGGGATCATGGGATCTGAAGTCCCCTGGCACGAGCTGAAACGAGCTGCAAGAGACGGCAACGTGCTGCGGCGAGCAGCGCCGAGCTGTACGTCATTTCGTACGCACATCGACTCGTTCAGGAGGGGACACCGACTGAGAAGAGGCTGATTTGCAGGCTATTTGTGATGGGCCGGGCGGGATTCGAACCCGCGACCTCGGGATTAAAAGTCCGGCTCGACTAGCTGAAACGAACTGCGAGAGACTGAAACGTGCTGCAACTGCCGTCAATCAACGCTGCAACCAACTGAAGCAAACCGCAGCAAACGGAGACTAGCGTGTGCGCACACCGTACGCCCATTTCGTTGGCTGTGGCGGCAACGGTCAATGTGCTCATCCGGTGTGGGCGATCGGGCGAGATGACGTTCGCGCAGGCCAGCGTGAGCCGTTTGGTGGGAGTTTGGAAGGCCGCGGGCGTCGAGTCGCGACCGCGATTGTTTTGCGGGACTCAAAGCGGGTGAACACCATGGTGCGGGTAAGCAGAGGAGGTGATTCCTATGCGTAAACGCACCGCGCTGATGCTTGCGGTCGTCACCGCGCTGGCCGTGGTGGGCACGGCGCTGGCGACGATGCCTTCGGGCATTGCCGTGACCACGTTCGTCCGAGCAACGCTCGCCTCCAACAAGCCGCACGGTGGCGTCAAGGCGTATGCCGGCCACCAGGTCAAGCTCCACACCAAGGGAGTAACCGACGTCGCCGTGCAGACGATCACCTCTCCGCCCGGGGGGAGCTCGGGTTGGCACAGCCATCCCGGCGTCGTGTTGGTGGCGGTTCAGTCGGGCACGGTGACGCTCTATGACGCCGCGTGCCATACGACGCAGTACGGCCCGGGACAGGCGTTCGTCGAGGTCGGCGACGACCCGCTGTTGGTCAGGTACAACACGGCCTCGAATGCCGTGTTGTACGTCACGTTGATCGTTCCGAAGAGCGCGACGTCGCTCAGGATTGATCAGCCGCAACCGGCGACCTGCTCGGCAAGCTAAACGGCGCTGGGGGAGAAGGGGAGCAGAACGTCCTTCTCCCCAGCGGCCCACCCGGCCGCTCGTTTTGCTCGAACCGCGCCTGGGCATAGCTCGCGTGCTGGTCGTCCGTCCGAAAGCTCGCTCTTCGTTCAGGGGAGATCCACCGTTCGGCCGGCCAGATCGATGCGAGCTTCGGCGAGGGCGGCAAGGTCGCCGCATCTAGCTCCCTAATTGCCATTCAGCGTGACGGCAAAAATCGTGGCCGTCGGAGGTCGGGGGGTCACGATTACCCGCTACACAGGCGACGGATATCTTGACGCGAGCTTCGGTCGCGCCGGCACGGCGCAGACCCGTTTCGCGGGGCGATCCGTCGGGCTACGGCGGTCGCGATTCAGCGCGACGGCGCGATCGTCGTCGCGGGTGAATCGTCACGTGACGACAGCGAAATCAGCAGCTTCGAAGTCGTTCGCTACGCGCGAGACGGGCAACTCGATCACAGTTTCGGGAGGAAGGCAGGGTTGTGACGAACCTCGGCCCGCTTTCGGGCGCGTTAGCCGTTGCGATTCAGGGCGACGGAAAAATCGTTGCCGCCGGAGTAGGCGGTGACATCGAACACGAAACCTTTGCGCTGGTGCGTTACATGCGAGATGGGCATTTGGACTCGTAGTACGGCTCAAGCGTGAGTTGCGTCGCGCTTGCCTGATTCTCCGCTAGCCGTTTGATCAATGGCCCTCGCTGCCGACTCGTTGTTCGCTCACGCGCCCCGTGCGGTAGCCGCGCGCCCCTGCGTAGTCATCCACGACGCGCATCGGAACGCACAGCGCCCAGGCGTTTTCAACAAGGTCGCGCATCTCGTCCCGGTCGATCGCCGCAAGCCTGGCGTGCACCCAGCTGTAGCGCATGTCGGACTCGCTGGGCATCGAAAACTTCTCAAGCTCCGATTCGACGAGGGCAGCACGCCACTCTTTCGGGAAACCGAACCCCATCACGGTGCCGTCTTTCGAGAACGACAGGAAGACGATTCTCCCAACTCTGAACTTCATCCTGCCGCGGACGAACGCCTCGTTGCTACGCGGCAGCGTCGACGCGAACGCGCGAACCTCGTCCATCGTCACCGCCACGACGCTGAGGATACGGGCTCGACTTCGCCGTGCGGAATGGGCAACGAGCTGCCCGAGACTGAAACGTGCTGCAGATCGCGCCGTTCATCGCTGCAACGAACCGCAGCTAGATGCGGCGTGCGGAGTCAAGCCCGTACGCCCACCGTACGCCCATCGTGTTTGCTGTCGCGACAACAGCGACCAACGACGCACTACCAAGCCGTCGTTGAGCCGCTCCGGTGACACGACACTCGCGCACGCGAGAATCCTTGTGCGCCCCTATGGACGGCCACGCACTTCGTCTCGGGCTGCGCGTCACGCTCCTTGTTGCGCGTGGTGCGCAGTGCAGCCTCGACGGTGATGTCGTCCCGACAGTGTCGACTCGGCGCTGATCAGCAGACGATGTTCACGACCTGACCGACGCCGTGATGTCCCGGTGAAGGTCCGTACCCGGCGGCGGTCTTCACGATTGCGATGTGAGCGACGTCGCCGAAGAGGACGGAGTGCGACTCGCCGAGCGCGCGCGTGACCACGACTGCGAGATAGCGCGGGACTGTGCGCGGCGGGTCGCTGCTGTTTCCCGGGCGACTCGTCCACGCCGCTCCACAAACCGGCGTGTCGAGTGATGCGACGAAGCCCTTGAACGAGGGCGGCGCGGGGGTGAGGTTCGCGGCGGCCCACGAGCTGCTCCAGAAGGTGATCGTCCGCCCGACCGCGGCTGAGCTCGGGCCGACGGCGAAGAAGCCGCTGCCGTCGCCGAACACGACCGGGAAGTCGATTCGCTTCTCCGCCTGCGCCGGACCGTAGAGCCCGTCCCCGGCGAAGGTCATCGTGACGACGCTAGGCTCGACGGTCGGATGCTCGGTAACCGCGGCCAGACCGGACGCATCGGTGGTCGTGACGAACGTCTTCCCGCCGATCGTGAAGACGACGTCGTGGCCGGCCAGGTCCGCGGTCGCGTTGTCGACGGGGTCGGACAAGCGGGCCGAGAGGACGACCTCGCCGTTCGCGTCGATCGTCGGGGAACCGGTATACGTCAGGCGCGATTCGCGCCGCTCGACCCCGACCTCGACGGTCGCCGAGTCGGCGTCGCCGTCCTTGTCTCGGACCGCGAACGTCGCCGTGTACCGGCCGGGCTGCGCGAAGGCGTGGCTCGCCTCGCCGCCGAAAGAAGTGGCACCGTCGCCGAAGCTCCAGGATTGATCGAGCCCCGCCGCCGCGTCGGCCCGGCTCGGGTCGGTTGCCGAGCCGATGAAGTGCACGGGCAGGCCCCAGTACTGCTTCGACGGGGTCGCGCTTGCCACGGCGGTGGGGTCGGCGTTCAGCACGGTGACCTCGGTTGTGGCGCCGGCCTCGAGTGATCCGTCGGATACCGTCAGCGTGACGTGAGCGGTTGCCGGTCCGTCGTCCGCGGTGAACGTCGCGTTCGAGGGGTCCGGGTCCGGAGCGACGATGCCGAGATCGCTCCCCCAGCTGTACGTGAGCGAATCCCCGTCGGGGTCGCTTGCGTCGGCGTCGAGTGCGACCGCCGATCCTTCGTCCACCAGCGCAGGCGCAAGTGTGACGGCCGGCGGGTCGTTCACGGGCGTGACGACGATCGTGACCGTTCCTTCGGCGCAACGCGGGTCGATGGCGACGTCGTCGCACGCGCGGTAGCCGAACGTGTCGGTGCCGTTGAAGTTTGCATCGGGCTCGTAGCGAATGTCGGTGCCGGCGACGGTCGCCGTGCCGTGGACCGGAACGGCGACGGATGCGAGCGCCAGCTTCTGATCCGACTCGTTCGCCGGTCCCGCTGTGTCGTTCGCGAGGACGTCGAGCGTCGCGCGTGTGTCCTCCGCCGTCATCGCGTGGTCGTCGGCCGGGCGGGGCGCGTCGTTGACCGGGCGCACCGTGATCTCGATCGTCGCCGGCGGCGAGTCCGCGAAGCCGTCGTTTGCCGTGTAGACGATCGTGTCCGACCCGAAGTAGTCGACCGCCGGGGTGTAGCGCCCGTCCGCGGCCGTGCCGTGTTCGGAGCCGCCGACGATCGTGAACGTCGTGGGGTCGCCATCGCTGTCCGAGGCCGCGAAGGCGAGCGCAACCTCCGTGTCCTCGTCGAGGGCGAGCGCAGCGCTTTGCGCGACCGGCGCTGAGTTCGTGACGCGTACCGTGACGGTGGCCGGCTCCGACGTGGCGAGACCGTCGGTGACGCGGTAGCGGAACCCGTCGTTGCCGACGAAGCCGTCGTCGGGCGTATACGTCACCGAGTTGCCGTCGAGGGTCAGCGTTCCGTGTGCCGGCGCGGTGAGGCTCGTCGCCACGACCTGAATCGGATCGCCGTCGGGGTCGTCGTCGTTCGCCGTCGGGTCGAGCGCCAGCGGAACGTTTGCGTGCGTCGACGCCTCGTCGTCGACGGCTACTGGTGCGCGGCTCGTCCCGGCGACCGTCACCGACACTGTCGCGACGTTCGAGTCGAGCCGGCCGTCGGAGGCCTTGAACGTGAAGGAGTCGGGGCCGGCGTAGCCCGCGTCGGGCGTGTACGTCAGCGCCGGCGCAATGCCCGTGAGGACGCCGTGTGCCGGCCCGACGACGACCGAGTAGACGAGCGCGTCACCGTCGGGATCGGACGCGTGCAGGACGACGGCCGTCGCGATGCCCGCGCTCGTCGTGACGGTGCCGTCCGACGCGATCGGCGGATGGTTCGCGAGCTTGCTGAACGCGAAGTCCGCCCGCACCTCGACGTTCGCCCTGGCGATGATCGTCTTTGTGATCGGCGCATATCCCGCGGGCATCGCGGTGACGGTCCACGTGCGGTCGCCGTCTTGTTCGCCGAGCGGCACGTTCGCGAACCGGTAGTTGCCGTTCGCGTCGGTGGTGGCCGCGCCGCCGAATTCGGAGCCGACGAACACGTTCGCGAGCGCCGTGCCCGTGTCAGCGTCCGTGATCCGCCCGACGATGACGCCGAGCGCCGACTGCCGAGTTCCAAAGTCGACGACGATCGTCGCGCCGCAGAAGATGGTTACCGTCTTCGACTGCGAGATGAAGCCCGGTGCGGACGCGGTCAGCGTGACCTGGAGCGGCGCGTTCGCAGGACCAGGCTCGACGTCGGCGAGTTCGAAGCGCCCGCTTGCGTTCGTGAATGCAAGGCGCGCGTTAGCCGAAATCTGGGCATGCTCTATCGGCTGCTGCGTCGATGCGTCGAGGACCAGCCCGACGATCTTCGCCGGCGTGCACTTCCGGATCAGGTCGAAGTCGGTGGTGGTCGCCGTATCCCCGACCACGCGCACGATCTTCGACTGCGGCCAATAATCGTCTGCGGATGCCGTGACGGAGCCGGAGACCGCTGCGTTTCGGGCGCCGAGCGCGATGTTGGTCGCTGCGTAGAGCCCGTCGCCGTCCGTGGTCGTGCACACGATCGAGCATCGGAATCCGCCCTCGACGGACGCGCCGGCGATGGGAGCGCCGCTGACGGCGTCGCGGACCTGACCGTTCACGGCGCCCGTGCGCTTTCGCAACAGCGCGAGGTTGACGGTTGTCGTCGCGTCGGCGGCGAGCGTTACGGCTGTCTGGCTCGAGTAGTAGCCGTCCCTCGTCGCCGCGACGAACCTGAAAGCGGTGCTCGTGCCGTAACCGATCAGGACGTTGTCGACGTGGTAGTGCCCGTTCGCGTCGGTCGTCGCCGTTCCGGGGCTCGTGTTCCCCGGCAGCGAGAAGTCCGTGTAACCGCTCACCGTCGCGCCCGCGATCGGGAAGCCCGTCTCCTCGTCGCGCACGACCCCGTCGATCGCGCCGTGAGTCGCCGGCGGGAGGCGCAACCTGAAGATGCGGCTCGAGCGATCGCCGCAGCCGGTGAGCGGCCAGCTGAGGCGTTGCGTCTGCATGCCCGGCGGGTCGAGCGGGCTCCCGTACGCGATCAACGTGTAGTCGCGAGGGACGTTGTTGTAGCCGAGCAGCTCGTCGCGCTCGAAGGTGAAGTTGCCTTGCGAGTCGGTCATCGTCGTCACCGCGGTGAAGCCGTTGCCGAACTCGTCGATGCCGACGGTGTGCGCGGCCGCCGGCGATTCGTCTTCGAACTGGAGCGTTCCGCCGACGAGCGTTCCGTGGCATTGCTTCACGAGCGCGAAGTCGAGCTGCTTCGGGGCCGACGCCTCCGCGAGCACGCTCTTCGTCTGCTCCCAGTACCCGGGGGCGTGCGCCGTCGCGCCGTACGCGCGCGGCGAGTTGTTCTGGTTCAGGGCGAGGTCGGCGGCGTAGGCGCCGTTCGCGTCGGCAAGCGCGGTCGGACCGGTGACGAACTGGATCGACGCCGTTGGGATCGTCGCCGCGGTCGGCGTGACGATCTGGCCGCTCGTGTCGGCAGTGCCTTCCTGGACGACTCCGGAGACGCGGCCCGTTCTGCTCGCGAGCATCGTCAAGGCGACGTGGGTCGTCGCGCCGCAGTAGACGGGAGCTGATGCCGTCGTCTGCCAATAGCCGTCCTTCGTCGCCAGGACGTTGACCGTGCTCGGCGAGTTGTTGACGCCGAGCGGCAGGTTGCGCAGCGTGAAGCGCCCGTTCGCGTCGGTCGTGTCCGTGACGAAGAAGAAGTTGCTGACGGTCGCGCCCGAGATCGGTGCGCCGGCGTCGTCGACGACGGTTCCCTCGGCGGTTCCGTAGCAGACGGGGACGAGGCCGAATGCGACCTTGACGTCTTCGGAGACCTCGTGCGTGACGCCGTTCGCCGTGCCGGTGATCCGGATCGGAGACGTGCCGGCCTGCGCGGTCGACGCGGCGGTCAGCGTCAGCACCGAGATGCCAGGCGGCGTCACGGGGTTCGTGCTGAAGCGCGCGGTCACGCCGCTCGGCAGCCCGACGGTGGCGAGCGTCACCGGCGAATGGAAGTCGGACGAGCCGACGACGGTGACGGCGACGCTGTTCGACTGACCGGGGACGACGGTCGTCGTGCCGCCGCCGAGAAGCAACGCGAAGTCGCTCGCGAAGCGCACGGTGGTCGTCGCCGAGGCCGTCTCACCGCGGCTGTCGGTGACGGTCAGTCCGATTGAATAGTCGACGTTGGCGGCGCAGGCGACCGTGCAGAGGAGCGTCTGCAGCTCGCTCCAGCCGAGCGCGCGCGGAGTGACGCCGGTGACGTCGGTCGCGCCGTCGCGGTTCAGATCCCAGTTCCACGACGCGACGCCGTCGCCGGGATCGGGATCGGTCGAGAGGCCGCCGTCGAGGAGCAGCGTCCCGCCGACGCCGAGGACGTACGGCCCGCCTGCGTTCGCGACGGGAGCGGTATTGCGCGTGATCGTGACGTTGGTGAAGGCCTGCTCGATCTCGTAGTCGGCGCTGCCGGCGAACGTGGTCATGAGCCCCTCGGCGCCGGACGAGATCCCCGTGAGGTCGAGCGTCGCACTTGCAGCGCCGGACGCGTCCGTGGTCGCAATCGCGTTCGGGTAGGGCGAGGTGAGGAGCGTGAACGTCAGCTGCGCGCCGACGATCGGCTCCTTCGTCGACGGGTCGAGGAGCTTCGCGCCGACGGCGAGCGTCTTACCGACAGCCCCGTTCAGCGACCCGGTGTACGTCAGGTCGGGCTTCATCCGGACGACGAAGATCGACGCCACCTCGTCGCGGGCCCCATAGTCGGCGTTCCCGGCGAACGAGATCGTCAGCAGGTGATCGTCGCCGGGGTCGAGACCCGCGACGTCGAGCGTCACCTGGGCCGACCCCGAGACGTCTGTCGTCCCGACGGCGGTCGCATCCTCGAGCGTGAACGTCACGGGCACGCCGGCGAGGGGGGCTCCCGTCGGGTCGCGGACCGTCGCGCCTGCCGTGAAGTGCCTGGTCGCCGCGCTCAGCACCGCCGGCCCGTTGTATGCGATCAGCGGCTGCGGCAGCGGCCAGGGGAAGATCTTCCGGTCGACGGTCGTGCTGCTCCCGGACGCGTCGACCGCGGTGAGGGCGATGTCGTACTCCTCCCACGGGCGCGGGAAGCTGTGCACGGTCGAAGCGTCCGCGGCCAGCGAGACGGGCGCGGTTCCGTCGCCGAAGTCGGCGGTCGCGGCGATCGGTTGACCATCGGCGTCGCGCGAGCGGTTCGTCAGCCTCAGGGGCTTGCCGGCCATCGGCGAGACATTCGAGATCGTGAACGCGGCACCCGGCCCGAAGCCCACGTCCTCTGCACCGGCCGTCTGCGCGAGCCGTCGTGTGAGCACATGCCGTGATCTGCGGACGAGGTGGTGGCGGCGGTGGCGCGCGTGCCGCGCTGCGCGGTGGCGCGCGTGCAGCGGCGCGCGGTGGACGTTCCAGACGCGACGATTGATCCGTACCCCCCGGATCGGAGTGCGCGCCGTCGTGCGCACGCTCGCGAGCGACCGTGGCGCGGCCTTGGGCGCAGCCGCGGCCGCGACGGCGGCGGACGCCGTGCTCGGGCAGTCGAGCTCGGTGCCGAAGCTCGTCGCCCAGCGCCACTGGTTGCCCTGCTCGCGCGCGATCCCGATCGCGTTCCAGGCCGGGTTGAGCATGTTCGCGTTGTGGGGCGGCGACGACTTCCACGCCCACATCACCTGGAACCCCGTCTCCGCCTGCGACGCGATGTTCTCGCCGATTCCCGCGGTCTTCGGATAGCCCGCCTTCCACGCGCGGTCCCAGGGCTGGCTGCCGTCGGAGCCGACGTGCGACATGAAGTCGTTCACCGCCATGTCGTGCGCGTGCACGCCCGCCGCGGTCTGCAGCGTCGGCGAGACGCCGAGCGGCGAGAGGCCGTTCTGGATCCGGTAGAGGTTGACGAGGTCGAGGAACGCCTGCTCCTCGGCGTCGAGCGTCGCACTCCCGTCGCAGACGACGTACGGCGGCGTCGGCGGGACGGGCGGGCAGTTCTCGCCGGTGACGGGATCGCACACCGGCGGCGGTCCCTCGGTCACCTCGAATGTCGCCTCGGCGGTCGACGAATCTCCGTCCTTGTCGATCACGGTGAGCGTCATCGGATACACGCCGACCGGCAGGTGCTCGACCGTCACGCTGCCGTCGAACGCGGCCTCGGTGTTCGACTGCGCCTTCCAGTCCGGGTTCGTCGATGTGAGCGTCCAGGAGATCTGGTCGCGGTCGACCTTGCCCGCGTCCCAGATCCCCCAGTTGAAGGTCAGCGGCTGGCCCTCCTCGGCGGTGGCGTCATCGATGTACGCCAGCGGCGGCTGGTTGGCGACGGCGATCGTCTTCGTCGTCGACGCGCTCTTGCCCTCGTCGTCGGTGACGGTGAGCGTTACGTCGTACGTTCCGTTGTCGGGGAACATGTGGTACGGGTTCTGCTCCGACGACGTCTGTTTGCCGTCGCCGAAGTCCCAGTGCCAGCTCGTGATGTCGTCGTCGACGTCGGTCGAACGGTCGACGAAGTGGGTCTGGCGGCCCTCGAGCGTCTCGGCGGGCGCGTCGAACTTCGGCACCGGCGCATGGCTCGTCGTGCAGTCGGGAAGCGTGGGCGTCGTCACCGGACCGTCGCCGACGGTGACGACCGCGCCGAACGAGTAACTCGCCTTGAGCGTGCGGGGCCCGACCGGCGCCGGGTGCGCGCCCGGCTCGTACGTGTCGACCCGTTCGGTCTCGAAGCCGGCGACGTAAGGGTTCGGCCGCTCGACGAAGTAGCCCGGCTGCGTTACGCCGGCCTCGTCGAGCACGCCGCATGACTGGTACGGCAGGTACGTCTGCGCCGCGGCGTCGAACGGGAACACGATGTCCGTGCCGGGGCGGCCTGCGAAGCGGATCGGCCCCTCTGAGGTGTGCGGAACCAGCAGGAATGCCTGAGCCGCCATCGGCGCCAGCTCGCGCGGGTCGAGCTGCGTGCCGGGCGGGTGCTGCTCGGACAGGGCGTAGTGGTACGGAAGATCGCCGACCGTCTGCATCCCCGCCACGTGGATGCCGTCGTCGCCGAACGTCGCCTTGACGCCCGTCAACGCCTTGTCCGCGTACGCGGTCGGATCGGTGACCTGCCACGACGCGTCTCCGCTGAACGTCTCGGTCTGGCCGCTCGTCAGCGTGAGGTGCCATTGCCGGTGCGAGCGTCCGAGGCTGTTCGTGACCTGCTCCGTGACCTTGAAGTCGCTGCCGCCGCCGTCGAGCGTTCCGGAGCGTTCGATGCCGCCGTTCGTCTCGCTCGTCAGCTTCGTGTCGAAGCTGTCGACGCAGTAGTCGATGACGCCGGGGATCGTGCAGTCCGGCATCAACCGCGTCGGAGCGGGCCATTTCGTCGAGCCGCCGTCCGACCAGCTCTCGACGTGCTGCTTCCAGACGTACGCGATCTTGAGCGGCGGCCGCACCTTGATCGTCGCCTCGGCGGTCTCGGTGAGCCCGTCGTCGAGGGTCACCGTCGCCTTGACCTTGTACGTGTCCGTCGCCGTTCCGGCCGTGAACACCGCAGAGGCCGCACCGTCCGCCTTCGTCACACCGTCTGTCAGCGTGATCGACGCCCCTCCGCTCGTGTGGTCGAGAGCGAAGGCGATCGGGCGGTTCGCGATCTCGATGTCGGAGCACTTGTGCAGCTGCGCGACGACCTTCGACGTCTGCTTCCCGTCGGCCGTCAGCTGGGACGGCGTCGCCGTGACGGTGAGGCCCTTGCAGAGGTCGACGCGCTTGTCCTCGCCGATCTTCAGCGCGACCTGGACCGGCGTCGTCTTGACCGTCTCACCTGCGATCGTCGCGCTCGCCTTGACTGTGATCTTGGTCTGGGTCGCGGAGTGGGTCGGTACCGTCGCTACGATGAACGACTTCTCCGGCTTCAAGTCCGGCTTGATGTGCCGCTCCGGCAGCGCGGTCCCGTCGCTCGACGTCATCTCCACCTTCACGTCGGACGCGCCCTCCTTGAAGAGGTCGTCGGCGTGGATCTCGAGATCGCCGGACTGCATCAGCTCGTCGAGGTCGGCCGGTGTCCACCCTTCGGTCGCTTCGGATTCGGCGTTCCACTGGCTTGCGAGCGCCTCGAGGTCGGTCAGCGGGACGCCCGGAGGCTGTTGCGCGAAGCCGTTCTGA
>WNGB01006725.1_pt1 | contig 16811 bp, 13 predicted proteins | sample 5400681 | NCBI WGS metagenome assembly WNGB01 (sample SAMN13153367, study PRJNA577476) | soil metagenome | isolation source: 115 cm soil or saprolite under grassland replicate 2 | place: USA:California | collected 2016-06-15 | reverse complement strand
GAGGCGCCGGAGGGCGAAGAGGTGTTGGAGGCCGAGGCGGTGCTCGACGCCTCCGGGGTCTACGACATCCCCGCGGCCGTGGGGGCGGGCGGCGTTCCCGCCCGCGGAGAGCGCGCGGTAGGGGACCGCCTCGTGCGTGACCTGGGCACCCTCGAGGAGGGGCTCGGCTCCCTGGCCGGGCGCGAGGTGCTGCTCGTGGGCCACGGGCACTCCGCGGCCAATGCCCTGGAACTGCTGACGCGGCTCCAGCCGGCCGCGCGCCTCACCTGGGCCGTGCGCACGCCGAACGGGCGGCCGTGCGTCGAAGTGGCGAGCGATCCCCTCCCCGAGCGGCGCCGCGTCGTCGCCCAGGCGAACGACCTGGCCGCCGATCCGCCCCCCTTCCTCAAGGTGGAGCGGCGCGCCGGGCTGGAGGCGATCGGGGCCGCGAACGGGCACCTCGGGGTCGCGCTCTCCGGCAACCGGCGCGGCGAATTCGATGCGGTGGTGGGGCTGACCGGCTACCGCCCCGACCTCTCGTTCCTGAGCGAGCTGGCCCTCGAGATCTCGCCCGCGACCGAAGGGGCGGCTCGCCTCGGCCGCGCGGTGGCCGGGGTCACGGACTGCCTCTCCGTCCCGAAAGTCGGGCCGGAAGACCTCGGGACGGGGGAGCCCGGATTCCATTTCGTGGGGATCAAGGCCTACGGGCGGCTGCCCACCTTCCTGCTGCAGACGGGGATCGCCCAGCTCGAATCGATCCTGGATCTCCTGGCGGCGCGGCGATGAGCACCGCTCCCGTCCGCCCCCACTACCCGGAGGCCCCCCTGTTCGCCCTCGACACCCTGTGGTTCCAGGTGGCGGGGACGCTCTGCAACATCCAGTGCGCTCACTGCTTCATCTCGAGCTCCCCCACGAACCGCAGCCACGAGATGCTGAGCCTCGAGACCGTGAAGCGCTTCCTGGCCGAGGGGGAGGCGCTCGGGGTGAAGGAGTACTACTTCACGGGGGGCGAGCCGTTCCTGAACCGCGAGATCTTCGAGATCCTGGAGGCGGCGCTCGCCCTGGGGCCGGTCTCCGTCCTCACGAACGGCCTGCTGCTCCGGCCCGAGAGCGCCTCCCGGCTCCGCCGGCTCTCGGACGCCTCGGAATACAGCCTGGACCTCCGCATCTCGATCGACGGCTGGGACGCCGCCACCAACGACCCCGTGCGGGGGGCGGGGACGTTCGAACGGATCCTCGTCGGCATCCGCAACCTGGCCGAGGGCGGCCTGAATCCCGTCATCACCGTGACCGAGGCCTGCGAGGGCGCGTCCACCGCGGAGGGCCGGACGCGCTTCCTCGAGTTCCTGCGCTCGATCGGCCTCACCAAGCCGCGCCTCAAGGTCATGCCTCTCCTGCGCCTGGGGGCGGAGAGCGGGCGGACGCGCGCCTACGCGTCGTGGGAGAGCCTGCGGGGGCAGACCCTGACCCGGGGCGAGACGGAGGCGCTCGTATGCTCCTCCGGGCGCATGGTCACGTCGAAGGGCGTGTACGTGTGTCCCATCCTCATCGACTTCCCCCAGGCGCGGATGGGGGCGACCCTCTCGGAGACCCTGGGAGCGTTCGAGCTGGGCTACCCGGCGTGCTTCACGTGCCACGAGCAGGGGCTTTCGTGCCGGACTTGAAGCTGGGCCGGGCCACCTCGGCCCCCGCGCCCGAGCCCCGCAGGGTCGAGATGGGCGCCTACCGCCGGGTCGCCTTCCTGGGCGGCGTCTACTCGAACTACCTCGCGCTTGAGGAAGCGCTGCGCATCGCCCGCGCCCGGCGGGTCGACGCCGTCTTCGCGCTCGGCGATTTCGGGGCCTTCGGGCCCCATCCCGACCGCACGGTGGAGATCCTGCGCGGGGAGGGCATCCCGGCCATCCAGGGCAACTACGAGGAGTCGCTCTCGAGCGGAGCCGCGGACTGCCATTGCGGCTACACCGACCCCCGCGACAACCACTTCGCGCAGATCTCGTACGACTACACGCGGGAGAACACCGCGGCCGAGCACAAACGGTGGATGGGGACGCTGCCCGGCCACATCCGCCTCACCCTCGGCGGCCGGCGGGTCCTGCTCTGCCACGGCTCGCCCCGCAAGATCAACGAGTTCCTCTGGCGGAGCATGACCCCGGAGCCGTTCCTCCGGAAGCTGCTGCGCGACTTCGAGACCGACCTCGTGGTCTGCACGCACACGGGCCTGCACTGGAGCCGGCTGGTCGAGCCGGGGCGGGGGATCGTCAACTGCGGGGCCCTCGGCCGCCCCGCGAACGACGGGCGCACCCACGTGTGGCTCGCGATCGTGGAAGCGGAGGAGGGCGGCCTGCGCGTCGAGCACGTGCCGGTGGAGTACGACCACGAGCGCCTGGCCCGCGAGATGGAGGCCGAAGGCCTGCCCCCCGAGTTCGTGGAGACGATCCGCACCGGCTGGTGGACGAGCTGTCTGGAGATCCTGCCCGCCAAGGAGCGCGCTCAGGGACGGTACTGAGCAGCCTTCTCCTGGCTGTTCAGGGTCCAGTCGTAGTCGGTGTCGACGAGCGTGAACCCGCCCGAGAGCAGGAGCTGCTTCTCGGGGCCCTCGGGATAGAAGCCCGCCAGGTACTTGCCGATCGCGGCGTCGGTCTGGCCGAAGTCCTCCCGGTAGTACTTCACGTAGATCGCGCTGCCGTACACGGTGGCCGCCTTCGGGTCCACCCGGTTCTTGGCCGGCGAGCGCAGCAGGAACTTCTGGGACTGGTCCTGGAGCTGGGCGTCGAGCTTCGCCCCCGTGTAGGCCTCGCTGCGCAGCGGGGGACAGCCCATGGCCGCGCAGACCAGCGCGAAGTGGATGCGGGGCTCCTTGAACTGCTTCCGGATGACGTCGTGCTCGACGTTGTCGAGGTGGTAGGCCTGGCCCGCCGCTTTCACGAGCTTCTCCCGCCAGGGCCCATGGCCCTTGATGAAGGCCGACTTGTTGATGTTGCGGATGGAGTCGCGCTCGTTGTGGCGGTTGATGAGCTGGATCGTATAGGCGTTGTAGGCGTTGATCCAGAAGGCCAGCTTCTCCTTCTCGTCGAGCTTCGTGAGGTCGGCCCGCGCGAGGGCGTCCAGGTAGGCCGGGAAGGACGGGGCCTTCCGGAAGGCGTCGTAGTCGACCATTCCGTCCACCACGTGGGCCCGCAGGAGCGCGTCGAAGGCGGAGTGGTCGAAGGGGTCGGCCCGGGCCGCCCGAGGGACCGCGGTCGCGGCGGCCACGGAGAGAAGAAGCAAGAAGCCCTTGCGCACGTGGGCGCCTCGCGGGCGCGCTGGATTTATACCACGCTCTAGGGCTGTCCCCTGCGCCCCGAGCGCCCTTTTGCCTCTAACGTTCGACCGAGCCAATTGCGGCTTCGATGTCCGCTTGGGTCCGCAGGCTGAGCGGCTCACCATCGTCAGCAGCAACTTGAAGGGCGCGCGAAAGCGCTTTTCGCTGGTCCCCGGTGAAGCTCGTGAGTTCGCCTTCGGCGACCATGCTGGTGAGGAACTCGCCGCACGCTTGGGGCAGCGGGCAGACGACGCGGTAACCGGCGACACTCGCGTCTGTGGTCCTCGGCTCGGCCGGGAGCGCGCACACGGGGCAAGGCTCGCTTCGAAAGAGCCTCACGGTTTCGGGCCGGCACCCCGCTGGGACGGTCATCTCGATCCGCTGCCCGCAGGACGGATACTCGGGCGCGGGAAGAGCTGGCCGCGGCATCAACGAAGTCTCGTCAGGCTCCGCCAAGGCGAGGAACCAGTTCCCGCACGTCTTGCACACGCGGCCCAAGGCATGGTGGCCTCCTCCGGAGGGAGGCCCGAGTCTACACCTGTGCCCTGCCCTACCCCTTCCTGACGGCTACACCGTCAGGAGCGTCTTCGAGCCCGTGATGTCACAGATCAAGAGCAAGTGCTCGCCCTCGCGCCTCTTGTCGGCCAGGCGGAGCGGCGACGTCCAGCCATCCAAGAGCGTGCCGTCGAGGTTGTTGTAGAGGCGCTCCTCGCAAACGAGGTTGTCACCCGGTCGTAGCACGGCGCAGCCATCGCTGTCGATGGCGGGAATGTGGATGGCCAGCTTGCGAGATTCGTACTCGGGCACCACTGCGCCCTGCCTGGTCTGGACAGTGTGCCCGTCGCCCGTTCTCTTGATCGTGACCTCAACCATGGGGAGTGGCCTCCGTTGCGTCGCATGATCCGCCAAGGAATGGACACCCCGGGACCGTCGCCAAGCCAAGACGGCCACGGGCTTTGTCCGGAGGAGTCCAGATGCCTGTTGGGCTGCACGCTCTACCTCAGACGGAAGACGCTGCGTAGCTCGCCGTCGATTGACCGATGGATGGCGCACAGCGCACACCGGCGCGTCCACTTGCGCCTCTCGGCGCGGAACTTGTTGCGCGTGGGCTGGAAACGATGGATGGCCAGGCATTCCAGAGCGGGGAGGACGCGGCGTCCCCTGGCCGCATTGACATCCACGCGGGTGACACCACCAAACCAGTGCTTGTCGAAGTGGCTGGAAATGCGCCTGCCCGATCTGGTCGTCTTGCCGACATAGATGCACTGCCGACGGCTCCAGAAGACGTACACATAAGTCCCTCGCCCCAGCTCCCGATCGAACCACTGATTGAAGGAGCGGCGCTTGGCGTCGACACCCCTGCCCTTGCCCCGCTTGACGTGCCAACTGCGCCGCTGAAGCACACCATCCTCAAAGTCATCGCGCGCGAGGCGGGAGGCCAGTGCCTCGGACGCGAGGTCCTGAAGGCGGGCTATCGTCCGCCGAACATGCGCCCGACTGAGGGTCGGCAGGGGCCCTGGTCGTGGGCCCTCGATTGCGGACCGTAGCCAATGGGTCCGTCGGCGGAACAGCCGATCGAGTTCGGCCCGAAACCGTGTGGCGGCGTGCTTCATGGGGATTCTCAGTCGGCGCCGTTCGGGGCGCTGCCGCGCATTCTATCTGTCAACCCAACACTGAACGAGCAGCGAGCGGCGCCTCCCACTCCGCGTGCTTGCCATTCGTCTGCTCCATCCGCTGTTTGGCGGCTCGCTTCGCATCTCTTGACAGCCGTCTCAGGCGGCGATCCAGCAGATGCTCGTCTTCAAGAAAGTGGGCCTTCTTCCCGAACATGAGACGGGCGGCTCTCGCCTCCTCTGGCGTTACCTCAAGGGCCTTCCATCCCATCGCTCCCCTCACGACGCATAAACACTCGGGATCAGCGGGGCGCGCAACGCCGGGCGAGACACTCGCGTGTGCCGTCAGCTTCATCCCGCTGTTGATGGGCTCCCTCCGATGACGCTCGGCCACGCACGCTGCCCGCTTCGAGAGCCTCGGCGCCAAACTTGAGCAGACGCGTCAGCGTAAGGATCTTCTCCACCGCGATGCACCGCGGAAATGGCGGGCCAGGACGGCCACCACGGATGGGAGGTAGACGGGCTCCGAGAGGACCTCCTCGTGGCATTCGCCGCACAGGTGGTAGCAATGACCCGTGGCCCGCAGCCTGAGGTCGTCGCTGCCTGGGAGGGCTTCCCGCAGGGCCGGTCCCAGCTCCGAAAGCAAAGTGCTCCACTCGGCGTCCGTGAACGTGTTCTTCGCACCCCCGTATCGCTTGACGGCGCCGGTGAGCCGATTCGGAAGCAGATGCGCCTTCTGCTGGACGGGAAGTGGGTGAGTGCCGATGTCGGCCTCCCTACGCCCACAAAGGTTGCACTGCCAAGCGGCCCTCTCTTCCTCGGTCCGGCGGCGTCTTGACAACGTACGCTCCTTGGCGATGCACAACACGGCGTTCACCTGCGCGCCCGGCACACCAGTTTGCCAGGCATTGCTCTTCAGGTGCAACGCCTTGGTCCCTCTCCCTCTACGCAGTGGCCCGCTGGGCTCCACCAAGGCCCTGCTGAATCGCCTCGATGATGGCCCTGGTCGCTGGACCACGGATGTCGCCGGTCACCTCGGTGATGGTGTCTGGAATCGAGAGGCCGAGCGCGAGGATCTCGGCCGCCGCGAGCGTCTGTGCGCTCCGGACGCGGAGCCGGACAGATCGGCTCGAACGCGTCGAAGACGGGTACACCAGAAGGGCGGCCGGGAGCACGCGACCGCCAGCACTTCCGTACGCGTAGGCGTACAGGAAGCTCTGGTACACGTCCCCGCTGCTGAGCTTTCGCTCGTCGTACAGCTTGTACTTCGCATCGATGGCGACGCGCGCTGCGGGCCCGCGCCCGCTTGCCTCGATGAGAACGTCTGGAACCACACGGGCGTACGGCGTGTTCGTCGACGCGTTCAGGATGATCGACCGGTCGCCGCGCTGGTAGTGAACGCGTACACCAGTGCCGGCGAGCAACCGATCTACGAGGCGGAAGACGAACGTCTCGAAGAGCCGGTTCATGTCGATCAGGAAAGCGAAGGTGCGCGTCTCACCTGGGGCGAGCAGGTCCCTCGTGCCGAGACCGTCGAGAAGCAGCCACGCAAGAGCATGGGCGTTCCGGTAGTCCTCGTTGAGGCGATGGTAGGTGATCCGACCGCGTACTGCTTCGAGGTTCAACTCGTCGACCCGGCAGACCTCCTGGAAGATGGCCAGCAGCCGCCGCACTCGCCGCCGGACGGACCCGTGGGTGACGCGCGTCGAGCATCGGCCCAGCGCTGCCGCCAGAAGCTGGTTCTCCACGATGTCCTGCTCGTGCTCGTCGAAGCGACAGACGAGCCGGTTCACCTGCCCGAACCGCCGCCGCAGCTGTTGATCGCCAAGGAGACGACCCCGCACGACGGGAAGGTCGTCCTCGCGCTCAACGTAGTCTGCGAGGAGGCCGCCACGCAGGATCATCTCAGAGGCCTCCGCGAGGAGGAGTGCGAGCAGATCGAGCAGCCCGCCTCCTTCCGCATGCAAAGTGCGCGCGCTCGAGCTCCGGCGCAGGGCGTCGAGGCCGGTTGCGAACTGGATCATCTCGACTAGCCCAAGGTTGTCGCCCGCGAGTTTGGGGACGACGCGCACCTCGAACCGCTCGAAGCGCACGACGCCGACCCACGATCGCGTTGTGACTCGGATTCCGGTCCGCAGCTCGTCGACGAGGAGACGGCCCTCCTCTCCGGACGCGAGCTCTTGCTTGAGCCGCTGATCGGCGGGGGACAGAACCTCGCCGTCGATGAACCGGGTCTGCCACTCCGCGAGCTCGAGCGTCGGTAGGTGATCGCCAGTGCGGCTCAAGCGACATCTCCCTCGCGCCGGCCGAACTCCTCCTCAAGCGCCGACAGCAGGGCGTCGGTGTCAGCAAGTCGTTCGTGGTCGAGCGTCTGCGCGTCCTTGTCGACGAGCTTAGCGCCGATGTACGAGGCCAGAGCGCTGTAGTCGTCGTAACAGTACTCCTGCAAGAGAGGCAGAATCTCTTGCCGGAGCCGGCGCGCGAACTCGTCGGCGTCGGTGATCGGCTCGTCGCCCTCGAGTAGGAAGGAGTGCCCGATCTGCTTCTCCCGCCCCTCCGTCTTTGCGATTCGACGGTTCAGCTCCTCCAAAAAGTCGTCGAGCGCGAGCGTCCCGACTTTAGCGCCGCGGAGCACCTCGATGTTCGGCATCAGCTCGACGAAGGCGAACCGGCGACGCAGCGCTGCATCGAGGAGCTTGATGCTCTTGTCGGCCGTGTTCATAGTGCCAAGCAGGTAGACGTTCGGCGGAATGCGGAAGTTCTCCTTGCTCTGCGGGAGGGTCACCTGCATGCCGCGCTTGTCGACCTCGAGGAGCGTGACCAGCTCACCGAACACCTTGGCTAGGTTGGCGCGGTTGATCTCGTCGATGAGTAGGAGGAACCGCTTCGTCGGGTGCGCGAGCGCCACGTGGCAGACGCGCTTGAACACGCCGTCGGCAAGTCGAAGTGACAGCGCCCCGTCGCCTGTGTCGTTCGGCCGGAAGCCTTCCACGAAGTCTTCGTAACTGTAGGACGGGTGGAACGTGAGGTGCGTCAGCGGGCCGACATCTTCATCGGCCTCGAGGTATGGCTGAATGTCGGAGTCGCGTTCGGCCAGGAGCGAGAGGGCGTGATCCGCCTCGTCGGACGTGAGCGCGAAGAGCGTTCCCTGGTTGCGAAAACGCATGGGCTCGGACACCATGAGGATTCCGTCAGCGGCCAGCTCGTCGTAGCTGAGGCCGTTCTTAACGCGAGCAACGGGCTCGATCTCGATCGTCGGGTCTTTGTCGTCGTGTGCGCCGAACGCCTTGGTGACGCGGGCCAACGCAAGGATCCGCTTATCAGGCGTGGACTGGTACCCAATCACGAGGTCGCCGGGTTTCACGAGGGGGTAGTTGCGGCGGAGCCGGCCGTACCTGTAAGCAACTCTTTTCTCTTTGAACAGGCGGTCCCAGTTCCACTCCTTGGGGTTTGCGACGACCCACCAAACGCGTCGTGACACTTGGACCGTAGCGAGGTCGCGCTCCACGGCCTCAAACTTGGCGCGGTCGGAGAGAACCGACTGAACTTCGGCCGCCCCACCCTGATGCTCGAGTAACCAGGCAACTGCGAACCGGCGAGCCTGGTACGTCTTCCCGGTCCCGGGCGGGCCATACAGGATGACCTGTCCCTTACGCTCGAGTGCCTCTGCGATGTCGCGCATGAGCGGATCAAGCGGGACCACCGGTGCCTTGCTCGGAGCCTCGCCCACAATGGCCTCGTAGAGCGAAGCGGTCACAGGCGCGATGGTCACGAAAGCCCACTTCCTCTGCGGTGGGATCTCCTTAGCGTAGGACGTATCCCACTTGACCCGCACCGTGTGGCGGTACTCGGGGCGCTCTGGGTTCCACGTGTACCCTGGTTCCGCGACTTCCCCAACCGCGAGGACCTGCGAGGTGCCGCGATTGGCGATCACGAGGTCGCCGGCATCGAGCTCCATCAACGTCCATACCTCGTTGGCCTTCTTGGTCAGTGTCGGCTTGTGATTCTTGTAGAGGGCGGCGAACTCCTTCTCGAACCGCGCGCGGAACGACTCCTTGGACTCGAACTCGCGCAGATCCCCCACCTCGTCCCAGCCGACGCAGATGTATCCCTCGCGCCGGCAGTCCTCCCAGTACCTCGCATCCTCGCCAGGCGCGATCTTGACGACTCGCCGCTCCTCGCGGGGGTGCGCCCACCGGTAAAAGAACCAATGGATCTCGTTCGTCGTCCAGTCCTCGAAATCGTTGCGCTGCCGCACAGCCCCGAGCAACGCGCGATTGAGGCGAACGACGCCGAGGGCGTGGTCGTCTGCTTCGGGGCGCTCCAGCAGCCGGAGGAAGTGTCGCAGGTGCAGCTGCGCGTAGACCGGGAGGATCTCCGCCGGAAAGTAGAGGTGCAGCACTTTGAGGCGAAGAGCGGGGCCACCTTGCAGCGGCGCCAAGTCGTCGATGGCGTTCCAGTCGTCTATCCTCGCTTTCTGAAATGCCTGGACGAACGCCTCGCGGACCTTCTGCCACGCCTCCTGCTCGTCCTTGTACTCCGAGTCGAAGTACCAGCCGGGCTTGTCCTTGTGCTTGTAGATGATCAGCTTCCGCGCAGAGCCACCCCGGATGCTGCCGAGATGCTGCGTCCGGAACTCCATCCAGCGGCAGAAGGTGTCCTCTGATTTCTCCTGCCCGAGGGCGTAGTTCTCCAGCGGGAGCGTGGGCCACTGCTCCAGCGGGAAGCGGTGCGTTACCTCCTTGCGCTCACGCTCCCCCTCGGCCACCTGCTCCTTGTCGAGAGCGCGGTCGTAGGATGCGAGGGCCGCCTCGAGGGAAGGACGCGGATCAGGCATGGGTGGCGGTCCTCGCTTGGAATGGTATCCGCCAGCCCGGCCTGGTCGCTAACTCCAAGGGGTTTCTCATCTCTCCTCTCGTCCGCCAAGGCGAAGGTCGAAGCGATGGTGACGGTCGCGCCGGGAAGGGGGACAGAGAGCTTCCACCCCTCCTCAACCCCGCCGTCATGCATGCGAGAGTACCGCTGGGGTGCCTCAAGAGCCCCACAAGATTTGTCCGACCGGCCTTTGACTTCGCGCTGCGAGTCTACACCCTCGCGGTTTCCGGCTCCTCCACCTGGGCACCCTCAAGCGCCTCGCGGCCCTCCTCGAGCTGGTCCTCGGCGTGGCCCAAAGCGAGCAGGGCGGGTTCCACCCCTCACCCGCCGCCGGGCTCGGGCGGTGGCCCGCCGGCCCCTCACGGGGTCCTTTGTGCTCGTTCTCGGCGAACACATATCCTCGCGGATTTGCGTCGATATTGGACGAAGCGGACGAGGTGTCCACGGTCAGTGGGCGGCCCGCGCGTCGCGAGGACCATTGGGGGACCCCCGCGGTGTAACGCTCGGGATTCCGCATCCTCGGCTGCCGAAAACGACCTGTGGCGTCTCGCGCTCTGCTAAGATTCCCTCGGGTGTCTGACGCACACCCGGCATGCAGGAAACCACGGATCCCTATGTCGCTCCCGAAGTTCACCATGCCGTTCGAGCCGATGACCATCGAGCACCTCGGTCTGCGGCTGTACAGCGCTCTTCCGCCGGTTATCAGCGAGCTGGTGTCCAACGCCTACGACGCGGAGTCTCCCAAGGTGGAAGTGATCCTCCCGCAAGGCCCCATCACCGAGGGCACCGAGGTCATCGTGCGGGACTACGGTCACGGAATGGCCGCCCAAGAGGTCCAAGACGAGTTCCTGCCGATCGGTCGCAACCGCCGCGGGCCGAAAGGCGACCTTGTCATGTCCAAGAACGGCAAGGTGCGCGTCACCGGACGCAAAGGTCTCGGCAAGCTCTCCGCCTTGGGCGTCGCAACCGAGGTGCAGGTTCGGTCCGTCAGGGGGGGCCAGGCTGTGTGCCTCCGCATCAACTACGACGACATGATGCGATGGGCAGGGACGCACCCGCTCCGAGAGCCTTACGAGCCCACGCTCGTCGCAGCCCACACCGGCCCTACCAAAGACGCAAACGGCGTCGAAGTCACTCTGCGGAAGCTCCACCGCAGGAAGGGGATTTCCGTCGACCAAGTCCGTGAAGGCTTGGCGCGCCGACTTCGGATGATAGGTCCCGCCTTCCAGGTACTCGTGAACGGCACACCCATCGGGGTCGGCGAGCGCCGCCGCCGGGAAGACTGCGGCAAAGACTTTTCCTGGGATGTCTCCGAGCTTCCCGAGGGCGGGGCCGTCACGCCTTCACTCACCGTAACGGGATGGATCGGGTTCGTGGGCTCCAGCTCTCAGAAGGACAGGGGTATCGACATCTTCGCGAGCGAGAAGGCCGTTGAGTTGGGGAGCTTCTTCAACTACCCCAGCACGCACGCGCAGTTCGCACGGGCGCATCTCGTCGGGGAAATCCACGCCGACTTTCTCGACGGTGACCTCGACTTCATCTCCACCGCGCGGAACTCTGTCTTGTGGGAGTCGGAAGCCGGCTATGCGTTGCAGGCCTGGGGCCAGAAGACGCTCCGATGGGCCTTCGAGCGGTGGGTTGAACTGCGCCGTGAGGGGAAGGAAACGGCTATGGTCAAAACCGCGGGCTTCGACAAGTGGCTCGCAACGCGGCCGACACGAGAGCAGCACGTCGCCCAGCGGATGTTGAAGATGTTGGCAGTGGACGAGAAGCTTGATCCTGAGTCCGCACTCCCACTCCTGGAGATCGTCAAGAGTAGCGTTGAGACCGTGGCCTTTCATGAGCTGGTGGACGCGATCGAGACAGAAGGAAGCGCTCATGCCGCTGCCCTTCTAAGGCTCTTCGACGAGTGGAGGGTGATCGAAGCGAGAGAGCACCTCAAGCTTGCCGACGGCCGGGTCTCTGTGATCGAACAGCTCGATCGGTTCATCGAGCATGGGGCCCTCGAAGTCCAACAGATGCAGCCCCTCTTTGAGCAGAACCTGTGGCTGATCGACAACATGTGGACCGAGGCGGACGGTCAGACGACCTACACCAAGCTCCTCCGCGCGAACTGTCCCGAGCCAAAGGACTACGAGGACAAGGACCGCCGACTCGACATTCTCGGGGTACGTGCCGGAGGCGGCGTCACCGTCGTGGAGCTTAAGCGACCGGAGAAGACCCTCTCTCGGCGCGACCTGGAGCAGATCGAGAAGTACGTCGACTGGGCGCGCACCCAGTTCCTCGGCACGGGGTCCGACGCCCCCAAGTACGTCAACGGTCTTCTCATCGTAGGCAAGCTCAGTTCCCTGGGTGACGTCAGGCTGAAGATGGAACGCCTCCAAGGCGGGGACATCCGCACGGAGACGTACCGGGACCTGCGAAGTCGTGCAGTCGAGTATTACGGCGAGGCAGAAAAGGTGTTGCGAAAGGTCGCACCGGAGTACGCTTCGGCGCGAAAGAGCAAGAAGAAGTGACGTCGAGCCCGACGGCCATTGACATCTTCGCCGGATGTGGGGGCCTGTCCCTAGGCATGCGGCGGGCAGGGTTTGATGTCGTCGCGGCCGTCGAGCTGAACGCGATCGCCGCCGCCACGTACAAGGCGAACCACCACCGCACTCGACTCTTCGAGGCGGACGTCTGCGAGGTCGAAGCGAAGGAGCTTCGCAAGGTCCTTGGGTCGTGTCGCCTCGACCTTTTGATGGGTTGCGCCCCTTGCCAAGGTTTCTGCTCTCTCACTCGCAAGGTGCGTCGCGATGACCCTCGGAACTGGCTCGTTCTGGAGATGGCCCGGCTGGTTGGTAAGCTTCGGCCTGAAGTCGTGATGATGGAGAACGTCCCGGGGCTTGCGACCGTGGGCCGGATCATCTTCGACGACTTCCTCAAGACGCTTCGGCGCCTCGGCTACTACCCCACTTGGCATGTCGTCCAGATGGCGGACTACGGCGTGCCACAGTCGCGCCGTCGGCTGGTCCTCCTCGCCGGCCGAGGCTTCGGCGTGCCTTTCCCCGCCTCGACACACGCGAGAGTCCCGAATGACGGCGGGCTCAAGCCCTGGGTCACGGCCCGAGAGGCCATCGGTGGCCGGGTGAGCCCCGTGACGTTCCCTCATGCGACACGCCGCGGCGGTCCCCGTGTGTTCGACTGGCACGTCGTGCGACAAATACAGCCGCAAACGCGGGCGAGGCTGAAGGCGGCGCAGCCAGGTAAGACGTGGCTCGCGGTTGACGAACGGCTCCGGCCGGAATGCCACCGGGACGGATACCAAGGCTTCACCAACGTCTACGGGCGCATGGCGTGGGACGAGCCCTCGCCCACCATCACGAGCGGCTGTACGACACCCGCCAAGGGGCGGTTCGGCCATCCTGATCGGCGTCGAACGACCATCTCCGTTCGCGAGGCTGCTCTGCTCCAGACCTTCCCGGACGGCTACAACTTCGCGACTGATCAGATTGATGCCGTCTGCGACATGATCGGCAACGCGGTTCCCCCGCGTTTTGCGCGTCTCGTCGGACACTCGATCAAAGCCGCGCTCGAAGCTCACCGCGCCGCACTGAAGCGGGCAGGCTAGCGGCGGCGCAGGGCAACGGCCTGCTCGACGTATCCGCGAAGCTGCGCCTCCGACCACTTCATCAATCGGCACTCCCACAGGGTGAAGACTCGCCAGCCTTCGCGCCGGAGGCTACGGGCACATCGCGCGTCGCGCGCACGGTTCCTCGTCACCTTCGCCCTCCAGAAGGCGCGGTTCGTCGCCGGCGGCGTGCCCCGCCGGCATCGGTGCCCGTGCCAGAAGCACCCGTTCACCTGAAGCACGAGCCGGCGGGAGGACACGACGATGTCCGGGCGCCCCGGCAACGCCTTCACGTGGCCACGGAATCGAAGGCTCAGGGTTCGAAGGACGCGTCGCACCTGCATCTCCGGCTCCGTGTCGTAGTGTCGCACCGCGGCCATGATCTCCGACCGTTTGCGGCGGCTGACGGTGTCTGCCACGGTGAACGGGATGCTAGCACGGGCGCAGCCGCTGCTGGCGGGCAGTGATGCACCGCCGCCTCGAACACCTGAGACGCCCGGCGGAGGCGCGAATCGAACTCGCACGGCTTCCTGGGCGCGCTGGATTTATACCACCTGTAGCTTAGACTGCACCCCGTGCTCAGGGTCCTCGTGGTGGCCGCGGACGACCTCGTGGGTGAGCTCGGCCACACCGTGCTGTGGCGTCCGGACGTGGACCGGACCCTCGTGACCGATCCGGGCGCCGCCCCTGAGGCGGTGGCGCGCCTCCGTCCCAACCTCGTGGTCATCGACCAGCCCGGCCTCGAGCCGACCCTCGCGATCGTCCGCCGCCTGCGGGACGACCCCGCGACCTGCTCCAGCGCGATCGCGGTCTTGAGCCGCGCCCTGCCCGAGGGCGCCCAGGACCGGCTGCTCTCCTCAGGCGTGAACGCGTTGCTGCCCCTGCCGGTGGACCCGCTCTTCTGGCACCGCCGGTTCGAGGAGCTGCTCTCCGTGCCCCCCCGGAGGACCCACCGCATCCCGGTGCGGCTCCAGGACTGGTCGCGCTTCGTCAGCGACGCCGACGAGGCGGAGGGGCAGGTCCTGAACATCGGGGCCCGCGGGGTCCTGCTGGAGACGGACGAGCCCCTGGAGCTGGGCTCGAAGCTGGGGCTGACCCTCCGTCTGCCCGGCGAGACGGCGGACCTCCACGTGGTCGGCCAGGTGGTGCGCCAGGCGGGCGAGGAGGACGGCCATTGGCGCAGCGGGGTCGAGTTCCTGGTCTACCGCGGGGAAGCCCGGGAGCGCATCGCCGCCTTCGTGGACGAGGAAGCCTCGCCCGCGCGCTCCGGCGCTCCTGCGGCGGTCCCCCTGCGGCTGCGCACCTTCGACGACGCCCGGGAGTGGGAGGAGGAGCTGCGGGCGAGCGAGCTGCGCAAGTCCCTGATCCTCGACTCCGCCCTCGATGGCATCGTCACCGTGGACCACGAGGGGCGCATCCTCGAGTTCAACTCCGCGGCCCGGCGCGTGTTCGGCTACACCCGGGCGGAGGTCTTCGGGCGCGAGGCGGCCGAGAAGCTGGTTCCTCCTGCGGAGCGGAGCGAGGCGCGAGGCCGTCTGCGGGAGTTCGTGGCCTCCGGGGAGTCCACCGACCTCGGTCGACGACGGGAAGCCGTCGCCATGCGCGCCGACGGCTCGCTCTTCCCGATCGAGATCGCGGTCTTCCCTTCCTGGATCAAGGGGAAGGTGCTGCTCACCGCGTTCGTGCGCGACCTCACCGAGCGCAAGCGTAGCGAGCGCGTCTCCGCCACCCGCCACCGGGTGACCGAGGCGCTCGCGGAGGCGGGCTCGGTGGCGGAAGCCGGCCCGCGCCTCCTCGAAGCGATCCTGGCCGGGCTCAACTGGGACGAGGGCCGGCTGTGGGTGGCCGACCGCGACCGCGCCTGGCTCCGCGCGATCGCGACCGCCTCCCCCTCCCCCGGCTCCGCGGGCGGGCCCCCCGGACCCCTTGGGAGCAGTGGGGCCCCCGGACCCCTTGGGAGCCGTGAGGCCCTCCCCGAGGAAACCCTGAGGCCCGGCGAAGGGCTGCCCGGCCGCGCCCTGGAGACGGGCGCTCCCGCCTGGGTGGAAGCGGGGGCGCGGGGAGGGACGGCGCTCGCGGTGCCGATCCGGGTGGGGGCGCGCACCCTGGGCGCCCTCGAGCTCGCGAGCCGCAGCCCGCGGCGGGTGGAGGCGGACTGGCTCACCGCCCTCGGCGAGATCGGCAGCCAGGTCGGCCTGTTCGTGGAGCGGCAGCGGGCCGAGGACGCCCTGCGCGAGAGCGAGGCGCGGATCGCCCGGGTGGCCGACGCCATCCCGGGCGCGGTCTAATCAGTACCAGCTCGCGCCCGACGGGACGGATCGCTTCGTCTTCGTGAGCCGGGGGGCGGTCGAGCTGCTGGGCATGGAGCCGAAGCGCCTCCAGGACGATCCCCGGGCGGGCTGGGACCTGATGCTCTCGGACTACGTGCCCGCCCTCAAGGCCTCCCTGGCCGTCTCCGCGGACCATCTCACTCCCTGGGTGCAGGCCTTCGAGGTGCGTACGGCCGACGGCAAGGTCAAGTGGATCCGCGGCCAGGCGGTTCCCACTCGCGATCCCGACGGGGGCACGGTCTGGAACGGCATCTTCGTGGACGTTTCCGAGCAGAAGGCGACCGAGGAGGCGCTGCGCCGGCTCAACGAAGACCTCGACCGCCGCCTGGCCGAGCTGCGCCAGGCGGAGGCGCAGCTCCAGCGCCTCGCCCGCTACGACAGCTTGACCGGCCTTCCCAACCGCTCGTATTTCCTGGAGACCCTGGCCGAGACCCTGCTGCGCGTGGAGCGCCGGCGCGCGCGCCTGGCCCTCGTCTTCGTCGACCTCGACGGCTTCAAGGTGGTCAACGACAGCCTCGGCCACGCGGCGGGCGACCTCCTGCTGCGGACCCTGGCCGACCGGCTGCGCACGGTGACCCGGCGGATGGACGTGGTGGCGCGCATCGGGGGCGACGAGTTCACGGTGCTGGTCCAGGACCTGCCCCGGGCGGACGACGCCGCCCTGGTGGCCCTCGGCATCCTCGAACAGCTCTCGCGCCCCTGCATGATCAACGACCGCGAGGTGCCGATGAGCGCGAGCGTGGGGATCAGCGTCTACCCCGAGGACGGGGCGGACGGGGAGACCCTGCTGCGCCACGCCGACCTCGCCATGTACCGGGCCAAGCGGGAGGGCAGGAACACCTACCGGTTCTTCACCACCGCCATGAGCGATCGCGCCCGCGAGCGCCTGGTGCTGCAGGGGAGCCTGCGGCGGGGGCTGGAGCGGGGCGAGTTCGAGCTGCACTACCAGCCCACGATCCACCAGGGGGGACCCCCCAGCCTGGAGGCGCTCATCCGCTGGCGGCATCCCGACCGGGGCCTGATCGCCCCCGCCGAGTTCATCGCGGGGGCCGAGGAGAGCGGGCTGATCCTGCCCATCGGGGCCTGGGTGCTGCGGCAGGCCT
>WNGB01006721.1_pt1 | contig 16814 bp, 14 predicted proteins | sample 5400681 | NCBI WGS metagenome assembly WNGB01 (sample SAMN13153367, study PRJNA577476) | soil metagenome | isolation source: 115 cm soil or saprolite under grassland replicate 2 | place: USA:California | collected 2016-06-15 | reverse complement strand
CCAGGCGGTCGGCCGCGGCCGGACCCGGCGCGATGGGCCGCTCGGCGACGGGCGACGTCGGAGCCGGACGCCGTGCGGGGGGGCCGGCGGGCGGCTCCACGGAGCGCTGCGCCGGCTTGACCATGGGCTTGGTCTCTTCCCGCTTCTGCTTCTCCTCGACCACCCGCTGCATGTGCTTGGTGATGATCCGCTTCCGGACCCTCTCCTTCTCACGGCGCTCCCGACGGCGTTCCCGGGACAGGGTCTGTTCCTGCCAGAAACGCCGCATGCGGTCCCGCCAGGCGGCGAGCAGGTTCCCCAGGGTCGACTGGACGACCAGCGCGGTGCCACAGGCGGTCGCCGCAACCAGGACCGTGAGCGTTCCCCAGAAGTCGAGGCGCTTGTCGAGCAGCTCCCTGAGGAGCTGGCCGAAGGCGCCGCCGGCCGCGATGGAGCCCCCGCGCCAGGCGATCCGCCCGAGGAGGAGCTGGAGGAGGGCAGGCGTCGCGGCGAGCAGGAGCACGGCTCCGAAGCCGCGGCCCACGACGCGGGGCCGGCTGCGCGGGCGCAGCCGCTTCCAGCCGGTGACGACCAGAAGGAAGGGGATGAGCAGACAGCTCAGGCCAAAAAAGCTGTAGGCGACCGCCGCGACATGAGCGCCCAGCGGCCCCGTCCAGTTCTTCGGGCGGACCTCCTCGGAGACCTTATGAAAGAGGCTGGGGTCATCCGGGTGGTAGCTCGCCAGGGCGAGGGCGAGAAAGACGCCGGCGAAGAGCAGCAGGAGTCCTGCGAGCTCGCTCATCTTCCCCGGCGAGAGGATCGCCTTCTCGCGCGGCTTGCTGGTCTTGGTGATCGCCAGAGACACGATTGGGCCCTATGCTCTAGAACGTGATGTGCTGGTTGAAGGTTTCGCCTTCAAGTAGGCATCAAGTCTAGCACAACGAGAAAGGGGGAGGAGGCAAGGAGGGACGGAGGAGCCGTCCCCCTCCCGTACAGCGCCTGCTCGCCAGGAAAGATTCGTCGAGAAAATTTGTCCCCGAGTGCAAGAATCGAGGTCCGTTTTCCGACTGATATAGGGCGGACCGCGCAGCGTCAGCTGCGCCCGACCCGATCGGAGAACGCCCTTGACCAGCCACGACCAGCTCTCCAAGAGCCTGATCAAACTCTTCTTCGCCGACTTCCTTCGCCTCGTCGACCCGGAATCCGCCTCTCACCTTCAGACCGGGGGGACCATCTTCCTGGACAAAGAGGACTTCACCGACTGGCCCGCGGGCGACCGCCGGGAGATGGACCTCCTCGCCAAGGTGCCGGTCGCCGGAGAGGAGGTGCCGCTCCTGGTGCACGTCGAGATCGAGACCGACTTCCGCTCCGGCATGGACCACCGGCTCTGGCAGTACTACATGCAGCTCCGCCTGCGGCACGGGCTGCCGGTGCTGCCGGTCCTGGTGAATCTGAGGGGAGGCCGGCCGGGAGTCCACCAGGGGACTCTGCACGAAGGCTTCAAGAAGAAGGTGACCGCCGTGTTCCACTATCTGGTGGTCGGGCTCTCCGGCTGCCGGGCGGAAGAATGGCTGGTCCGGCCCGAGCCGATCGCCTGGGCCTTCGCAGCGCTCATGCGCCCTGGGAAATGGAGCCGGGCGGAGCTGATGCTGGAATGCCTGCGGCGGATCGCGCTCTCGGACGTGACCGAATTGCGCAAGCAGGTGCTGGTGAATTGGGTGGAGACGTATGTACAATTAACGGGACAGGATGCCCTCGAGCTCCAGCGGTTGCTGGACCTGGAAGGCAACGAGGAGATCAGGGCCATGGAGCTGACCTGGCTGGGAAAGGCCGAGGCGCGCGGAGTGGAAAAGGGCTTGGAGTCCGCGACACGCCAAGCGGTGGAGCGGATGCGGCGGGTGGTGTTCCGGCAGATCGAGCAGCGATTCGGCGGAGTGCCCACGGCGGTGCGACGGAAGGTCGAAGCGATCGACTCCTTGGAGCCTCTGGCCGAGCTCGCTGAAAAGGTCCTCGTCGTCGATACGATCGGCGGCTTGGGCCTGGGCTGAGGCCGCGCGAATCGTGCGCCGAGACAGCACAATCTCAAGGTGGTCCGGCGCCTTGCATTTTTTCTCTGATGGCCGCGACGCGCTCGTCGACGTTCTGCACCCAGGTCCGGCTGACCGCGGGGGACCGCTTCGCGATCTCTCGAAGGCGCGCGTAGATGACCTCGATCTTCCCGAGCGCCGCCGCATGCGCTCTGGCCGTGCGTTTGGCGAAGCCTTGAGCAGCGTAGACAATGATCCGGGCCTCGACCAGAGCGGGATAGTGGCCATGAACGCCGACCGTCAACCCAGAGAAGCGGTCGTAGGCGTTCTGGCACAGCTTCAGGTTGGCCAGGACTTCTGCCTGGCTCTCCTTGGAGATCTGGTCCCAGGGTAGCGGGACGGCTGTGTCGCCCTCGGCATGGAGCAAGAGCTTGACCAGCTCGGAGGCCCGTAGCCAGAGCTGCGGGTAGTGAGCAATCAGGTAATCGTTCATCGCGCTCACCGCCTCTTCCCGCCGCCGGCGCTTCAGCTCCCGCTTGATCAACTGCTGCCGGGCCGCGATCGCCTCTCGGAAGGCGCAGGCCGCCTCGGGTCTCGGGAGGGTGCGCGCCAGATTGTCCTTGCCGATCAGCTCCCAGACCCACGACTGGACGAGGTCTTCGAGCGCCTGCTGCCTGTCCGGATCCTTGCGGGCAGCCGCGAGGAGGGGCGCAAGTGCGGCCCGAGCTCTGCCCGCGAGCTCGATGCAGCGCCGGAAACAGGAGAGCGACTCGCGGCGCAACTCCTCCTTGCCGAGGAACTGCCAGCGCTTGCGGTGGATCAATCCCAGGTAGTCGACCGCGATCGCCTTCCCCACCAGTAGGAGAGCCTGGTCCTCGGCACGCAGCGAACCCGCGAGGGAGGCGCCGAGCACGAGATCGATCTTCTGCGCGATGCCTTCGAGGAGCACCACCGCCCTGGCATAATCGTACTCCGGTGCAAGGTCCTCTCGCCCTGCATATCGCCGGTCGTCGTCGCGATAAGCGAACTGGCCTCTCAGCAGATCGCCAAAGGGAACCTGGAGGAAATCGAGATCCGGTAGCTCGCGTTCGGAAGCCTCCAGAGCGCCTCCCTGGGCGACCCCACCGAAGGTCAGGGTGTCTCCCTCGCCGTAGCCGGCGCTGTAGAGGCGGTAGTGCTCCTGCACCACCCAGGCGCCCGGGAGGTTCCGCTCGAGGTCGAGAAGGAACTGCCGGATGTCGTCCGGCGCGAGCTCGAACGTGGCGGTCGCGGCACGCAGCCGCTCCTGCCACCCATCAGTCTTTGCGCTCTGCGGCCATCCCTCCGACCGGAGGCCGAGGCGGTCGCAGACCTGCAGGAGCACCCGGGTGGCGTCTGCCCGCAGCACGTTCTGCGCGCCGACCAGTTGGCCGAGCCTGGGGACCTCGTCCTCGTTCCCGCCCGGGTACGAGATCCAGAGCCAGTTGTCCAGCAGAGCCGGTTGACTGGCCTTCAGCTCGGCGAGCATCGGGTTGATATCGTAGTAGTCGCGCCCGGAGTGCCCGATGACGAGCAGCTTGCGACCGGAGGCGAAGAGCGTCGACAGATAGCGATACAGGGAAGGAGGATACGGCCGGGCAAGGCCTCGCGCCGTGGCGCTCAGCGGCGGCGCGAATCGCGGTGCGCCGAGGCCGTTGCCCGGCTGCTGCTGAAAGGTGGTTCCATGGAGCGCGCAGACATCCCCGTCGTCGGGCTCGGTATCGGACCGGAGCTGAGGCTCGGTCAAGATCCTAAATGGCTGACCGCTCAAGGCCTCCTGGATCACGCTGTCGAAGTTGGTGGTGAGAATCGGGCCGCACCAGCCGGCCCGGCGCAACGCGGCGATCGAGGCTGCCAGCGAGTTGACACCGACGCCACGACAAATTTCGGTCCACATCCGCAATACGTCGAAACGCCTGCCGCAGCGATAGCGGAGCATCGAGCAGAACACCTCGAGGGTGATGTGGCTCTGCTCCGCCAGCTCGGTGAGTCGGCCGAGGTTGAACTCGCGGTGCAACTGGTCGCTCATTACCGCGGCGAGGATCGCGGCCTTGAGCTTCGCGGCAGTGGGCAGGAGCGGGACGGACGCTCCTGCTCCCAGGAGCAGGCAGACGCGCTCGCGCGCTCGCGCGGCGAGCTTGATCGCCTCGGCGTCCTGTTCCTGCCAGAGCCTGCGGTCCGCCAGGTCTTGAATCATCCAAAGGCGCTCTCGTTCGGTACTTTTTCAATCGTACTCCAGAACGTGCCGTCCAGCTACACTTAGTGATGGAGAGCCGGAATGAGCCGTAAGATCCTGTTCCTGGACCTCGATGGGACTCTGTGGGACGAGCGTCCGGTCAGGGAAGCGATCGAAGGGACGATGACCAACGAGCAGCTCAACGTGCTGCCGGAGATCGCGGCCAGGGTGCGCCGCAACCTGGGGTACTACACCTGGACCGAGGTCTACCGCGAGCTCGGGCTCGACTACCCTCTACTGCTGGCGCAGCACGCCGGAGCGATCGAGCCATATCCCGGCGTCCGCAAGGTGCTGCGCGCGCTGGCTGATGACTGGAGCATCTGGATCGCCACCGATGGGGGTCTCGACTACTCCCGCTTCAAGATCGACCGGCTTGGGATAGGACCGTCGATCTCTCGCGTGCTCACCTCAGACTTCATGCGTACGATGAAGGATGACCCTACATGGTGGAGGCGAGCCCTGGATCATGCTGGATGTCCCGCCCGTGACGCCGCGGCGGTGGGCGACAGTCTCTGGGACGTGACCGTCCCTGCTACCCTTGGAATGAGAGCCATCTGGATCCAGAACACCCCGCAGGCGGATCACCTTACGACGCCACCCGGCATCGTGTGCTGCCGCAGCTTTCTCGAAGTCCCGCCCCTGCTCGGCTCGAAGCAGTCCGGCCACTCGTCTCCGTAGTAGCCTTCGCAGGGATGTCGCGATCTTCCCAAGCGACGGTCGATCTCCCGCAACTTCGCGACACAGCCCTGCAGATCGCGACCGATCTCTGGAGATCGCGTCATGTCCCGGGACATCGCGGCGCGTCCGCAGACTTCGAGGCAACGCCGGCGACTTCGCGACGCAGCCCCAGCTCTGCGACGCCTCCCGGGACATCGCGGCACATCCCGAGACATCGCGACACAGCCGCAGGATTTGCGACGCATCCCGAAACCTCGCGTCACCTCCGGAGATCTCGCGACACCTCCCGAACTTTGCGACAGCTCCGAAAACTTCGCGACGCATCTGCAGACATTGCGACGCATCCGGAAATTTCGCGACACATCTCCAGACCTTGCGACATATCCAGGAAGATCGCGGCACATCCGGAACATCGCGACCGATCCACCGACTTCGCGACACAGCCGCAAAGATCGCGACGAATCTCCGGAGATTGCGACATAGCCTCAGACTTTGCGACGCGTGGGAGAGCCGGCCGAGGCCCGGAGCGGCGGCCGCGGCCCGCCGGCCAGCGCATAGATCCGCACGTAGGGCGCTCCTCCCGGGGGAGCAAGGGAGACGACCTCCCGGTAGCGCGCGGCGAAGGCCGGCCGGCCGACCAGGGCCCGCATCATCGCGTAGTCTTCGAGCTCGGTCTCGACCAGGATGAAATCGGGCTGCCGTCGCAGCAGGAGGTCGGCGAATTGCTCCGCCCGGTCCCGCCGCCCCTGCTCGAGGGCGGAAGGCAAGGATTGTCCGCCGGCCACCCGCCGTAGAAGGTCTCCGAGCTTACGGTCCAGCCGGTACAGGCCCGCCACTTCGCGGTCGACCAATCCCAGCGTATCGATGAAACGGATCTCGTGCCCGTGGCGGGCGAGATAGTAGGGGACCCGTCCCATCTGCCCGAAGGCCACCACACTCCCGGGGGGTACGTTGCCGTCGATCCACCGGGCGATGCGTACGCCCCAGTGCTCGGTGTCGGAATAGGGATCGCGCCACCGCGGATAGACGAGTGACGACCAGTCCCGGAGGCGCGGTGGATTCTCCGCCAAGAAGGCGAGCGAGCCGGCCAGCGTCAGGGTGAGGACGCCCCACCGCACCCGGCGCCCGGCGAGCGCCGGAGCCCGGCGACACAGCAGCTCCCACGAATACCAGGAGGCCACCAAGAGGATCGGCAAGGTGGGAACCAGGTAGCGGAACGCCGGGCGGTAGTCCCCACCCGCCGCCAAATGGAAGAAAAAGGACGTCAGGCAGACCGTCCCGAAAAGCGCCGCAAGGAGCCGCCTCTCCCCGCGCTCCCGGTCCTCTCTGCGATCCCGTCGATTCCGGGTGGACCACCACCGCCAGAGCGTCCAGGCGGGCAGGGCGACGGGCCACAGGCCGAGCGCGGCGACATAGCCCAGAAGCTGCGGGATCGACCGGCCAACCAGGAGGGGATAGAGCTTGATGCTGGTATTGGGGACCCAGCTGTGGAAAGTCTGCCAGCGCCAGAGCAGGAAGGCGCCGTAGCCCAGAAGGCTCGGCAGGGTGTAGCGCAACGCCCCCGCCAAGTCGCGGCGATCGGTGAGCCGGTCGATCCAGACCACCGGCAGGACGAGAATCCCCTCGGGCCTCCCGAGGAGGACGGGAAGCGCCAGGCAACCGGCCAGCCATTGCCGGCGCCGGCGGCCGGCGGCCCCGCCGTCCACCCGGTCCGTGAGCTCAGCCGTGAGCCAGCCCTTGACGAAGAGCACAAGCACCAGGGAATAGAACGGCGTCTCGAGCCCGCTTCGCGCCCAAACGATGAACGGATAGGAGAGCCCGACGCCCAGCGTACAGGCCCAGCGGGCGAAGCGCCCCAGACCCACCTGGAGCGCCAGGGCATGGGTCGCGAGGACGGTCAGGGCGCCGCAGGCGAGCCCCAGGGCCGGCGCCGCGCGCGGAAGATCCCACCCCAGACGTGCCAGGAGGGCGAGCAACGCCATCCACAACGGCCCCGAGAAACCCTCGACCGGATCGCCGGCATTGAAGGTGAGGCCGGAGCCGTGGGCCCAGTTCCAGGCGTAGCGGTAGTAGATGAAGGCATCTTCCTCGGCCGGCAGGTACAGGGTGATCGCCAACAGGCCGAAGACGCCGACCAGGGCCAAAAGCGCCCACCGTTCCCATGGCGCCGGCGCCGCGGGTCGCGCGGCGGCAATCTCAACCGCCGCATCCATCGCCAGGGTCCAGCACATACAACCGCGCCCGCGCGCCGGCGTAGAGCGGCCGGAAATGCGCGCGAAACGCGGCATCCCCCTCGGGCAGAGCGACCCCTCCCGCCGGGAAGACGAGGAGAACGGTCACCCCGAGCTCACAGAGCGCACGATGAAAGGCGGCGGGACGCGACGACAGCGGGAGAAGGTTTTGAAACCGGGCCGGACCGTTCCAGTTTCCCAACAGCCGCCCGTCGGCGAAGTACACCATGTTCTGGGCATGGAAGCCGAAGGCGACCCAGCCGTCTCCCTGCGTGCGGTTCAGGAAGTTCAAGGCCGGGTAGAGCGGCAGGCGGCTCCCGAGGTAGTGCTCGCGGCCCTGGGCCGTGACCGGGATGGGACCTTGCAGGGCCAGGCGGTGGAGCGCATAGGCCCAACCCGGAAGAAAGAGCACCAAAGCCAGCGCGCCGGCGGCCCAGGCAGGCCGGCCCGCCTTCAGACGTTCAGGCAGCCGGCCGGCCAGCCGCACGGCCCCGACGGCCAAGACCAAGGTCACGATGGGCAGCACGGGCAACAGAAAGCGCGCATCCCTGGGTAAGAGGGAGAAAAACGGGAGCCAGGCTATGGCGACGCCCAAGAGCCACCGCGCCCGGCGATCACGGATCCCGGTGGCGATCAACAGGGGAGCTCCGACCAGATAGATTGGGGAGAACGGCGGCTGGTAGTTGACCGATGAGCGGCGAAAGACCACGTCCCAGGGCAGGGTGGCGAGCTCGGCGAGCCGCCGGCTCCAGGAGACTCCGCCCGGCCAAGGCTCGAGATCCCAGGGACTCGAGCCGAAGAGCCCCGGCAGGAGCGGAAAGAGCGGATTGCCGGTCGCCAGAAGGATGCGCCCATAGGTCGGGGCGAGCGCGGCCAGCGCCACCACCCCGGTCCAGGCCATCGCCCGCCACCGTCTTGCGGAGGCCGCGATCCCAGCGCCCAGGACCACGGCCCCGACGAAGAAAAGCCCCAGATACTTGGTCGAGGCGGCCGTGCCGGCCAGAAAACCAGCGGCGGTCAGCCACCCGGAAGCCTCCCCGGCGCGCGCCCGGTCGAGCGCGTAGAGAGCGGCGGTGACGAACAGCGCCAGCCCCGGATCGATGTAGGCCGTGCCGGCCAGGTGAACGACGATCGGGTTTCCCAGATAGAGGCCCGCGGCGACCCACCCCACCGCCGGGGAAAACGCGCGGGCCCCCCAACTTGCGAGGAGTCCGGCGGTGGCCAGGGTCAGCGCCAGCTCCACACCCTGCGCCGCCAACGCGCCGCCCCAGGGGAAGACGGCGGCGAAGAGCAGGTCATTGAGCTGCGGACCGATGGGAAAGACCAGGTCCGGGAGAAAGGGCAGCCGGCCGGACTCGCTGAATGCCCGAGCGATCGGCAAGTGATAGGCAGTGGGGTCGAAATCCGTCGGCGGATAGAGGGTCAGCGCGAAGAGGGGCGCCCCGGCGAGCGCCGCGAGCCCGAGCCGGAGGGCCCACCGGCCACCGGGCCGGCGTGCGCGCCACCTCTCGCCGACCGCGGCGATCAGCTCGCGCCAAGCCCGCCGTCCGACGAGTGGAACGGCGGCGGCCAGCGCGACGACCGCCCAGGGGCGGAGGATCCCGGCCAGCCCGAAGAGCTGGACACACTGCGCCAGCACCGCCGTGCCCAGGGCCACGGAGAGCGCCCCTTTCTCCACCCATCCGTCGAGCGCCAGCCGCCAGGCCAGCGTCCGCCCGAGCCCATAGGCGGTCAGGGTGAAGGCGGCGAAGAGACTCAGCTGACCGACGGCCAAGCCGATCGCCGGCCCTGTCGACGAGAGGGTTGGCGACAGAATCGACATTGGAGCGCTCGTCGGCCGATGCCGACCGGCGGAGTATACGCGACCGCCACCTTGCACCCCTGTCGCTTGCGCCTTTCATAGGCCCAGGCCAGATCTCCAGCCCGGTCGATCAGGAAGTCTGAAACTTGGAGCCGCAAGAAGTGTTCATTCCCGGTCTTCGAGCAGGAGCTCAGCCAGAGTCTTCGGTCCCCGCAGGGGTACCCGAGGCAGGTCGGACGACGGATTTTGACCGCTCCACGAAGCCATTCCGGAGTCCAGCATCGACTGGACCTTCTCAGCGAGTCCGGCTGCGACAGGTACGAGACGGGCCACGGGTTTGCCGCGATCAGTGATCACCAGGGTAGCGCCGTCTCGGACCTCCTTGATGTGGCTGCTGAGCTGTCCCTTGAGCTCCCGGATTCCTATCGTTTTCTGCGACATCATCAGCCTCCATGTGACCACATTCTAGCTCAGAAGGACACACCCAGGAAGGACGCCCGCGGACCGCTTCAGGCTGTGGGCTCGATGTGTCTCTAAAGCAGAGCCTCCGCGTGGGCGGTCTGGAGTCTCTTGATGCGCTTCAGCTCGGCAGCCTCGGCGATGCCGGCGTGATACAGATCCCAGCGAAGCTGAAGGTTCAGCCAGAACGCCGCGGAGGTTCCGAAGTACTGGGCCAGGCGGAGCGCCGTGCTCGGGGTCACTCCCCGCTTCCGGTTCACGAGCTCGTTGATGCGCTGGTAGGGAACATGGATGGCGTCGGCCAAGTCCCTCTGGGACAGGGACATGGGCTTGAGAAACTCCTCGAGGAGCATCTCTCCGGGGTGGGTGGGCTCGCGGTGGGTGGGAACTCGAACCATAGGTGACCTCTACTGCTTCAAGCTTCTTCAATGGTAGTCCACGATTTCAACGTCTTCCGGCTCGTTTTTGGTCCAGACGAAGCAGATCCTGTACTGGTCGTTGATCCGGATGCTGTGTTGACCCTCGCGATCGCCGGAGAGAGCCTCCAGGCGGTTGCCGGGCGGAATCCGAAGATCGTCGAGCTTCTCGGCCGAATCGACCTGGTCGAGCTTGCGGAGGGCCACGGACCAGAGACTCTGGGGGCAACTGCGGCGGGCGTCCTTGGTGTTGCTGCCATAGAAGATGTCCTTTGCGCCCTGGTCTTTGAACGAGCGAATCACGATGACATGGTAGCACGGATGGCATGCTATGAAACGGGCGGGGTGAACGGAGTCCCCGCCCGCCACACCCCCAGAAACTCCTCCAGCCCCAGCTCCTCCGCCCTCGTCTTCGCGGGTACCCCGGCCGCGGCGAGCACCGCTTCCGCTCTCTCCCTCCCCCAGCCGGCCGCCAGCGCGTTACGCAGGGTCTTGCGGCGCTGGCCGAAGGCGAGGCGGACAAAGGCGGTGAAGGCGGGCATCTCTTCTAAAGGAAGGGGCGGCGGGTGCAGCTCGAAGCCGACGAAGGCGCTGTCCACTTTCGGAGGTGGACGGAAGCTCCCGGGGCGCACGCGGCCCAGGATGCGTGTCCTTGCCCAGGCGGCGACGAGGACGGAGAGCGAGCCGTAGGCTTCCTCGCGAGGACGGGCCACCAGACGGTCCGCGACCTCTTTTTGCACCAGGAAGGCGGCCCGCGGCACGGTGGCGTGATGCGGCAGCAGCCTTTCGATGATCGCGGTCGCCACGTTGTAGGGGAGGTTCCCCGCCACCAGGGTCGGGGACGGCAGGCGGGGCCAGCCGATCTCCAGGGCGTCTCCGACGACGAGGCGCAGGTCGGGTCCGGACAGGCGGCGGCGCAGCTCGGCCGCCCAGCCGGGGTCGAGCTCCCAGCCGGTCACCCGGGCGCCGGCGGCCAGGAGCTCGGCGGTCAGGATTCCACCGCCGGGGCCAATTTCCAGGACCCGTCGGCCCGCCGGCTCCAGGAACGCGATCAGCGGTCGACAGATCGCTCCATCGACGAGGTGATGCTGGCCGAGGGCTTTCTTGAGGATGGGCGGACGCACGGCTGCAACCGTATCAAAAGGAAGGGCTCCGCATGCCAATTTGGCCGGAGCCCGGAGCCTCGCCGCGCCGGGGAGGCCACGCGGGAGTCTGTCTCTCGCGTCCTCCTCCTGGGAACGGCCCGCGCCCACCCATGGCACCCCACTTGCAGTTCCGGGGGTTCGACCTATGGAACTGGACGTCGCAACACTGAACCGTGATGTCGAGCGCGAGACGCTCACCCTCAAGCGGATCGAGGCCGAGCTCCGCAAAGTCATCGTCGGGCAGGAGTATCTGCTCGACCGCCTCCTGGTGGGCCTGCTCGCCCGCGGCCATGTCCTCATCGAAGGCGTGCCCGGGCTCGCCAAGACCCTCGCCGTCAAGACCCTCGCGCGGACCCTCGCCATCGAGTCGCAGCGCATCCAGTTCACTCCCGACCTGCTGCCGGCGGACCTGATCGGCACGCTGATCTACGACCAGAGAAGCGGCGAGTTCCTTCCTCGCAAGGGGCCGGTCTTCACCCATCTCCTCCTGGCCGACGAGATCAACCGCGCTCCGGCCAAGGTGCAGTCCGCCCTGCTGGAGTCGATGGAGGAAAAGCAGGTCACCCTGGGCGACCGCACCTGGCGCCTCCCCGAGCCGTTCATGGTGCTGGCCACCCAGAACCCCATCGAGCAGGAGGGCACCTATCCGCTGGCCGAGGCCCAGGTCGACCGCTTCATGATGAAGCTCAAGATCGACTATCCGACCCGCGCGGAGGAGTCGGAGATCCTCGACCGCATGCTGGTCGAGCACCAGATCGATGCGTCGCCGGTCATCGACCGCGAGCGCCTGATCGCCCTGCGCGAGGTGGTGGACGCCGTCTACCTCGACAGCAAGATCCGCGGCTACATCCTCGACCTGGTGATGGCCACGCGCGATCCGCGCTCGGCCGGCATGGGCGAGCTGACCGATCTGATCGCCTTCGGCGCCTCGCCGCGCGCCACGCTGTACCTGGCGCGCGCCGCCAAGGCCATGGCGATGGTCCGCGGCCGCGGCTACGTGATTCCCGAGGACGTCAAGGAGCTGGCTCCCGACATCCTGCGTCACCGTGTCATCCCCACCTACGAGGCGGAGGCCGAGGAGATCTCGTCCGACTCCCTGGTGGCCAAGCTGCTCGACCGCATCCAGGTGCCCTAGACGCCCGTCAGGAAACAGCGCGATGCTCGGTTTTCTCGCGCGGCGCACGAAGTCCCGCCCCCCGGCGCCACCTCCACGGAGGGGCTCTCCGCTCCCCGCGGACCTCATGCGCAAGGTCAAGCGCATCGAGATCGCCACCAACCGGCTGGTCGACCAGGGCGTCGCCGGCGACTATCACGCCGTGTTCAAGGGGCTCGGCATGGAGTTCGCCGAGGTCCGCCCCTACCAGCCGGGCGATGACGTCCGCACCATCGACTGGAACGTGACCGCCCGCATGGGCGTCCCCTTCGTCAAGAAGTACGTGGAGGAGCGCGACCTCACCATCTTCCTGGTGATCGACGTCTCGGGGAGCCTCTCCTTCGGGTCGCGGGCGATCCTCAAGCGGGAGCTCGCCGCGGAGATCGCCGCCCTCCTCGCGTTCGCCGCGGTGCGCAACCAGGACCGGGTCGGCGCCGCGCTGGTGAGCGACCGGATGGAGCTGTTCCTGCCGCCCCAGCGCCGCCGTACCCATGTGCTGCGCCTGGTCCGCGAGGTCCTGGACCGGCCGGCGCACGGCGGGACCGATCTGGAGAAGGGGCTCGACGCGGTCCTCGCGGCGCTCAAGCGGCGGTCGGTCCTCTTCGTCATCTCGGATTTCCTCGGCTCCCCCTGCTCGCGGGCCTTGAAAGCAGCGGCGGCGCGGCACGACCTGATCCTGGTGGAGATCGTGGACCCGCGGGATCAGGAGGTTCCGGCCGTCGGACCGGTGGTGCTGCGCGACGCCGAGACCGGACGGCTCGCCCTGGTGGACGGCAAGAAGGCGGCCCGCCAGCACGCCGAGAGCCGGCGCCGCGAGCGCGACGAGCTCTCCCGTCTCATCCGCCGCCTCGGCGTCGACCGCCTGGAGCTGCGGACGGACCGTCCTTATCTGAAGACCGTCCTGAGCTTCTTCGAGCAGCGGCGGCGGAGGCTGGCGCGATGAGGAGAAGCGTCGCCATTCCGGGCGCCCACCCCGGGTTGAAACCCGGGGCTAGGAATGGCTGTCCCTCCGGGACAGAGGCAAAGCATTGCGGATCTTTTCTCCGTCCCATCGGGACGGCCATTGATAGCCCCGGGTTTCAACCCGGGGTCGGGGCGGCGGCGTTGCGCTACCTCCTGCTCCTCCTCCTCGCCCTCCCGGCCGCCGCCCAGACCGCTCCGCAGGTCGAGGTCTCCCTGAGCCCTCGCGACCAGCTGACGGTGGGCGACCGGGTCGAGGCGGTGCTCACGCTGCGCGTGGACCCGGCGACGCTCTCCGGCGAGCCCCGGTTCCCGGTCTGGGGGACCACCTGGGGTGACGCCGAGGTCCTGGACAAGGGCGCGCCGCAGAAGGTCGCGGAGAACGGTGCCATGCTCTGGCGGCAGCGGCTCGTCCTCGCCGCCTTCCGTACCGGCAAGGTCGACCTGCCGCCGGTCGAGGTGGCGGTGCCCTTGCGCGACCGCACGCTCCAGGTGCGGACGCCGGCCGGCCTGGCTCTCGCGGTGCGCTCGGTCTTGCCCGCGGGCGAGAAGAACCCGGCTCCGAAGCCGCCGGCGCCGTTGCATCAGCTGCCGATCGGGGCCGCTTTCTGGTGGACGCTCGCGGCCTCCGGCGTCCTGCTCGCGCTCCTCGGCTGGTTGCTGTGGCGGCGGCGGCGTGCCGAGGGAACGGAGGAGGAGGCCACCCGGCCGGCGCTCCCGCCTTTCGACGAGCTCCTGGGCGAGCTCGACCGGATCGCCGCCGAGCCTTCGGTCGTGCGCCTGCACACCCGGCTCAGCCTCGCCCTGCGCTCCTATCTCGGGCGGAGCCTCGCCTTCCCGGCGGCGGAGAGCACGACGAGCGAGATCCAGCGCACTCTCCTCGCCCGGCGCATGCCGGGGACTCTGGTCCGCCAGCTCGTCGAGCTGCTGCGCGGCTGCGATCTGGTCAAGTTCGCGCGCCAGGAGTCCGGCGAGGAGCGGTCGCGGGAGCGGCTGGCCTCCGCGCGACAGATCGGCCGCGAGATCGAGACCTGGGCGCGGCCGGTCGAGCCGGTGGACTTTTCCGCGCCCGAGCGGCGGGAGGCGGCGGGATGACCCAGGCCTTGCCGCAGCTCGCCAGCCCCGCCTGGCTCCTCCTGCTCCTCGCGGTGCCGCTCCTCGCCTGGTGGCACCACCGCCGGGCGGCTCTCGGCGCCCTCACCTACAGCCGCCTGCCCGCGGGCCGCGGCGTCGGCCGCGGCTGGCGGCTCCACCTGCCGTTCTATGCGCGCCTCGCGGCCCTGGCCTTCCTCGTCATGGCCCTCGCCCGCCCGCAGCTCGGCTACGCCTGGGAGGAGAGTCTGACCCAGGGGATCGACGTCGAGATCGTGCTCGACATCTCGGGCAGCATGGGCGCCGAGGACTTCCGCCCCAAGGACCGCCTGACCGTGGCCAAGCGGGTGATCCGCGAGTTCGTGGCCGGCCGGCCCGGCGACCGCATCGGTCTCGTGGTCTTCTCCGGAGGCGCCATGACCCGGGCGCCGCTCACGACCGACCGCGAGATGCTCGACACCATCGTCGACAACATCCAGCTCAATGCCCTTCCCGACGGCACCGCCATCGGCGTCGGCCTCGCCAACGCCGCGGCGCGCCTCAAGGACAGCCAGGCCAAGAGCAAGGTCATCGTCCTGGTCACCGACGGCATCAACAACGCGGGCGAGATCGACCCGATCTCCGCCGCGGCGGTCTGCCAGGGCCTGAGGATCAAGGTCTATACGGTGGGCGTCGGCGGCTCCAAGGGCGTCGTGGACGTCCCCTTCCCCGTGCGCGACCCGGTGACCGGCGCCACCGAGATCCGCCACGTGCCGATGAGCCTGCCGGTCGACGAGAAGCTCCTGCGGACGATCGCGGGGCGCACCGGCGGGCAATATTTCCTGGCCACCGATCCGGCGAGCCTGCAGCGGATCTTCCGCGAGATCGACCGGCTGGAGAAGACGCCCCTCCAGGTGCGGCGCTACGTGCGCTACCGCGAGACCTTCCCGCCGCTCGTCTGGGCCGGGCTGGGCCTCCTCGTCCTCCCCTTCGCCACCGCTCTCCTCCGGATCACGGCCGAGCCATGATGTGGTCCTGGTTTGCCGAGCCCCGCTTCGTGGCGGTGGCAGTGCTCGCCTCGCTCGGCGCGGCGGCGCTGGCGGTCTGGCTCTGGCGCCGGCGCCTCGCGGCCGACGCCGCCTGGGCGGCGCGCGGCCTGTGGAGCCGGCTGATGCCCACCTGGTCGCCGGGCCGGGTGCGGCTGTCCATCCTCTGCCTCGTGCTCGCCCTCCTCGGCGCCTCTCTCGCCCTGGCGCGCCCGCGCTGGGGCGCCGGGCAGCAGCAGGTGGAGCGGCGCGGGGTCGACGTGGTCTTCATGATCGACTCGTCGCTCTCCATGGGCGCGACCGACGTGGCGCCGTCCCGCCTGTACGTCGCCAAGGCGCTGGTCCGCCGCATGACGCACGCCATGCCCGCCAACCGGGTGGGCCTGGTGCAGACCGAGGGGACCGGCGTGGTGCTCGCGCCGCTGACCCTGGACGGCGCGGTCGTCGACCTCCTCCTCGACACGGTGGAGCCCGGGTCGCTCCCGACGCCTGGCACCGAGCTCGCGCCGGGGCTCGACGCCGCCCTCCGCCTGTTCGGCGAGGGGAGCGAGAAGCATCGCGTGCTCGTCCTCCTGTCGGACGGCGAGGACCACGGCGGCGGCATCGAGCAGGAGATCGCCCAGCTGCGCGACGGCGGAGTCGTGGTCCACGCCTTCGGCGTCGGCACACCCAACGGCTCGACGGTGCCGGTCCCGGGGAGCCGCGGCTCGTTCAAGCGGGAGAGCGACGGCAGCCTGGTGATCAGCCGGCTGCACGAAGACGTGCTCGAAGGGCTGGCGCGGGCGACCGGCGGCTCCTACACCCGGGTCACCAGCGCCGCCGCCAACCCCGCCCCGGTGCTCCAGAAGATCGACCGGATGGAGAAGAGGACGATCGAGAGCCAGGTGTCGAGCCACCTGGCGGAGCGGTTCCAGTGGCCGCTCGCCCTGGCGGTGGCCGCCCTGCTGCTCCATCTCGCCGTGGCTCCGTTCGCTCCGGGGAGGCGCCATGCCGCCTAAGGCGCTCCCCATCCTGCTCCTCGCCGGCTGGGCCGCGCTGCCGTCCCTGCCGTCCTTCCTGACGCCGCATCTGCCCGTCTGGGCCGAGCGCTGGCTGTGGAACCCGCGCGAGCGCACCACCCTGGCGATGGCGGCGTGGGACGCCAAGGACCCGAAGACGGCCGCCGAGGCCGCCGGCACCGCCCTGCGCCTCGCGCCCGACGATCCGCGGACCCGTTACAACGCAGGCACCGCCGAGCTCGGAAACCACCGGCTGCGGCAGTCGATCGGCCTGCTCGAGAAGGCGGTACGCGACGCCCCGCCCGACCTCGCTCCGGCGGCGCAGTACAACCTGGGCAACGCCCGCCTCGCGGCCGGCGACGCCGCGGGCGCGGTCGAGGCCTACAAGCAGGCCCTCCGCCTCGCTCCGGCCGATGCCGACGCCAAGCACAATCTCGAGCTCGCCCTGCGCGAGCGCGAGAAGGAGCAGATGCGGATGAAGAGCCCGCGCGAGGGCTCGCGCGGCGACCGGCCGGACAACAAGAGCCCCTCCAACAGCCCGGGCTCGGGCGATCCCAACCAGCAGCAGGACCAGCGCCGGTCGGACGCCAACGATC
>WNGB01009503.1_pt1 | contig 16815 bp, 16 predicted proteins | sample 5400681 | NCBI WGS metagenome assembly WNGB01 (sample SAMN13153367, study PRJNA577476) | soil metagenome | isolation source: 115 cm soil or saprolite under grassland replicate 2 | place: USA:California | collected 2016-06-15 | reverse complement strand
GGCGGGCATGGGCAATGCCTTGGCGGCCCGGCTCGCGCCCCTCACCGCGCTCGACGAGCGCGGCGCGGCGGTCACGCTCGGCCGCTTCTGGGAGGCGAAGCCCGTGGTGCTCGGCTTCGTTCGCCACTTCGGCTGAATCTTCTGCCGCCAGCAGGTGGCTGGCCTCAAGCAAGCGCTGCCCGAGATCCGCGCGCGCGGCGCGGAGGCGGTGGTGGTGGGCTGCGGCCGGCCCGAGCACCTCGCGGGATTCCGCGAGGCGACGGGCTATGACGGACCGCTCTTCACCGACCCCTCGCTCCGCGTCTTCGGCGCAGCCGGGCTCGCCTACGGCTGGACGAGGACCTTCCACCCGCTCACCATCCTCAAGGGCATTGGCGCGTTCGCGAGCGGGTTCAGACAGGGAGCGCGGCGCGGCAACCCGGTCCAGCAGGGCGGGACCTTCGTCCTGGGCCCGGGCGAGCGCGTGCGCTTCGAGTGGCGCGACCGCTTCGCGGGCGATCACCCGGAGATGCGCGACGTCCTCGCCGCCCTCGGGTCGTGAGCGTGCATCCCGCAGCGACGGTGCGGCTGGCGACGGCGTCGGATGCCACGGCGATCGCCCGGATCTACAACCAGGGCATCGAGGATCGGATCGCCACCTTCGAGACCGAGCCGCGCACGGTCCAGCAGATCGAAGCGCAGCTCGCCGAGAAGGGTGACCGGTACCCCACGGTGGTCGTCGAGCGCGACGGCGAGGTCGTGGCCTGGGCCACGGTCGGCTCGTACCGCTCCCGTGCCTGCTATGCCGGCACCGGCGAGCACTCGGTGTATGTCGAGCGCGGCGCGCGCGGCTCCGGTGCGGGGCGCGCGGCCCTCGAGGGCCTCTTTGACGCCTGTCGGGCTCGCGGGTTCTGGAAGCTCGTGTCCAGGATCTTTCCCGAGAACACGCCGAGCCTCGCGCTGCACGAGCGAACCGGCTTCCGGGTGGTCGGTGTCTACCGGCGGCACGGAAAGCTCGACGGCGAGTGGCGCGACTGCGTGATCGTCGAGAAGCTGCTGGAAGACCTCTCGCCCTGAGGGCCCATCCCCGCGGAGAACGAGCCGTGGAAGTCTCAGAGACGGGTCGAAGTAACCTCCGTTCGAGCGCCGGCTTTGCCGGCGCAACCCTGCTCCTGGGGGAGGTTTCGGAGGGGGCCGTCGAGGCCCCCTCCGACTAAGTGGCGCGACTGCGTGATCGTCGAGAAGCTGCTGGAGCCCGCGATCTCTGCCCCCTCACCCTGACCCTCTCCCTGACCCTCTCCCCTCCGGGGAGAGGGAACACTGACTAATTGACGCCGAGGGCCTTGAGATTGGTTCGGGCGGCGGCGGCCAGGTCCGGCTCCACGCCGGAGGCGGCGAGGAGCTTCTTGTAGACGATCGCGGCGGACTCGGGCTGCTTGAGCGCGGTGAACGACTGGCCGGCGCCGAGGAGGGCCCGCCGGGCCCAGATCGAGTCGGGCCCGAGATAGGCCGCCGTCATGTAGGCCTCGACCGCCTCTTCATTCTTTCCGGCCGCGCGCAGCCCCTCCCCCAGCCGGTAGGCGGCCTCGGGCACTTGGCGCGCGTCGTCCTGGTTGAGGGCGCGCTCGAGGAGGCCGCGGGCCTCGATCGACTTCCCGTCGGCCTGAAGCAGCCGGGCCGCGCCGAGCAGCGCGGTCCCCTGGTCCTTGTGATTCGGGTACTCGCGCTCGACGCGGGTGTAGAGGTCGAGCGCCGCGGCGCGGTCGCCGGTGGCCTCCTGCGCCTGGGCGAGCAGGAGCAGGGCCTGCGGCATCCGCGGATCGCCGGCCGAGGCCTTCACGAAAGCCTCCAGCTCTCGCCGCGCCTCGGCGGGGGCGCCGGTGCGCAGCAGGGCCTCGCCGAAGGCGAGACGCCCCGCCAGAGCGGCCCGGTGGCCCGGATAGCGCTTGGCGAGCGTCTCGTACATCTCGCGCGCCAGGGGCCACTGTCCCTCGGCGCCCGCCGCCGCGCCAAGATCGACGAGCGCAACTGGGCCCGTCTCGTGCTGGGGGAACTTGCTCGCCAGCCGGAGCGCCAGGTCCCGGGCCTCGGGCCAGCGCTTCTCCTGCGCGGCAACGGCTTCCATCCCGAGCAGAACGGGCGGCGTGAGGCGCGGATCATCCGGCCGCGAGAGGAGCGGCGCCGCCAGCCGCTTGAACTCGTCGGTCCTGCCAGCGTTGAAGGCCACTGCCGCGAGGCCGTACTCGGCGCTGGCGCCCGCTGCTCCCGACCCCGCGTCGCGCGCGGCGGTGAACTCGCGCGCCGCCGCGTCCCACTCGGCGCGCGCGAAGGCCCCCACGCCGAGCCCGAGATGCGCCAGCACATCCTCACCCTGTGCGAGCCCCGCCTGGAACTCGGGCTGCGCCGAGGCTGCCTGGCCCGAGGCCAGGAGCGCGACGCCCCTGGCGATGCGCGCGCGCCCGATGTAGGGCGACGAGGGCGCGCGCTGGACGAGCTGCGACAGCTCGGGCAGCGCATCCGCGGGGCGGCCTGCCTTGATGGCCAGGATGGCGCGGTTCAGGGTCGCCACCTGGGCCTGCTCGGTCGTCTGGAACTTCAGGATGACCTCGCCCAGCTGGGCCTGGGCCGTCTGGAGGTCGCCGGCCTTGGCCGCCAGCTCCGCGGAGAGCAAGAGGGCCTCGGCGGCATCCGGATCCGTCGGCGCCTGCTGAGCGAAGCTCGTCCAGCGCTGGCGCGCGGCGTCCAGTCGACCGCGCCGGAACTCGGCCCAGCCCAGAGCCAGGCCGACCTTCGCCGCGTCGGGATGCGTCGGCAGATCCGCGAGGAACCGCGTGTAGAACACCACGGCCTGATCATAGTCGCCGGCCCAGTAGGCGGCCTCCCCCCCGAGGACCAGCGCCGCGGCGCGGAGGGCGGGAGGCAGCGCCCCGCCGAGGAGGCTCTTCGCGGCGGCCTCGGCCTCGGCGAACCCGCGGAGATCGAAGTCGATCTGGGCGAGGCGAAGCGTGGCGTAGGAGCCGAGCCACGGCAGGGACGGCGACTGGCGCACCAGCTCGAACCGATTGCGCGCCTCGTCGGGCTGACCGGACTGGCGGGCCTGGTCTGCGCTCACGACCAGCACCCAGGCGCGCGTGGGCGGGTCGAGCGTCCGCGCCAGGAGGTCGTCATCGAGGGCGCGGGCCTCATCATGTCGGGACTTGTCGCCGAGCCACTGGCGGACGAGGAGCCAGGTCGGCAGCGAGAATGTCCGGCCTCGATCAGCCGCTTCGAGCTGGCGCGCCGCCTCCTGGGCCGCCTGGTAGTCGTCGAGATCGAGGAGCGCCTGGACGAGGCCCGCTCGCGCCCACGGCGCTTCGGGGGTATTGGCATAGGCGGCGAGCACCGTCCGGTACGCGCTCACGGCGTCGAGCGGCTGGCCCGCAGCGCGGCTCCACCAGCCCAGGCGCAGGAAGCCGCTGGCGATCGAGACCCGGGGGGCCGAGGCCGTGAAGGACTGGAGCCGCACGACCGCGTGCTTGTAATCGCCGAGCCGCCCGAGCGTCTCCCCCAGCCAGAAGTTCGCCTCGCTCACGACGCTGCCGGGGGCGTTCGGCCGCGAGAACCCGCCGATGTTCAGGAGCGCCGCCCACTCGTCGCGGGCGTCGGCGTAGCGCTTGACCCCGTAGAGGGCCATCGCCCGGCCGTGATGGGCATGGGCCGCCACGGCAGGCGGCGGACCGATCTTGAGCAGGGCGTCGAAGTACCCGAGGGCGCGCCGCGGGTCGCCGAGCTCGAGCGCGACCCAGCCCAGATCGTCGGCGGCGTAGAGCCCGAACTCCCCGCGCGGATCGTCCTGGACCACGAGCAGCAGGACGCGCTCGACCTCGGAGGCCCGTCCGAGGCGCAGCAGCGTCTGGCCGAGCCAGTAGCGCGCTTCCCGGAGGAGGCGCCGATCGCTGGACTCCCGGATGGCTCTCTGGAATGCCTCCCGCGCCTCCTCCAGCTCTTCGCGCTGGTAGCGCGCCCGGCCGCATTCGAGCAGCTCGGAGGCGACGCGCAGCACCGTGCCGAGGGGATTGCAGGCGAGCATCCGTGGCGGCGCCAGCGGCACGACGGGACGCTGGGCAGCATCGGTCACCGGTCGCGGCGGCGGCAGCTCGGGCAGGCCCTGGGGAGGCGGCGGCAGCGGGACCGCCGGCAGCGCGACCGGCGGCTTGTCGAGCGGGAGCGCGGCCAGCGGCACGAGCCCGCTCAGGTCCGGCGGCGGCAGCTTGAGGGTGGTCTCGGCCGACGCGCCGGCGGCCCAGCCGAGCAGCAGCGCGGTCACCGCGACGAGAGCCCGGGGCCAGCGACTCATCGGCGCGCGGTCTCCCGTGACGACTGGCTCTTCTGGCCCGGCGAGGAGCTCTTCGGCGCGCCCTTTCCGTCCGGGGCGGGCTTGAGCTTGGCGGCGATGGCCGCGCGCCGCTCCTTGGCCCAGGCGCGGAGCGTCTTGTCCGGGCTCTTGGCCGCCACCTCGTCGTAGTAGCGGGCGGCCTGCGCCCACTTCTGCTGCTCCTCCAGCGCGAGTCCGCTGCCGGCGAGCGCGCGGAAGCGGAGCCCGGCCTCGAGCCCGTTGCCCTGGAGCGCTGACTGGAAGGCCTGCAGCGCCGCCGGATAGTGCTTGAGTCGGAGCTCGCTCTCACCCACCAGCAGGAAGCCTTCGCCCCGCACGGCGTCCTCGCCGCTCTTCGTCGCCGCCTGCCCCAGGGCGGCGGCGTCCTTGAACGCGTTCCGGCCGAACGCCGCCTGGGCCAGATCGAGCGCGGACCGGGATGCCAGCGGATGATCGGGAAACTCCTTTCGCACCCGCGCCCACGCCGTCTCCGCCTCGCGCGCGCGCCCGAGCCGCGAGGCGATGACGCCGGCGTCGTAGAGCGTCTCGGCGGTGGCGGGCGACTGGGCCATCAGCTGCTTGTACTCCTCGGCGAGGTCGGTCTTGCTGCCCTTGCGGACCACGGTGTCCGCCACCTGGCGACGGGCCTGGGCGGCCAGCTCGTGATCGGGATAGGCCGCGGCGAAGGCGCGCAGCTCGGCCAGCCCTTCCTTGCTCTCGCCCGAGTCGAGCAGCGCCTGCCCGAGCGCGTAGCGGGCGGCGGGGACCAGGGCATGACCAGGATACTTGGTCTGGAACGATTGCAGGAGCGGCACCGCTTCGTCCGGGCGCTTCAGCTCCGCGAGGGTCCGCGCCAGGTAGAGGGTCGCCGAGGCCGCAGTCGGATGCTCCGGGTAGTCCGCGAGCAGTCGGCGGAAGTCCGCGACCGCCTGATCGCGGCGCTTGAGCTCGCGGTTGCTCCAGGCGCGGCCGTAGAGCGCGTCGGGCACGAAGGGCGAGGTCGGCGTGTCGTTGAGGACCTGGTCGTAGACATCGCGCGCCTCGGGATACCGGTCCATGCGGAAGAGGGTCTCCGCCTCCCAGAAGCGCGCTTCTCCGGGCCGGCCCGGCATGGGCGAGAAGCTCTCCGCCTGCCTGAACGCTTCGAGGGCCGCCTGAAAGGCCTTCTGGGAGAAACGCGCCTTGCCGAGCAGCAGGGTGGCATCGGGGATGCGCCGGTCCGTCGGGTGGCGCTCGATCAGCCGCTCGAGCATGCGGCGGGCCAGCGGGTAGAGCCTGTCCTGGAACGCCTGCTCGCCCACCGTCCACAGGCGGTCGGACTCGTCCAACGCGACGGCAGCCGGCGGCCAGCCAAAGAGGGCGCCGACACCGCAGCCCAAGCCAAGCAGGAGCACGGAGCACAGGACCCGACCTCGCCCCATACGCGTGATTTTACGCTAACACGAAACCTGGGCAGGGAGTAGCAATTGAGATTTGGCTTGACAGGGGACGCTTAATGTCTTAGTGTGCTAGGACACTAAGACTGATGCGGTGAACGGTCCCGCGGGGCACAGGCCCAGAAGGAGGGAAGAGCCATGAACACGTATCTGGACGAGCAGCTGGTCAGGGAGCGGCTGGACGAGGCCCGGGCCTTTGCGGCCCAGCAGGCCCTGATCCAGAGCCTCCGGCCGGTCCGCCGCCCGATGCGTGTGGCGCTGGGCCTGGCCCTCATCCGGACCGGCCACTGGGTGGCGGGCCGGGCGCCGAGGCGAGCCGGAGGGCCGAGTCGAGTGACGGCTTGAGGGAGCGGGTCGGAGGGGATCCGAGGTCCCGGAGCGATCAGCGTGGCGCGTGAGTGCTCACAGATCCCCCCACCCTCGGGGCTCCGGGTCAACCGGCAGAGCGCGGTGCCCGTGCACGTGCAGCTGCAGACCCAGATCCGCCACCTGATCTCGACGGGCAGTCTCAAGCCGGGGATGCAGCTTCCGACGGTCCGCCAGCTGGCGGGCTTTCTTCGGATCAACCGCAACACCGTGGCGCGCGCCCTGGCCGCTCTCCACCAGGACGGGTACCTGGAGAGCCGCCAGGGCCGCGGCACCTTCGTCGTCGACCGCCCGCCCATTCACGAGGGGCGCGCTGCGCGCAGCCTCGAGCGGCTGGTGGAAGACGCGCTGGACCGAGCGCGCCGGTTGGGCTTCACCCACGAGGAGCTGCTCGCCACCATCGCCACCCGCGCCCCTCACGGTCGGACGCCCCGCCCCCTCAAGACCCGCGCCCTCCTCGTCGAATGTAACCGGCCCGAGCTGAGCCGCTACCGCGAGCAACTCGAAGAGGAATTGCCGCTTCACGTGGACCAGCTGCTCGTGGAGGAACTCGAGGCGCGCATCGCCCGGGAGCCGGGGTTCCTCGAGGACTACCGGGCGGTGATCACGACGTTCTTCCACATCCACGAGGTCAAGCAGGCTCTGCCCCAGGACGCCCCCCCGGCCGTCGCGCTGCTCTCGGAAGCGAACATCTCCTCGCTCCTCAGGCTCACCGAGCTGCCCGAAGGCACCACCGTCGGCCTCGTCTGCAACAGCCCCAAGGGGAGTCAGAACCTCTTGAACTCGGTCCAGTCGGCCGGGCTCGCTCACCTGGTGCCGGTGCTCGCCTCGGCGGACGACGCCTGGTCCATCGACCGCATGCTGGAGAAGACGCGCACCGTCGTGTGCTCCGAGCAGGCGGTGGATCACATCCGGGCGCGGGTGCCCCACGACGTGGAGGTGATCATCGCCCACCGCCGGCTCGACGCGGGTGGGATCGAGATGCTGCGCGACCTGCTCGTGCAGCGCGACGGGGACCGCCGTGACCGCGCCTGAACGCGACCAGTTCCGGGGCGGCGCGAGCGTGGCCGGTCTCTCCATCTGCGTCTTCGACCTCGACCACACCCTCGTCAGCTCCCCCCTCGACCTGCGCGCGGTGGCGCGCGAGATGGAGGCCTTCGCGCGAGACCGCGGGGTGGCGCTGCCACCACGCGCCCAGCGCTGGTCGGCGCCCGAGCTCTTCGACCTCCTGCGTCGCGAGGCGGCTCATCTCGCGCCGGAGGCGATCGCGATCCCCGTCGCTCACGAGCGGCGCGCCATGGAGCACGCGAGGCTCGAGCCCTTCGCGGCCGAGGCCCTGTCGGCCCTCAAGCAGCTCGGCTTCGCGACCGCGGTCTGGACCAACAACGACCGCGTGGTGGCGGACTTCGTGCTGTCGCGCTTCGACTTGCGCCCGCATCTCGATCTGGTGGTGACGCGGGACGACGTCCTGCGCCTCAAGCCCGACCCCGACGGCCTCCGCGTGGTGCGCGCGCGCTGGCCCACGGCCTCGAGCATCGTGGTGGTCGGCGACTCCTGGGTCGATGGCCTGGCGGCCCAGGCCGGCGGCGTCCCCTTCATCGCCTACCGGGGCGACGCGGCCGAGCTCGAGGCCCGCGGCGTCACGGTGGCGGCGCGCATCTCCTCGCTCCTCGACCTTCCCGCCGCGCTGGGTGACTACCAATGAGCGACTTCAAGCCGCCCGATCCTTTCGTCTCGCCTCGCTTCGGCCAGATCGCCACCTTCATGCGCCTGCCCCACCGCAAGGACGTCGGCGCCTTCGAGGTCGCCCTGCTCGGCATCCCCTTCGACGGCGGGACCTCGTACCGGACGGGCGCGCGCTTCGGGCCGCGCGAGATCCGCGCGCAGTCCGCGATGATCCGCCCCTACAGCCACCCCCAGCGCGTCTCCCCCTTCGAGCGGCTCAAGATCGCGGACTACGGCGACATCGACGTCGTGCCGATCTCGATCGAGCGCACGATGGAGGTCGTCGAGAAGGAGATCGGGCGGCTGCTCGACGCGCAGGTCATCCCCGTCAGCGTGGGCGGCGACCATTCGATCTCCCTCCCGATCCTCCGCGCGATCGCGCGCCGCCACGGACCGGTGGGGCTCGTCCACTTCGACAGCCACACGGACTGCTGGGACCAGTACTTCGGCTCGAAGTACTTCCACGGGACGATGTTCCGCCGCGCCGTCGAGGAGGGCGTGATCGACCCCCGGCGCACGATCCAGCTCGGCATCCGGGGCCCGCTCTACGAGGCGACCGACTTCGACTTCCAGGCCGAGCACGGCATGCAGGTCATCACCATCGACGACGTCAAGGACCAGGGCGTCGCGTGGACCGGCCGCCAGTTCGAGCGGCTCGCGGGAGGAAAGGTCTACGTGACGTTCGACATCGACTCCGTGGACCCGGCCTACGCGCCGGCCACGGGGACGCCCGAGGTGGGCGGCCTCACGAGCCACGAGGCGCTGCGGCTGGTGCGCAGCCTGCGCGGGCTCGACATCGTCGGGTTCGACCTGGTGGAGGTCTCCCCGCAGTTCGACGGCGCCGGACAGATCACCGCCCTGCTCGCCGCCAACCTGCTCTTCGAGTTCCTCTGCCTGATCGCGCTCGCGAAGAAGCCGCCGAGCTGAGCCTCGCCCCCTTTCCGGTCGGGCTCGCCGGGGTCGCGCGCGAGACGGCCGGGGTGGCCGCGACAGTTGGACGAGGCGGACGACGGGCCGTCGGTTCAGGCGGCAGCCGGCCCCCGCCAAACACTGCCCCCGAACGTCGAGACATAGATGTGCGCCTCGCCCGAAGGATCGAATTCAACGCGCTGGATGTTGGAGAATGGCAGCGCGTCGAACGCCCGCCAGGTCCGGCCGTGGTCACGGGAGTGCCACAGGCCGGCGCCGGGCGCCTCCTCGGTGAGCGTCATGTACAGCCAGCCGTCGTGGTGCGGATGGAAATAGCCGCCGAATGTCTGGCGGCCCCGGCGCCCGATCCGGCGCCAGGATTTCCCGCCATCGTTGGTCGAGTACAGCCCGCCCGCCTCGTCCTCCCCTCCCGCATCGCACGTCCCCACCAGGATCCGGCGGCTGTCTCGCGGGTCGACGCTGAAGTCCTTCGGATAGAGAAAGGTTCGCGAGGACGTGATCTTCTCCCACGTGTCCGCTCCGTCTCGGGAGCGGTACAGGCCGACGCCCTCGCGCATGAGCGGCTTCCCCGGCGCGGCGCGCCTGGCGCAGATGCTGGCGAACAGTGTGCCGTCCGCGTGCAGGATGACGCGATAGACACGCATGTTCTCGGGATGGCCGAGGCCGTCTTTCTTTCGCGTCCAGGTTCTCCCGGAGTCGGCCGATTTATAGACACCGTCATCGAACACGCCCGCGTAGAGCGTGCGGGCGTCCCTGGCGCTCCTGGGATCGAGCACGATCGAAGTCACCGGCTTGAGCGGCAAGCCCCGCGCCTCGTGTTTCCACGAAGCGCCGAAGTCTTCGGACACGCAGACGCCTCCGGGGCCGGTGGACCGGTGGCGTTCGGCGATGATGTTGTCGTTGGGGATATCGTGCACGTTCGAGAAGGCGCCCCAGATCTTGCCGGGCGTCTCCGGATCGAACGCCATCTCGTAACACGTGTTCGGCCAGGGCGCCCGGGATTTCTTGTCCCACCAGATCCAGCTCCGGCCCGCGTCCGTGGAGCGGGCCATGCCGATGTCGGTGTAGGCGATGTAGTGGCGGTTCTTCTCGAAGGGGTCGATGTAGTAGTGCCACGAGCTGGTGACGACGAGACCGGTGCAGACCCAGGCGGAGCCGGGCCGGGGCGTCTGGCCGGGAGCCGGATACGCATGGCCGCAGAACCAGGAGGCGCCGCCATCATGGGTGACGTGGCACAGGGCGCGCACGAGGATGACGCGATCGGGATCGCTGGCGCAGATGGCGGCCCCGAATGGCGCCTCGCCGCCGTTCGAGGATTGGCCGGTGGACGCGCTCACCCAGTCCGGGGCGACATTGTAGCGTGTGAACCGCGGGTCCTCGAAGTAGGTATCCCGCCAGGTCTCGCCGCCATCATCGCTGCGAAAGACCGTGCCGTGGTGCGGCGGATGAAATCCGGTGCTGGTGTTCATGACGTAGACGGTGAGGGGCTTGACGTCCGTGCTGAGTACCTGGCGATACTGCGCGATCGGCCCGTGGGCATACCGATCCGCTCGCCGGGTGTCCCTGTTGAGGCCCTGCCCCATGGCCGGTTCCCAGCTCTCGCCCAGATCCCGCGAGCGATAGACTCCTCCCTTGAGTTCGCCGTGCTCCTGCTTGCTCCGCACCGAACAGTACAGGATGGCGATCTGACCGGCGCCATCAGAACCACCGGCGAAACCCTGGACTTCCGTCCGCGGCAACCCCCGTGTCTTGTCCGCCCACGTCTGGCCCCCATCATCGGAGCGCCAGATGCCTCGTTCGGTCGCGGCGTACATCACGCGGCCCGTCGTCGCGCGATCGAAATGGAAGGCGAGCAGCCGTCCTCCCGGGCCCGGGCAGGACGTCCAGGTGACGCCCGCGTCCCTCGATACGCGAACGCCCCCGCGCGTGCCGGCCAGGAGAAGGTCCGGGTTCGCGGGATGGATGGCAATCTGCCCTTGCAGCGGGTCCTTGAGATTTCCAACCGGGGAAAACGTCTTGCCACGATCGCGGCTGATGCGCAATCGGCCCGCCGAGGAGGCGTAGATCACATCCGGATTCGCCGGATGGAATGCGGGGGGGGAACCGGTATCACTGCGCAGTTGGGCATGATGGATCATGCGCCAGTGGCGTCCGCCGTCTTCCGAGATGTAGACACCGCCCATATCGCAATTGAGCATCATGAGGTTTGGATCGGCGGGGGAGATCGCCGGGGAGAACATGGCGCCTCCCCCGGAAAGGCCCACTGGTTCCCACCCGCCGCCCGCCCGCACGGCCCCCCTGCCCCGTTCACGGGCGGCTTCGGCGCGAAGAAGCCGGCGGGTTGACAAACCTATCGTGATCGGGGCGAGGGCGACGGCTCCGAGGAATTGGCGCCGTTTCATCGTTGCCTGAATGGAAGTCTCACGACACGCCTTCGGCCGGCCCTAGGGGCCGGTTGGAGAAACGCTCTGGCTAGAGCGATGAGAAGGGTCCAGCTGCGAGGCGGCGCCCGAGGGCCGCACGCGAGGCGTACTCCCTGTACGTTGAGCGTGCGGCCGCGGGCGCCAACGAAGCAGATGGGCCCTTATCATCGCTCTAGCCGTCGAGGAACTTGCCTCGCCACTCCGGGGCCGGCGCCATGCAGACGTCATGCTTGCCGAAGATCCGGTAGCGGTGCCTCGCGACCACGTCGTACGCGCCATCGAGGACGCGGGCCGGGAGTATCCGCAGGACGCCCGCGAGCCGCCAGGGGCCACCGATCTCCTCCAGGATATGCAGGATCGCGCGCGATTTCGCGAGGAGCCGCTCGCTTCCCTCTCCGGCATCGACGACCACGTACACCGTGGAGAGGTCGCCGGGGTCCAGGTTCTGCCGCTGCCGCAACGCCACCGCGAAGCCGCCCTGGAGCGCGGCGAAGCGGAAGCGGTCGTATCGGTCTCGCCGGAGAACGAACTGCACGAGGCGATCGCACAGCCCGCACACGCCGTCGTAGAGCACGATCGACCTGGCGGCCCTGGATGGCATGGCGCCCGTCAGCCGCAGCAGCGAAGGTCCGACAGGCCGAATCGCCTGGGCTCGGGGAGGCCCTTGCGGATCTGCTCCGCCGTGAACCACCGGCTCGGCCTGAGGTCCGGCGGCAGGTCGGCGGCCGGCGGCGCGGCCTCGATCACGCCCTCCGCGAGGATCCTGACCTGGGCCAGCGAGACGAGCGGGATCTTCATCGTCCCCTCGAAGACCCGGGCGAGGAGGCGGTGGACCCAGACCGGCGCCCTCGCGATGACGACCTTCCGCCCGAGGACACCGGCCACGCGGCGCGCCGCCTCGGCCAGCGACAGGGCCTCCGGCCCGGTCACGGCGACGGTCTCGCGGGAGAGTCGCCCGTCCGTCAGCGCCGCCGCCAGCACCGGGACGAGATCCTCGACCGCCAGGGGGCGGATGGGGCGCTCCGTCAGGCCCACCGTCGCGAACAGCGGGAGGGTGAGCAGCGAACGGCTGAGATGATCCAGCATGTGGTCGCCGCGTCCATAGACCATCCCCGCCTTGACGATGGTGTAGTCGAGGCCGGACTGGCGGACCATCTCCTCGGCCGCCCACTTCGATTCGTGATACGGCGATCCGCAGCGCGGCCGCGCGCGCAGGAAGCTCAGCAGGACGAGCTTCTCCACGCCCACCCGACGAGCGGCGTCGACCACGGTCCGGGTTCCCCCGACGTGCACGGTCTCGTACGTCTGCCGGCCGATCTCCCGGTTGATGCCGGCGCAGTGGGCGACGGCCTCGCACCCGGCGAACGCGCCCGCGAGCGACTCCGGGTCGGTCAGATCGCTCCGGCGGAAGCCGACGGCGCGCCCGGCCGGGTCGTCACGGCGGGGACCCCGGGCGATCAGCACGACCTCGTGACCGGACGCCGCGAGCAGCCGGGCGAGGTGCGATCCGATGAAGCCGGTGCCGCCGGTGATGGCGACCCTCATGAACCCCTCCTTCGCGACGCCGTCCGGCGCAGCGTGATCTGGCTCGGGCAGATGGCGCTGAGGAAGTCGCCGAGCACGCTCGACAGACGCTCCGGCTCGAGCCTGTACAGGATGCGGTTGCCCTCGCGGCGATCGGAGATGATGCCGGCGCCCTCGAGGATCGCGAGATGGCGGGAGATGGACGGGGCGGAGATGCTGAACCGGGACGCGATGGTCCCGGCCGACAGCTCGCCGGCCTTCAGCTCCTGGAGGATCTGGCGCCGCGTCGGGTCGGCCAGGGCCCTGAAGATCCGGGCCGCGCTCTTCATGATTCATAGTTTAGCTATATTGCTAAAGATGTCAAGTCCCCGCGCTGCCGGCGGTCGGGTCCGACCTCGCCCGGACGAAGCGGGGGTGAGGCGGGCGGGACCTCCCCGCCCGATCGCGCCAGCGTGCCTCGGCGAAGCTGGGACTGTGCCCTCGCGGCCCGGGGACGGCGATCGATCCCGGGTATAATTCCCGCGTGGACCTGTTCGACCCGCCCCCCTCGGATGCCCCCACGCCGCCGGCGCCGCTGGCCGACCGCGTGCGGCCGCGGACCCTCGACGAGGTGATCGGCCAGGAGCACCTGGTCGGCCCGGGGAAGGTGCTGCGGCGCGCGCTCGAGGACGGCGCGCTGCACTCCATGATCCTCTGGGGACCGCCGGGCACCGGCAAGACCACCGTCGCCCGGCTCATGGCCGAGGTGGCCGGCGCGCGCTTCACGACCTTCTCCGCCGTCCTCTCGGGGGTCAAGGAGATCCGTCAGGTCACGGCGGAGGCGGAGACCGCGCGCGGTCTCCGCGGGCGCCGCACCATCCTCTTCGTCACGTTGAGCAGGGCCCCATCGTACGCGTGGGCGCCACCACCGAGAACCCGTCCTTCGAGGTGAACGCGGCCCTGCTCTCGCGCTGCCGCGTCTACGTGCTCAACCCCCTGGGCGAGGACGATCTCGTGCGCATCCTCACGCGCGCCCTGCACGACGGGGAGCGCGGGCTGGGCGGCGCCGACGTGGCGGCGGACCCGGACGCGCTCAGGCTCATCGCCGGCCTCGCCAACGGCGACGCGCGGAGCGCGCTGAACATCCTCGAGCTGGCGGTGACGCTCGCGCAGGCCTCGACGGGAGAGGCCCGCGTGACCGAGGGGGCGATCCGCGAGGCCGCTCAGCGACGGGCGCTCTTGTACGACAAGGCGGGCGAGGAGCACTACAACCTGATCTCGGCCCTCCACAAGTCTCTCCGCGACTCCGATCCCGACGGCTCGCTCTACTGGCTCGGCCGCATGCTCGAGTCCGGCGAGGACCCGCTCTACGTCGCGCGCCGCCTCGTGCGCTTCGCCTCCGAGGACGTGGGCAATGCCGATCCGCTGGCGCTCCGACTCACGCTCGACGCCAAGGACGCCTATCACTTCCTGGGGACGCCCGAGGGCGAGCTCGCGCTGGCGCAGGCCGTCTGCTACCTCGCCCTCGCCCCCAAGTCCAACGCCGTCTACGCGGCGTGGAACGCGGTGAAGGACGACATCCGCGAGAAGCCGGCCGAGCCCGTGCCGCTCCACATCCGCAATGCGCCCACCGGACTCATGTCCCATCTGGGTTATGGCAAGGGGTATCAGTACGCCCACGACGCCCCCGATGCGCTCGTGAGCCAGGAGCACCTGCCCGACGCGCTGCGGGGACGCGCCTACTACCGCCCCACCGATCGCGGCGCCGAGCGCGAGCTGGCCGACCGCCTGAAGAAGTGGAGGCAGTGGCGGGACGAGCAGAGACGCCGGTCCTCCTGAGCGACTTGTGATACAAGAGAGGCATGGTCAAGAAGCTCCGCGTCGGCATCGTCTTCGGTGGGCGGTCGGGCGAGCACGAGGTCTCGCTCGCCGGCGCCGCCTCGGTCCTGGCCGCGATCGACCGCTCGCGCTTCGAGGTGGTGCCCATCGGCATCGCCAGGGACGGCCGCTGGCTCGTGGGGGGCGATCCACTGCGCGCCCTGGGCGAGGAGGCGGCGCGCCGGGCTCTGGGCTCGGCCGGCGCCGAGGCGGCGACGAAGCGGGAGCTGCTGGAGCGCGCCGCCGCGGTCGACGCGGGCACCGCGCTCGCCCGGATGGAAAGCTCGGAGAGCCTGCCGTCCGGCCTCCGCGCGAGCCTGGACGTGGTCCTGATCATGCTGCACGGCCCTCAGGGCGAGGATGGCACCATCCAGGGGCTGCTCGAGCTCGCGGGCATCGCGTACAGCGGCGCCGGCGTGCTCGCCTCGGCGGTGGGCATGGACAAGGGCGCGATGAAGGACATGTTCCGGGCGCACGGGCTGCCCGTCGTGGACTACGCCGTCGTCCGCCGCCATGACTGGGAGCGCGATCGGCAGGCCGTCGAGCAGGAGGTCGCCCGGGAGATCGGCTTCCCGTGCTTCGTCAAGCCGGCCAACCTGGGCTCGAGCGTCGGGATCAGCAAGGTCAAGGCGGCCGAGGATCTCGCGGCGGCCGTCGACCTGGCCGCCACCCACGACCGCCGCATCCTGGTGGAGCGAGCGGTGCAAGGGCGCGAGGTCGAGGTGGCGGTGCTCGGCAACGACTCACCGATGGCCTCGCTGCCGGGCGAGGTCTGCTACGCGGGGGAGTGGTACGACTACGAGACCAAGTACGGAGCCGGCCAGACCACCTTCAAGGTGCCCGCCCCGCTGCCGCCGGCGACCACCGAGCTGGTGCGCGCGCTCGCGGTCAAGGCCTTCCGGGCCGTCGACTGCGCGGGCATGGCGCGCGTGGACTTCTTCATCGAGACCGACGGCCGCGTGCTCGTCAACGAGATCAACACCATCCCCGGTTTCACCCAGACGAGCGCCTACCCGAGGCTCTGGGGCGCCTCGGGCATCCCCTACCCGGAGCTGATCACGCGCCTCATCGAGCTGGCCCTGGAGCGGCGGCGCTGACCTCCCCGCTGTCCATGCGCGTCGTCATCGCGGGAGGCGGTACGGGCGGGCACACCAGCGCGGGGCTGGCCGTCGCGGCGGAGCTGGAGAAGCGCGGCGCCGACATCCACTGGATCGGCAGCCGCAAGGGCGTCGAGGCCCGGCGCGTCCCCGAGGCCGGGCTTCCGTTCCACGCCATCCACGCGGGGAAGCTCCGCCGCTACTGGGACTGGCAGAACGTGCCCGACCTCGCCCTGCGAGCGCCGGCGGGCGCCGCCCAGTCGTGGCGGCTGCTCCGCCGGCTCCGGCCATCGCTCCTCTTCGCCACGGGCGGCTTCGTGTCCCTGCCCCCGGCCCTCGCCGCCCGCGCGCTCGCCATCCCCATCGTCGTCCACGAGCAGACGGCCGTCCCCGGCCTCGCCAACCGGATCGTCGCGCGCTTCGCCCGGCGGATCGCTCTCAGCTTCCCGGTGAGCGGAAACGAGTTCCCGCCTGACCGGGTGATCCTCACCGGCAATCCGCTGCGACCCGAGCTGCTGGGCGGATCGCGCGAGGCCGCCTGCCGGCACTTCTCGCTGGACCGCGCCCTGCCGATCGTCTACGTCACCGGCGGCGCCCAGGGCTCGCACAAGATCAACCGGACGGTGGGCGAGATCCTGCCCGCCCTGCTGGCCGATTGCCAGATCATCCATCAGTGTGGCGACGACGCGAGGACCGGAGACCGCGCCTGGCTCGCGAGCCGCGCTCGGGCTCTGGCCGAGTCCCTCAGGCGACGCTACGCGCTGGTCGCCTACGTGGGCGCCGAGCTGCGTGACGTCTATGCGGCCGCTGACCTGATCGTCGGGCGGAGCGGCGCCGGCACCGTCAACGAGTGCCTCCACCTCGGCAAGCCCGCGATCTACATCCCCCTGCCCGGCACCCGCGGCGACGAGCAGACCGCCAATGCGCGCCTGGTCGAGGCCGCCGGCGGCGCCGTTCTCTTCCCCCAGGTCTCGCTGACCCCGGACCGGCTGCTGGAAGCCGTGCAGCGGCTCCTGACGGATCGCGCGGCGCTGGGCGCGATGGGCGAGCGGGCACGGAGCCTGGCGGTCCCCGACGCCGCGCAACGCATCGCCCGGCTCATCTTCGAGGCGGCCGCCCCTTGA
>WNGB01016213.1_pt1 | contig 16817 bp, 15 predicted proteins | sample 5400681 | NCBI WGS metagenome assembly WNGB01 (sample SAMN13153367, study PRJNA577476) | soil metagenome | isolation source: 115 cm soil or saprolite under grassland replicate 2 | place: USA:California | collected 2016-06-15 | reverse complement strand
TTACAAACGGCTTTCTGGGCTCCGTGATGCATCGGTGATGCACGCAAGCTGCTTGAGCTCGAAAGATCGGGCCTCAGCAATAGGAAAAGCCCCTGCAAATGAGGGGCTCTTCCCTTAGCAGACCTCTAAGCCGGATTCTTCGTTTAATGCTTCGGCGGATCGGCATGATTGGCTTAACCAAGCGTTTCTGCGGGGTTCGCGATCTCGCAGAACGGTGCCAACGGGCCTCCTCGTGATGCACCGGTGATGCACAGACTCTGTTGCCGTTGTCAGCAACGCCAACGATGGCGTTCCTATAGAGCCGGGAGCCGCCGAACAGGATCTCCTCGTCCGGAACCCGCGATCGCCTAACCGAAGCCGCCTCCCGATGCGGGCGAGCTCGCCAGGTGCGATCCCGGGCGAAGCGTCCGAGGTCTTGCGCCACGCCACCGTCATCGTCGCGCAAGAGCGCCGAGCGTTTCCCATGACCGGTAGCTCGTTGTACAGTGGCGGCCCACGGGCGGTGCGACGATTCGAGACGTGGCGCGGACGATCTCGAGCACCATTGGCCGCGAGGGCTTGGGGCGAACTCTCAGCCTTGTCCTCTGGCCGGCCGCGCTCGTGTTCGGGATCGCCGCCATCCTGGTTGGCCGGCCCGAACTGGTCGCGTTCGACGGGCTCACGGGGTTCGTCCTCCTAGGGCTCGGGCTCGCGGCATGGTCGGTGCGGCCGCGAAGCGCCGCAGGGCTCATCATGGTGACGGCTGGCTTCGCCTGGTTCCTCGGCGCGCTCGCTCCGTGGGCGGTTTATCTGCACCGAGGGCCACTGGCTCATCTGATCCTGACGTATCCGACGGGGAGACTCACAGCGTCGTCGCGGCCGTTTCGCGCTGCGATCGTTGCGGCGTACGCCTACGCGGCTGCCTACCCGATCGCCCGCAACGACTACGCGACGATCGCATTCGCGCTCGGGCTGACGGCGCTCGCAACCAGACGCTACGTCGCCGCGGGAGGCCCGGAACGGCGAGCGCGCCTGACAGCGCTCATCGCAGCGACGGCGTTCGGGCTGGTGCTCGTCGTCGGAGCGGCGACGCGAGCGGCTGAGATGGACGCGGACAGCGCGCTGCTGTGGGCGTACGACGCGGTCGTCTGCCTCCTCGCGATCGGCCTGTTCGCCGACCTGCTCTGGGGACGGTGGGCGCAGGCGGCGGTGACGGGGCTGGTGGTGGAGCTCGGAGAGCCCGGAGCGTCCGGCACGCTGCGCGACCGGCTGGCCCGGACGCTCGGCGACGCGTCACTCGTCGTCGGCTACTGGCGTCCCGAGCAGAACCGCTACGCCGACGAAGCCGGCCGGCCGGTCGACCTGCCGGTGGCCGAAGCACAGCGTGCGCTGACACCGATCGACGAGGACGGGCGGCGGGTCGCCGTCGTCGTCCACGACCGTGCGCTCCTGGACGACCCGGCGCTCGTCTCCGCGGTCGCGTCGGCGACGCGGCTGGCGGTGTCGAACGCCCGGCTCCAGGCTGAGGTGCGCGAGCGGGTCGCGGAGGTGGAGGCGTCGCGGCGGCGGATCATCGAGGCCGCGGACGACCAGCGGGATCGCCTCGGGCGCGAGCTCCGCGCTGGGACGGAGCACCGCCTACTGCGGGTCGCGGAGCTCGTCGGAGAGATCGATCCGGAGCTCGAGCCGCAGGTCGCGGCGGCGCGGGCTGAGCTCGAAGAGCTCGGGCTTGGCATTCATCCGCGGACGCTCGCCGCCGACGGTCTCGGTGCGGCGCTCCGCGAGCTCGCCGAACGATCGTCGGTTCCGGTCACGATCGTTGCGCCGACCGAGCGCTTGCCGGCTGCTGCCGAGGCAGCCGGGTACTTCCTCTGCTCGGAGGCGCTCGCGAACGTCGCGAAGCACGCGCGGGCGTCGCAGGCGACGATCGGCGTAACGGCGGAGAACGAGTTCCTCGCCGTCGAGGTCAGCGACGACGGCGTCGGCGGCGCCGATCCGTCCGCCGGCTCCGGCCTCCGTGGTCTCGCGGATCGGGTGGAGGCGCTCGGCGGTCAGCTCGTGGTCGAGAGCCCGCGTGGCAGGGGTACGCGCCTCGTCGCGCGGTTGCCGTACGAGTCGATGGCTACCCCGTCTTCGTCCACGGCGGGGTGAATCCGGCGCCGTAGTAGCCGCCCTTGCCGCCGTCGTCGAACTTCAGCGCGTTTCCTTCAAGGGACCACCTGAGTGGGATCTTGTCCTCGCGGGTCTGGAAGATGATCCGGTCGCGATAGACCGAGTACGTCCCTGACGCACCTATTTCGGTCTGCCCGTTCGGAAAGATGTCGTGGATCACGAAATCGCCCGATTTGAGAACGAGCCGATGCCGCGCCGGCAAGAGCCTGTAGTACGGATCGCCGGCCGGGATCCGAGCGCGCCGCGCATCGTCTGCGGTCGTCGTGTTCGTGTAGACGCCGTCGGGGATGGCGGCTGACGCAGATCGCTCACCGGTCGAACAGGACGGTAGCGTCTCGGCAGCGACGGACGTCGCCTGCCGCAGCTTGGCAATCCGTGCGATAAAGGCGCGAGTCTGGTCGTCCCGCTCGAGCTCTCGGTAGACGGGAGCGAGGGCTTCGCGAAGCGTCGAGATGTCGGCCGGGGTTGCGACTACGAAGCTCAGGCCGCGCCGGCACAGCACCGCCACCGCATCCCGTTCTCGCGATCGAGTAGCAGCGAGCGCTTTTCGAAGTGCATGCCGAACGGCTTCGCGCAGCACGCGCCGTTGCACCGGCTCGAGCGCCGCGAACGCAGCCTCGTTCATGAAGAGGACGAGCGGCCGCGGCCAGAGGTTGATGTTCGTCGTCAGGTACTTCGCGTCTGCGTCGTACGTGTTGCCTTCGATCGACTCCACCTGCTGCTCGATCCCGTCGATGCCGCCGATCCGCGCGCCGGCCGGAAGGGCGATCGCCGTCGCGCCTAACGCACGCAGAGTCTCGCGTGCGACGCGAGACTCGGTGATTCCGATCCTCTGGCCGCGAAAGTCGGCGGGCTGCCTAAGCCGCCGCTCTACGCCGAGGAGCTTGCGCAGCGGACCCGGCAGGACGCCGAGTCCGACGAGGCGGAGTGGCTCGAGGGCCTTGAGCATCTCGCCGGGGACGCCGCTCTCGAGGACCTCGCCCTGCAGCGCATAACTGTCGACGAGGAGCGGCGCGTGCAACGCGTTGAAGCCCGAGACGCCGACATCGTCCCAGGCTCGACTCCCGACCCATCCGAGGTCAGCCTTCCCTGCCGCGACGTCGTGGATGACCGCCGACTCGGGGCGGCTCCACGGCCAACCCAACCAGCGGTCTCTGAACTCGATCCGCATCGTCCCGCCCGACAGGCGGGCGACCTCGTCGGCGAACGGCTGCAGCTCCTCCGGCCGATAGCCGCCGTTCGCCATCGTCAGGGTGAGCGCGGTCGGCTCGGGCTTGCCGCCGGCCCGATCGTCGCCCGCGCCCGCGCAGCTAGCGGCGACGGCCGTAAGGGCAACGGCAGCTCCGACAGCGACGACCGCGTTCAGGTACGTCCACACTGCTTCCTCCCGCGCGACTAAATCGAGTCTAGGCCGGGTTACCCGCGTAACACATCGGGGCGAGCCCTACTCTCTCGCCCAAAGATCAGGGCCAGCCCTCGCTCGCAACGATCGTCTGCCCTGTATCGCCGCCGCAGAAGCGCTCGTAGCCTCGGCAATGACGTGAGGACACGAGCCAACAGGTGCTCCGATGCGCACGCTTCCGGGAACGTCGCGGCGCCGTTCGTCGGAGCGAATTCGTAGCCCGCGGTCGCGCTGCGCGCGATCTCGGCAGAAAGGACAGACTCATGAAATTCCTTCTCGCATCGATTTGGCTGGCGGCGGTCGTAGCAGTCGCCCCGACGCTTGCTCTTGGAGCAAAGCCAGAGCACGGGTACCACTCCGAGAGCTTCACCGAAACGAACTTTTGCGGCACGGGTACGAGTGTGGATGGGTTCTTCGAGTCGATCTTCACGGCGAGCGAGCGCGACGGCGGGTTCAAGGTGGAGCATCAAGGGAGCTACACGTTCAGCTACGGCGATGCTTCGGTCATCGTCAGCTTCGCGGGGCAGTTCACGGACACGATCGTCGCAACGGGACCGGGCGGCGTGGAAATTCACCAGCTCATCTCGAAAGGAATCCCGGTGAAGATCCAGCTCGCGAACGGCCCGGTCCTCGCGGTCGACGCGGGGGTAATAGTCGCGCTCAATACCGTCCAATTCGGCAACAGGGTCGACGAACAGATCGTGAGCATGAGTGGTCCTCATCCTGTAGCAGTGAGCGGCCTGTTCTGCACCGTCGTCCCTCAGGCGCTCGGCATCACCTAGGCCATGGCAGACGACGCAGGTCACGCGGTCGCGTCGACCATGCCGCGAGGAACGTGCACGGGATCGAACCGCGGTTGAGGCCGACTGGTGTAGCCGCAAGGATTGATCGATGAGCGTCCGGACCGTCGGCATCGGCACCGTCTTCATGGCGGGGATCTCATTCGGCGCGCTCTCGCTTACAATCGCGCGTCGCGAACCCGCCTATTCGTTCGCCGGCGAATCGGCGGCGCGCGCTGGTGCCGAGCTCGCCGCCGGCTGGGCGCTACTCACTGTGGGGCTTGTGGCCTGGGCGCGCCGCCGTGGCAGCAGCTTCGGCCCGCTGCTCGTCGCCGCTTCATTCGGCTGGTTCTTGCTCGAGTGGAACAACCCGCGCATCGGCTCCGCGCTCGGATTCGCTCTCGGCCTCGCGCTCTACGCTGCCGCGCCCCCGCTGGTCGCGCACGCGGTGCTCGTCTACCCGGGGCGGCGACTCACGTCGTGGCTCGACCGGCTCGTGCTCGCAGCCGCGTATGTGGGGTCGATCCTGCTGCTTGGTCTGGGCCCGGCACTCTTCGACCCTGCGGCCGGCGTGTGCACGGAGTGTCCGCGCAACCTCCTCCTCGTCGAGCACTCGCCTCGCCTCTACGACTGGCTGAACCAGATCGGCGTCCAGGCCGGCCTCGCCTGGTCGCTCGCGCTCATCGTCGTGCTCACACTCAGGTTCGGTCGGGCGAGCCCGGCGCTCCGCCGACTGCTCTGGCCCGTGCTCGCTCCCGCGGCTGTCTATCTCGGGTTCGTCGCCTGGACCTTCATGAGCAGCCTCGACCGCGGCACGCTCGGAAACACCCCGATCGCACGCGACCTCTGGCTCGGCCAGGCTGCCGCGCTGATCGCACTCGCGGCAGGCGTTGTCTGGGGCTGGCTGCGCGCGCGCCACACCCGTGCTGCGGTCGCGCGCCTAGTCGTCGAGGTCGCCGCGTCGCCGGAGCCCGGCCGCCTTCGTGAGAAGCTGGCGCGGATGCTGCACGACGAGTCGGTCGAGGTCGCCTACCCGCTGAAGGACGGCGGGCTCGTCGATGCGTTCGGCCGGCCGCTCGCGCTAGGTGGTCAGATGACGCCGCTCGTCCGCGAGGGAGAGACCGTCGCGCTGCTGTCGCACCGTCCGGGCCTGCTCGGCGATCCCGCGCTGGCCGAGGAGGTGGCGACAGCAGCCCGCCTGGCGCTCGAGAACGAGCGGCTGCAGGCTGAGGTCCGGGCCCAGCTCGAGCAGCTGCGACGTTCGCGGACACGGGTGATCGCAACCGGGGACGCCGAGCGTCGGCGGCTCGAACGAGATCTTCACGACGGCGCGCAGCAGCGGCTGGTCGGCCTCTCGCTCCAGCTCGGGCTCACCCGTTCCCGTCTCGGCTCGGAACCGGACCCTGTGCTCGTGGCAAAGATCGACGAGGCGGAGTCCGAGCTCGGCGCCGCACTAGCGGGGCTGCGCGAGGTCGGTCACGGGCTCTTCCCGGCGCTGCTCGCCGACGAGGGGCTCGCCGTCGCCCTCGAGGCGCTGACGGAGGAGGCGCCCGTCGAGATCGAGATCGGAGCCCTGCCGGAACGCCTCGACGAGCCCGTCGCTGCGGCTGCCTACTTCGTCGTCTCCGAAGCGCTCAAGCGCAGTCGGAGCATCCCGGACCGGCTCGCGGCGAGAACCGAGGGAGACCAGCTCGTGGTCGAGTTCGAAGCCGATATCGCGGACAGCGAGATCGTCGGGCTCGAGGACCGCGCCGGCGCGGCCGGCGGGACACTCGAGGTCGTGCACAGTGCCGACGGGCGAGCGAGCATCCGCGTGGAGTTCCCGTGCGGGTCGTGATCGCAGACGACGAGGTGCTGCTCCGGGAGGGGCTCGAGCGGCTACTCCTCGAGGCCGGCTTCGAGGTCGCCGGCAAGGTCGGCACCGCAGCAGAGCTGCTTCGCAAGGTCGAGGTCGCGCGACCCGACGTCGCGATCGTCGACATCCGCATGCCGCCGTCACACACCGACGAGGGGATCGTGGCGGCCCAAGAGATTCGCCGCTCACATCCTGAGGTCGGCGTCCTCGTCCTCTCGCACCACCTGGAGTCGCGCTACGCCATGCGGCTGATCGAGCAGCACCCGGGCGGCGCCGGGTACCTGCTCAAGGAGCGAGTCTCCAACCTCGGCGTCCTCACCGACGCGATCGGCCGTCTGCGCGACGGCGAGTGCGTCGTCGACCCGACGATCGTCGCCCGGCTTGTCCAGCGCGCCCGTCCAGCCCGGCAGCTCGCGGAGCTCACCGACCGGGAGCGCGAAGTCCTCGCGCTCATGGCCGAGGGCCGCTCGAACAAGGCGATCTGCGCCCAGCTCTTCCTCAGCCCGAAAACCGTCGAGGCGCACGTCAAGCACATCTTCATGAGGCTCGGCATCGACCAGTCCGCCGACGACCACCGCCGAGTCCTCGCCGTGCTCGCCTACCTGCGCTCGTGAGCGAAAGCCCCGTGCGAACCTGGTGCGACCATCAACTCGACGAGGTGCACGTTGCTTCGTAAGCTGTTGCCTTTCTGAGAAGCGAACACACCGGAGGGACGCACCGCGATTTCGCTCAACCAAGCGCTTTTCCCCACCGCCGTCCTCTTGGCCGGGCGCTTCGCACTGCTCGATCCCGAATCTCGTGATGCACCGGTGATGCACGCCCAAATAGAAACCCCTCCCCACCGTTTCACCCTTACCTTCAGCGTCTCCGGAGAATCGCTGCTGGCGGTCTCCTTTCTGTGCCACTTTCCGTCGGCTTTCGCCGCCTGGGTCGCCCCAGCGTCCTGCCCTGCGGTGTCCGGACTTTCCTCGAGCCCTAAGGCCCGCGGTCACCCGGCCTGCGAGTCGAATTGTAGCTGCGCCTGCTCCGAACCGAGGCCCGCGCGCAAGGTGGAATTGCACTCCGGGCAGGTGATCAAGCCGCCTGCGTGCAGCACGAATTCGCCGCAGACGAGGCACTCGAGGCTCGCGCCTCGGAGCAGCGCCTGCAGCTCCTGCTCCAGCGTCCGGTGGAGAGGCGCGACCGAGCTCACAGTTCCCGGAAAACCCCCGTCACACGGCCCAGGATCTGCACGTGCTTCGCATAGATCGGCTCGAGCGCGTCGTTCTCGGGCTGGAGCCGGACACGGCCGCTCTCGCGGAAGAACCGCTTCACCGTCGCCTCGTCCGCCGATTCGTCAGCTCCGGCCAGGGCTACGACGATCTCGCCGTTGCGTGCGTCCTGCGTCCGCTGCACGACGACGACGTCGCCGTCGAGGATTCCGGCCTTGATCATCGAGTCGCCCTTCACGCGCAGGAGGAAGTCACCGCGCAGCGTCTCGGGAACCGCGAGGTGGTCCTCCACGTTCTGCTCCGCGAGGAGCGGCCCGCCGGCGGCGATCTGTCCGACTAGGGGCAGCTTCTCGAGTGCGGCGGCGGACTCCCGGCGCTCGCGGCCGACGAGCTCCAGGGCACGCGGCTTCGTCGGGTCGCGCTTGAGCAGACCGGCCCGCTCGAGGTTTGCCAGGTGAGCGTGGACGGTCGAGGGCGAGGCCAGGCCGACGGCCTCGCCGATCTCCCGCACAGTGGGCGGGTAACCGTGCCGGTCGACGTAGTCGACGAGGAAGTCCCAGATCTCCTGCTGCCGTCCCGTCAGCATCTCCGCCTCCAGGGTTGATTGCGTGGGCGAACGTGTGTTCGCCAGCAGAATAGAGATTCCTCCGGACGTCGTCAAGCGCCGCGGCGAAGACGCAGCAGCATCTGTCCCATCCTGCGGGCACGTGACAGGAAGAGATAGAGGCCGATCGCGTGGAGGAGATCGCGCTCCTCGAAACGGGTGCGCCTCGCCGTCCACCCGGCCAGCCGCTGCCCTATCCGGGCGCGCCAGCCGACGAGCCCCGCCTGGCCTACCCGCCGAGCGTCCACCCGTCCCCCGTTCCCGACGAGAACGCCCCCGACACCGGGGGCGTGCGATGCGCTGGAGAGGACTTGAACCTCCACGGCCTTTTAAGGCCACTAGGCCCTCAACCTAGCGCGTCTACCAATTCCGCCACCAGCGCTCGAGAGCCGGCGAATTGTAGCCGCGGTCTGACCGGTGGGCCCACTGATTAGATTGCCGCGCGATGCGTGAGCTTTGTGCAATGGCAATCGACACCGCGACGGGCGCCGGCGCCGAGTACGCGGACGCCCGGGTCGTCCTCAAGCGGAACCAGCTCGTGGCGACGAAGAACGGGCGTGTCGACCGGCTCACCGATTCCGAGAGTGAGGGGATCGGCGTCCGGGTCCTCGTCGGCGGCGCCTGGGGATTCGCCTGCGACCGGCGTCTCACTGCGGAGGGCGCCCGCGAGGCTGCGTTGCGCGCCTGCACGTTCGCCCGAGCAGCCAGAGGCCGGCACTCCTCCCGCGAGCTCGCTTCACTCGAGCCGCGGACCGGCAGCTACCGCTCCCCCGTCGAGCGAGATCCATTCGAGGTCTCGCTGGCGGAGAAGGTCGAGCACTGCCTGCGCGCCGACGAGGCACTCGCCGGCCCCGACGGGGTCATGCGCCAGGCGATGGTGCGTGCGCAGCGCGAGCGCAAATTCCTCCTGTCCTCGGAGGGCACGGAGGTCGAGCAGGAGCTGACCGAGTGCGGCGCCGGGATCGATTGCGCCGCTGCGCGCGACGGCGTCTTCCAGATGCGCAGCTATCCCAGCGCTCACGTCGGCTCGAGCTGTCAGTCCGGTTGGGAGTACGTGGAGGGGCTCGAGCTCGTACGGGAGGCGCCGCGCGTGGCCGAGCAGGCCGCCGCCCTGGTCCGGGCCGACGAGTGCCCGAGCGCGGTGACGACCGTCGTCCTCGACGCGGACCAAGTCGCGCTGCAGGTGCACGAGTCCGTCGGCCATCCCACCGAGCTCGACCGCGTCTACGGAACGGAGGCTTCCTACGCCGGCACCAGCTTCCTCAAGCCCGGCGACCTCGGCTCTCTCCGCTACGGATCGGAGCTCATGAACATCACCGCGGACCCGACGACGCCCGGCGGACTCGGAAGCTTCGCGTTCGACGACGAGGGCGTGCAGGCCGAGCCCGTGCCGGTCGTGCAGGCGGGCCGCCTGACGGGATTCCTGACCTCGCGGGAGACGGCAGCTCGGATCGGCGCCGGCAACGGCGGCTCCATGCGCGCGGACGGCTGGAACCGGATGCCGCTCGTCCGCATGACGAACCTCCACCTCGAGCCCGGTACGGGGACGCTCGAGGACCTGCTCACGGACGTCGACGACGGCATCTACATGGAGACGAATCGCAGCTGGTCGATCGACGACAAGCGCCTCAACTTCCAGTTCGGGACGCAGATCGCGTGGGAGATCAAGGGCGGCAAGCTCGGACGCATGCTGCGAGACGCGACGTACACCGGCAGCACTCCAGTCTTCTGGGGCTCGCTGGACGCGATCGCCGGGCCCGAGTCGTGGCGGCTGTTTGGACTGACGAACTGCGGCAAGGGACAACCCGGACAGAGCGCACACGTGTCGCATGGAGCGGCGCCCGCGCGCTTCCGCAACGTGCAGGTTGGAGTCAAGGCGTGAGCACTGTCGACGTTGCGCGGGCGGCACTCGAAGCCTCGGGCGAAGAAGCCGAAGCTCTCGCGCACTCGGAGCGTTCCGGACTCGCGCGCTTCGCGGGCTCGGAGCTCCACCAGCCGACGCTGATCGAGAACATCGTCGTCACCCTGCGTGTCGTCCGCGACAACCGTGCCGGAGTTGCGACGACGAACAAGGTGGACGCCGAGGGGCTCGCCGGGCTCGCGCGCCGTGCGGCCGAGGCTGCGGAGAGCGCGCCACCCGACGAAGCGTTTCCGGGTCTGGCACCGCCGGCCGACCCGCCGTCAGTCGAAGGCTACGACGAGAAGACCGCCGGCCTGGGACCGCACGACCAGGCGCGGCTCGCGGGGGCCGCGATCGCGGCAGCGGGCGACATGCCCGTGTACGGGTTCTTCACCAGCGCCGTCGCGGAGCTCGCGCTCGCATCGTCGACCGGCCTCACCGTGAACCAGCGGATGACGGACGCCACGGTCCTCGTGGTCGCGGCCGCAGAGGATTGCTCCGGCTACGCGGAGCAGACGGCCTGGCGAGCGGACGAGATCGACCCGGCAGCCGTCGCGCGGCAGGCGACCGACAAGGCCGTGCGCACCCGAGGCGCAGCGGAGCTCGAGCCTGGTGTCTATCGCGCCGTGCTCGAGCCGTACGCCCTGGCCGATCTCCTCGAGTACTTCTCCCACGACTCGCTCGGCGCGCTAGGACTGCTCGAAGAGCGCAGCTATCTCAACGGCCGCCTGGGCGAGCGCGCCTTCGACGAGAAGATCTCGATCGCGGACGACGCCCTCGACCCGCGAGGACTTCCCAAGGCGTTCGACTTCGAGGGGACGGCGAAGCAGCGAGTCGAGCTCGTCGAGAACGGCGTCGTGCGAGGCGTGGTCTGGGATCGCGCGACTGCCGCGCAGACACGAGACGGCGCGCTGTCGACGGGGCACGCGGGGCCGATCGAGTCCCGCGACTGGGGCCCGCTACCGTACGCCCTCTCGGTCGCCCCGGGCGAGGCCGGCTCGACGGAGGAGCTCGCCGAGCTCGTGGGAGACGGCATCTACATCACGCGTCTGCACTATCTCGGCGTCGTCCATCCGCGCGAGGGCGTCGTCACGGGAATGACGCGAGACGGGACGTTTCGCATTCGCAACGGAAAGATCGCGGAGCCGCTCGTCAACCTGCGCTTCACGGTCGCGGTTCCCGAGCTCCTCGGCGAGGTGTTCGCGCTCACGCGGGACGTCTCGCTCGTGAACTCCCAGAACTTCTACGGCGAGCGCTACCCGTACGGCGTGCTCGCGCCCGCGCTGGCCGCGGCGCGCTTCACGATCACGGGCGTCGGCTCGAAGCCCGGGATCTGACGACCGCGTAGTCGACGCCCCCGAGCAGGTCCTCGCGCCACCCTTCGAGCCGCGGCGAGACCAGGCGGGCGTCGACGACCCAGGCGAGCGGAACGACGGCCGCCGAGTCGCGCAGCTCCTGGTCGAGCGCTTTCAGGTAGACCTGCTGGCGGGTGGCGGCAAGCGCGCGCAGGAGCTCTCCGCGCGAGCCGACCGCCTCGCGGAGAACCAGCTCGGCGGGAATCGCCTCCTCCTGCGGATACGCGGCAAGGAGACGGTTGAAGGAACCGTCGGGGGCGCGCGCCGGCTCGGTGACGAGCTGCGGGCCGAGCCCCACGTCGCGCCACTGCGCGTAGAGCAACCGCGCGCCGTAGCGGAGCATCGGATCGGTGGGGACGCCGATTCGCACGCGCACGCGTGGAAGCGACTGAATCGACTTCAGCGCTGCACGGAACTCGCGTGGATTCGCCTTCGCAGCCGAGCCGACGATCCCGAACGCCGCGGAGCCCTTGAGCTCTGGCACGAGCTCCGCGTAGTCACTGCGATTCACGGTTTGCCAGTACGCCCGGCGGAGCTGCGGCTCGAGCCTGTGGAACACGACCAGGTCGAGACCCACGAGCGTGCGGGTCCGCACGACGTCTCCCAGCCGGCTCTTCAGCCAGGCGACGTCGCCGGCCGGCACGGGCGCCTCGTCGAGGGCGCCGCTGCGAAACTCGCGGACGGCAGCGCGCGGGCCGAGCCGCCGGAAGACCAGCGTCAGCCCCTCCCGTCGCAGGACGACGCGGCGCGTCGAGCCGGTCACGAGCCGGAACGGCCCCGGCACGAAGCGCGGCGCCGCGCCGACGGCCGTGAGCGCATAGGGAAAGCGACGCCACGGAAAGCGCAGGCGAACGACGACGGACGACGCGTCCGCGGCGATGCGCACCGTGTCCGCGAACAACCAGTGCGCAGGCGCATCCCGCAGCCGCGCGAGTCGCCGTAGCGCGGCGGCGATCAACGGTGCGGATCGACACGTGAAGCTCCAGTCACGGAAATCGGCGGAGGCCTTCCACGCGGTGCACAGGCCGGGGAGGACGCCGCCGGTGACCGGATCGGTCCGGAGCGGTGTCGCGTAGAGAGCACGCGCGAGCGTCGTCTCGTCCCGCCCTCGCGCAAGCGCAGGATCGAGCGGCCAGCGGAAGTCGGCGAGCGCGACACGTATGACCCCAGGCGGACCCGTCACGGTCGGGTGAGTCGCGGGCGCCGCGTGCTTCGAGCCACATCCCGCGACGAGCGCCGCGGCCAGCCCGAGCGCCGCTACTTCAGCGCGTGGAAGAGCGCGACGCAGTTCGCGACGAAGAGGATGGCGACGACGACGGTGAGGCGCGTCAGGTTGCGCTCGACGATGTGCGTCCCGCCTTGAGACGCGGGCGTGAAGCCCATCCCGCCGAGTCCGGTGTCCCGTCCGGAATGCATGAGGATCAGGCCGCAGAGGGCCATCGAGAGCAGAACCTGGATGACTGCAAGCGCCTGAACCATCGGCAGACCAGGGTACCAGCGCTACTGCGCGACGACTTCGAGGATCGCGTCGATCAGCTCGGACGCGATCCGTTCCTTCGTCACGTAGCCGGCCGCGCCGGCTTCCCGCGCGCGGTCGACGTCCGTCCGCGAGGCCGACCCTGTCAGCATCAGGACGCTCGCCTTCGGCTGCCGCTTGTGAATCTGCTTCGTCGCCTGGAACCCGTCCATGACCGGCATGGCGATGTCCATCAGGACGACGTCCGGATCCAGGGAGAGCGTGAGCTGGACCGCCTCGGCCCCGTCGGCCGCATGCCCGGCGACCTCCAGGCGATCGTCGGTCGCAAGGATCGCCTCGAGGGCCTCCGCGAACATGCGGTGGTCGTCCGCGATGAGCACGCGGATCTTCTGCGGGGTGAGGGCGGCGGCCTCCAAAGACGGACTCCTGCTCTCAATGTGACTTGTTACGGTGGGTTTGTGAAGGGGCAGGACGCCCGCGGGCGGATCCAGAAGCTCCTCGTCACCGGCGACAACCGGCTGAAACAGGGCGTCGAGCCGGCAAAGGTGCGTCAGAGCTACGAGCAGGCGTTGGAGGCTGCACGGGAGGCCGGCCTGGAGGAATCGATCCGTCCGCTCGTGGAGATCAGGCTCGCCGATCTCGACAGGCTCGCCGGAGGATCTGCTCCACCTGCTCCGCCTGACGCCTGACGTCGTGCGCCTCGGCGGCGGCGCGTGCCGCCGGGTTAGGGCAGGGCAGCGCGGCTGCGCTGCGCAGCGCCTCGAGCAGCGCATCCTCGTCGGCGGGATCCACGAGCACACCCGCGTCGGGCGGCACGAACTCGGGCGGGCCGCCGATCCGTGTCGCCACGACCGAGCGGCCGCAGGCCATCGCTTCGAGCGTCGCCTGCCCGAAGGGCTCGATCAGGCTCGGCTGGCAGACGACGTGCGAGGCGCCGATTCGCTCGGGGACATGGTCATACGAGAGGACGCCCGTGAGCTCGATCCCGCGGCGCCCCTCGAGCTGCGGACGCAGTGGGCCGTCGCCGACGAAGGTGAGCTGTCCCTCGCCGAGGCGCTCGAACGCGCGAGCGAGACGTAGGACGTTCTTGCGCCCGATCAGCGAGCCGACGCAAAGGAAGCGCGGCGGCCCGTCGGGTGCGGGTGCGACCGCGAAGCGCTGGAGATCGACGCCGGAATCGATCACCTCGGTCTTGCCGCGAGCCTCCGGGACCTTCGCCTCGAGCTCCCGGCGGAGGTAGTCGGAGACCGCGATCACGGCGACGGCTCGGCGCACCACGAACCGCGTTGCCGCACGGATGCCGGGAAGCCAACCGATGTTCCGCACGTCACGTCCGTGCGCCGTGACGACGAGGGGTGCGCGGCCGGCCAGCGCAGCGATCAGCCCGGTCGGGACGAGGAAGTGCGCATAGACGACGTCCGGCCGGAAGCGGCGCGCAGCGGCGAGCGTGGCGCCCGCGAGCCGGAGGTACTTCTGCTTGCCGCCTCCGCGCCGGTCGATCACAGTGCGCTCGATCTCGTGGCCGCGCGCCGCGAGCTGCTCCTCCAGCGCCCGGACGAACACACCAAGGTCGGGGTCGGCCGGGCCCGGGTACATCTGGGAGACGAGAAGGATCCGCATCGATCGCGGGAGGCGCTACGCCTGCGGCGACCAGAACTCGAGCAGGTTTCCGTCCAGGTCGTAGAAGTAGTACGAGCGCGCTTGCATCCAGTCGAAATCGACGGGTCCGTAGACCTCGACGCCTGCTCTGCGCACGCGCTCGACCGATTCGTCGAGGTCTTCGCGCGCGACGTCGAAGGCGAAGTGCACGCGGCCGAAGCGCTCACCCTCCGGAAAGGGCGAATGCTCCTCGAACAGCAGCGAGCCGCGATGGAGCGCTATCCGCTGCGGCGTGCCGGGCTCCCCCGCCCAGAACCAGGCCCACTCGTCCGACGTCTCGTGCTCCGGCACCAGGCCGACGACGTCGCGGTAGAAGCCGGCGGCGGCGGGAACGTCCTGGACGATCAGTACGAGCTCGGCGAACCCGCGGCTCGTCATGTTCGCTGGGCGTCGTACGTGCCGAACTCGTCGCGCAGCGCGTTGCAGATCTCGCCGATCGTGCAGCGCGCACGCAACGCCTCGCGCATGGGAACGAGCAGGTTGGAGTCTCCGCGCGCGCGCTCGCGAACAGCGGCGATCGCGGTTTCGGCTTCCTGCGCGTTTCGCTCCGCGCGCACGCGCGCGGTTCGCTCGAGCTGACGCTTCTCCGCCGCGGGGTCGAGGCGGTGCAGCTCGATCGGCTCCTCCTCGTCCTCGGTGAAGCGGTTGACGCCGACGATCACGCGCTCGCCTCCCTCGACCTCCTGCTGCCAGCGGAAGGCGGCCTGCTCGATCTCGTCCTGGACAAAGCCCTGCTCGATCGCAGCGACGGCGCCGCCGTGCTCGTCCACCCGCTCGATCAGCTCCGACGCGCCGGCCTCGAGCTCGTCCGTTAGGGCCTCGATGAAGTACGAACCGCCGAGCGGATCGGCGGTGTCGGTTCCGCCCGCCTCGTGCGCCAGGAGCTGTTGCGTCCGCAGCGCGATCCGGACGGCCCGCTCGCTGGGGAGCGCAAGCGCTTCGTCGAAACCGTTCGTGTGGATCGACTGTGCGCCGCCGCAGACGGCCGAGAGCGCCTGCACCGCGACGCGCACGACGTTGTTGTCCGGTTGCTGCGCCGTGAGTGTCGAGCCTCCGGTCTGCGCGTGGAAGCGGAGCGCGAGCGCCTTCGGGTTCGTCGCTCCGAAGCGCTCGCTCATGATCCGTGCCCAGAGCCGGCGCGCCGCGCGGAACTTGGCGACCTCCTGGAAGAAGTGGTTGTGCGCGTTGAAGAAGAAGGAGAGCCGCTCGCCGAACTCGTCCGGGGACAGCCCCGCGTCGACCGCCGCCTGGCAGTACGCGATCCCGTTGGCGAGCGTGAACGCGAGCTCCTGCACCGCGGTCGAGCCCGCCTCGCGGATGTGGTAGCCGGAGATGGAGATCGTGTTCCACTTCGGGATCCGCTCGGCGCAGTAGGAGAAGAGATCCGTCGTGATGCGCATCGAGGGACGCGGCGGGAAGATGTAGTTCCCGCGTGCGATGTACTCCTTGAGGATGTCGTTCTGCGACGTGCCGCGGAGCCGCTCGCCGCCCACCCCCTGTTCCTCGCCGACGAGCTCGTAGAGCAGCAGGAGCAGCGCGGCCGGTGCGTTGATCGTCATCGACGTGGAGACGCCGTCGAGCGGAATGCCGTCGAAGAGCAGCTCCATGTCGGCGATCGAGTCGATCGCGACGCCGGTGCGGCCGACCTCGCCCACGGCGCGCGGGTCGTCGGAGTCGTAGCCGAGCTGGGTCGGAAGGTCGAACGCGACCGAGAGCCCGGTCTGACCGCGCTCGAGGAGATAGCGGAAGCGCTGGTTCGTCTCCTCCGCCGAGGCGAAGCCGGCGTACTGGCGGATCGTCCACGGTCGCCCGCGGTACATGTCGCGGTACGGGCCGCGTGTAAATGGGAACTCGCCCGGAAGCTCGAGCTCGCGCGGGGCGTCCTCGGCGGTGTAGACGGGCTTGAGCTCGATCTCCGAGTCCGTGCGCCGCTCGTCGCCGGTGGTCGCCACATGACAATCGTAGAGGCGGAAGGAAGAATTGGTCCGTGATCGCAACCGCCGCGGTTACAGCCGCGTTCGCCTGCCGGCCGGAGCCGGGTCTGGGGTCGGTCGCCCTCGCTCGCCGCGGGGCCCTGCACGTCGTCGATCTCTCGACGTGCCGTGATCGCATCGTCGGACCCGGTGGCCGGGGCCAGGTGATGTTCGGACGGGACGGCCGCGCACGTCTCATTCCGTTCCGTGGCCTGTGGCGGGTCACGACCCCCGATGGGGCTCTGAGCGCCGAGGTTCGCTCATCCGGCAGCGGAAAGAGCGCCAAGCAGACGATCTGGATCACGAATCGCCGCACGCATAGATCCCATCCCGTCTTCTCCGAGACTCAGTGGTACAAGACGATCGGGCCCGGCGAGACACCGGGGCCGATCATGCTGCTCGGCATCTCGAGCGACTATCGCTGGGTCTTCTTCACCATCGATCCGGGCGG
>WNGB01006720.1_pt1 | contig 16817 bp, 18 predicted proteins | sample 5400681 | NCBI WGS metagenome assembly WNGB01 (sample SAMN13153367, study PRJNA577476) | soil metagenome | isolation source: 115 cm soil or saprolite under grassland replicate 2 | place: USA:California | collected 2016-06-15 | reverse complement strand
ATCACAGGACTCATCCAGGGGCCTCGTGTCCACCGCCCATTGCGCGTTTTTCACATTCATCTTTCCGCGTGACGTGAACGCCTGACCCGTTCTTCCGTTTCTGGTAGGCAGTACACAGTCAAACATATCAATGCCTCGCGAAACCGCCTCGACCAAATCCTCGGGCGTGCCAACCCCCATTAAATACCGTGGCTGCGCGGGCGGCAGCTGCGGTGCAATATCCGTAACTACCCGCCACATGACACTCTTCTCTTCTCCCACGCTCAAGCCGCCGATGGCGTAACCGTCAAAACCGATCTCCGTTGTGCGGCACAGGCTTTCGCACCTCAGGTCAGGATGCGCTCCGCCCTGAATGATGCCAAACAGAGCTTGCGCGCCACTAATCGTTTCAGTGGGTTCTGTCGCGCCGGTATCGCCACCTTGCATTTGCAGACGTTCAAACTCAGCACGCGAACGCCTGGCCCAGCGGGCGGTTAACTCCATGCTCTGCCTGGAGACATCAGGCGGTGCCTCACCGGCGGCACATTCATCAAAGGCCATTACGATCTCTGAACCCAGGCCCGCCTGCACCTGCATTGAAATTTCCGGTGACAAGAACTGGAGGCTACCGTCAACGTGCGAACGAAACTCGGTGCCCTCCTCGCTGATTTTTCGCAGCGCACCCAAACTCCAAACCTGAAAGCCCCCGGAGTCGGTGAGTAGAGCGCGTCGCCAGCCGGTGAATCGATGTAGCCCGCCACACTTTCGAATTACCGCGATGCCGGGACGCAACCAGAGATGATATGTATTGCCCAGGATGATGCGCGCGTCGAGTTCTTCCTCCAGGGCTTCGAAGCGCACGCCTTTGACGGTACCGGCCGTACCGACAGGCATGAAGACCGGCGTCTCAATAATGCCGCGCCGTGTCGTTAGGATTCCCGCGCGTGCTTCACCGTCGCGCGCCACCACTTCGAAAGTGATCGGAGGCTTGTCAGTCATTATCAAATCTTGCCCTGAGGATCTTCAAGACCTGAAATTTGAGATCAAAATGGTCTTGGGACTTTGGGCTTTGGTCTTTGTCAAAGACCCAAGACCAAAAACCAAAGACCAGATTGTTACTTATTTCGGCGCTTCTTATGTTTCTCAATGATTCTTAGCGGAGTTGCAAAGAAATCGAATTCTTCGCGTAAACGATTTTGCAAGTAGCGCACGTAAGAGAAATGCAGTCCAGATTTTCCGCCTGAGGTGAACAGTACAAACGTCGGCGGCCGCACACCCACTTGTGTCATGTATTGCACATGAAGCCTCGAAAGTCCGCCCTTAACCGGCGCCGGCGCGCTGCCGCCGCGTGGTTGTGAAACTGCGGCTTCGAAAAAAGCATTGAGTTGCGACGTGGGAATGCGCCGGTTGCGCGCTTCGTTGGCCCGTATCGCAAGCGGCAGCAGGTTCGCCACGCGTTGCCCGTTCAAAGCCGAGATCATCACTACCGGCGCCCATTCAAGGAATTTCATTTTCTCGCGAACCTTCCGCTCAAACTGCATTGCCGTACTGGTCTCTTTGTTCTTAACCACATCCCACTTATTGCACGCGATAATAATCGAGCAGCCGGCGTCGTGCGCGTAACCAGCAATATGTGCGTCAAGCGCTGTAGGTCCTTCTTCGGCGTCGATAATGACGATTGCCACGTCCGCGCGTGCCAGGCTCTTCATGGCCATCACAACCGACAGCTTCTCTGCCATCTCGCCTGTCTTGCCCTTGCGACGAATTCCGGCAGTATCGATGAGGCGAAACTTTTGTTCGGGAGTGGTGAGCAGTGTATCGATGGCATCGCGCGTTGTCCCGGCGACTGGAGAAACGATTACGCGCTCTTCCCCAATTAGCCGATTTAGTAAAGACGACTTGCCCACATTCGGCCGGCCGATGATCGCTAACCGCAACTCGCGTTGTTCTTTAGAACCATCTGAAATCTCAGATGTGAAATTTGAGATCTCAGTAATTCCAGATCGCAAATCAGAGACCTCAAACTTCAAATCCTTTACCAGGGCATCAAGCAACTCGCCCAGTCCAATTCCCTGTTCCGCGGAAACCGGAAAGACCTCTTCAAACCCAAACTTGTAAAACTCACCAGCCTCTGCCTCAACTCGGGCCGCTTCAGACTTGTTCGCTGCCACCAAGACGCGTTTGCCAGTCGCGCGCAACAGTTTCGCCAATTCTTCATCGAGCGGCGTCAGGCCAAGACGCGCATCAACTACCCAGACTATTGCCTGCGCATCATCAATGGCGAAGCCTGCTTGTTTGAAAATATTGGCAGGGATGATCGCATCGTCATCGGGAATAATTCCGCCCGTATCAACGATCGCAAAGCGCGAGCCCACCCATTCGACTTCGCCGTAAATGCGATCGCGTGTAATACCCGGCTCATCCCCGACAATCGAGCGCCGCTGGCCGATCAGTCGGTTGAAAAGCGTGGACTTGCCGACGTTGGGTTGACCAACAACCGCCACCAAAGGCAGCGCCGCGTTCGTGGTGTCCACCGCTTGTCTAATTTCTGTTGTAGTTTCGACAGTCATTTAATATAAGTGCGACTATTTCAGTTTGTGATCAGGTCAGTATCGCCTGCGGCAGCAGGCAGGTCGTTCGCTGAGCGGACGATTAATCTCCAGCTGGAAGCTGGTAGTATTAACAAAACTCAATAAATTGAACGAACAACGTTAGGGCAACACGCGAGAATATGCCAGCGGCCAGCTCGTTTGACGAGGGCCACGACTCAGGAGATTATTTTATGGCGAACACAAATACCTTCGGTCTCTCCACGATCGAGCAAATTGCCCTCAACGCTCATGACATCGAACGCGCGGTTGAGTTTTATCGTGACAAGCTTGGCATGAAACACCTCTTCTCAGTGCCGCCGAACCTGGCTTTCTTTGATTGCGGCGGCATCAGGCTGATGCTCTCACTGCCCGCGAAACCTGAATTCGATCATGCCAGTTCGATAATCTATTTCAAGGTCGACGACATCGTGAGCGCTTACTCCACGCTTTCCGAACGCGGTGTTCAGTTTGAGGAGAAGCCCGTTTTTGTCGCCGATATGGTGACGTATGATCTCTGGCTCGCTTCCTTCCGCGATTCGGAAAACAATCTGCTGGCGCTCATGGGCCACGTCGCGAAACAGTGAAGCCAAAAGTTCGGAGTCCAGCCATTAAGCTGTGGCTTGGCTGCAGTAGTGGAGAACTTTTGAATTAAAAATCTTTCGGTTGTGGAGGCGTCGATGAAACGTCGGAAGTTTCTGGAAACGGGCGCGCTGGGCTGTGCGCTGGCAATCGCTCAACCTGTTTCGGCAATCGCCACCAGCAGTGCGTCGCCCGAGCATCTCGCCGCGCCACCAAAAGAATTCGACCTCGATGAACTGACTATTTCCGACCTGCAGGAGGGCATGAAGTCGGGCAAGTTTACTTCGCGCTCACTGGTCAAGAAGTACCTTGATCGGATCGATGAGATCGATAACCATGGTCCGGCAATTAATTCAGTGATTGAAATAAACCCCGACGCGATCTCCATTGCTGAAGCCCTCGATCGCGAACGCAAGGAGAAGGGCGCACGCGGACCGCTGCACGGAATCCCCATCCTAATTAAGGACAACATCGACACTGCGGACCGAATGATGACAACCGCGGGCTCGCTGGCTCTGCTTGGTTCCAGGCCTGTGCAGGATTCTTTCGTAGCCAGGAAACTGCGTGAAGCGGGCGCGGTGATATTAGGCAAAACCAACCTTAGCGAATGGGCGAACATTCGCTCCAACCATTCGAGCAGCGGCTGGAGCGGACGTGGCGGCCAAACAAAAAATCCTTACGTGTTGAACCGAAATCCCTGCGGCTCAAGCTCGGGTTCAGGGGCTGCGGCCTCTGCCAACCTTTCTGCTGCCGCGATTGGCACTGAAACCGACGGTTCGGTGGTTTGTCCTTCATCCGCAAATTCTCTCGTCGGCATTAAGCCAACGGTCGGTCTCATCAGCCGCTCCGGCATCATTCCCATTGCTCATAGTCAGGACACAGCCGGTCCAATGGCTCGAACAGTGAAGGACGCGGCAATTCTGCTGGGCGCCCTGACAGGAATTGATGCGAAAGACGCGGCGACGAAAGCGCAAAAATCTTTTACCGACTACACCCAGTTTCTTGATAAAGGCGGACTCAAAGGCGCGCGACTGGGTATTGTGCGAAAGTCCTTCGGCTTCAACGATGGGGTCGACAAGTTGATGAACGATCTCATTAGCGAGTTGAAGAGGCTTGGCGCCATTGTTGTCGATCCCGCCGACATCCCTACCTCAGGCAAGTTTGACGACTCGGAGTTGCAGGTATTGCTGTACGAGCTGAAGGCGGATCTAAACAAGTATTTAAAAGGACTCGGCTCCAGTGCGCAGGTTCATTCACTGAAGGAGGTTATCGAGTTTAATGAGAAGAATCGCGACCGCGAGATGCCTTACTTTGGCCAGGATCTCTTTATCAAGGCTGAGGCCAAGGGTCCACTCACTGACAAGAAATACGTTCAGGCGCTCGCGAAGAATCACCTTCTTTCACGAACCCAGGGCATCGACTTCGTAATGCGTAAACACCGGCTCGATGCGCTGGTTGCGCCGACCGGCGGACCGGCGTGGCCCACGGATTGGATTAACGGAGATCACTTCACGGGCGGTTATTCATCGGCTTCGGCAGTCGCCGGCTATCCCCACATCACGGTCCCAGCGGGCTATCTTTTTAGTTTGCCCGTCGGCATTTCATTCTTTGGCGCCGCCTGGAACGAGCCAAAACTGATCCAATATGCCTATGCTTTTGAACAGGCGACCCGAGTCAGGCGGCCGCCCGGATTTCTAGCTACAGCCAATCTTAAATGAAAAGCAATTTCGAAGAAGCCTCGGATTTAGTTATGAAGTAACTTGACGAAGTATTGTAGGTAAGAGCGGGGCCAAGCCACCCTTTCCTACCCCGAGCTGCTTCGAGTTCCTGGGGTCTTGCGACCAGGAGGCTCTCAGGACGGAGGAAGCTAATCAAGTGTTGAAGTCTCAAGGTCAGGAAGGGCGGCTTGCCCCCGCTCTTCGCCAACAATTCGAGCGTGAAGGGAATCTCATTTATGCCTAAAGCCGCCACTCAACCAAAAAAGAAATCGATCTACGGCGTTCACCCCGGCGTCGCAATGACCCAAAAATGGGTCACGGAACTTAAACAGAAAACAGGCCGCTCGCTCGAGGAATGGCTCCGGCTGGTTAAGAAGTCGGGCCCAAAAGACGAGAAGGCACGGCGCGAGTGGCTGAAGACTGAGCATGGACTTGGCACCAACTCCGCCTGGTGGCTTGCCGAACGCGCCGAGGGTAAAAGCAGCGAGGTCGGGGATCCTGATGCCTATCTCGAGGCCGCTGAAGCCTACGTCGAAGCGATGTTCTCGGGTGGAAAAGCCGGGCTTCGCCCAATCTATGATGCGCTGCTGAAAACTGGCCTCAAGCTTGGCAAAGACGTTAAGGCTTGTCCCTGCCAAACGATAGTTCCCCTATATCGCAAGCATGTGTTCGCGCAAATCAAACCTACTACCCAGACGCGAATTGATCTCGGCTTCGCTTTGGGAGATATGAAGCCGAAAGGAAGGTTGATAGACACCGGCGGCTTCGCAAAAAAGGATCGCATCACACATCGCATTCCCATCACCTCTATCGAGGAGATTGACGACGAAGTGAAACATTGGCTGAAGGTCGCCTACGATAGAGACGAGTAGATTGCCTGACGGTTTCAAGGTAGGCGCCCGCCGTTTCAACTGGGAGGCCAACTTGTTAATCCTGAAAGTTCCAATCCAGTCAGCGTCAAAATCTTGCATCGTCCTATTCTGGTGAGCGGCGAGCTTAGGCTTGAACTTTCAAGCTAAGCCTGTAACCATCAATCCATCGACAACTCAAGCTCCCCAACTTCATCGCGACAGGCCGTCACCGTCGTCCAGCATCTTGAACTTGGTCGGCATGGCGAGGAACTGGCAGCGGCTTATCTGCTACAAGCCGGGTACAGAATCGTGGCCGCCAACTTTTCGGTCCCGGTCGGAAGAAACAAAGTTGGCGGTTTAATCAATGTGGAAATCGATCTGGTGGCCTACGAAGGCGAAACGCTCTGCTTCGTCGAGGTAAAGTCGCGCGCCTCGGGTTGGTTTGCGCCGCCGGAAGCCAATGTCGACCGGCGCAAGCAACGCCAAATCGCCCGCGCGGCGCGCGCTTATCGCCGAATGTTTGCTGTGGAAGGCGAACCTTATCGTTACGACGTGGTGACCGTGGTAATTCCTAAAGCGAGCGATGAGTCGTTAACTGTCCAAATCGAACTGCTGCGAAACTTTTGGCAAGAAGCACAACTTCACAAACGCCGCTGGAGCGAATATTTCTACGACTAAAATTTATCCGTGCATTTGCGCTCAACAGATACTCCTAAACTCTCCATTTTTGGATATATCAGATCCACCAAACATCTTGTTTTTCTTTGCAAGTGTTCTTGCATAACCTTTGTAGCCATACTGAGAATTGGTTTCCTGTTTTATTTCGTCGTCATTAGTTGACGACGATTGGGTTGCTGACTAGACTGCAGCGCATAGGCTCAACAGTTGCGCGTCGGTACCGGCGTGAGACCCAGAGTCACAAACAGCGGCGCAATGTTATTGGGCTGATCCCCTCTCGCATTGCGCCGTTTGTTTTTTCGGATCGAGAAACAGTAGCGGGTTCGTTCGAAGAGTTCGCTCCTTCGATCAGTTGTACACCTGGCAGGCCGGCGTGTTCGTTTGTGTACTCTGATTCACACCGTGGCTTCAGCTCGGTGGTAGCGCTGCTGCGGATTCCTCCAACCGTTTTAACGGTTTGTAGTGATTTAAATGATTGGTGCTAAACGGCAACCGTTAAAACGGTTTCGAAGGTCGGATCTCTCGAGGTCAGGGTTCTCTTCGACACCGGGTTTAAGCCACGGTGTGAATAAAACTACCACGCAAACTGACCATAACTGGCAAACGACCTCGCTTGACAACACTCTTTGAATCGTTAGAATCGGTCGTGCTCTAAAGCGGGAGTAGCTCAGTGGTAGAGCATCGCCTTGCCAAGGCGAGGGTCGCGAGTTCAAGTCTCGTCTCCCGCTCCAGGTTCTTTAAAGGATGAGGGATGAAGGATGTATGATGAAGCCGGGAATTCATCGTTCTTATTCATCCTTCATCCCTCATTCTTTTGCGGCGGCGTAGCCAAGTGGTAAGGCAGAGGTCTGCAAAACCTTTATTCATCGGTTCGATTCCGATCGCCGCCTCCAATCACAATTCAAATCACTAAACAACTTAGCGGTATAAACGGAGATGGTCCATTGAGCGTGAGGTGTGCAGAAAAGGGCTTAAAGTGTGCAAAAATCCTGGCGCAAGGCAAAATTGAGGCCCAGACTGGGACACAAGCGAGCAACCTTGTCGCGTTCACACTTGTGAGAGAGTTTCAGACAGCTTTCGAGTCTGAAGAATTCTGTTTCTTAGGTCTACGACCTATAAAGACCCACAAAAACAGAAAGCGGCAAGCCCGAAAGCCTGCCGCCTTGAATCTCTACCTGGGTAGTGTTTTGGTTAACCGCGCGCTACCCTTGCCGTTAGTTCTGCGGCTATTTCCCGGTTATCGTCCTGTTCACTGGCCCAGGAACACGCTGCGGCGATTGTCTCCGGGGCACAGGCCCAGCGGTCAAGCAGTGATTCGCCGGTGGAATCCTTGATGTCAATCGAGTCTGTTATGAAACCCCTTACCGCATCGTAAAGCGCGACGGGCGTTCGCGGGTTATTCAAAATTTCCAAAATGTGCCCGGCCAAATCTCGTTCGTAGACTTGGTGGGATGTTACTTTCTGCGGTGTGTTATTGTTTTCCATAGCCTGATTCCTTTCTAATCCAAAGGTTGAGGGTTAGGGTCGCTTGTGTTTCGGCACTTGTCAGCCCGCTTTCGTGTAGAGCATGTTCTCCAACTTCGTAGAGGTCTTTTCCTGCATGGATTTGAGAACATGCGAGTATGTATCCAGCGTTAGCCTGGTTGTTGAGTGCCCCAAGCGCTCACTGACTATCTTGATATGCTCGTCGGCAGCGAGCAAAAGCGTTGCGTGGCTGTGTCTGAGGTCATAGAGCCTAATCTGCGGCAGCTCCGCTTTTTCAAGAATCGGTCGGAAGTAACGATAGGTAAGATTTGGAATGGATAACGGGCTGCCTATCTCGCTACAGAACACTAGATCGTGTGCTTGCCACTCGCTACCAAGTTTTAGCCGGCATTCACCCTGGAAACGTTTATGAGCAGCGAGTTTGCGCATCAGCGTGGTGGGGAGCGAGACGGATCGGCGGCTACCTTTTGTTTTCGGGGGGTCAAAGCTCCATTTCTTCTTACGGCGTACCAGTGCGCGCCTGACCTGCGCCGTGCCACGCTCAAGGTCCAGATCTCGCCACTGCAAGGCTAAGAATTCTTCTGGGCGCATCCCTGAAAGCAAAGCGAATTCAAATATCAAGCCATGTGGCTTGGCTTCGCAGGCAGCAAGAAAGCGGCTGGCTTCCACTTCATCCAAAACGCGTCGTTCCGCCTCGTCGGTCTTTGGCAGTTTTCGCTTGAGGGAATCGGCAGGGTTCCGGATGATTATCTTCCATTCGACGGCTTGTTCTAAGGCCTGCCGCAAGACTGAATGCGTATGCCGGACAATTCGGGCACTCAGGCTCTTTTGGGATTGCATCGCGGCATAGAGGCGTTGAACGTCGCGAGTCTCGATCTGGTTGACACGCTTGGAGCCGAGCGCGGGCCGGACATAGCGGTCTAGCAAGCCTTGATAGCCGTCTGCCGTCCGCGGTGAGACACGCGGGCGGATAGTTTCAAGCCATTCATCCATCAAGACGCCAAGCGTCACGCGTGACGGCTCCACGAACGCGCCGCGATTCTTATCGCTCTGCTGGTTCTGCAAGTGCTCTTTGGCTTCCCCTTCAGTCGGGAAAGACTTTGAGAAGTAGCGCCGCCGCCCGTTGCTATTGTGCTCAATGCGGGCTATCCAGCACGTCTCAGAGCGTTTTTGAATGTATCCGGATGCCATTATCGCCTTCCCTTCCTTACAAGCACGTCGCCGGGCTCAACCCCGAGCGCCTTGCATATCTTGTCCAAGGTTTTCAAGTTTACGAGAGCCACTTCGTTGCGGCTCATCTGCCAAAGAGTCGCGTAGCGAACGCCAGTCGTTTGCGCCAGCCAATACAGCGTCTTCTCGCGCTCTGCCAGAAGTTCATTTAATCGAGTCTTGATCATGCCCTTGAGTATACCGCTTCCGTATAGTTACCGCAAGCGTATAATCAAGCTGGTTTGTTTCCGCTTAATTATGTTAAGATGCGTTCAATTATGAACCGCCGCTTGACGAAAGATGCACTGGCTCGTCGAAGGGAACACGGTCGGAGACTCGAAGCGCTCAAGATAATAGAGGAGGCGGCTCGCTGCCGCGGACAGTCTCTAATGCGGCTGGAGGTTATTGACAGCTTGCTTTTTAAACTTGATGAGGACTTTTCGGATTCTGATGTACGTCGAATCTTAATGAAACGTAAGTACCCAATAGACATCGAGAAGGCTCTTACTCTTTATGGAACGATGCACCGTCTGATGAGACTATGCACACCTTGCGGGAGGGTTACAGGGCCATCAGCGCGCATCAAACTAGTAGACTTCACAAACCTAACCCTTGATGAGGCTCTTGATCTGCGAGGGGGCCCAAGCTTCCTAGCGCTCATCGCGGGGCTACCCAACCCAAAAGAGTTTGTGGGCTTAGACCTCTTAACTCAGGAAGAACAATCGTTGTATGAAGACGTGCGGCCTTACTTTAAGCGACCGAACAGGCTCACCCTTAAGAGCCTGGCCGCGGAACTTCTTCAATATAACGAACGATCCACAATCCGCTATGTGCAAGAACTGAACGGCTATAGATTCAGAAGCGAAGACATAAGCCGTGACTATTTGATTAAGTCCGTCAATGAATTCGGAACCTGTCAGAAAACAATGAGAGAAAGCGCCGCCGAATTCCAAGCGCACCTTAATCGTCACCCCATGATTAAGGATCTGTTCTACGCGACACCTCTTCGCTAACACTGCCATCCGTAAAAACCGCCAAATCTAGTACAAATTCTGTCAGACATAACTTGCTGAGCTTCGCTTAATCTCGCTCTGTTTAGATTTTGAATGGAGGTGATTATGTCACAGCGATTGTTAAAAGCCGGTGAAGTCGCAGAAGTCTTGAACGTCAAGAAACCGACCGTCTACTCGCTGACGAAGAGTCGCGATTTACCTGTGATCGTTATCAGGGGTCAATTTAGATATGACCCGGCCGATGTCGAACGATACGCTGCCAGCCGCAAGAGTCCGGAACTTGCGCAGGCAGTGAGCGAGAAGAATCGGGAAGCGGGACTGCTAGGCCAGCAAGAATTACAGAAGCGACGCGAAGCGGAAGCCGCTTGATGCGCAAGCGAATGTCCAGAAAGCGAGATCACTGCCTGCGATGCGGCAAACTCAAACGTATTTCGAAGTGGATTTCCTTCACTCATTACGAAGATGTTCGGCGACAGGGAAAAGTGCCCGTTTGTTTGCGTTGTCGGGTTTGGCTCTTTGTTTTTGGCAATAAGGAGCAGGATTGAAGTTCAAGATCTCACTCTTCAATGGCAAGACTGATAACGTGCCGGTTTCGGCAGAGCGCACGTGGTCAGAGATATGCCGCAAGATTCCGCGTCCACCAATGCGCGCAGAGAAAGACGGCGCACTGTGGTCGCCTGCTGTTTTCGATCCGCCTCGGAGATTATTAAAAAACGTTCGTGAAGTCTCATCGCTTGTGCTCGATTATGATTGCGGCGCGGACTTTGACCAAGACTTGCAGCCGTGGCGAGCTTATACCTTCGCTGCGCACACAACCTTCAATCACACTGAAGGGGCGCATCGCTTTCGCGTCATCATCCCTTTAAGTGAGCCGATTCCCGCGACAGATTTCCCGCGACTATGGAAGTGGGCTGCTCGGGTATCCGGCGGAAAGATTGATTCAGCCGCAAGTGACGCGAGTCGGATGTTTTATGTTCCGGTCCGGCGCACTGAAGCCGCGCAATATCTCTCTGAGATCCACGAAGCAGAATTTCTTAACTGGCGAGCCTTAGATCTGCCTGCGCAAGAAAAGCTTCCTGAAGCGCCCGTCAACGGGCATTCAGGTGATGTTGACGAACTGCTGCGAAAAGCCTTTGCAGCGAAGAACGGCGCCGAAACTTTTCGTCTCTTCCAGGGCGACACCTCGCTTTTTGGCGGCGATGAGTCGCGGGCAGATCATTCGCTGGCAACCAGACTTGCTTTCTGGGCCAGGGATACAGCCGTATTGGAGCGAATGCTAATGCGTTCACGCCTTGTGAGAGACAAGTGGGCTCAGAAGCACTACGGCAACGGAAACACATATCTGCAAGGGCTCGTCGAGAAGGCGATCGCGGGATGCTCGGAGTTTTACTCGGGCAATGGTCACTCCGATTCTGTTTTTGCGAGTCCGTCTATACGGTCAGACCTAGAGAAACAGAAAAACCCGCCGGGTTTTAATTTCATAGCCCTTGATGATCTGCTTGCAGAACCTGAAGAACAAAAATCTTATGTCTGGGACAAAACGCTTCCTTGCGGTGGATTCTCCATCGTGGCGGCAAAACCTAAAGTTGGCAAATCGACATTAGCTCGCGCGTTAGCGGTTGCCGTTTCAGAGGGTGAGCCTTTCTTTGGCCGGGCAACCCTCAAAGGCAAAGTTATCTACCTCTGCCTTGAAGAAAAGCGCCGCGAGATTGCCGCCCATTTTCGCCGCATGGGCGCAAGCGGGAATAACATCATCATCCATACAGGGCCGACGCCGAAAGATGCGCTCACGGCGTTGGAGGCGGCAATCGAAGAGCACGCGCCTTCGCTTGTGATCATCGATCCACTTTCGCGCTTTGTGCGTGTTGTCGATTTCAATTCCTATGGCGAGGCTACGCGCCAGCTTGAGCCTTTGATTGACCTGGCGCGCCTTTCTGACTGTCAGTCTCACATCATGACTTTGCATCACAACGGAAAGAATGGGGAACGCGAAAGCGGCGACGCGCTTCTGGGTTCGACAGGATTCTTCGGCGCTGTTGACACGCTCTTGACCATGCACAAGCGAGAGCGCGCCCGCACTGTGGAGACGATTCAACGGTACGGGGAAGATTTGCCGGAAACAATTGTCCACCTCGACCCGGAGACAGGAGCCGTTGACGCGGCTGGCGATATGAAGACCTTCCTATTGGAAGAGCGCAAATCCGCAATCCTGGAAACCATTGGCACTGACCCGTTGAGCGAGGCGGCAATCAAGGAACTGGCCGGCGGAACTAATAAGGGTTTGACGTCAAGAGCTGTTCGGTCACTCTTTGAAGCAGGTCGGCTGTCACGTACTGGCAGCGGCAAGAAAGGCGATCCGTATCTCTATCAGATTGTGGGTCAAGATGGTGGGTCGAATGCTGTTTTTGACGTCACAGACCCACAATTTTCTGAAAATAAAAAACCCAATGAAAATGGGGCTAAAAATTCTGGGTTTGTGGGTCTACCTATATCTGCAGACCCAGAAAACAGAATCCTGAAAAACGAGGTCTTAGAGGCATATCGAGAGCCGACAAAGGCAGAGTGGGACGCGGCGGCGAAAGATCCGAATGAGTGGGCGCGCTTAATGGCGGAGGCTGGGGAATTGAGATGAAAGCAAAACTAAACATCAATCAAGCAATCGCTGGATCGCCGCAAGATGTTGTCGAATTCGCGAATTCGATGCTGGACGTGGACTCCGAGCTTGTTAAGGCGGCGAATCCCGTTAACGTCGAGGACGCCGCAACTATAGTGGTTGGCAATATTTACCTGGTTAATGTTGCAAAAATGACCATAAGATCGGAGAACCGGCTCTTCGGTTTTAATGGCTTGCTGGTTCCTGTTCTCGGTTCTAAACACGATGACCCGGAAATTTCTAAAATTGGCGAGCACCTGCATGTTGATTGGCGGTTTTTCGGCCCGACTGTTTACTCCGCGTTCCGAAGAGTTGCTGAGAATATTGTTGTGCGCGATGCCAATTATAGCGGCCCGTACACTGATGCCGACAATTTACATTTGGGGTTTGTGATACATGACGGACCGAACGCTAGTATTTCCAAACCGCAAAGAAAGCCCTTGGTGTGCAGACGACAGCACGAGGCTTATCTGCCCGCCGGGCTCTTATCCCAGGCGCCGGCAATCCTGGAGCCGCTATATAAAACAGCAAAGGTATGTAACAACGTCTGTCCGCATCGAGGGATTAGTTTAGTTGGAGCGCCAGAGAACAAGGACGGCACTCGGACTTGCGCTGGCCACGGTCTGAGTTGGGATCGGGAAGGCAACTTAGTGCCGAGAGCACTGCAGCAATGAGACTTACCGAATGTCCCATAAAGTTTGGCCCGCGTTGGGCGACACGCGATTCGGTAACGCGGAGCCCGCCGGTAACGTGCCGGAAGCAGCCATGGCGGCGTGGGCCAAAGCTACTTGAACCAAGCGGTACAAACGTGAAGGGGTAAATCAAATGGACAAACCATTGCAGCAGAAAAAATCAGATTATGAGGCAGGCTGGCAGGTAGTGGCGGCAAAGGCCGTCCCGCAACTCGAACCGCAAGTTGGCCCGCACGGCGGCTTGACTGGAAATGAAGCGCAGCCGTTAAACGCTGAACTGCCCGAGTTTTTGCGAGGCGGACAACGTTCGAATGTGGGTAATCCGAAAGGAGCAAAAAATGAGTGAAGAAAAGAAGATCGTGGAAACCGATGCGGAGGCGATGATCAGGGTTCAGGACAATCTCAAACAAGCGGCCGCGGAGCTGCAACAGCTACGAGACAAACAAGCGGGCAGGACGAGGATGAGCAGGCAATCCTGGGATGCGCTTACCAACGCACAGCGGGAATTGTTGGCTCCTTCGCTTGTGAAGGGTCTGGTGGTCATTGAAGACGTGTGGCCAGAAGAAATTGAGGTGACGAAATGACGCCAGACGCGAAACTTGAAAAATTGCGCCAGTCTCTCATAAGCGCCGTCGATGATCTGAAGGCCACGGAAGCGACACTGCTCCAGGCGCAGGCGGCTGCGAACTTTGCAAGATCCAACGCGGCTGCCGGGGAGATGATCCGAAGCAAGGTTGAGTTGGAAGCCGCCACTGAACGCGTTTTGGAGGCAGCGTCCGAGGCTGAAGCCGCACTCGCGAAGTACCGCCAGGCCTCGAACGACTGGTATGGCAGCTCAATACAGAAGGCAACAGAGGCTACGCGCGGCTTACACGCGGAGCGGGTGAAGATTGAAGAGCAGATTGCGGCACTAAACCTTCAGATTGAGATAGCGAGTGAGAAGGAACAGCCGGAGGTAGACAGAATCGTGGAGGAAAGCGATTTTCACAGCACGTGCGCAAGTGGCATGGCCGGAGTGGTAACGAGCATTGTCCGTCTCGCCAGTCAGCAGGCGATGGTGGCATGAGCTTCGCAGCAAAATCAGGCGACTGGCGGCGCTTGCCTCCGGAGGCGCGGGAATTACTTCTCGGAGCCTTGCGGCTAAAGTCCGCTGCTATAAGCGGCCGCCGTCTTAGTCCGTTGGAACTGGCTGAACAGGCAGGCATCACACCCGATCCCTGGCAGCGTGACTTGCTAACGTCGCAGGCGCAGCAAACCATTTTGCTGTGCAGCCGACAGTCAGGTAAGTCGACTATTAGTGCCTTACTCGGATTGCATCAGGCGTTATATACCCCGGACTCGTTGGTGCTGTTGCTCTCGCCATCACAACGCCAGTCTCAGGAACTTTTTCGCAAGGTGAAAGACTTCTACGCCTCACTGCCGGCGAAAACTGAACTGGCGCAGGAGTCGGCGCTGAGACTGGAGTTTCATAACGGCTCGCGAATAGTAGTCTTGCCAGGTAAAGAAAGCACGGTAAGAGGCTTTAGTGGTGTGAGTCTGTTAATCGTTGATGAAGCCGCGCGAGTAGAGGATCAGTTGTATTTTTCCATCAGGCCGATGCTGGCCGTTTCTCAAGGCAGGATCATTCTCTTGTCAACGCCTTTTGGGAGTCGCGGTTTTTTCTGGAAAGAGTACACCGAAGGCGAAGGCTGGCAGCGCGTCAGAGTAACCGCAACTCAGTGCCCGCGCATATCACCCGACTGGTTAGCTAAAGAGCGTGAACGAATTGGGTCATGGTGGTTTGATCAAGAATACCTGTGCCAGTTTAGTGACTCGCTGGATCAAATCTTTTCAAGCGAAGACATTCTGCGGGCTATCACAAGCGAGGTGCGCCCCCTATGGACGTAAACGACGACAATGCAGATCCTGGAGGCTTTTGGGGGCCCCGTGAACCGCTAAAGTATTTAGTGGGTTTAGACCTGGGCCAGAAACAGGACTATACCGCCTTAGCTGTACTCGAACGCCACGGCACAGGCCGCGATGCTGTCTTTCACTGCCGACACCTGAAACGCTATCAGTTAGGTACTAGCTACCCGGCAATCGTAGTAGACGTGCGATCCTTGTGTTTGCGCCCGCCCCTGGACAACAACAAGCCGAGGTTAGCTATAGACGCAACCGGAGTCGGTGGGGCGGTTACGGAACTGTTTACCCTTGCGCGCCCGAGCCTGAACGCCGCGATTGAGCCGATCACGATTCATGGCGGCGAACAAACAACCCACGAGCATGGCATCCACCGTGTGCCGAAACGAGAACTCGTGTCGCACTGCCAGGCAGCACTACAAACCGATCACTTGAAGATTGCCGCCGACCTGGCCGAAGCGAGCGTACTCGTAACAGAACTGCAAAACTTTCAAGTCGAAATATCCCAGAACGGTTTCGACTCTTACAACGCGCGCAGCGGCGCACACGACGATCTGGTCCTGGCCGTCGCAATGGCGCTGTGGTTGGGCCAACGCCCGGAATGGAAGTTTACTAATAGGCTCGGATTTTAAGGAGAAACCGAAATGAGCAAGCCCTGGAAAAAGGCATTCTTAACCGCGCTCGAAAACACCGGCACTATTAGAACTGCCGCCAAAGCAGCTAAGGTTCATTACACGACTGTCTACCGTGAAAAGAAGGATGATCCAGACTTTGCCGCTGCCTGGGATAACGCAATAGAAGTTGCCGCCGATACTCTTGAGGATGAAGCGAGGCGACGTGCTTTCGAAGGCTCGGACGTGCTGTTGATCTTTCTGCTCAAAGGTATGAGACCGGAAAAGTTTAGAGAGTCGCGATCCACTATCCCGCCGGCTGAACTCAATAAGATGATTGAAACAGAGCTTCAGCGAATTGCAAAGCAGAAAGAAGTCGAAGCACTAGAGCCGATAAATTGAATACCCACCTTTCACCTTTTCTGCAATTAAAGACTACATATAAAAAGGCCGCTTTTGGTGTGCGGATAGTGTGCAAACGCTTCTAAACGGAATGAAACTAACACAGACGGAATCAGACGGCCAAGCGGTGTAAGTGCGGACGAAATAAGACGTAAGCAAACGGGACCGAACGCGATGAAAGTGACTTATTAAGACTGCAAAACCTTTATTCATCGGTTCGATTCCGATCGCCGCCTCCACAACCTCAATCTATTCAATAGCTTGCAGCTTCGATCGTGAATGGTCCGTTCTTCATTGAGTCACTGTTGAGTCACCGCAGTGCGAACGAGCGAGGAACTTGGGGCCACGGATATACTCGAAATGTCCGAAACGTTAATGAAATTGCACACACCAGCAGAACCAAACTCACGAGAACAGTTCCCGAAGAGTAAAAAACCTTTATTCGCAGATTCGATTC
>WNGB01006719.1_pt1 | contig 16820 bp, 17 predicted proteins | sample 5400681 | NCBI WGS metagenome assembly WNGB01 (sample SAMN13153367, study PRJNA577476) | soil metagenome | isolation source: 115 cm soil or saprolite under grassland replicate 2 | place: USA:California | collected 2016-06-15 | reverse complement strand
CGTACGGATCAGGGACGAGCGAATCGGCGCCGGAAGCCAGACTAGTACGACCATTCCCCCCGGTCGTATCACGCAGACCCTTCGGGGCCGAAGCGATACCTGCCTGTCCGCCTTTGACAGACATGACCGGCGGTGCGCACACCTCGCACCCTGCGAGAAGACCCCTGAAAAAACGGCCCTCTCGAGTGCATGCAGGGGGACGAACCGCGAAGATGCGGGCTCCCGCCCGACGGCCGCCGACGCGGAGGCTACTGCGGAGGGGCGTCGTCCTTCCCTGTGGTCTTGAGCGCGACCTTGACCGGGTTGACCTCGACACCGCTGGCGTCGCGGCCCATCCCCTTGACCGTGTCCATGATGCTGACCACGTCGCCGTACTTGAGGTTCTTGTCGAAGTCGACGAAGACAACCCGCTCGGTCTTGATCGCCTCGATCATCGGGCGAATCGTCTTGGCCAGATCGATCCGGTTCACGCTTCGCTTGCCTGTGCCGTCGTCGATCTAGATCGTCCCGTCCACCTTGCCGACCAGGATGATCTGCGTGGAGGTCGACGAGATCTCGTCGGCCTCGAGCTTGCGGGGGACTTCCAGCGTGATGTGGCGGATGAGGATCGGCATCGCCACGAGGAAGATGATGAGGAGCACGAGCACCACGTCCACCAGCGGCGTCACGTTGATGTCGTGCTTGGGACCGCCCGATCCACCAGTTGAGATTCCCATGCCGCTCTACGGACGCGGGGCCGTGCCCGGGCCCGTCTCCTTTGCCTCGTTGGTGCCGAGGTCGATGCCGACCGCGCCGAGCTCGTGCAGCGCGACGATGACCGGGAAGACCTTCTCGTAGGCGATGTCCGTGTGCGCCTTGACGAGGACACGACCCTCGCCGCGGCGGTCCGCGCCGGCGAGCTGGTTGCGCGTCTCCAGCGCCTTCCACTCGTCCTTGATGCGCTCCTTCATCGCCTCGATGTTCGGCATGAGCTCCTTGTCGACGTAGACCTTGCCGTCCCGATCGAGCGCAACGATCGGCTGCTGCGCATCCTTCTCCTTCGAGTGGTTGAACGTCTTCGGCACGTCCACCTCCTTGCCGCGAGCGAGCATCGGCAAGATCACCATGAAGATGATGAGCAGGACCAGACAGACGTCGACCAGGGGGGTGACGTTGATCTCGTTCCGCACCTGGTCCAGCTTGGGAGGCTGCTTGTGGACCAGGCGAGCGCGGTTTTGCCGGGCCGGCTTCATCATCTCCTACGACCTTCCCTCCTTGAGGACGTAGTCGATGAACTCGGACGAGACATCGCTCATGTCGACCACCATGTTCTCGACTCGCCCGGTGAAGTAGTTGAAGGCGATGGCGGCCGGGATGGCGACGAGGAGACCGAAGGCGGTGGACACCAGCGCCTCGGAGATGCCGGGGCCGATGATCTCGATGCCTCCGCCCTCCTTCAGCTTCTGGAAGGAGTTGATGATGCCGAGGACCGTGCCGAAGAGGCCCACGAACGGGGCGATCGACGCGATCGTGGCGAGTCCGCCGAGTCCCTTGCGCAGGCTCGACGTCTCGCGCTCCTTCACCCGCTCGAGCGAGCGGTTGACCGAGTCGACCAGGTCGAACTCACCGACGTCGTCCGGTCCCCCCTGCTCGAGCGCCTCGCGCCCGCCCTTGTACGCGGCGAGGCCCGACTCGACCACCTTGGCGACCGGGCTCTTGCCGTGCTTGCGGGCCGCGCTCAGCGCCTCGTCGACCTTGCGCTTGCCCAGGTAGTCCCGCAGTGCGAGCACGTAGCTGTACGACTGCCGCGAGCCCTTGTAGAAGGTGAGCCAGCGCTCGACGATGACGTAGAGCGACCAGATCGACATCAGGGCCATGAAGATGTTGACGACCCTGACGGGCAGGCCCATGTGGTCCCACATATCCAGGAGACTGAAATCCATCGCTCTTCGTTCCTTTTTTCGTTGGTTGGTTCCTGGCTATCGTCTCATGGGCGGCCCGCTCGCCTGCCCTAGCGGGGACGATAGATGAACGTGACTGACGTGCAGACCGGGACCGCCTTGCCGTTCACCTGGAAGGGACGGTACCTCCACTCGCGCATCTTCGATTTGATCTTGTTGTCGTAGCCGGGATAGTTGGTCGACTTCAGCATGCTGAGGCTGCTCACCGTGCCGCCCTCGGTGAGGCACATCTTCACGACCCCGACCGTCCCCTTGCCCGAGCGCGCCATCTGAGTGGCCACGTCGTTGGGCGGCTGGATGTCCTTCTCCCCGGAGATGCGCTGCGCTTCGAGCGCGACCTGCGGAACCACCTTGGGCGCCTCCTTCTTGGGAGGCTCCTCGACCCCACCGAGCACGCCCCCCTCGACTCCCCCGAGCACGCCGCCCGACACTCCGCCCTCCACGCCCCCCTCGACGCCCTCGTCTTCCACCACCTGGACCTGCTCCGGCTCCGGCTTCTTCAAGTCCGGCTGGGTCGGCTCCTTCGCCTTGCGCACGATCTTCTTGGCCTCGACCTTCGGCTTGTTCGAGCCGGCCGGAGGCGGCGGAGGCGGCGGAGGCGGCGACGCCAGCGCGAGCTCGGTGTCGGGCGGCTCGAGCTTCTTGATCGCCCACAGGGACTGCACCACCACCGCTCCGCCCACGCCCGCATGGATCACGATGGATACGATGATGATGATGGTCATCCACTTGCTGCGCCTGGCCAGCTTGGCTCCGACGTAGTTGTCGAACACGGGCCGGTCCTCCTTATTTCTGCTGGGCAGGCGGGGTGGTGGAACCGGGGGCGCCGGGCTGGCCCGGCTGACCCGCCGGCGCGGTCTTCACTTCCGCCTTGCGGAGCTCGGTGAAGCGTGCCTGGTGGAACTTCTGCGACGCTGCCTCCACCGCCTTGGCCCAGTGCGCCCCGTGGCCCAGCGATCGGTGCTGGTAGAGCGAGCCCATCAGGCTCTGCACCAGAGCGTGCTTGGGATCGAGCACCTCGGCCTTCTGCAGCGCGGCGATCGCGATGTCGCACACCGCGAGGCGATCGACGTCGACCAGCTCCGGCTTCTGCAGCCGACTCCACTCCATCTGCGCGATGTCCAGGTACGCCTTCACCTTCCCGCCGGGCTCGGCCTCGAGAGCGACCCGCTTCATGTGCCACTCGCGCGCCTTCTCGTAGTTGCCCGCCTGCCGGTTGATGTTGGCCAACTTCTCTATGACATCACGGCTCTCAGGATCCTTGGCCAGGATCTGGCTCCAGTAGGCCAGCGCCTTGTCGTACTGGCCGGAGTCGAGCCAGATGGTGGTCAGGAGAGTGATGACCTTCTGATCGCCCGGCTCGCACTCGAGGTACGTCATGAAATGCGCCGCCGCCCTCTCGGCGATCGCCCGGTTCTCCGGGCTCTCCTGGCCCGGCTGAAACAGCTTGTGATAGGCGAGCCCGGCGTTGTGGTGACCAATGCAGAGATCCGGCGTGCGCGCCAGCGCCTCCTCGTACAGGTCGGCCGCCTCGCGGTACTTGGCCTCTGCGTACTTCTTGTTGGCCGCCTGGATCTGACGGCGCGATTCGAGCTCCTCGCAGCCGCTACCGAGGAGACCGGTCGCAAGCACGGCGCAAGCGGCGAGCGCGGCGCTGAAACCCGAGTAACGGCTTGTCTCCGGACAGTACATTCGAGCGCGGTTATAGCGGGTTCGGTCCGAAGCTACAATAACGTTTCCGACGGCAAACGGGGTGCCCATATACCACGGCGCCTCGCCGGACGTCGCTGCGCGAGCACCTGACACGCCCTGGCAGCGTGGGGCCGCCGGGACTCGGTCGGACCGTCTCGCACGCGCCCCGTTCCGGGGGAAACCGGCGGGAAACCGGAAGGCAAGGATGGCCTTCATCGCCGTCATCGGGCCGCCACCTTGAACGGGAGCCGCAACACGTGTCGGTCCACGTCCGGGTGGCCCTCGGCGCGCAGCTCCGCGCCTGCGAACGCGCGGCGCGCGCATTCGATGAGCTCGCTCGACGCCGGCACGCCGCTCTGCTCGACCTTCGCGCTCAGGACCGACAGCATCCCGGAGCGGACCGTCACCTCGAGCGCGCCCTGGATCGTCGCGCCCGGTGCCAGTCCCTGGCCGTGCTCCTCGCTGCAGCGCTCGATCTCCGGCTGCAATGCTCGGCGCAGGCCGGCGATGACGGTCGGCTGCACGACGTATTCGGCCGGCTCGCCCGGCCGGTGCCGGCGCGGGAGGCTCGGGGTCTCGCCGCGATGGTCCGCCACACCGACGCTCTCGCCGTCCGCTCTCGGCTCGCTCTCTCTCGCTTCATTCCCTCTCGCTTCACTCTCTCTCGCTTCATGCCCGCGCGCGCTCTCCGGCCGCGCCGCGGGGCGCGGCGAGCTGGCGACCTCGGGCGCGTCCGCCGCCGGCCGGGGCTCTTCATGGCCGGTCGAGCGCGGCCACAGCATGAGGAGCGCGCCCACCGCGATCGCCGCCGCCACCACGCCGGCGAGGACCGCCTTCGATTTCATCCCTCGCCCCGTCCGTCGTCATCGGCGACGAGCACCACGTCTCCGGCCACCACGCTCACATGGTGACCGTGATCGTCTCTCACGTCGAGCGAGCCGTCGGCGGCGATCCCGCACGCGGTCCCCTCGACGGTCTGGCCGCCGGCCACCACCCGGACGCGCGCCCCCTCCATCTCGCTCCATGCGGTCCAGGCCGGGCCGACCGCGGGGACGCCGCCGGCGAAGAAGCGGTCGAGCCAGATTTCCAGCCCCGGGAGGAGCCGCTCGCGAAACTGGGCAGGCGTCACCTCGCGCCCGGTCTCGCGCGCGATCGAGGTGGCGATGGCGTCCAGCTCGGGCGGGAACGACCGGCTGCCGAGGTTGACGCCGATGCCGAGGATGAGGTGGTCGACTCGCGCGCCCCGCGTGCTCATCTCGGTCAGGAGCCCGGCCAGCTTGCGCCCCCGGGCGAGGACATCGTTCGGCCACTTGACCGACGCTCGCACGCCGAACCCGGTGACCGTCTCGGCGACGGCGACTCCGGCCGCCAGGGTCGCCGGCGGCAGCGCCGCGGCGGAAATGTCCGGGCGCAGCACGCAGGAGAGGTAGAGGTTCTCCCCGGGCGGCGAGTACCAGCTCCGGCCCAGCCGCCCGCGCCCGCGCCGCTGGCCGCCCGCGACCACGACCGCGCCGTGCGGCGCCCCGGCCGCGGCGAGCGCGGCCGCCTCGTCGTTGGTCGAATCGCACAGCTCGAGCTCGTGGAGCTCGGTTCCCAGCCAGCCGGTCATCGGAAGTCGAGCGCGATGTCCACCGCGCGGGCCGAGTGGGTGAGCGCGCCGACCGAGATGAAGTCGGCCCCTGCGCGCGCGTAGAGCGCGGCCCGCTCGAGGGTCACGCCGCCCGACACCTCGACCTGGATGCCGGCGGCGTGGGCGGCGCGCGCCGCCTCCTCGACCTCGCCGACCGACATGTTGTCGAGCAAGACGATGTCGGCGCGCGCGGCGATCGCCTCGCCCAGCTGGGCCAGCGAGTCGACCTCGACCTCGACGCGCAGCGAGTGCGGCGCGCGCGCCCGCGCGCGGGCGACCGCCAGCGAGACCCCGCCGCAGGCGGCGATGTGGTTGTCCTTGATCAGGATGCCGCTGCCCAGGTCGGCGCGGTGGTTGTGGCAGCCGCCGGCGCGGACCGCGGCCTTCTCGAGCACCCGCCAGCCGGGCGTGGTCTTGCGCGTGTCCACCACCCGGGCCGCGGTCCCGGCCACCGCCTCGGCGAACCGGTGCGCCAGGGTTGCGACGCCGGACAGCCGCTGGAGGAAGTTGAGCGCGGTGCGCTCGGCGGCCAGGATCGGCACCGCCGGCCCTTCGACGTCCGCGAGGACAGCGCCCGGTGCGGCCAGCGCGCCCGCGGCGAGGCGCGCCTTGACCGCGCAGCGCGGGTCCACCGCCGCGAACACCGCCGACGCGATGTCGATGCCGAACACGACCAGCTCGCCGCGCGCCACCAGCCCGGCCGACGCCGGTCCGCCGTCGCCGTCGAGCACGCTCTCGCTGGTGACGTCGCCGCGGCCCAGGTCCTCGGCCAGCGCCAGGTCGATGAGCCGCGCCACCCCCGGCAACCGCGCCAGATCGATCACGGCGTTCTTATACCCCGGGGTGTTCAGAAGAACATCCGCTCGAGCAGGCGGATGAAGAGGTTCGAGGCCGCGTGGGTCATCGTGCCGGCCAGGACCGAGCCGGTCGCCGAGCGCATCCAGCCGAACAGGAGTCCGGGGAAGAAGACGGAGAGGCGCCTCGGGTCGAGCCCGTCCGGCAGGTGGGCGAGCGCGAAGAGGGCCGACGACAGGATGAGCGCCCAGCCGATACCTCCGCCGAGGAGGCGCCGGCCGGGCGGGATGGCCCGCTCGAGGAGCTCGTGCAGGAAGCCGCGGAAGAACAGCTCCTCCGGAAGCGCGATGACGACCACCTGCACGAACGCATCCTCCAGGAGATCGAGCCCGATGTGCGGGGCGTGCATCCCGCCCCAGCCGCGCCAGCCCGGACAGGCGGCCGGGGGCACGAGGTGGCGCAGCCAGGCGGCCTGCCCGGGGCGGCAGACCACATCATTAAAGAGGACGAATGCGGCGGCGAACAGCGGGAACAGGATCAGCGGCACGCCCAGGCCGAAGGCGAGGCCGCGGCGGAGCGGGGCGGCCCGGAAGCCGTAGGCGACCATGTCCTCGCCGCGCCGCCGGGCGTGGAAGAACGGCAGGTAGAGGAAGACGACCGCGTAGAGCGCGCCCAGGTTGCGGTGGACGAACCCGACCGAGCGGCCGATCGCGGACAGCGCCGTCACCAGGGCGCAGGCGAGCGCGAAAGCCACGAGCGCGTCGCGCAGGTCGTGCGATCCGGCGCGCCGGCCGGACTTCTCGGCTCCGGCCCGGGGCGGGTCGCCTACCATGGCGCGGACAGCCGGCTCATGGCCGGTTCCTATCCGAAAGCTGACCGGGAGACAACCGACCGGTAGCCCGCCGCAGGTGAAGAGATGGCTCACGATCTCACGACCGCCGGCTCTCGCGCGCGCGCACCCGCGGCGGGCCCGTTCATGAGCGGGGTTGCGCCTCACGAGTCGCTCCACCAAGATACGGACATGGCGATGCAATTCGGCGACATCCAGCGGCTCCTGGGCGGCGACGCGGCGTCTCTCCTGGAGCACCGCTCGACCACCATCCCTGCCTCCTCTCTCCATCTACCCGGGCCGGACTTCATCGACCGGGTCTTCGTCGACAGCGACCGCTCGCCCGGCGTCCTGGTCAGCCTGCAGCGGCTCCTGTCGAACGGGCGGCTGGCCGGGACCGGCTACGTCTCGATCCTGCCGGTCGACCAGGGGATCGAGCACTCGGCGGGCGCGTCGTTCGCGCCCAACCCGGCCATGTTCGATCCGGCGAACATCATCAAGCTCGCGGTCGAGGGAGGCTGCAACGCGGTCGCCTCCACCTACGGCGTCCTGGCGATCTGCGCGCGCCGATGGGCTCATCGCATCCCGTTCATCGTCAAGCTGAACCACAACGAGTTCCTCTCGTACCCGCAGATCTACGACCAGACGATGTACGGCAGCGTCAAGACCGCCTTCGAGATGGGCGCGGCCGCGGTCGGCGCCACCGTCTACTGGGGCTCGCAGGAGTCGCGCCGCCAGCTCCTCGAAGTGGCCGAGGCGTTCGAGCAGGCGCACGACCTCGGCATGTTCACGGTGCTGTGGTGCTACGTGCGCAACCCGGCCTTCAAGACCGAGCAGGGCAACCACGAGACCGCGGCCGATCTGACCGGGCAGGCCAACCACCTCGGCGTCACGATCAAGGCCGACATCATCAAGCAGAAGATGCCGGACGGGAACGGCGGCTACAACGACCCCAAGCTCAAGGGCTGGGGCAAGACGCACAAGAAGGTCTACACCGACCTCACCTCCGCGCATCCGATCGATCTGACCCGCTACCAGGTCGCCAACTGCTACATGGGCCGCATCGGGCTCATCAACAGCGGCGGCGCGTCGGGCGAGAACGACCTGGCCGACGCGGTCCGCACCGCGGTCATCAACAAGCGGGCCGGCGGCATGGGACTCATCAGCGGGCGCAAGGCCTTCCAGCGTCCGATCGCCGACGGGGTCAAGCTCCTCGGCGCGATCCAGGACGTCTATCTGTGCAAGGAGATCGCTGTCGCGTGACCGTGCAGCGCAGCCAGGCTCGCGAGGGGGGCGCCCGGCGGTTCCAGGTGGGCCCGCCGGTCGATTGACATGGCGGCGGCACGCATCGGCGAGATCCTGGTCCAGGACGGTGTCATCACGGCCGAGGCGCGCGAGAAGGCGCTCAGGTCGCAGGCGGTGCACGGCGGGCGTCTGGGCACCAACCTCGTCGAGCAGTTCGCGCTCGGGCTGGACGAGCTGGCCGAGGGGCTGGCCCGCCAGCACGACATGCCGGCGGCGCTCGACCGGCACTTCAGCCAGGCGGATCCGTCGGTGCAGGCGCGGCTGGCGCCCGCGCTCGCGGCGCGCTGGCGCGTCGTGCCGCTCGGCCGGCTGCCGAGCGCCGGCAAGCGCGAGCGGGTCGCGGTCGCGGTGCTCGATCCGCCGAGCATCGAGGCGCTGGACGAGCTCGGCGACGGGCTGGCCGCGGAGGCGGTGCCCGCGGTCGCGCCCGAGCTGCGCGTCCTCTACCACCTGGAGCGGGTCTACGGGATCGAGCGGGCCAACCGGTTCAAGCGCGGCCCGCGCCGGGCCGGCCTCCCGCTCAACGAGCGGCGCAGCTTCGTGCGCACGCTGTCCGACGTCGAGTACGAGCGACTCGATGGTTCGGGCTCGCTCGCGCGCATCGAGGTGCGCCGGGTCGAACGCACGCGCACCGGCGAGATCGAGACCCTGACCGATCTCGCGATGCTGGTCGACTCGCTCATGGCGATCAAGCGGGCCAGCGGACGCACCCGGGTCGCCGAGCTCCTGGTCGGCGCGCTCGAGCAGGGCTTCGATCGCCTCTTCACCGTCGGGCTGCTGCTCACGGTCAGGAGCGGTCTCCTGCTCGGCTGGAAGGGATTCGCGCGCGGGCGCGACCCGGGCTTCATGGAAGGAGTCGGAGGCGTGGCGGTCCCCCTGCACGCGCCGTCCCTCTTTGCCGAACCGTGCCGCACCGGGAGGCCGTACTTCGGGCCGCCGCCGGGCGGAGGCACCGAGCTCGACCACAAGCTGTGGCGCTTCCTCGGCGCCGGCGAGCCGGCCGCGGTCGGCGTCCACCCGCTGGCCGTGTTCGGCCAGTTCGCCACCGCGATCTACTTGCAGGCGCCGCGCGAGATTCCCGCGGCGGCGGAGCCCGCCGTGGCCGAGCTCGGCGCCGCCCTGGGCACCGCGCTCGAGCGTCTGGTCCACACCGATGAGGAGCGCTGAGGCGCGCAGCTTGACATCTCTCCACCGCCGGGGCCATGGTCCGCCCGGATGACCGAGCCGGCCGGGCGCCCTCCCGAAAAGAAGCACCGCCACGACGTCGGGCTGCCCGACCACGGCGCCGTCTCGACCGAAGGTGTCACCAGAGCGATCCAGGGCATCCTGCTCCTGCTCATCGCGGGCAGTGCAGCGCTCGCGGTCTACGCGGCCGTCGTGGCGGTCCGGTGAGCGCGCGGGCGATGACTGCTCGCGGCGCCCGCAGGGTGCGAGGTGCCCGCACATTCTCGTCTTCCGGGTTGGTGTCAATTTGACACCCAGTGGGTGACGTCCATACTTAGCTGAGCCAGCCCGCATGGGACTGATTCCCGAGCAAATCATCGGTGAGATCCGACAGCGGGCCGACATCGTCGCGGTGATCGGGCGCCACGTCCAGCTGCGCAAGTCGGGCCGAAACCACAAGGGTCTTTGCCCTTTTCACCAGGAGCGCGGGCCCTCCTTCAACGTCAACCCCGAGAAGGGCTTCTTCTACTGCTTCGGCTGCCAGAAGAAGGGGGACGTCTTCACCTTCGTCATGGAGTACGAGGGCAAGAGCTTCCTCGAGGCGGCGGAGACGCTGGCCCAGCTGACCGGAGTCACCTTGCCCGAGCGCGTGGATGATCCGGCAGAGCGCCGCGCGCTGGCCGAGAAGAAGGGGGAGCGATCGCAGCTCCTGCGCATCAACCACGCGGCGACCTCGTTCTTCCGCCAGCGACTGCAAGATGCGTCGGGCGGCGCGGCTCGCGACTACCTGGCCGAGCGAGGCGTGGCGCCCGACGTCGCCGATCGCTTCATGCTCGGCTACGCGCCGGACGAATGGGGCGCGCTGGCCGACTTTCTGGCCCGCGAGAAGCTGCCACTCGCCGCGGCCGAGACGCTCGGCCTGGTCGCGCCGCGCCCGCGCGCGGGCGGGCACTACGACCGGTTCCGCCACCGGCTGGTCTGCCCGGTCATGCACACGGGCGGCGAGGTGCTCGGCTTTTCCGCCCGCGCCCTGCCCGGCGCCAGGCTGACCGGCCACGGCCCGTCCGATCAGCCGGGCGGACACGACGCCGCCGCCGCCAAGTACATCAATTCCCCGGAGAGTCCGCTCTACAAGAAGAGCAAGCTTCTGTACGGCCTTTACCAGGCGCGCGACGCCATCCGGCTCAAGGAGCGGGCCATCCTGGTCGAAGGTAATTTCGACGTGGTCTCGCTCCATCAGTCCGGGTTCGCCGAGGCGGTGGCCCCGCTCGGCACGGCGCTGACCGAGGAGCAGGTCGAGCTCCTGCGCCGCCTGACCGGGCGGGTCGTCCTCTTCTACGACGGAGACCGGGCCGGGCGCGCTGCGACGCTCAAGGCGCTCCGCCTCCTCGTCGGCGCCGGCATCCAGGCGCTCATCGCCGACATACCGGCCGGCGAGGATCCGGACAGTCTGGCGCTCCGCGGCGGGGCGGAGGCGCTGGCGGCAGTGGTGGGCCGGGCCAAGCCCGGCATCAACTACTTCATGGACCACGTGTGGTCCCCCGCGGCCACGTCAGGTGCGTCCGAGGAGTACGCCAAGGCGGTGCGAGAGGCGGCCGAGCTCCTGCCCTCGGTCAGGGACGAGCTTGGCCGGCGCCATCTGGTCGACCACTTCGCGGCGGTGATGAATGTCGGGATTGATAGGTTGCGCGCCGACCTGCGCGCCGCATACCGGGGCCGGACGCCGGCGGTTCCGTCCCCCGATTTCGGGACAAGCGGTCGAAATCAGGTAAGGTCCGCCTCGTTGCCGAGCCTCGAAGAGATGGACCTTCTGGCCCTCCTGGGACAGTACCCGGAGCTCTTCCAGCTCTCCGAAGACCTTGACGTCCTTTCTCTCTTGACGGACGAACGGCTTCGGGACATGTATTCCGCCGCGCGTGGGGGGCAACCTTTGTGGACCTGCATCCCCGTTGAAATCAGCCCCGAAATCGCCGAGCACGTGCTGTCCGGAGTCAAACGATCGATCGCGCAGCCCGAGCGCAGTCTCCGGGAGGCGGTCGATAACCTCCGTGCTGCCCGGTCGCGGGCCGAGCGCGACGGTCTGTTGCGCCAGATGGAGCAGGCCCGCATCCGCGGCAACGACGAGCTCGCGCGCCAGCTTCTCGAGCGCGCCAAAGAGCTCAGACCCAAAGAAGGCCGTCGATGACGGCGAGATGGGCAGTGCGGGACGCCCGTCCGCCGGAGAAGTACCCGAATACACCCCCAGCGATAGGTTGAGTTGAGCAATGGCGAAAACCGCAGCGAAGAAGGGCAAGGCGCAGGGCAGGTCGGTCAAGACGGCAGCCAAGGGGACACCGGCCAAAGAAGCCAAGGCCACATCCCGGGCGCCCGCCAAGCCCAAGCCGAGCCCGGCACCGAAGGCGGTCGCCGCGCGGGGCGCGAAGGGGGAGACCGGCGGAGGAGGCGACGACGAGGAGCCGAGCAAGCAGGCCGACGCCGACGCGGCCGAGTCGGAGGACGGCGACGACGACGACATGCCGGTCATCAGCAAGCGGGCAGGCAACCGCGAGAAGCTGATCGAGCTCGGCAAGGCCAAGGGCTACCTCACCTACGACGAAGTCAACAACATGATGCCGGTCGACATCGTGTCGTCGGATCAGATCGATGACTGGCTGAGCGCGCTGGGCGACGAGGGGATCGAGATCGTCGACTCGGCCGCGCAGTTCAAGCCCAAGGGGAAGCAGCAGGGCGGCGGGCGTGCCAACCGGCCGATGACCGGGCCGATCGACCTCAAGGACGAGGACAAGGACGAGGTCGAATCGGACGGCCCGGCGAGCGAGGAGGACGACGAGTACTCCTACTCGCGCACGAGCGACCCGGTGCGCATGTACCTGCGCAAGATGGGGTCGGTCTCGCTCCTCACCCGCGAGGGCGAGGTGGAGATCGCCAAGCGGATCGAGGAAGGGGAGCGCAAGATCCTGCAGGCGGTCCTGAGCTCGAGCGCTGCGATCGAAGAGCTGCTCGAGATGGGCGAGAAGCTGCGCAAGGGCAAGCTCCGGGTCAAGGACGTCGTCAAGGACATCGACGAGGAAGACGCCGAGTTCGACGAGAAGTGGCACACCGAGCGCGTCTGCAAGGTCATCGACAAGGTCCGCCGGATCCAGCGCGAGGTGGAGAAGGTGATCGAGAAGCTGGGCACCAAGGGGCTCAGCGAGGTGAAGAAGAAGCGGCTGCGCGACACCATCCAGGCCAGCCGTGACGAGATGTTCGAGGAGCTGTCCAACCTGCGCCTCAACAAGCAGACGGTCGAGCGCATCGTGTCCAAGCTGAAGAGCCTGGTCACCAAGATGGACCGCTGCGATCAGGAGGTGGAGGAGCTCGAGCGCCGGGTCGGGATGACCGAGAAGGAGCTGCGCCGCGCGCTGCGCGAGGTCAAGAACCTGAACGGCAGGCCGCCCCGGGTCAAGACGTCGCTCACGCCGGAGGACCTCGAGGAGATCGACCGCCAGATCAAGGCGACCCACAAGCGGGCCAAGACGATCGAGGAGGAATCGCGCACCACGATGGCCGACCTCCGCCGCACCTACCTCGACATCTCCGAGGGAGAGCGCATGGCGGAGCGGGCCAAGAGCGAGCTGGTCGAGGCCAACCTCCGCCTCGTGGTGTCGATCGCGAAGAAGTACACCAACCGCGGCCTTCAGTTCCTGGACCTCATCCAGGAGGGCAACATCGGCTTGATGAAGGCGGTGGACAAGTTCGAGTACAAGCGCGGCTACAAGTTCTCGACCTACGCGACCTGGTGGATCCGGCAGGCGATCACCCGCGCGATCGCCGACCAGGCGCGTACCATCCGCATCCCGGTCCACATGATCGAGACGATCAACAAGCTGGTGCGGACATCGCGCTACCTCGTGCAGGAGCTCGGCCGCGAGCCGACCCCGGAGGAGATCGCCGAGCGGATGGAGCTGCCGCTCGACAAGGTGCGCAAGGTCCTCAAGATCGCGAAGGAGCCGATCTCGCTGGAGACGCCGATCGGCGAGGAAGAGGACTCGCATCTGGGCGACTTCATCGAGGACAAGAGCATCACCTCGCCGTCCGACGCGGTCATCTCGGTCAACCTGGCCGAGCAGACGCGCAAGGTGCTGGCCACCTTGACGCCGCGCGAGGAGAAGGTGCTGCGCATGCGGTTCGGCATCGGCGAGAAGTCGGACCACACCCTGGAAGAGGTCGGCCAGGACTTCGAAGTCACGCGCGAGCGCATCCGCCAGATCGAAGCCAAGGCGCTGCGCAAGCTGCGCCACCCCTCGCGCTCGAAGCGCCTCAAGGCCTTCGTCGAGAACTGACGCCGCGCTTCATCGCTGAGGCGCAGAGACACAGAGGCGCAGAGGGCACGTTTGGGTCACGGTTGCCCGGGTCCAGTGGCAACACCCAAGAACTTCTCTGCGTCTCCCCGTCTCTGCGTTCTCTGCGTTTGCTGAAGCGTGCCGCCTAGATGTCTTCCGGGGGCGGGCCGGGCGCCTGCTCGGCCGGGCCTTCCTTGCCCCTGGGTGGCGGAGCTTCGTCGGGCGGGGCCTCGTCAGGCGGCGGCTCACCCTCGGCCGGCGGCTCGTCCGCGGGCGCGGGCGCGGCCTCGCCGCCCGACGGGGCTCGCCAGCCGTTCCAGTCGCCGCCGCGGTCGCGGCTGAGGGTCCACCAGCGGCCGGAGAAGCTGCGGCCGCTCGGATCGAACACCAGATAGCCCTCGCCGGCCAGGTCTTGCGGCCGGGCCGGCTCCTGCCAGCGGAACTGGAGGACGTTTCCACCGAGCGGCCCGTCGAAGCTGCCCACGACCTCCTGGCCTTCGCGATCGTAGACCCACACCCCCATGAGGTGATCCGGCCCGCTCTCGCCGTCGCGCTCGATCTTCACCGGTCCGAAGCTCGACTTCCACAGGCCGAGCGCGCGCTCGGCACTCATGGCGCGCCCCTGGGGCGGCGGCGGCGCGTAGGCCTCTTCCGGGCCGACCGGCGGTGGCGGGCGGTTGGCACCCGACGACCCGGAGGCCGCCAGCGCGGCAGCCGCCCCGGCAACCGCAAGCAGGCGAACTGCGGCACCGAGTGCGTTCATGAGTGGCAGGTTAGCACGCGCCTCTTCGGTGCCCGTTGCAAAAGCCGGTGCAACCATGTAACTTGCCGCTTTCTGTGATTCGCGCACGGGCCCATAGCTCAGTGGTCAGAGCGGCCGGCTCATAACCGGCTGGTCCCTGGTTCAAGCCCAGGTGGGCCCACTCGGTCGAGCCGGCCCAGGAGGTACCTTGAAAGAACAGCTTCGCTTGCTCAAAGAGCTACAGGCGATCGATTCGCGCGGCCAGGAGCTTCGCAAGTCGATCGAAGCGCTGCCCGAGAGGCTGCGCCCGGCGAAGCAGGACCTGGCCAAGCTGGAAGCCATGCTGCACCAGGAGAGGGAGCAGCTGGCCGAGACCGAGAAATGGCGCGCGGAGCAGGAAGAGCAGGTCCGCCGCGACGAGGAGGCGGTTCGCCAGGCAAAGGCGAAGCTGCAGCAGAGCCGCAACACGAAGGACTTCGCCGCCGCCAGCCGCGAGGTGGAGAACAAGCGGCGCATGATCGCGGAGCGCGAGGAAGAGGTCATCAAGGTCATCGGCGCGATGGATGCCACGCGCGCGACGCTCGCCCAGCGCGAGACGGACGTCGAGGCGCTGCGCCAGCACGTCGCCGCCGAGGAGACGGCGGTGACGACCAGGACCGCCGAGCTCCAGGCCGAGCTCGAGCGGGCCCAGAGCGGCCGCGAGGCGCTCTCCAGCCAGGTGCCGCGCGACCTCCTGCGCCGCTACGAGCAGGTCCAGCGGCGCCGCGGCGTCGCCCTCGTCCCGGTCGTCGACGGCATCTGCAAGGGCTGCTTCATGTCGCTGCCGCCGCAGCTCAACAACATCATCGCGCGCGCGACCTCGCTGGAGAGCTGCCCGAGCTGCCAGCGCCTGCTCTACCGGATCGAGATGCTGGCCGCGGCCTCCGCCGAGGGCGAGGGCCAGGCTGCGCCGCAGAGCTGAGCCGGCCCCGGAACTGGCTTCCGGCTTTACAAGGCCCGGGTTCCGACTATCTTGGTGGCGCTTCCCGCCGGAACGGTCCAGGCGGTCGCCGGTGCCTGCGAGGGCACGGGAGGAAAGTCCGAGCTTCAGAGGGCAGAGTGCTGGCTAACGGCCAGTCGAGGTGACTCGAAGGAAAGTGCCACAGAAAAGAGACCGCCCGGCGCGAGCCGGGTAAGGGTGAAAAGGTGCGGTAAGAGCGCACCGCTCCTCCGGTGACGGAGGAGGCACGGCAAACCCCACTCGAAGCAAGACCAGATAGGAGCCGCGTGGCCCGCGCGATGGCTCCGGGTTGGTCGCTCGAGCCCCCCAGCAATGGTGGGCCTAGAGGAATGGCCGCCGCCGGCCGAGGGCAACCGACGCCGGCACAGAACTCGGCTTATCGGATCACTCCGACGGGAAGCGCTTTTTGCCCGCTCGCGCGCGGCTCGCTCTCACTCGAGCGCGAGCGAATCGTCGAGCGAGATGTCGTCGTCGGTGAGCGTTCCCGGCGGCTCGAAGCCAGGCTCCGGGGCGGCGGGGAAGACCAGCCGGGCCTGGGCCGGATAGGTCCAGACCACGAACACGAGCGCCGCGGCGATCGCCTTGGCCAGGAGATACGCGACGCCGATGACCACGGCGAGGACATGAACCGTCGCGGCGACGAACGCGGCCGTCACCAGGGAGACGAACGTGTAGACCGTCACCTGTCGCAGATCGATGGGCGAGGCGTCGCGGAACGCCCAGTACTTGTTGATGAGGAAGTTGCTGACTCCCCCCAGCGCGGCGCCGATGAAGGCGGCGAGAGTGACATGGCTGCCCAGCGCTTCGACCAGGAAGACGAGGGTCGCGACGTCGATGCCGGTGGCGACGGCGCCGCTCACACCCACGCGTAACATCCGCTTGGTCATCTCAGGCAAGCTCCCGCGGAGCAGCAGACTTCATGCCAGGCGGAAAATCAATTGCTTGCACGACCACCATGTGTCGAAGAATCACCGGGGCGTCAACTCCTGCAACGCGATCGCGACCGGGCCGCCCGCGATTGTCACAACACCCCCGAGCGGTGCTCATGCACCCATCCGGTCCTTTGCCGCGCGCATTGTTTTCGCCGGCCCAACGGAACACAGGCCGGCACAAGGCGCCGGCCCAACGGAACACAGGCCGGCACAAGGCGCCGGCCCAACGGAACACAGGCCGGTACAAGGCGCCGGCCCGGGGCCGCCTGGTAGCACATCGCGGGCACGGCGGCGACGTGGTATAGAGCCGTCCCTCATGCTCAGCACGGAGAGCCGCCGCGGACGTCGGGTCCTGGCCCGACTCGACCACGGGACGGATCTGTTCGACGGTCTGCACGCTCTCTGCCAGAAGCACCACATCCGCTGCGGCGAGAGAGCGTGCAGACCGTCGAACAGATCCGTCCCGTGG